>SNQW01000157.1_pt1 | contig 50824 bp, 47 predicted proteins | sample 2580511 | NCBI WGS metagenome assembly SNQW01 (sample SAMN10953775, study PRJNA522744) | food fermentation metagenome | isolation source: 8-hour incubation of native-enriched microbial consortia from nixtamalized... | place: Mexico | collected 2017-09-24 | reverse complement strand
GGCTTGGGGGCGTCGGGGGTGGTGGGGTTCTGGTCTTCGGTTGCCATTGCAGTCCTTCTAACGGTTGGAACGGGAGAACGCAACCACCTCACAGGCATCGCGTTCAGAGCGATATGTTCGCTCTGCAAGTAAGAGTCCCGTTCCGGCCGATTCGTCACAAAAAAGTTTGAGAAAGTTTTCAGACCCATGACCTCACCACGGAAGCAAGGCCTAGGAGTCGTCGCGGACGAGATCCTCGTCGAACGTGCATCCCAGGGCGATCCGGCTGCGTTCGAGGTGCTGATCCGCAGGCACGCGCCGCTCATGCGCGCGTATGTCAGCCGCATTGTGGGGTCACTCAGCGAAGCCGACGACGTCGTGCAAGAGTCCCTTTACACCGCGTGGCGGCGCCTGCCGGAGCTACGTGATCCGACGGCGGTGAAAGCCTGGTTGATGCAGATCGCCAGCCGGCAGGCGTTCAAACACCTCCGCCGCCGCCCACCCGAAGATCCGCTTCCCATCCTGGAAACAGCCCACCCGCTCGATACTCAGCCGGAGGACGTCGCGATCCGAAACGCTCAGCTCCAAGCCCTCGCCGGGGCGTTGGACACCCTCGCCCCTGACCTCCGGCAAGCCTGGTTGCTGCGGGAGATCGCCGAGCTCAGTTACGACGACATCGCGAAACAACTCGACATCCCCCGCACAACCGTCCGCGGGAAACTAGCTAGAGCACGCGCGTCTATCTACGCGCAGATGGAGGAATGGCGGTGACTGACACGACACCCCGCACGCTGGACTGCGGAAAGACCATCGAAGAGCTCAGTGACTACCTCTCCGCTGACCGCATCCCCTACGACCCGTCCATCGAGACCTGCCCGGAATGCCTCAACGCCCTCCAGGCACTCACTGGCGTGTCGCAGCTCAGCCGAGACCTGCTCGCCCATGACGCGGCGAATCTTCCCGCGCCGCCGGCGAACTGGATGGAGCAGATCATGTCGACCATCCATGACGAGGTCCGCGCCGGCAGGTCGGTGCCGCTGCACCACCCTGACCCCCGCGTGATCCTCACTGTCACCGAGGGGGCACTGCGCGCCCTGATCCGCAGTGTTGGCGACACCGTGCCCGGAATCATCATCGGAAAATGCCAGTTCGACGGGGACGTCGAAACCGCCGGGGCACCGGTCGATGTCACCGTGACTGCCAGCATTGCCTGGAAGTACCCGATTCCCGAAGCCGTCAGGGAACTGCGCGACGCTGTCCGGGACGCACTGTCCACCCACAGTCACCTGAACATCATGTTGATCAACGTCACGGTCGAAGACCTGCACGGTCACAACACCACCGAGGAGATGCCATGAGCAACGACATCGACACACCCCTCTCCCCTGACGCCCTGGACCCGGACACCCTCACCGCGGCGGTGCTCGAGATCGACGGCGTCCTCGACATCTACCCGCCGGCACCCACCCTCACACAGGCGCCCCAGCTGGTCGCCGCTCTGATAACGGGCGCCCCATCCCGGATCAATCGGGTCGACGTGCGAAGCGACGGAACCGCGCACACCCTCACTGCCCGAATCGGCACCCATCGCCACACCCCCGCACCGCAAGCCGCAGCCCACGTGGCGGACGCCCTCCTCGCCCGCATCCCCGACGGCCACGATGCGACCGTGACCGTCCAGATCTCCCGCATCGCCTAAGACGAGCCGCGTGCCTTGTTGCCCACAGCGGCGTTGGAATTCACCGACGACACCCTCCTGTTTGCCGCAATCGGCGTGATGACCCTCGCCGCAGCCCTCCTCCCGCGGCTGCTCGGGAAGCTTCCCATCTCGGTCCCGATGGTGTTCCTCGCCGCGGGCATCATCGTGTTCGCCCTTATCCCCGACCTCCCCGACCCGCACCCGAGCGATCACCCCGAGATCACGCTGCGTTTGACGGAGATCTGCGTCCTGGTCTCCCTCATGGGCGCCGGTCTTGCCATCAACCGGCCGTTGCGCTGGCGAACCTGGTCCACCACCTGGCGGCTGCTGGCCATCACCATGCCGCTGTCCATCGCCGCCGTCGCGATCCTCGGATGGGTGGGGCTCGGACTCGGAGCCGCCAGCGCTCTCCTCCTCGCCGCAGCTCTCGCCCCCACCGACCCCGTGCTCGCCACCGAGGTGCAAGTCAGCGAACCCGTCGACGACGAGAACGCCGACGACGAGGTGCGGTTCGCGCTCACTTCCGAAGCCGGCCTCAACGATGGCCTCGCATTCCCCTTCACCTATGCCGCCATCGCCATCAGCATGGTCGGCCTCGCCCCGTCAGCGTGGTTCACCGACTGGTTCCTCATCGACGTGCTGTGGAGGATCACCATCGGCGTCATTGCCGGCATCGGCACCGGTTGGCTTCTGGGCAGACTGTTCTTCTCCACCCGTCTCAGCGGCAAGAAAGTCGTGGACCAAGCCGAAGGATTCGTCGCCATCGCCGCGATCTTCCTCGCCTACGGCATCGCCGAAACCGCGGAAGGATACGGCTTCATCGCCGTCTTCGTCTGCGCCATCACCATCCGGGCATCAGAACGAGGACACGGCTACCACCAAGTCCTCCACAAGTTCGTCGAACAAATCGAACGACTCCTCACCATCGCCGTCGTCGTCCTCCTCGGCGGCGCTGTGGCCCGCGGTCTGTTCACCGACATCGGCTGGATCGAAATCCTCGTCGCCCTGATCATCCTGCTCATCATCCGCCCCCTCGCCGGATGGATCGGGCTCACACCCGGAAAAACCGGGCCCCGAGAACGAAGCGTCATCGCATTCTTCGGCGTCCGCGGAGTCGGCTCCCTGTTCTACATCGCCTACGCCACCCAGAACGGATACTTTCCCGACGGCGACCGCCTTTGGTCCATCGTCAGCCTCGTCATCGTCTGCTCCATCATCATCCACGGACTCGCCGCCACCCCCACCATGCGGCTCATCGACGCGACCCGCCACCGAGCCAACCGCCGACGCGGCGGCGACCACACCAACATCGCCACCACTCCCGTATAGACCGGGCGTCCCGTGTCGATCACCAAAGGTGACCCCTTATTCCGGAAGTAGGCCCCACTGTCGGATTCCCTCTGGATGCATCTCAAAAAAGTACAGCTTTCTGAGACATCGGCCAGATGCCGGCTGCGTGATCCCCGCTCTGTGTGATCCCGGGTCGGCCTCCGTCTCAACAATGCGTCTCACCGGAAAGTGTCTCAGCGAGATGACGCGGAGGGTCTTGCGAGGCACAATGGCTGAGTGAGACTCCTTGGATACACCCGCGTGAGCACGGCCAATCAGGATGCGCAGCTGCAGCTCGACGCCCTCGTGATGGCCGGCGTTCAGAAGCGCGACGTGTTCGCCGATGTCACCTCTGGCAGCAAGACGGCCATCGAGCGCCGCGGGATGAAGAAGCTGCTCGAGCACGCAGAGCCCGGTGACACCGTCGTCGTCTGGCGAGTCGATCGCCTCGGCCGCTCCCTCATCGACGTGTTGAACACGGTGAACCTGTTACGCGAGCGCGGTGTACACGTGCGTTCCGTCTCGGATGGGATAGATCCAGCGACGTCGACGGGCCGGTTGATGTTGAACATGCTCGCCACGCTCGCTGAGTACGAGCGTGAACTGATCGTCGAGCGGGTGAATGCCGGGATCGCCGCAGCCAGGCAGAGTGGCACCCGCTTCGGTCGACCACTCTCGGACCCAGCGGTGATCGCCGACAAGCTCGCGATCGCCGCCGATGCCCGAGCAAAGGGGCGTACCGCCGAAGATGCAGCACGGCTCGTCGGGTGGAGTCGCGCCACGCTCTATCGCCACCAGCAAGCCCTCGCCGGCCGCGAGAGCACCACCATGTAGCGATGTCATGAGCGGCGAGGAGCGGTGGCGGATTCTTCGACTTCACGTCGAAGACCGGATACCTCTCACCGTTCTTGCCCGAGAAACCGGGATCGGCCTGCGCACGCTGCAACGCTGGCACCAGCTCTACCAAGAGTGCGGCATCACTGCCCTCGACCCTCAACCGAGAGTCGACGCTGGGACTCGTCGCACGGCGGGCGAATTGGTTGCGTTCATCGAGCACCTCGCGTTGACCAGGCCGAGGCCGGCACTCACGACGCTGCATCGCCTTGTCAGCGCAGAAGCAATGCGGCAGGGCCTGACGGTGCCCAGCTACGCCACCGTCCGAGATATTGTGCAGTCCCTCGATCCGGCTCTCGTGACGCTCGCCCTGGATGGACCCGCGGCTTATCGCGATCGACACGAGCTGGTGTACCGCCGCCGAGCCGACCGCCCCAACGAGATCTGGCAGGCCGATCACACCGAACTCGACATCCTCATCACCAGTGCCGCGGGCGGAAGGTCGGATCGGCCCTGGCTCACGATCGTGATCGACGACCACTCACGCGCGATCTGCGGCTACACCGTCTTCACCGGCGCCCCTTCCGCGATGAACACAGCCCTCGCGCTCCGGCAGGCGATCTGGCGGAAGACCGACCCAACGTGGGCGATGTGCGGCATCCCCGACGTCCTCCACGTCGACCACGGCTCCGACTTCACCAGCCACCACCTCGAACGCACCGCCATCGAGCTGCGCATCCGGATCATCCACTCCACGGTGGGCCGGCCCCAAGGCCGCGGCAAGGTCGAACGCTTCTTCCGCACCATCAACACCGAACTCCTCGCCACCCTCCCCGGACATCTCAGACCCGGCGACAGAAACCCTCACGCCACTCTCGACCTGGCGGCGCTCGACCACACCATAGGCGCGTTCATCGCGACGTACAACGCGCGACCACACCGCGAGCTCGGAGTTTCGCCTCGGGACGCGTGGGTCGCGGACGGCTGGCTTCCGCGAATGCCCGAGAGCCTGGAACAACTCGATGGTCTCCTGCTCACCGTCCCGAAGAATCGGGTCGTGCAGCGCGACGGTATCCACTTCCAGGGCCAGCGCTACCTCGCCCCGACACTCGCACCTTTCGTCGGGCACACGATCACGATCCGCTACGACCCGCGCGACATCTCCGAGATCCGCGTGTACGACCGAGACACCTTCGTCTGCGTTGCCGTCGACGAAGCCCACCCCAATCTCCGCCTCAGCCTCCGCGACATCGAAACCGCTCGCCGAGCCCGTCGCCGAGAACTCCGGCACGCGATTAATGACCGCATCCCCACCGCCGTCACCCGCGAGGAGCCGCGCGACGTCGCGCCGCCTCCGCATCGTCGGCGGCTTCGCACCTATGAAGAGGACGAGTGATGAACCAGGCCTTCATCGTCACCAAGGAGCACCGGCGCTTCACCGAGTTCGCGAACGCCGTCCGCAAAGAGAAAACCATCGGCATCTGCCACGGCGACGCCGGCGTCGGCAAGACCAACTCCGCCCGCCGCTACGCGAACTGGGACGCGCTCGAGCCTTACATCAACACGTGGGGACCTCGCGGCGACCACGACGCCAAGTACTACGCCCTCGCCAACCGAGCCCGCACCGTCTTCTACACACCCGAGGTCCTCTGCAGACCCAAAGACCTCATACACGACATCGAGCGCTGGCAGGCGAAGATCGAGATCTGCGCCGACGAACACCTCCGCTCACGGGAGACCGAACCGACCACCACGGCGATAGGCATGTCTCACCTCGTCGAGCTGCTCATCATTGACGAAGCCGAAAGGCTCACACCGACTGCGCTCGAGATGCTCCGCGACCGCCACGACCGCGAACACCTCTCCATGATCCTCATCGGCATGCCCGGAATCGACCAACGCTTCCGCCACTACCCACAGCTCTACAGCCGACTCGGCTTCTCTTACCACTACCGTGCTCTCGGCCGAGAAGAACTTCTCTTCGTCCTCGACCGCCACTGGAAACGCCTAGGCCAACAACTCGACCCCGAAGACTTCACCGACGCACAAGCCATAGCCGCGATCGAACGCATCACCCGCGGCAACTTCCGCCTCCTCGAAAGACTCTTCCCCCAGATCGCTCGAGTGCTAAAGATCAACGGACTCGAAACCGTCACCGACGACGTCATCGAAGCTGCGGCCAGCATCCTCGTCATCGGCAACTGACGGCACAAAACGATCACGGAATACCGCCACTGAGCGATCAACACCACAGCGTGCCGTCGTTCCTCTCGATAAGTAGCGGTGGTGTCCGGTGAGGGTTCCCCTTACGGGCACGCGATCTGGGCTGACGCCTGTGACCGAGTGTTCAGTGCGCGCTGTATAGTTCAGTCCATGCTGACTATTGCTTCGCGTCTCGACGTGATGAACCGCCTGGGTCGTGCACTGGCCGACCCCACTCGATCCCGGATCATCTTGACCCTGCTCGACCATCCCGCTTACCCGGCGGAACTGGCCCGAGATCTGGACCTGACACGCCCGAACGTGTCCAACCACCTGGCATGCCTGCGCGATTGCGGGATCGTCGTCTCCGAGCCCGAGGGTCGTCGGACACGATATGAGATCGCCGATTCGCACCTGGCGCAGGCGCTGACGGCACTGGTCGATGCCACCCTGGCAGTGGACGAAGACGCCCCGTGCATCGATCCCGCCTGCTCGCTTCCCGGATGCGACGCAGCTGGGGAGGGCGCATGATCCTCACCTCGGTCTTGCAGGCGATGGGCCTGTTCGCAGCGACCAACATCGACGACATCATCGTGCTCTCCCTCTTCTTCGCGCGAGGGGCAGGCCAGCGCGGCACTACCGCCCGCATTCTGGCCGGCCAGTACCTCGGATTCGCCGGCATCCTCGGTGCCGCGGTCCTGGTGACCATCGGTGCCGGAGCATTCCTGCCCTCGGCAGCCATCCCGTACTTCGGTCTCATCCCTCTGGGCCTCGGCCTCTGGGCCGCATGGCAGGCCTGGCGCGGAGACGATGACGACGATGACGACGAGGCCAAGGTTGCCGGCAAGAAGGTCGGCGTGTGGACAGTCGCAGGCGTCACCCTTGCCAACGGCGGCGACAACATCGGCGTCTACACCCCTGTCTTCCTCAGCGTGGAACCTCTCGCAGTAGTCGCCTACTGCATCGTCTTCCTCGCGCTCGTCGCGGTCCTGGTGGCCCTGGCAAAGTTCGTCGCCACCCGCCCCCCGATCGCCGAAGTGCTCGAACGCTGGGAGCACATCCTCTTCCCCATCGTTCTCATCGGCCTCGGCATCGTGATCCTCGTCAGCGGCGGAGCCTTCGGACTCTGACGTAGCGGCAGCGATCCAAACGGCCCCGACCGGGCGCACCCCTCTCGGTTCAGACCGCGACACCTACCTGCAGCCAGTCCTGCGTGATCGCGGCAACAAGACCGCCACGGAGCGCTGCAAAAACCCCGCCACCAAGCGAACGAAGCCACAAACTACCTAAGCCTTCGATTCCCGTAAGACTGTCCCGCAAAAATGCCCGGTGAAGGTGCCCTAAACGCTACAGTCGTCGCATGCTTGTCGGATACGCCCGCGTCTCAACCTCTGGGCAGGACCTCGCCGCGCAGCGGGACGGCCTCCACTCGCTCGGCGTCGATCCCGAGAACGTGCACGTCGACCACGGCATGACCGGAACGAACCGTGAACGCCCGGGGCTCCGCGAAGCGCTTGCCGCGGTCCGCAAAGGTGACGTCCTGGTCGTCACCAAGCTCGATCGCCTCGCAAGATCACTCCCCGACGCTCGTGATATCGCCGACGAGCTGACGCGCAAGGGCGTGACGTTGAACCTCGGAGGTTCCGTCTACGACCCAACCGATCCCGTTGGGCGACTGCTGTTCAACGTCCTCGGGATGGTCGCGGAGTTCGAAGCCGACCTCATCCGTGCCCGCACGCGCGAGGGGATGGCGATCGCTAAGGCCGCGGGCAAGCTCCGCGGAAAGAAGCCCAAGCTCTCCGTCTCACAGGAGAAGCACCTGGTCGCGCTGCACCGTGCCGGCACGCACACCACGAGCGAAATCGCCGAGCTCTTCGGTGTCGCCCGCTCAACCGTGTACCGAGCGATCCAGCGCGGCGGAGCGAACCCACCCGCCGCCTGACGACACCGAGCGAAGCGAGAAGGACGACACCGAGCGAAGCTGCTCACAGGTCGTCGACTCCGAGCTCACTTCCGCGCTGGGGCTCCTCGACGCGATGAGCCCTGAGACGCCAGCGGTTAAGATCGGACGCTGTATCGAGTATCTGGGTCAGAGCTGCTCGCTGGGCTGCGGTGAGGACCATGGTGGGCACGTTAGCAACGAGGATGTGCACCCACCGAAAACGATCGATTTCGGTGGGCTGATGGAAGTTGCCTACCGCAAATGCGACACGCCGAGGCTCGACGCGCCGTAACCCCCTGCCGAAACCCAAACGCACCGAAACGGGTGGTGTACCGTTTGCGGCTGAAGATCTGTCCATGAACCGCGTGGGGTCAAGGCGTGGGGTTTTCACCGTCCGGACGACGTCGTTCGAGGGTCAGCCGGACTATCTGACTCATCTGTCCCAGCTTCTCCTCCGCTGCCCGGATGCTGATCTCGATTCCCTCGAGTTCGCCGAGCCACCCCATGCGCTTGGCCTCCGCGCGTCGCTCGTGCAGATTCGCGAGGATGGTCTCGAGGCGGTGACGTTGCGCCGAGTCGGGGCGGAGCATCGGGCAGCGGATGCACGCGTGCTCATGAATACAGGGGGTTCCGTAGCCGCGTGAGCAGGATCCGAGTTCGACCTTGCGCTTGGAGAAGTGCGCGTGGAACTCCTCGAGCTCAGTCGGCGATGGGTCGCGGTAGTCCTCCGCTGGCCTCAGCGACCGGCGGCGATCGACGAACTGCCGGAAATGCCGGGCAACATCTTCGTCGAAGACCGCCGCGTAGCCCTGGGTGGTGGAGATGTTCAAGTGCCCCATCACCTTGGCGAGGATGTGCACGGGGAGCCCGGATCGCAGCGCGTCCGTCGCAAACAGTCGCCTGAAATCGTGCGCAGTCAGACGAGTCTCAGGGCTGTCGAGGCCCGCCGCTCGCACGGCGTATGCGACGAAGTTCTTGAATGCCGCAGGGGAGAACACCCGCCGTATATCGCCGTCTTTCCACTGAAACAGAAATGGCAACGGTGGGGAGAACTCTCGCTCGAGCGAGTCGTAGCGGATCACAAGCGGGACCTGACGTTCATCGCCGCGCGCTCTTTGCCTGAGGCGAGCGAGAACGTGTGCGAGTTCGGGTGAAACGAGGAGCACGCGTTCTCGATCGGATTTCGACGGGACAACCTGTAGCAAGAGCATCTTCTCACCTGTCGATGCTTCGTAGGTGAACAAGGCGGTTGCCGTGAGCTCCGAGACTTCTTCCTGCCGCATGCCGGTCTCGTGCATGACATGGACGATCGCCCAGGACCAGAATGCTCGCTCCGCGATCCGTGCCTGGAGGATGCGGGTGTCGGTCGCGAGATCCAGAATCGGAACTGCCGTCATGGACACCCCGGGACCCGCACCCGTTTCACGAAGGTACGCTCGTCCAGCCCATTCGAATCGCTCTCCGAGAGGGGCCGCGGTCGCCGCGAGCAGAAGTGACTCCTGATGCTCGAGGTCTGCGTCGATGGCAGCCAGGAGCTTCGGGACGCTAGGGGCGATCTTGCGGACGCGCTGGTGGTGAGCTGCGATCACTCGCCGTCTATGCTTCTGGTGGCCTGCGGTGTCGATCTGAGTCACGATGCTCGCGGTCGACCAGGTCGCCCAGTAGGCGTCATGGGTAGCCCACACCGCGATGTCGAGGTACATCGCGCGCACTGCGAACAGGGTGCGGTAGCGGTTTTTCAGGCGTCCGACCGATTCGGTTTTCCACCACTCTGCGATGTCTGGCGCGATGCGCAGGTCGGCTTGCTCGGGATTGCGCGAGCGGATCTCCATCCAGAAGTTCCGGAGCAGCTCGGTCGACATCGCCTGCAGAGTGGGGTAGTCCACGCCTGGTGCTCGAGACTTGAGGTAACGTGCGAACATCTCTGCGACGGCGGGCGGCTCGATCTTGTTCCTCGCGACCATCGCCGCGGCGTCCGGCCTCGGCGGCTTCGCGAGCTGCCGAAGAGGCGGCAGGGCCAGCGGAACAATGCCGAGCTGTTTCAGGATCTCGAGTGCGTCTGCGAGCCCGCGGCGGATGGGTTTGCGGGCAACCGCGGCGAAAGCCACGACGTCGTCCGCCGTGATCTCTCTCAGATGTTTGCCCGTCGCCGCCTGGAGGATGAGGACCGCTCGCAACGTGTCTCGTGCAGCATCCGTGGGGAAACCTTCGAGCGACCATGGCGAGAAGCCGTTGAGGCGGATGCGACCTACCCGGTTCAGGAACTCTGCACTCGGTCGAAGTGCGTCGAGGCGAATGAAGATCGACACCGCTACGCCTGGACTCGTGCGGAGCTCGCGAGCGACATCGTTGAGGCCGGGGAAGGCGTCGTACCAGGTCAAGCTCGGCATGTCCTCGACCCCGCTGGCGTCCCAGCGCCGTTGCCAAGTCTCGCCGGGGAAGGTCATCAGCGTATCGATGAAGATCTGAACGATCGGGCGATAGTCGCTCCGGATTCCATCGTCGTACGGCGTGTGAGGAATCGCGGCGTTGAGGAACACGCCGGGGCGTGATCGTCCTCGGGACGGCTGTCGATGTCGACGGAGTTGCGGCGCTGTAAGCGGCGCTTCGATCGGGTCTTCCGTCTCGATGAGGTCTTTCACCATGATGCGTCCCCCAGAAGTTCGTCAAGATCGGAGCTGTCGTAGGTCAACCCCGGAGCCTCCGGCGTGGGCTTAGGCTCTGACCGCGCCAGAAGGTGCTGAGCGACGCGCTCGATGATGTCGTCGTCATGCTGTTGGAGGTACTCCTGGGTCGTGGACAGATGCAGGTGGCCGAGAATGCGTTGGATGTCGCTGAGTGTCAGAGCGGGGTCGTTGGACATCCGCACCGCTGCAGTGTGCCGAAGGCCGTGAAGGCGCAACTTCGCATCTATCTCGAGGCCGACCCTGTTGAACATCGCTCTGGCAGCGTCATACCCGAACGGCCGATACGGGCGTCGATTCGTCCACCACACCGGGTTGCCCTTCGCGAGTAAATCGGGCGGCAGCGACTCTTGGTACAGCCGCAGCCACAGGAACGCGTTGGACGAGGCTGGCAGCGCCTGCTTTGCGCGAGAGCCCTTCCGCTCAACAGTGATGCGCTGGGACCCCGGGTCGACGTCTTCGAGAGTCATGCCGAGCAGCTCTGAAGGGCGGGCGGCGCTGGAGAGGTAGAACTCGACGAGCGCGCGATCCCGCGCATTGTTGATGGTTTGAAGGATCTCGGCGACGCGCGACTCCACGATCAGTCGAGGCGCCGTCTTCGGGACCTTCTGACGAAAGTCGGCCCGACGGTCACGTCGGAACGCCAGTTCAGGGTTGTGGTGAGCGTTCAGCCGCTGGCCGCTCTGGGCACGGCGCGCAGGTACGGGATTGATGATCGGACCGCGCTGTTGCGCAAGCTGATAGTCGTAGAAGGCCGAGATCACGGCGAGGTTGTGATTCAGCGTCCGAGGCGAGAGCGGCCGAGCGCTCAGAGCCGAAGGTTGGCGACAGGCGAGCACGAAGTCGCGCACTGTTTCACGTGCTGCACGTTCCCAGTTCTCGCGCTCAAGTGCGAGATGACGAAACCATCTCAACAGCCCGTACGCGTACGACCGGCAGCTCGATTCAGCGTTCCCACGTGCCCAGAAGTCGAGCATGAAGTCCGAGACTGCCGCGATGACCTCGCCATCACCATCGATGACAGCCCAGAAGGGAGGGTCATCGAGGGCCAGCACGGCGCCGACGCGAGTTCGCTTCTCCATCTGATCGAGCATCGCACCGAGGACCGACAGGAGAGCGGCTTAGTTCGGTATACACACCTTCTCCATCCGGGCGTTGATCAGCGGGGCGCGCTGCGGACGGTTGGGGGGACTCTGCCAATCCCATCGCACGAGTTCGAGGATGCGGCCCTCACCGCGGTCCCGGACGATCGGGGCGCTTTCGGTCGGCGCGATCGAGTAGGCGCCGTGCCAGGACTTCCACCAGTCCTCCGGCCGGCCGCCCTCGGCGACGAACTCCCGGATCAGCTCGTCCGTCGTCGCGTCGTTTGCGAATCGTCCGCACATGTCATCGCCTCCGTCTCGCCGGTCGCTCGCGCCGCGGCCCGCATCGCCTCCATCATGAGGCACGGCGCGGACATCCGGGGCGTCACACCACGTCGATCACGGTGCCGGCGGTCAGATCCGACAGCTGGACGAAGGTCAGCGGCATGACGGTGTGTGGATGGCCCGCCGCCGCCCAGATCACGTCGTACGCCTGCAGGGCGCTGTCGATGAAGGTGGGGAGGGGCGCGGGGTGGCCGACGGGCGCCACCCCGCCGATCGCCTGCCCGGTGGCGTCGCGCACGGTGGCGGGTGGTGCCATGACGACTTTGCTCGCCTCCATGCTTCGCGCCAGGACGGCGAGATCCGCCCGGTGCCCGCCGCTGGTCATGACGAGGACGGGGCGGCCGTCGGCGAGGAAGACGAGGCTGTTGGCGATCGCGGCGACATCACAGCCGATGGAGGCGGCCGCCTCGGCGGCGGTGCGCGCCGAGTCCGGGAGGACCCGGATCTCGGTCTCGACACCGGCCGCGAGGAGGTGTTCCTGCACCCGTCGGCTGCGCTCGGGGAGGGGAGGAGCGTCGGTCATGACCCCACGGTAGCCGAGCGGGTCAGCCGGCGTCACCGACGAGGATCGCCGCCGCGTCCTCGGTGGTCGCATCAGCCGGCTCGTCGTCGATGTGCGCGAGGACCTTCCGGCCGAGGAGGATCGTCAGCGCGGCCAGCAGGACGGCGGCGGCGGCGAAGAGGTACGGCACGGTGGCGCTGAATAGGTGCCACAGCAGCGCCGCGATCGGCGGGGCCATCGCGCCGCCGAGGAAGCGGACCGCGGAGTAGGCCGAGGAGGCCACCGAGCGGGGGAGGTCGGTCGCCTCCATGACGGCCTCGGTCAGCACGGTGTTCATTACGCCCAGGAGCAGGCCGCCCACGATGATGCACACCACGAGAGCGGCAGGCTCGGCGACGACAAGTCCCGCGACCACGAGGTCGACGGCGAGCAGGGGCAGCACGGTGAGGATCACATGCGTCCTCGGCATCCGGCGCATCAGCACCGGCGCGACCCACACGCTGGTGATCGCGAGGGCGACACCCCAGCCGAAGAACGTCAGGCCGATGCCCATCGCTCCGAAGCCCAGGGGGAAGGGCGAGAACGCCAGCAGCACGAAGAATCCGATGTTGTAGAACAGGGCGGCCACGGCGAGGATCGCGAGCGCCGGACGGCGCAGGGCCGTGAACGGGGCGGAGAACTTCACCGGCGTGCGCTTCTCACCCGGACCCCGCAGCAGCACGAGCACCGCGATGAAGGCGATGGCCATCAGGGCCACGACGCCGAAGAACGGTCCTCGCCAGCTCTGCTCGCCGAGGATGCCGCCGAGCAGCGGACCCACGGCGATGCCGAGGCCGAGAGCCGCCTCGTACAGCACGATGGCCGCGCTGCTGCCGCCGGATGCGGCGCCGACGATCGTGGCCAGCGCGGTCGAGATGAACAGCGCGTTGCCCAGCCCCCAGCCGGCACGGAAGCCGATGACCGCGTCGACGCTGCCGCTGATCGCGCACAGGAAGGCGAACACGACGATCAGGCCGAGACCGACCAGGAGGGTCGCCTTGGCGCCGATCCGGCTGGAGATCCAGCTCGTGACGAGCATCGCGAGGCCGGTGACGAGGAGGTAGCTGGTGAAGAGCAGCTCCGTCTCGACCGGGGAGGCCTCGAGCGACTCCGCGATCGCCGGGAGGATCGGGTCGACGAGCCCGATCCCCATGAAGGCGACGACGCACGCGAAGGCGACGGCCCACACCTGGGCGGGCTGCCTCCAGACCGAGGGGGCGGGTGTTGCGGGGGCGGTGTTCAACGGATCTCTCCTGTCCGATCTGCGGAGGTGCGGGCGGCGAGGATCTCGGCCGCACGGGTGAGGGCGTGCCAGTCGTCGTCGTCGAGGTCGGCGAACCGCGGTGCGATCGTCTCCCGGAACTCGGAGCGCCAGGCGGCCAGGGCTGCCGTGCCGTCGGGGGTCGCGGCGACGACGGTGGCACGGGAATCGTCGGGATCGGGGGAGCGGCGGACGAGGCCCTCGCGCTCGAGGGTGCCGAGCAGCCGGGTCATCCCGGGCTGCGTCGTGCGGGCCGCCACGGCGAGCTCGCCGACGCGACGGGGACCTGACTGGTCGAGCAGGCTGAGCACACGCCACTGCGCGGCGGGGGCCTCGTTCCCCGCGTCCTGGGCGGCGATGCGACCCAGCGCGTAGCCCGACAGCACGAGGGACGGGATGACCTCGGAGCGATTCATACCAGAAAGTATATACCTCTTGGTATGTATCGAGTTCAGCGTCGGGCGTGCGCGATCCTCGCGGAGAGCTGATGGGCGTGCGCGAGGAGGATCCGGCCCAGCTCGGCCTGGCGCTCCGGGCCGAAGCGGAAGGCGACACCGGTGAGGCTGAGCGCCCACTCCGGGCGTCCGGCGCGGTCGAACACCGCCGCGCCGAGGCCCCAGCTCCCCTCGACGATCAGGCCGGGGTTGACGGCGAACCCGCGTTCCTTTGTCTCGGCGAGGCGCCTCCGCAGCGGGCGCTCGCCGTGAGCACGTCCCCAGTTCTCGACGAGCTCCGGATGGCGCTCCAGGTAGGCATCCACATCGTGGTCGGGGAGGAAGGCAAGGATCGCAAGGCCGGCGCTCGCCACGCCGAGCGGGAAGCGCACCCCCTCGCTGAGCACGAACGAGCGGATGGGAAAGGAGCCCTCTTCCCGCAGCAGGCAGACCGTCTCGTCCGCGCGCCGGACGGAGAAGAACGCGCTCTCCTCGGTCTTCACGGCGAGCGACCGCACGATGTCCCGGGCCAGGGCCGTCACGTCGTATCGAGCGGCGGCCACCGATCCCATGAGGAAGAGCTCGGGTCCCGGCATCCAGCGCGTGCTGTCGGCGTCGCGGTCGACGAGACCCTCCGCGCGCAGGGCGCTGAGCAGGCGATGCGCGGTGGGTCGGGAGAGCCCGGCGCGTGCCGCGAGCTCCTGCAATGTGGCGCCGTCGGTGCCGGCGGCCGTCACCAGCCGCAGGAGCCGCGCCGCCCGCGCGACCGCCTGAGTTCCGGGGACGGGATTCGTCGCAGTGTCCACATCGTGGACGCTAGTGGTGCGGGCGTCCACATCGCAAGAGGGTGCTGGCCGTGACTCCGCCGGGACGGGAGGCTGGAGGGGACACGGAACCGAAGGAGCAGACGTGATCGACAAGCAATGGGACTCCGCGGAGGCCGCCGTCGCCGACATCCCGGACGGCGCTTCGCTCGCCGTCGGAGGCTTCGGACTCTCCGGGAACCCGATCGCGCTCATCGAAGCGCTCCTCGCGCAGGGCACGACCGACCTGAGCGTCGTCAGCAACAACTGCGGAGTGGACGACTGGGGACTCGGCGTCCTGCTCGCCGCGCAGCGCATCCGGAAGATGACCTCGTCGTACGTGGGGGAGAACAAGGAGTTCGAGCGGCAGTTCCTGTCCGGGGAACTCGAGCTGGAGCTGACCCCTCAGGGCACGCTCGCCGAGAAGCTGCGGGCGGGAGGGTCCGGAATCGCCGCGTTCTTCACCCAGACGGGCGTCGGCACCCAGGTCGCCGAGGGGGGCCTTCCTCGCCGGTACCACGCCGATGGCTCGATCGCGGTGGCCTCGCCGCCCAAGGACGTGCGCACGTTCGCCGTGCACGGTGAGCCCCGCGAGTTCGTGCTCGAGGAGGCGATCACCACCGACTTCGCCCTGGTGCACGCGGCCCGCGGCGACCGGCACGGCAACCTGGTGTTCACGAAGGCCGCGCGGAACTTCAACCCGCTCGCCGCGATGGCCGGCCGCGTGTGCATCGCGCAGGTCGAGCGGCTCGTCGAGCCCGGCGAGCTCGACCCGGATGCGATCCACCTCCCCGGGGTCTTCGTGCACCGGATCGTCGAGGTGGGCGAGGACATCCCCAAGCGCATCGAACGGCGGACCGTCGCCGCGGAAGGAGCCTGACATGGCGCTCACGAGAGACCAGATGGCCGCGCGCGCGGCGGTCGAGCTGCCGGACGGCGCGTACGTGAACCTCGGCATCGGCCTGCCCACGCTCGTCCCCAACCACGTGCCGTCCGACGTGACCGTGGTGCTGCAGTCGGAGAACGGCATCCTCGGGGTCGGTCCGTACCCCCGGGAGGACGAGGTCGATCCGGATCTCATCAACGCGGGGAAGGAGACGGTGACCACGCTCCCGGGGGCGGCGTTCTTCGACTCCGCCCTCAGCTTCGGCATGATCCGCGGCGGGAAGATCGACGCCGCCATCCTCGGGGCGATGCAGGTCTCCGCCACGGGCGATCTCGCGAACTGGATGATCCCCGGCAAGATGGTGAAGGGGCCCGGAGGGGCGATGGACCTCGTGCACGGCGCGGGACGGGTGATCGTGCTGATGGAGCATGTCGCCAAGGACGGCTCGGCCAAGATCGTCGACGCCTGCACGCTGCCTCTGACCGGGCGCGGCGTCGTGGACCGGATCATCACGGACCTCGCGGTGATCGACGTGACGCCGGAAGGGCCGGTCCTGGTCGAGCTCGCCCCCGGCGTCACGGTGGAGCAGGTGCGGCAGGCCACGGAGCCGCCCCTCCGCATTGCCCCGGAACTGGACAACGGAAGGACCGAGATCAATGAGTGAGAACGATGTCGTCATCGTCGCCGCGGCGCGCACCCCGCAGGGGCGGCTGAAGGGGCAGCTCGCCGCGTTCACGGCGCCGCAGCTGGGGTCGTTCGCGATCCGCGGTGCCCTGGAGCAGGGCGGTGTGGACCCGGAGGACGTCGACGCGGTCATCGTGGGACAGGTGCTCGCCGCCGGATCCGGACAGAACGCCGCCCGGCAGGCGGCCATCGGCGCCGGGATCGGCTGGGACGTCCCTGCCCACTCCGTGAACAAGGTGTGCCTGTCCGGGCTCACCGCCGTGATCGACGCGGCGCGCATGATCCGGACCGGGGACGCCGAGGTCGTCGTCGCCGCCGGCATGGAGTCCATGACCCGCGCACCGCACCTGCTCATGGGATCGCGCGATGGCTGGACCTACGGCACCGTCGAGGTCCTCGACCACATGGCCTACGACGGGCTGACGGACGCCTACGACCGGGAGAGCATGGGCGCGTCCACGGAGCGCCACAACGCGCGGTACGAGCTCACAAGGGAGATGCAGGACCGGGTCGCCGCGCTCTCGCATCAGCGGGCCGCCGCCGCGCAGGAGAGCGGTGTGCTCGACGCGGAGATCGTCGCCGTCGAGGTGCCGCAGCGCCGGGGCGAACCCGCGCGGGTGACCCGAGACGAGGGGGTGCGCCCCGACACCACGGTGGAGACCCTCGCGGGACTGCGAGCCGCCTTCGCCGAGGGCGGCTCGATCACGGCGGGCAACTCGTCCCAGATTTCGGACGGCGCCTCCGCCGTGGTCGTCACCACGCGCGGGACGGCCGAGGCCAAGGGCTGGCCGGTGCTCGTGACCGTCGGGGCGAGCGGCCAGACCGCCGGCCCGGACAACTCGCTCCAGGCGCAGCCGGCGCGGGCGATCGAGCAGGCATGCCGGAAACAGGGCATCACGCCGCAGGACCTCGACCTCGTGGAGATCAACGAGGCGTTCGGGGCCGTCGTGGCCCGCTCGCAGACCGAGCTCAGGCTGGACGATGAGATCGTCAACGTGCACGGCGGCGGCATCGCGATCGGTCATCCGATCGGTGCCTCCGGCAACCGTCTCGTGGTGCACGTCGCGCACGAGCTGGCCCGCCGGGGAGGCGGAACCGCGGCGGTCGGCCTGTGCGGCGGCGGCGGTCAGGGCGAGGCGCTCATCCTCACCCGGTGACGCGGAAGGCGCGGGGCGCGTCAGGGCCGCTTATCCTGGGCGTGCCCCTGCGCGTCGGCGAGGGCCTTCTGCGAACGGAACTGCAGACGCTGCGCCTTCTTGGACTTCTTCACCGACTGCGGGGAGTCGGCGTCCACCGGCACGCCGTGGCGTTCGCGGCGCATGTCGACGACCGCGCCGACCGCGAGCGCCATGGTGATGCCCCAGCTCACCCACGACAGGAGCGAGCGCCAGGTGATGGGTTCGTTGCGGGTGCCGCGCAGCAGCGAGATCCCAGCCGAGATCGCGGCGACGAGTCCGGTGCTGAAGAGGTAGCGCATGCCCCTACGGTACCCGCAGCCAGGCTGCGCGGGTCGGTGGCTTGACAAGCCGGGGGAGAGGCTGGCAGGGCGCCCGCCCGGGGCACCGGATATCATGGGAGGGTCGCGGTTCGCCCGCGGCCGCAGAAACCGTGTATCTACCGGCCGTCGGCGTCTCCGGCGGACAGCGGCGGCACCCGACATCGCGTCGTCGACGCGCGAGAGCCATGACACACGCCAGCACCACGCCCGATACCGCCGAGCCGAGCCTCTTCCGCCTCGCCGGCCTGCCCTACTTCCTCATCGCGTTCATCGCGCGGCTGCCCTTCGCCATGATGGTCGTCGGTGTGCTGACCGTCGTCGTGTCGGCGCGGGAATCGCTGTCCCTCGGCGGGCTCACGTCCGCTGCCGTCGGTCTCGGCACCGCCTGCTTCGGCCCGCTCCTGGGCGCCGCCGCCGACCGCTTCGGTCAGCGCACGGTCCTCCTCGCGCTCGCCGTGGGCAACGCGGCGATGCTCCTGCTCTTCACCGCAGTGGTCTACGGTCCGGCCGCCGACGGCTTCGTGCTTCTCACCGCGATCGGCATCGGCGCGACGGCTCCGCAGGTGGCGCCGCTCTCGCGCTCCCGTCTGGTCACGATCATCGGCGAGCGGATGCCGGCGGAGCGCCGCGTCCGCACCGTCTCCGGCACGATGGCGTACGAGTCGGCCGCCGACGAGACCGTCTTCGTGTTCGGGCCATTCCTCGTGGGCGTCCTCGCCTCGGCACTCGCACCCTGGGCGCCGCTGGTCGGCGCCGCCGTGCTGACACTGGTGTTCGTCGGGGCCTTCGCGCTGCACCCGAGCGGACGGCACGTCTCCCAGGACCGCACCGACGACGGTCGGGCGCCGTCCGCCGTGTCCGAGCTGTTCCGGCCGCAGCTCCTCATCGTCGTCCTCGGCATCCTCGGCGTCGGAATCTTCTTCGGCACGATGCTCACCTCGCTCACGTCGTTCATGGCCGACCTCGGTGCCCCGGAGCAGGCGGGCCTGCTGTACGGCGTGATGGGCGTCGGCTCAGCGCTGCTGGCCCTGGGCGTCGCGTGGCTGCCCGCCCGGTTCTCGCTGCGTGTGCGCTGGCTGGTCTTCTCCGGAGTGCTGCTCGCCGGCTCGCTGCTGCTCGGCATCGTCGACTCGCCGACGGGGATGATGCTCGCCCTGGCCATCATGGGCATCGGCATCGGGCCGACGCTCGTCACCCAGTACAGCTTCGGAGCGGCGCGGAGCCCCCGTGGCCGGTCGGCGACGGTGATGACGATGCTCGGCTCCGGCGTGATCGTCGGCCAGTCGATCGGCGCCGCGGTGGCAGGAGAGATCGCGGAGAGCCTCGGCACCTCCGCCGCCCTGGTCCTCCCGATGATCGCGGCCGGCATCGCGTTCGCGGCGGGCCTCGGGAACTGGGCCCTCAGCGGTGTGCACCGCGCGACGTCCGCTGTCAAGGCCTGAGGGAGGACCGGCGGTCGGCGCGCATCCTCGATAGGTTGGAAGCTCCTGGACCGAGGAGTGCCCCTGTGACCGCTGCTGATTTCGTCGTCGTCGCCAACCGCCTCCCGGTGGACCGGGTCGTGGGCCCCGACGGCGAGGAGACGTGGCGGACGTCGCCCGGCGGCCTCGTCGCCGCCCTCGAGCCGATGATGCGCCGCGTGCACGGCGCCTGGGTCGGCTGGCCCGGTCAGCCGGACGTGGAGCTCGAGGCCTTCGACGCCGACGGCATCCATCTCATCCCGGTGGCATTGAGCTCCGAGGACGTCGCGGACTATTACGAGGGCTTCGCCAACGACACCATCTGGCCGCTCTACCACGACGTCATCGCACCGCCGCAGTATCACCGCGAGTGGTGGGACGCGTACGTGCGGGTCAACCGCCGGTTCGCGGAGGCCGCCGCGGCCGCCGCCGCCCAGGACGGCACCGTCTGGGTCCACGACTACCAGCTCCAGCTCGTGCCGCAGATGGTCCGCGAGCTGCGCCCCGACGTCACGATCGGCTACTTCCACCACATCCCCTTCCCGGCGCACGGCCTGTACGCGCAGCTCCCGTGGCGTGACCAGGTGCTCCGCGGGCTGCTCGGCGCCGACGTCATCGGCTTCCAGCGGGCACAGGATGCGACCTACTTCCTCACCGCCGTGCGGCGGCGGCTGCGCTACGAGGTGAAGGGGTCGAACATCACGGTCCCGGATCAGGGAGGCTCGCGGACGGCGATCGCCAAGGCGTTCCCGATCTCCATCGACACCGCTCCGTACCTCGAACTGGCCGCCAGGGAGGACGTGCGGGCGCGTGCCGCGGAGATCCGCGCCAGCCTCGGCAATCCCCAGCGCATCCTCCTGGGCGTCGACCGCCTGGACTACACCAAGGGCATCGGGCACCGGATCAAGGCCTACGGCGAGCTCCTCGAAGACGGCCGCCTGGACGTGGAGGACGTCACCCTCATCCAGGTGGCGAGCCCGAGCCGGGAGCGGGTGGACGCCTATGCGCACCTCCGGGACGAGATCGAGCTCGCGGTGGCCCGCATCAACGGCGACCATGACACGGTCGGCCACTCCGCGATCCGCTACCTCCACCAGGGGTATCCGCGCGAGGAGATGGTCGCCCTGTACCTCGCGGCGGACGTCATGCTCGTGACGGCGCTGCGGGACGGCATGAACCTCGTCGCGAAGGAGTACATCGCCACGCGGACGGACAACCGCGGTGTGCTGGTGCTCAGCGAGTTCACCGGAGCAGCGGACGAGCTCCGTCAGGCGGTTCGCGTCAACCCGCATGACATCGCCGGTCTCAAGGACGCCATCATGGAGGCGGTGGAGATGTCGCCCGCCGAGCAGGGACGCCGCATGCGGTCCCTGCGGCGACGGGTGCTGGACAACGACGTGAACGCCTGGTCGTCGTCCTTCCTCCAGGCTCTGGCGGACGTCCGCAGCCGCTGAGCGCCCTCCCCGCACCCCCTTCTTCCTCTCGATCGGAGACACCGTGACGCGCCCCTGGATCCCCGGAACCGCCGACGCCGACCTCACCGCCCTCGCGACGACGCCGCGGCTGGTGGTGGCCCTCGACTTCGACGGCACCGCCTCCCCGCTCGTGGTGGACCCCATGGCCGCGCGAGCGCTGCCGGAGGTCGCCGCGCAGATGAATCGCCTCGCCGCGATGCCGAATACGGTCGTTGCCTACGTCTCCGGGCGCAGCATGCACGACCTCCGGGAGATCACCGAGCACACCGACGACTCCGTCGTGGTGCTCGCCGGCTCCCACGGCGCGCAGTACTGGTTCCCCGGTGAGGGGGCCGCCGACGCGCCGGGCGATGCGACCGAGAACGGGGCGCGGGAGGAGCTGTGGGCGGCCGCGCAGCCGATCATCGACCGCTACGAGGGGGCGGAGCTGGAGCCCAAGACCTTCGGCATGGGTGTGCACACCCGCCGCGCGGACCGGGACACCGAGGAGAAGGTCTTCGCCGAGATCGACGCCCTCGTCGCCGAGCGCTTCCCGCACTGGCGGCGGCGCGCCGGTCACCGGGTGCTGGAGTTCTCGTCGCGGAACGAGGGGAAGGACGCCGCGATGATCGCCCTCCGGCAGCGCTTCGACGCGACCGGGATCCTCTTCGCCGGCGACGACGTGACCGACGAGGATGCGATGCGCGTGTTGGAGGAGGGCGACCTCGGCGTGCGCGTCGGGCCGGGGGAGAGCGCCGCAACCCTCCGTGTGGACTCCCCACAACAGATCGCCGCGCTTCTGGAGACGCTCGCGAACGAGAGGGTCGTCGCGCAGGAATAGACTCTCGTCATGTCCTCGCATGATCCCTCCACCAGCGCGCCCATCGACATCAAGCCCCGCAGTCGCGTCGTCACCGACGGCATCGAGGCCACGACCTCCCGCGGCATGCTCCGCGCCGTCGGCATGGGGGATGCCGACTGGGACAAGCCGCAGATCGGCATCGCGTCCAGCTGGAACGAGATCACGCCCTGCAACCTGAGCCTCGACCGGCTCGCGCAGGGGGCGAAGGAGGGCGTGCACTCCGGCGGCGGCTACCCGCTGCAGTTCGGCACGATCTCCGTCTCGGACGGCATCTCGATGGGGCACGAGGGGATGCACTTCTCGCTCGTCTCCCGCGAGGTCATCGCCGACTCGGTCGAGACCGTGATGATGGCCGAGCGCCTCGACGGCTCCGTCCTCCTCGCCGGCTGCGACAAGTCCATCCCCGGCATGCTCATGGCCAGCGCGCGCCTCGACCTGTCCAGCGTGTTCCTGTACGCCGGATCGATCGCACCGGGCTGGGTCAAGCTCTCCGACGGCACCGAGAAGGACGTCACGATCATCGACTCGTTCGAGGCGGTCGGCGCCTGCCGTGCCGGTCTCATGAGCGAGGAGGACCTCAAGCGCATCGAATGCGCCATCGCTCCCGGTGAGGGCGCGTGCGGCGGCATGTACACCGCCAACACCATGGCCTCCGTCGCCGAGGCGCTCGGGCTCAGCCTCCCGGGCTCCGCTGCGCCGCCCGCTGCCGACCGCCGTCGCGACTACTTCGCGCACCGCTCGGGCGAGGCGGTCGTGAACCTGCTCCGCCAGGGGATCACGACGCGCGACATCCTCACCAAGGAGGCGTTCGAGAACGCGATCGCCCTCGCGATGGCCCTCGGCGGCTCGACCAACGTCGTCCTCCACCTCCTCGCGATCGCCCGCGAGGCCGAGGTCGAGCTGAGCCTGCACGACTTCAACCGCATCGGCGACAAGGTCCCGCACGTGGCCGACATGAAGCCGTTCGGCAAGTACGTCATGAACGACGTCGACCGGCACGGCGGCATCCCCGTGATCATGAAGGCGATGCTCGACGAAGGGCTGCTGCACGGCGACGCGCTCACGGTCACCGGCAAGACGCTCGCCGAGAACCTCGCCGAGCTCGACCCGCAGCCGATCGACGGCGAGGTCATCCACACCTTCGACAACCCGATCCACGCCACCGGCGGCCTGACGATCCTGCACGGATCGCTCGCGCCGGAGGGCGCCGTGGTCAAGACCGCCGGCTTCGACGCGGCCGTCTTCGAGGGCCCCGCGCGGGTCTTCGAGCGGGAGCGCGCCGCCATGGACGCGGTCGCCGAGGGCAGCATCGAACCGGGGACGGTCATCGTCATCCGGTACGAGGGTCCCAAGGGCGGACCGGGCATGCGCGAGATGCTCGCCATCACCGCCGCCATCAAGGGCGCGGGGCTCGGAAAAGATGTACTACTCTTGACGGACGGACGATTCTCAGGCGGCACAACCGGCCTGTGCATCGGCCACATAGCACCCGAAGCGGTGGACGCAGGTCCCATCGCCTTCGTGCGCGATGGTGATCTGATACGGGTCGATATCGCAGCTCGCTCTCTCGATCTACTCGTCGACGAGGCAGAGCTCGCCTCCCGCCGCTCTGGCTGGGAGCCGCTTCCCCCGCGCTACACCCGAGGCGTTCTTGCCAAGTACTCGCGCCTCGTGCGGTCCGCCGCCGAGGGCGCGACGACCGGCTGATCCATCGACCGGCTCAGCAACCGCTCGATCGGAGCGCCGGTGCCCGCACAGTTCATCAGAAGGAAAGTCATGACTGCTGACTCCGTCTCGGCCGTGCCGAGGCCGCCCGCCCGTCCATCCGCTCCGGAGATCACCGGTGCAGAGGCCGTCGTCCGCTCGCTCGAGCTGCTCGGCGTCACGGACGTCTTCGGCCTTCCCGGCGGCGCGATCCTCCCGGTCTACGACCCGCTCATGGACGCCTCGCAGCTCCGCCACATCCTCGTGCGGCACGAGCAGGGCGCGGGCCACGCGGCCGAGGGTTACGCGTCCGCATCCGGCAAGGTCGGCGTGTGCATCGCCACGTCCGGTCCCGGAGCGACCAACCTCGTCACGGCGATCGCCGACGCCTACATGGACTCGGTGCCGCTGCTGGCGATCACCGGTCAGGTGTTCTCGACGCTGATGGGGACGGATGCGTTCCAGGAGGCCGACATCGTGGGGATCACGATGCCGATCACGAAGCATTCGTTCCTGGTGAAGGACGCCGCCGACATCCCCGGCGCGATCGCCGCGGCCTACGAGATCGCCGGCACCGGTCGCCCCGGTCCCGTGCTCGTGGACATCACCAAGGATGCGCAGCAGGCGACGGCGCCCTTCGTGTGGCCGCCGAAGATCGACCTCCCGGGGTATCGCCCGGTGACCAAGGCGCACGGCAAGCAGATCCAGGCGGCCGCCGCCCTCCTCGCGGAGGCGAAGAAGCCGGTGCTGTACGTGGGCGGAGGCGTCGTCCGCGGTCGGGCCGCGGCCGAGCTGCTCGAGCTCGCCGAGTCGACCGGTGCGCCCGTCGTGACGACGCTGATGGCGCGTGGCGCGTTCCCCGACTCGCACCCGCAGCACTTGGGCATGCCCGGCATGCACGGCACGGTTCCCGCGGTGCTCGCGCTGCAGGAGGCCGACCTCCTCGTCTCGCTCGGCGCCCGGTTCGACGACCGGGTCACCGGCAAGGCCGCCCTGTTCGCTCCGAACGCGAAGGTCGTGCACGTCGACATCGACCCGGCGGAGATCTCCAAGATCCGCACGGCCGACGTGCCGATCGTGGGCGATGTGCGCGACGTGCTCACCGACCTCGACGCCGCCTTCCGCGGAGCGACGGCCGACGCGAAGCCCGACATCGAGGAGTGGTGGTCGTACCTCGACGGACTGCGGAACGAGTTCCCGCTCGGGTACGCGCCGACGACCGACGGCCTGCTCGCCCCGCAGTACGTGATCCAGCGCATCGGCGAGCTCACCGGGCCGGAGGGCATCTTCGCGTCTGGTGTGGGGCAGCACCAGATGTGGGCCGCGCAGTTCATCAAGTACGAGCGTCCGAACGCCTGGCTGAACTCCGGCGGCGCGGGCACGATGGGCTACTCGGTGCCGGCGGCCATGGGCGCCAAGGTCGCGGAGCCGGAACGCCAGGTCTGGGCGATCGACGGCGACGGCTGCTTCCAGATGACCAATCAGGAGCTCGCCACCTGCGCGATCAACAACATCCCGATCAAGGTCGCGATCATCAACAACTCGTCGCTGGGCATGGTCCGGCAGTGGCAGACGCTGTTCTACGACGGCCGTCACTCCAACACCGACCTGAACACCGGGCACGGCACGATCCGCATCCCCGACTTCGTGAAGCTCGCGGAGGCGTACGGCTGCCTCGCGATCCGCGTGGAGAAGGAGGAGGAGGTCGACGCCGCCATCCAGCTCGCGCTGGAGACGAACGACCGCCCCGTGGTGATCGATTTCGTCGTGAGCGCCGACTCCATGGTGTGGCCGATGGTGCCGCAGGGGGTCAGCAACAGCTATGTCCAGTACGCGCGCGATCACGCGCCTGCGTTCGACGAGGAGGACTGAGCCATGTCGACCCACGTCCTGAGCCTGCTGGTGGAGAACACCCCCGGCCTTCTGACCCGCGTCGCCGGCCTGTTCGCGCGCCGGGGCTTCAACATCGACTCCCTCGCCGTCGGCGTGACCGAGGTGCCGGGCATCTCCCGTATCACGGTCGTCGTCGATGTGGAGGAGCTGCCGCTCGAGCAGGTGACCAAGCAGCTCAACAAGCTGATCAACGTCATCAAGATCGTCGAGCTCGACCCGGCGTCGTCCGTGCAGCGCGAGCACATGCTCGTGAAGGTGCGCACGGACAACGCCAGCCGCTCGAACGTGATCGAGGTCGTCAACCTCTTCCGCGCCTCGGTCGTCGACTACGCCGCCGATGCCCTCGTCATCGAGGTCACCGGAGACAAGGGCAAGGTCGAGGCGCTGCTGCGCGCTCTGGAGCCCTTCGGCATCAAGGAGATCGCCCAGTCCGGCCTCCTCGCGATCGGCCGCGGCGGCAAGAGCATCACCGAGCGCGTCCTGCGCGGCTGACCCTTCGACAGACTCTGGGACCGCGCGTCCCGCACAACCACAACCAAGGAGAGAAACCAGTGAGCACCGAGATCTTCTACGACGACGACGCCGACCTGTCCCTGATCCAGGGCAAGAAGGTCGCGATCGTCGGCTACGGCTCGCAGGGCCACGCCCACGCCCAGAACCTGCGCGACTCGGGTGTCGAGGTCGCGATCGCCCTCAAGGAGGGCTCGAAGTCCGCCGCGAAGGCCGAGGAGGCCGGCTTCCCCGTGAAGACCGTCGCCGAGGCGACCGAGTGGGCCGACGTCATCATGATCCTCGCGCCGGACCAGCACCAGCGCACGATCTACAGCGAGTCCATCGCCCCGAACCTGACGGCGGGCAAGACCCTGGCCTTCGCGCACGGCTTCAACATCCGCTTCGGCTACATCGACGCTCCCGAGGGTGTCGACGTGATCCTCGTCGCGCCGAAGGCTCCCGGCCACACCGTGCGCCGCGAGTTCGTCGCCGGCCGTGGCATCCCGGACATCATCGCCGTCGAGCGCGACGCGTCCGGCCACGCCTGGGACCTCGCGCTGTCGTACGCGAAGGCGATCGGCGGCACCCGCGCCGGCGTCATCAAGACGACCTTCACCGAGGAGACCGAGACCGACCTGTTCGGCGAGCAGGCCGTGCTCTGCGGTGGCATGAGCCACCTGGTGCAGGCGGGCTTCGAGACCCTCGTCGAGGCGGGCTACCAGCCGCAGATCGCCTACTTCGAGGTGCTGCACGAGCTCAAGCTCATCGTCGACCTCATGTGGGAGGGCGGCATCGCCAAGCAGCGCTGGTCGATCTCCGACACCGCCGAGTTCGGCGACTACGTCTCCGGTCCGCGCGTGATCGACGAGCGCGTCAAGGAGAGCATGAAGGGCGTCCTGTCCGACATCCAGTCCGGCGCGTTCGCGAAGCGCTTCATCGAGGACCAGGACAACGGGGCCGAGGAGTTCCTCGCCCTCCGCGCCAAGGAGGAGCAGCACCCGATCGAGGCGACCGGCAAGGAGCTGCGTTCGCTCTTCGCGTGGAAGCAGCAGGACGAGGACTACGTCGACGGCAGCGCCGCGCGCTGATTCGACTCGCGAACGAACGGGCGTCCCTCCGGGGGCGCCCGTTCGGCGTTTCGCGTGCCATTCACCGACGCAGACATCGGATGTCTGTGCCAGGATGGACGCATGCGACAGGAATGGTTTGATGACGCCCGCTTCGGCATGTTCGTCCACTTCGGCCTCTACAGCGGGGCCGCGCGGCACGAGTGGGTGCAGAACTACGAACGCCTCACCGACGAGGAGTACCGCCCCTACTTCGACAACTTCGATCCCGACCTCTTCGACGCCGCGGCCCTGGCGAGGACAGCCAAGGAGACGGGGATGGGCTACGTCGTGCTCACGACGAAGCACCACGACGGCTTCTGCCTCTGGGACTCGAAGCTGACCGACTTCACCTCCGTCACGGCGGGCGGACGGGACCTCGTGCGCGAGTACGTCGACGCCCTCCGTGCCGAGGGGATCCGCGTCGGCCTCTACCACTCGGTCATCGACTGGCATCACCCCGATTTCACGGTGGACTGGAACCATCCCCGACGCGACGACGAAAACGCGCACGCCCTGAACGAGGGGCGCGACATGGCCCGCTACCGCGAGTACTTGCACGGTCAGGTCCGCGAGCTGCTCACCGGGTACGGCGACATCGACTACCTGTTCTTCGACTTCACCTACCCGGAGTCCAAGGACGGCTGGGAGGGGAAGGGGCCGCAGGATTGGGATGCCGAGGCGCTGCTCGCGCTGTGCCGGGAGCTGCAGCCGGAGATGCTCGTCAACGACCGTCTCGGCATCCCCGCGGACTTCGTGACTCCCGAGCAGTACCAGCCGACGGCTCCGATCGTCCGCGACGGCGTGCCCCTCGTGTGGGAGGCGTGCCAGACGCTCAACGGCTCCTGGGGCTATCATCGGGACAACACCGACCAGAAGTCGCCGGTGCTGCTCGTGCAGATGCTCGTCGACTCGGTGTCGATGGGCGGCAACATGCTGCTCAACATCGGTCCGGACGGGCGCGGGGCAATCTCGCCCCGGGACGCGGCGACCCTCGCCGAGATCGGGGAGTGGATGCGGCTCCACGACCGCGCCGTGATCGGGGCCGGTCATGCGCCGTTCACGCCGCCCCGAGAGGGCGTGTACACGCTCCGCGGCGACCGGCTCTACCTGAGCCTGTTCAGCTGGCCGCTGGGCTTCGTGCATCTGCCCGGTCTTGCGGGCAAGGTCTCGTATGCGCGCCTGCTGAACGACGGGTCCTGGCTGCGTACGAGCGTCAGCGACCCGGACCAGCAGGCCGACCTGATGACTCCGGCGGGCGAGGCCGAGGGGACGCTCACGGTGCACCTCCCGGTACGGCGTCCCGACGTGCTGATGCCGGTCATCGAGCTGCGGCTGACGGGGGAGTGAGGCCGTCGGTGGCGACGGCTCAGGCCGTCGCCACCGGGATCTCCATGCCCTCCAGCGCGAGGCGCGCGGCGCCGTGCAGGATCGCGTCCGCGCCGGTGGCCGCGGCCTCGATCCGCAGGCGCTGGGTCGCGAGCGGGTGGCAGGCCTCGTAGACCCGGCTGCGCACCGCGGCGATGAACGGCTCGGAGGCGCTCATGCTCCCGGTGAGGAAGAGGGCGTGCGGGTTGAAGAAGTTCACGACCCCGGAGAGCGCCTGACCCAGGTGTGTCCCGGCGGTGCGGACGAGCGTCGTCGCCAGCGGGTCGGCGTCCCGTGCCAGTGTCAGCACGTCGGCCGTGGTGCGGACCTCGGTGTTGCCGCGCTCGCTCATCTGGCGGACGAGGCTCGCGCCGCTGGCCACGGTCTCCAGGCAGCCGGTGTTGCCGCAGGAGCAGGGGATGTCCCCGCTGCCGTCGATGCGGGTGTGCGTGATGTCGCCGGCTGCGGCGGTCGCTCCCCGATGGATGTGCCCGTCCACGATGATCCCGCTGCCGATCGCCGTGCCCGCCTTGACGGTGATGCTGTGCTGGGTGTGCCCGAGCTGGCGACGGTGTTCGCCGAGGGCGGCGAGATTGGCGTCGTTGTCGACGACGACGGGGACGCCGTGGCGCTCCGCGAGGTGCTCGCCGACGCGGAATCCGGGCCACCCCGGCATCCGCGATGGCTGGTCCACTGCACCGGTGGCGACGTCGACGGGGCCGGGCAGGCTCACGCCGATCGCGTGGACCCGCGTCTCGGCGAGCAGGCGCTCGAACACCTCCGACACTCTCTCCAGCGTGGCCTCCGGGCCGTCCGCGACATCGATCGCGATGGTCTCCGAGTGGAGCAGGCCGCCGCTGAGGTCGTGCCGCCCGATGCGGGCATGGCGCCCGCCGAGATCGGCGGACAGCACGATCCCGTCGCCGGCGATCCGGAGCACGCGCGGCCGTCGTCCGCCGCGGGAGGTGCCGGCCCCGGCCTCCTCCAACACGCCGGCATCGAGAAGCGCCTGCACGCGTAGGCCGACGGTGGAGGCGGCCACGCCGAGAGCGGAGGCGAGCTCCGAGCGGGAGCGGGCCTGCCCGCGCGCGACGAAGTCGAGGATGCGCCGGGTGTGCGGATCGTCGACGGGGGTGTCGGCGGGGTTCGTCATGGAGGCCCTTCGTCTCGGAGCATCGTCAGCGTAGCGGGGGTGTCGCATGTTTCGGGGGAGTGACGAATTATCACCACCCTATAAACATCGGATGTTCAGCTTGCGGCACCTTGCGAACTATGACAGCGTAACTTCATACGAAATCCTAATTGGTTAGTTCGAGTCTCGAAATAACCGTTCCCTTCTCAGGAGGCATTCAATGAAGAAGTTGCGTGTGGGCGCTGTCGCCGCTGTCGCGGGCGTGGCCGTGGCGATGACCGGTTGTGCGAGCAGCGGGGGATCCGGAGGCTCGGCCGACGGCGACACCATCGTCGTGGACATGTGGGCCGGCAGCGAGTCGGACGTCGACGCGCTGGAGGCGCAGATCGAGTTCGCGCAGAAGCAGAACCCGGACATCAAGATCAAGCTGCAGACCTCGCCGTGGAGCGACTTCTTCACGAAGCTCACCACCAACATGGCCAGCGGCAACATGGCCTGCATCACCGGCATGAGCGGTGCGCAGCTCGGCGGCTACACGGCGGGCTTCCGTCAGCTCAGCGACGAGGACCTCGAGACCGCGGGCATCGACTGGTCGGAGTTCAACCCGAGCGCCGACGGCATCCTCAGCTTCGAGGGCAAGGTCTACGGCGTGCCGTTCGACGTCGCCACCATGCTCGTCTACTACAACCAGGACATGCTGACGGCCGCCGGCGCCGCGACTCCGGAGATCGGCTGGACGTTCGACGACTTCGCCACGATCGCGGCCGACGCCACCAAGGACGGCAAGTACGGCTTCGGCATGGGCATGGGCGGCTACCAGTGGATGTCGATGCCGATCGCCTACTCCGCCACGCAGCCCGCCTCCGAGGACGGCACGCTGCACATCGACGATGAGGACTTCGTCGACGCGGCCTCCTGGTACGCGGGACTCGTCACGGAGAAGAAGGTCGCGGCTCCGGTCGCCTCCGCTTCCGACACGGGCTGGGGCGAGAACCAGTACACGGGCGGCAACGCGGCCATGGCCGTCGACGGCACCTGGAACGCGGTCAGCTACCTCAACAACGAGTCCGGCTTCGCTGCCGGCATGGTGCCGCTGCCCGCCGGCGTGGACGGCAACCCCGGTCCGATCCTCGGCTCCGGCTACGGCATCGCGGAGAACTGCAAGAACCCGGAGGCCGCGCTGAAGGTGCTCGGCTCCCTGGTCGGCGAGGACGCACAGGACTACATCGCCTCGTCCGGCCGCTCGTACCCTGCCCGCATCTCGTCGCAGCCGCTGTACTTCGAGTCGATCGACGAGCAGTACCGGGACCAGGTCCAGACGGTGTTCGAGGCCGCGTTCGGCGACACGGTGCCGCTCTACATGACCAAGAACTGGCAGAAGCTCGACAGCTACATCCAGCCCAACCTCGTCAGCGTCTACAACGGCCAGATGACGATGGAGGAGCTGCTGTCGAACGCCCAGGCGCAGTTCGGCGAGTAAGCCGGATCCGGCCCGCACAGCAGTAACAGAGAAAGACAACGAGATGACGATCACGACGAGACGTCGAGGATCGCTCGCCAAGGTCGAGGGCCGCCAGGCGCTGGGTTTCGCAAGCCCGGCCCTGGTGGGCCTCGCCCTGTTCACGATCGTGCCCGTGGGGCTGTCGATCGTGATGAGCGTGTTCGACTGGCCGACCTTCGGCGAACGCACCTTCAACGGGGTGGACAACTACGTCAAGCTGTTCACCAGCAGCCCGGACTTCTGGCCCGCGCTGCGGAACTCGGCCGTGTACACGCTGCTGTACGTGCCGTTGAGCGTCGCTCTCTCGCTCGTGCTCGCCCTCGGCCTCGGCCCCCGCATCCGCGGCCGCGGTGCCCTGCGCGTCCTCTTCTTCATCCCCGTCGTGACCCCGATGGTCGCGAACGTCCTGGTGTGGAAGATGATGCTGCAGCCGCAGGGGCTCTTCAACGGCCTCTCGGTCACCTGGTTCGGCATCGAGCTGCCGAACTTCCTCGCCGACCCCAACTGGGCGATGATCATGGTCGTCGTCATGAGCGTCTGGCAGGGTCTCGGCTACAACATGCTGATCTTCTCCGCGGCCCTCGAGCAGCTCCCGGAGAGCGTGCTGGAGGCCGCCAGCATCGACGGTGCGCAGGGGTTCCGGCGGGTCTGGAGCATCATCATCCCGATGATCTCGCCGTCGATCTTCTTCGCGACGATCATGACGATGATCACCTCGCTCCAGGTCTTCGTCCAGCCGCAGATGCTCACCGGAGGCGGCCCCGGCAACGCCACCAAGCCGCTCGTGATGTACATCTGGGAGCAGGGCTTCACCTTCGGCGACCTCGGGCTCGCCGCCGCCGCCGCATGGATCCTCTTCGCGATCATCATCGCGATCACGGGCATCCAGTTCGCCGCACAGAAGAAGTGGGTGCACTATGAGCACTGAGACCCTCGTCCGGCCCACCGGCACCGCCCCGCGGCGTCAGCGCGAGCGGGAGCGGGCCCGCGGCGCGGCGACAACGCCCGGCGCGCGTGCCCGGCTGATCCTCGCGCACGTCACCATCTACGTCGCGGCGCTCATCTTCATCGCGCCGCTCGTCTACGCGTTCTTCTCGGCCCTCAAGCCGAACTCGGAGATGTTCTCGATGCCGCCGACCCTGGTGGGCTCCGAGATCCGCTGGAGCAACTTCGTCGACGTCTTCGCCTACGGACCGTTCCTGACGTACATCATGAACTCGTTCATCGTGGCGATCGGCGGCACCCTGGTCGTGCTGGTGGTGTCCACCACGGCCGGATACGCGTTCGGGCGCCTGCGGTGGAAGGGCAGGGACGCGGTGTTCGTCCTCTTCCTCGCCACGCTGATGGTGCCCGCCGAGGTGCTCGTCATCCCCATGTTCCAGGTCATGCAGTGGTTCAACTGGGTCGACACCTATCAGGCGCTCATCCTGCCCTTCGCGTTCGGCGCCTTCGGCACGTTCCTGATGCGGCAGTTCTTCCGCGGCATCCCGTACGAGCTGGAGGAGGCGGCCCGTGTCGACGGCGCCGGCCCCGTCCGGTCGTTCCTGCAGATCATCCTGCCGCTGTCGAAGTCCGCGGTCGCCGTGCTCGCGGTCTTCACGTTCCTCTCGTTCTGGAACAGCTACCTCTGGCCCCTCATCGTCACCGTCGACTACAACGCGCATGGCACGCTGCCCGTCGGTCTGGCGAGCTTCGCCGGCCTCACCGGCACCCGCTGGGACCTGCAGATGGCCGCCGCCATCATCTCGATGATCCCCACCACCCTGCTCGTCATCGTGCTGCAGAAGCACCTGGTCAAGGGCATCGCGATGGCCGGGCTGGGCGGACGATGAGCGCGGTCGGGCAGCAGACGGACGACCCTCGACGAAGCACCACGGGCCTCGCGGCCGACCTGGCGCTGGCGGGGGTGGACATCGGGGGCACGAAGATCGCGGCCCTCGTCGTGGATGCCTTCGGAGTCGTCCTCGCACGCGGAAGCGTGCCGGCGCCCGCGAGCGTCGGCGGCTCGGCGATGGCGGATGCGGCGGCCGGTCTCGTCGCGCGGCTGGCGACCGAGGCCGGTGTCGCGGTCGCCGCGGTGGGGGTGGGTGCCGCGGGGGTCATCGACCACGAGAGCGGCACCATCCGCGCCGCGTCCGCCCTGTTCGCGGACTGGGCGGGTTTCCCGCTCGGCCCGGAGCTGGCGCAGCGCCTCGGCGTCCCGGTGCGGGTGGAGAACGACGTGAACGCCTTCCTCCTCGGAGAAGCCGCCGCGGCGGGTCCGAGCGTGCCCGATGTGCTCGGCGTGATGCTCGGCACGGGCGTCGGCGGCGCGCTGGTCATCGGCGGGGAGCTGCACCACGGCCCGCACGGCGCGGCCGGGGAGATCGGGCATACGCCCGGGTACAGCGACCTCGTCTGCACCTGCGGGCAGACCGGTCACCTGGAGACCCTGGCCTCCGGAACGTCGATCGCCCGGCGGTTCGAGGAGCGCACCGGGCGTCCGGTGGACGATGCCAGGGAGGTCGCGGAGGCCGCCAGGGCCGGCGACGCCGACGCCCGCGCGGTGTTCCACGACGCCGGGCGCGCGCTCGCCCTCGCCTGCGCGAGCGCCGCGACGCTCCTCGACCTGCCGACCGCCATCGTCGGCGGCGGGGTCACGGCGGCCTGGGACCTCCTGTCGCCGTCGATCGAGCAGACCCTGCGCACCGACGCCCCGGTGTCCGGCATCGCGCTGCGCATCGTCCCCGCCGTCCTCGGCGCCGACGCCGTCGCGCTCGGTGCCATCGAGAGCGCCCGGCGCGCCCTCGCCCCCGTTTCCTGACCACGACTGCGACCGCAGAGGAGAACAGCACCGTGACCGCACGTCCCGAAGCCCACGAGATCTGGATGGGGCCGCTGCCGCCGCTCGCCGAGGGCGGGCTCGCGCGACCCCGGATCGGCATCGGCGGCATCTCCATCGAGTCGAGCACCTTCTCCCCGCACATCTCGGGGGACGAGGCCTTCACGATCCGGACCGGCGATGCCCTGCGGGCGTACTACCCGTTCCTCGATGCCGGGCGTGAGCTCGCCGAGGCCGCGGAGTGGGTCCCGCTCACCCACGGCCGGTCGCTGCCCGGCGGCGCCGTGGATCCGGACACCTATCGTCGGATGAAGGACGCGCTCGTCGAGGGGATCCGCACACAGGGGCCGTTCGACGGCTTCTTCTTCGACATTCACGGCGCGATGAGCGTCGTCGGGATGGAGGATGCCGAGGGCGATCTGGCCCTAGCGGTGCGGGAGGCGCTCGGTCCGGACACCCTCGTCTCCACGTCGATGGACCTGCACGGGAACGTCTCGGAGACCCTGCGCGACGCGGTGGATCTGCTCACCTGCTACCGCATGGCCCCGCACGAGGACTGGCTGAACACGAAAGAGCGGGCGGTGTGGAACCTGCTCGACCGTCTCCGTGGCCCGCACGGCGGCGACGTGCAGGCGCGGCGACCCTTCACCGCCTGGGTGCCCGTTCCGGTGCTCCTGCCGGGGGAGAAGACGAGTACGCGGCTGGAGCCCGCGCAGAGCATCTATGCCGAGCTCCCCAAGATCGAGGCCCTGCCCGGTGTCGTCGACGCCTCGGTGTGGATCGGCTACGCGTGGGCGGACGAGCCGCGCTGCCAGGCCTACGTCGTGGTCACCGGGGACGACCGGGAGGTCATCGCCCGGGAGGCGGAGCGCGTGGCCCGGATGTTCTGGGAGGCGCGGGAGGACTTCGTGTTCGTCGCGAAGACCGGAAGCCTCGACGAGGCGCTGGAGGAGGCCCTGGCGTCCGGAGCCCCGCGTCCGTACGTGATCTCCGACTCCGGGGACAACCCGACGGCCGGGGGAGCGGGGGATGTGACCTGGACCCTCGCCCAGCTGCTCCGGCGACCCGAGCTCACCGACGGGACGCACACGACGCTGGTCGCCTCGATCTTCGATCCGCGGGCTGTCGCCGAAGCCGTGGAGGCGGGCGTCGGTGCAACGGTCACGCTGTCCGCCGGTGCCGCGGTCGATGCCGGGCCGCACGGACCGGTCGACATCACCGGCACGGTGTTCTCGGTCACCGACGGCGACCCGGACGCCGGCACCCAGGTGGTGATCGCTGTCGGCGGGCTGCACGCCATCGTGACCGCGCGCCGCAAGCCCTTCCACCATCTCTCCGACTTCCGGATGCTGGGGCTCGAGCCGACGACGGCCGACGTCGTGGTCGTGAAGATCGGCTACCTGGAGCCGGAGCTGTACGAGCTGGCGGCGGGATGGACGCTCGCGCTCACCCCGGGCGGGGTGGACCAGGACCTGCTCCGTCTCGGACACCATCGCCTGCGCCCCGGGGTGTTCCCGTTCGACACGACAGGCGACCCCGATCTGACCGCGGTGGTCGTGCGCCGCGGCGCCGACGAGGAGGACACGGCATCATGATGAACTTCGAGAAGCGCACCGGCCCCGACTTCGGTGCGGCGGCCCCGGTCTACCCCGCGAACGGCGTGCCGGACTGGTATCGCGACGCCAAGCTCGGCTTCTTCGTGCACTGGGGCCTGTACTCCGTGCCGGCGTGGGCCGTGCAGCACGGGGAGGGCGTGAACATCCCCACCGAGGACGCCTATGCGTGGCACCAGTACGCGGAGTGGTACGGCAACACGGTGCGCATCCCGGGCAGCCCGACGTGGGAGCGCCACCAGCGCACCTACGGCCCCGGGACCTCGTACGAGGACCTCGCCGACCGATGGGACGCCGACGCCTTCGATGCCGACGCCTTCGTCGGTGAGCTCGTGTCGGCGGGGGCGCGTTACGTCGTGCCCACGACCAAGCACCACGAGGGCTTCTGTCTGTGGGACACCGCCACGACGGGGTTCAATGCCGTCGCGCGCGGCCCTCGCCGCGACCTCATCTCCGAGTTCCACGACGCCACGCGGCGGGCCGGAGCCAAGTTCGGCGTGTACTACTCCGGAGCGCTCGACTGGCACGTGAGCGACTTCCCGCCGATCGAGTCGGACACCGACCTGTTCCGGTTCCGTCGCAACGACGCCCACTTCTCCCGGTACGCCGCTGCACAGCTCGAGGAGCTCGTGGAGCGCTTCGCGCCCGACGTGCTCTGGAACGACATCGAGTGGCCGGACGGCGGCAAGGGCACGGAGGACTACGCCGTGGCCGCACTGCTGCGGCGTTACTTCGACGCCGTTCCGGACGGCGTCGTCAACGACCGGTGGGGCGTGCCGTACCACGGCTTCCTCACCCGCGAATACACGGACATCCCGGACATCATCCCCGAGCCGTGGGAGTCGACCCGCGGGCTCGGCTACTCGTTCGGGTTCAACCAGGCGGAGGACGAGCGGCACTCGCTCTCCGGGGCGGCCCTGATCCGGCTCCTCGTCGACGTCGTCGCGAAGAACGGCAACCTGCTCATCAACGTGGGCCCCGCGGCGGACGGGTCCATTCCGGCGCTGCAGCGGAAGGCGATGCAGGAGCTCGGCGGCTGGCTGGCCGTGAACGGCGCGGCGATCTACGGCACGCGGCCCTGGACGCGGATGGGGGAGCGGACGGGGGCTCCTCGTCGCTACACCACCTCCGGGGCGACCGTGCACGTGCACGCGCTGGACCCGGCGGCAGGCGAGTTCGAGCTGCCGTCCGAGCTCGCGGGCGCTGCGCTGTCGTGGGCGGACGGGACTCCGGCCCAGACGTCCGCGGGCGGCGGTTCGACGCGCATCGTGATCCCGGCCGGACTCCGCGAGGCTCCGGTCGCCGTGCTCACCGCGCACGGCGCCTGACACCGGCTCCGCAGAAGGGCCCCCGTCGGTGATCCGACGGGGGCCTTCGTCGCTGAGCTAGGGGCGCGTGCGCTCCTCGAGAACCTCGATCACGTGGCGGTACGGGCGGCCGGTGGCGCGGGTCATGCCGATCTCGCACGTGCGGTTGGCCGACACGAAGGCGTCGAAGCCGCCGCGGGCCGCATCGGCCGCGGAGACCTCGGCCGATTCCTGCGCCGTCGCGCTCGCGGTGAGCTCGGGGTGCAGCATGCCGCGGTCGCCGGCGAACGCGCAGCAGCCCCAGCCATCGGGCACGAAGACCTCGTCGGCGACGGCGGCAGCGATCGCCGTCAGTGCCCCGGTCGCGCCGAGTGCGGTCGTCGAGCAGGTCGGGTGCACGGCGATCGAGGGGAGCTTCGCATCGACGGAGAGGCGCGGCAGCACCTCCCGCGCGACGAACGTGGTGGCGTCCTCGATGCGCAGTCCCGCGTACTCCGGGTGCGCGGCGACGGCCTGGGTGAGCATCACGTCGAGGCCCTCGGTGCAGGAGGCCGCATCGCAGACGACCGGGAGCTCCCCGTGGCGGCTGGCGTCCCAGAGCGAGGCCAGCACCCGGTCGGACATGAGGCGATAGCCGTCGAGGTGTCCCTTGGACTTCCATGGCGTCCCGCAGCAGAGCCCGCCGTTCTCCTCCGGGACCACGACGGGGATCCCGGCGCGGTCAAGCAGCGCGCGCAGGGCGTCGCGGGAGCCGGGCCCCTCGTCCTCCGGGCCGAACATCGTGCCGATGCAGGCGCCGAAGAAGACGGCCTGGGCATCGGGTGGCGAGACCGGCTGGGGCGGCGCGGTTCCGCCGCGGGGGAGGCCGCCGTCGTAGAGGGGCACGGTGTCGGCGCCGAGCACCGCCCGTCCGATCCGCGTCGCGCCGCGCACGAGCGGGACGGGGAGGGCGTCGGCCACCGTGAGGGCGACGCCCCCGGCGCGCGTGACGGTGCTCCAGTGCTTCGCCGCGGTTCCCCACGCGGCCCCCTCCACGGCGTTCTCCTGCTCGGCGCGGAGTCGGCGGACGAGGTCGCCGGTGTTGATGTCCACCGGACACGCGACGCCGCACATGCCGTCGACCGCGCAGGTCTGCACGCCGTCATAGTCGTAGTCCGCGCGCAGGTCGCGCAGCAGCGCCGTGTCGCCCTGCTCCTCGGCCCAGGCCATGTCCCGGCGCAGCACGATGCGCTGCCGCGGTGTGAGCGTGATGCTCTTGCTCGGGCACGTGGGCTCGCAGTAGCCGCACTCGACGCAGCGGTCCACCTCGCGCTCGACCGTGGGCACGCGCTTCAGGTCCTGCAGATACGAGTCCGGGTCGTCGGAGAGCACGACGCCGGGGTTGAGGATGCCGTCCGGATCGAACAGCCGCTTGATCTCCCACATCATGTCGGTGAGCTCGTCGCCGTACTGCCGCCGGACGAACGGTGCCATGATGCGGCCGGTGCCGTGCTCGGCCTTGAGGGATCCCTCCTGCGAGAGGACGAGCTCGACGAGGTCGTCCGTGAAGCGGCGGTACCGCGCCACGCTGTCGGGGTCGTCGAAACGCTCGTTCAGCAGGAAGTGGACGTTGCCGTCCTTCGCGTGCCCGAAGATGACGGACCCCTCGTAGCCGTGTTCCGCGAACAGCTCGATCAGGCGTTCGCAGGTGGCCAGCAGTCGGGGGACGGGGACGACGATGTCTTCGAGGAGGGCGGTCGTGCCGGACGGCCGCGCTCCGGCGACCGCCGTGTAGAGGCCCTTGCGGACGTGCCACAGCGCGGCGCGCTCTCCCGCGTCCGTGGTCAGTCGCGGGGCGACGGCGAGAGGAAGGGCGTCGAAGTGTGCCTGGGCGGTGGCGCTCGCGACGGCGAGGCTCTCGTCGTCGGCGGCGTGCACCTCGACGAGGAGGGCGGCGTGGCCCTGGACGTCGATCTCCGAGATCGCGGCGGGGACGTCGCTCAGACCCTGGGCGACGCGCAGTGAGGCGGCGTCCAGGAGCTCGATCGTCGCGAGTCCCAGCTCGGTGAGAGAGGGGAGCGCGGCCATCGCCGCCGACAGCGTCTCGAAGACGAGCAGACCGGTGGCGATCGCGGGGCGCACCTCGATGGTGCGGAAACGGGCCTCCGCGACGAAGCCGAGGGTCCCTTCCGATCCGATGAGGAGGTGTTCGAGGATCCGCACCGGGTCGTCGAAGTCGAGCAGGGCGTTCAGTCCGTAGCCCATGGTGTTCTTCATCGAGAACTGCTGTCGGAGGAAGGCGACGTTCTCGGGCGCGGCGAGCAGCCGCTCCCGGAGCGACGACAGTCCCGCGAAGAGCGCGGGTTCCGCGGCGCGGAGCACCTCCGCGGCATCCGCGCGTCCGGTGTCCAGGACGGTGCCGCTGGGCAGCACGACGACCATCGAGGTGATCGTCTGATACGAGTTCTCCGTGATGCCGCAGGCCATACCGCTGGAGTTGTTCGCGACGACGCCGCCGATCGTGCAGGCGATCTCGCTGGCCGGATCGGGTCCGAGCTTGCGGCGGTACCGGGCCAGTCGCGTGTTCACCTGCCGGACGGTGGCCCCGGGGCCGACCCGGACCGCGGCGCCGTCGTCCTCGACGTGGATGTCGCGGAAGTGGCTGCGCGTGTCGACGAGGATGTCGCCGCTGATGCCCTGTCCGGAGAGGCTGGTGCCGCCGGAGCGGAACGTGAGCGTTCGTCCGGCCGCGCGGACCGCCGAGAACGCGCGGGCGACGCCCTCCGCGTCCGCGGGCGACAGCACCGCGTCCGGGACGAGCAGGTAGTGCGAGGCGTCGTGGGCGCGGGCGAACCGGTCGATGGATCGGGCGTGGACCTGCGTCTCGGTCCCCAGCAGCGCGGGGTCGAGGGGGTGGTCGAGGGTGGTGGGCACGGTGCTCCTCTGCTCCGCTCGAAGATTGTCTGACAAGTGTACTGAACGACGGCCGCCTCACTAGACTGTTCCGCATGACCTCGATCGCGGAGCGCCCCCTCGGCGTGGTCGGCGTGGTCGACGCCGTGACCGGACAGCTGCGCAGCCGGATCCTCTCCGGCGAGATCCGCTCGGGGGAGCCGTTGACCGAGGCGGCCGTCTCCCAGGCCTACGGCGTCGCCCGACCCAGCGCCAAAGCGGCCATCGAGCAGCTCGTTGCCAGCGGGCTGCTCGTGCGGACGGCGCACCGCACGGCGCGCGTGGTCGGCATCGAGGCGGAGACCGTCCGCGACGTCTACCGCACGCGGATCCGGCTGGAGAGCGCGGCGCTGCGCGAGTTGGCGGAGAGCGCCGCCGTCCCGGCGGCCGCCGTAGCGGCGAACGCCGAGCTGCAGGCGATGGCACCGGGCCCCGATCCCGCGACGGTCGATCCCGACCTCCGATTCCACACGGCGCTCATCGACGGGCTGGGCAGCGAGCGCACCAGTCGCATGTACCGGAGCGTGCTGGACGAGGTGCGGCTGTGCATGGCGCAGGTGCAGGGACGGCGTCTCCTCGACGCGGAACTCATCGCCGCGCAGCACGCGGAGATGCTCGAGGCCGTCGCCGCCGGGGACGCGGAGCGCGCGGCCGCGGTGCTGCGTGCACACCTCGCCTCGGCGGAGGACCGTCTCGTCGAGGCCCTGAGCGCCTCCTGACGTCAGCCTTCGTTTGCGGGCGCGTCCTGGATCTCGATGGGTGCGTCCGTCGTGTCGGCCCAGACCGGAGCGGGCAGAGGGGTATCGACCTGGCCGGCCTGGATCGCGCGGAGGGCTTCGGTGATCTCGTCGGCGTTCTCGGGCACCGCCAGGCCGCAGGTGCGCAGCTCGGACGCGAACTGCAGGGTGAGCCGGATCTTCCCCGCCTCGATGGCCTCGGAGGTGGTGCCGGTGCGGATCTCGCTGCCGGTCTGGATCGCGGGCACCTCGTCGCAGACGTGATAGACCTTGCCGCCGTCGACCCACACGACCTCGTCCGCTCCGAGGAGCTGGATCACAGCGGACTGGTCCGCGGTGTACTGCTCGACGGACGGCGGGGCGAAGCTCGTCCCGATGACCGCCGCGAGGACGGCCAGGACGATGCCGACGATGCCGGCGGTCGCCTTCTGTCCCTTGTCCATGTCCTTGTTCAGGAAGATGAGGATGACCAGGGGGAGGAAGGCGACGACCGCGATGATCGCGCCGAGCTGGTTCTGGACGAAGAACCGCGTCTTGTCCGCGCGTCGCGCCGGGTCGAGGGTGTTGGCCTTCTTCCACAGGATCGAGCCGATGATCGACAGCGCGGCGATCACGACCAGCAGGACGAGCAGGGCGATGAACGCCCACTGCGGGAACTGCGCCGTCGCTCCCTGCTCTTCCAGGAGACCGGTGTCCGGATCGCGGAGCAGCGTGCCGCCCTCGTCGACGAACTCGCGCTGGCGCAGGAGCCAGAAGATGCCGACGGCCTCGCCCGCGATCGCGAGCGCCCAGAGGACCGCGGCGATGATGCGGAAGCGCGTCGCGGAGGCCTTGGCCTCCGGGCTCGGCGTCCAGCCCGCGGGCGGTTCGCCGGTCGTGGCGCCGGTCGTGGGACGACGCGGCGCGGCGGAAGACGTCTGCTCGTTCTCGGCCATGGTTGTCCTTTCCCCCGAAAGTGCCCGGCGACCTCACCGAGGCATCCCCGAGCCTAGTGGCCGCGGTGTCCTACGCTGGAGAGATGACATCCGATTCGGACGACGCCCTGAGCTGGGAGGGCGACGACAGCGCGGAGCGACGCCCCCGGGACGCCGCACGGCGCTCCACGCCCGCTCCGGAACCGACGCCGGTCGAGGCCGTCGCGCCTGCGGCGCCCGCACCCGCGTCGGTGGACGAGACGACCGCGGCGCCCTCTGGTCTCAGCAACGCGATGCTGGTCCTCGTCGGGGTCGTCGGGGGCGTCTACCTGCTCTACACCCTGGGGTGGATCGCGGGCGGTTTCCGGCTGCAGCCGCTCGCCTCGTTCCTCGTCGCCGATTTCATGTTCCTGCCCTGGTTCGTGCTGGCCATCGCCGCCCCCGCGCTGTGGTTCCTCGCGACATGGGTGCTGACGCGGGGCCGGGCCTCCTGGATCCGTGCCGCCGTGCTCCTGGCGGGCGTCGTGCTGCTCGTGCCGTGGCCGTTCGTGACCGTGGGGGTGATCGGCTCATGACCGCTCCGAAGTCACCGTCCGCCGTGGCGACCGGCTCGCCGCGCTGGCTCGTGTGGACCGTCATCGCCCTCGCCGGCCTCTTCTACGCCTACGCGGTGTGGAACGCGGTCGCGCACCTCATCACCATGGCCCAGACCGGCCTCACCGGCACCGGATGGGCGACGCTCCTGTTCGGCGTGGTGTTCCCCGTCATCGTGTTCGGGTTCGCCTACGCGATCGGCCGGCGGCGGCGGGTGGGTGAGCTCGCCCTGACGTTCATCGCCGGACTCGGGATCGTCGCGGTGTTCTGGATGAGCCTGCTCGCGCTGAGTCTGACGCTGCCCAGCGCCTGAGCAGGATCCGTCACGCCGTCACACGGCACGGAGCGGTCCCGGTGCTCGGGTAGAGTTGTCGCGATCGCGCCCCCGACGGTGTGCGGCGCATCGGCCCCTCCCGCCTGTCGCGCTGCCCCGAAGGATCCACTGTGCCGAAGCCTGTCGTGCTCATCGCCGAAGTACTCTCTCCCGCCACGATCGAGGCGCTCGGCCCCGACTTCGACGTCCGCCACGTCGACGGAACCGATCGCGAGGCGCTGTTCGCCGCCCTCGCGGACTCGGACGCGGTGCTCATCCGCTCCGCGACCCGCATCGACGAGGAGGCGCTGTCACACGCGCCGAAGCTCAAGGTCGTCGCGCGGGCCGGTGTCGGCCTCGACAACGTCGACATCAAGGCCGCGACCGCGGCCGGCGTCATGGTCGTCAACGCCCCTACGTCGAACATCGTCTCCGCCGCCGAGCTCACGGTCGGCCACATCCTCAGCCTCGCCCGCCGGATCCCGGCCGCGCACGCCTCGCTGTCCGCCGGCCAGTGGAAGCGCAGCTCCTTCACCGGTGCCGAGCTCTTCGAGAAGACCGTCGGCATCGTCGGACTGGGCCGGATCGGCGCTCTCGTCGCCGCTCGCCTCGCCGCCTTCGACATGCGCGTCGTCGCGTACGACCCCTACGTCACCTCGGCGCGCGCCCAACAGCTCGGCGTGCAGCTCCTCTCGCTCGACGAGCTCGTCGCCGAGGCCGACTTCCTCACGATCCACATGCCCAAGACCCCGGAGACGACGGGCATGATCGGCGCCGAGCAGTTCGCCGCGATGAAGCCGACCGCCTTCGTCGTCAACGTCGCCCGCGGCGGGCTCATCGACGAGGAGGCGCTGCACGAGGCGCTCGTCGCCGGCGAGATCGCCGGGGCCGGCCTGGACGTCTTCACCTCGGAGCCCCCGGCCGAGGGTGGCAGCGCCCGCGCGCTCCTCGACCTCCCGAACGTCGTCGTGACTCCGCACCTCGGTGCGAGCACGGAAGAGGCGCAGGAGAAGGCCGGCGTCTCGGTCGCGCGCTCGGTGCGGCTCGCGCTCGGCGGCGACCTCGTCCCGGATGCCGTCAACGTCGCGGGCGGCGTCATCGACCCGTACGTGCGTCCCGGCATCTCGCTCGTGGAGAAGCTCGGCCAGATCTTCGCCGCGCTGGCCACGTCGCCGCTCACGAGCCTCGACGTCGAGGTGCACGGCGAGCTCAACGACTACGACGTGAGCGTGCTCAAGCTCGCCGCCCTCAAGGGGGTCTTCACGAACATCGTGAGCGAGACCGTGTCGTACGTGAACGCGCCCCTCCTGGCGGAGCAGCGCGGCATCGCGGTGCGCCTGCTCAAGGACGATGTGAGCGAGGAGTACCGGAACGTCATCACCCTCACGGGGGCGCTGTCCGACGGATCGCAGCTCTCGGTGTCGGGCACGCTGACCGGACCGAAGCAGGCCGAGAAGCTCGTCGGCATCAACGACCACGCCCTGGAGCTGCCGATCGAGAAGCACCACGTCGTGATGCTCTACACCGACCGCCCCGGCATCGTGGCCGTCTACGGGCAGAAGTTCGGCGAGGCCGGGATCAACATCGCCGGCATGCAGATCTCGCGGCTCGCGGCGGGCGACCAGGCGCTCAGCGTGCTGACGCTCGACTCGCCCGTGTCCGAGGAGCTGCTGGACGACGTGCGGGGCGCCATCGACGCCGATCTCTTCCGTCAGATCGAGATCACCGAGATCTGATCGGCAGACGCAGCAGAGAGGGCGGGAGCGTGAAGCTCCCGCCCTCTCTGCATCCGGGGTCAGTCGTGGTAGAGCCTTTAGTGGTCGGGCATTTAGGATGCTCGGGCATATTGCCGGGATGTCGCGCACCAGAACATGATGATGCTCCACGGACGTCCACAAATTGAGGACGATGGTCATGAAAGATCGCGGGCTCTGGTGTGCGATCATGTCCGCATGACGTATCTGAGCGGCGGCCAACCAGGGCATCTCGAGCTGACCTTCGATCAAGTCTTCTCAGGCGGCAACCAAAGCGTGTTCTTTCGCACGCATGGTTGGGAACATCCCGTGACGTTCTTTGTTGGACGTAACGGGAGCGGAAAATCACGGACGGCGCGCCTGATCGCTCAACAGTTGGGCGGGCGGTACTTGTCTACAGACCGTCTTTCCGGCCTTATGAACTACTCAAACTACGGGTGGACTTCGGTTCCCGAGATGAGTTCATACAAAGGCGTTCCGCTCGGCGATAGTGAGCGTGGCATGGCTGCGGCGTTCGCACAGAATCAGGGCAGCGCTGTCGCGGAGCTTTACGCTCTTAAGGATCAACCGGAAGTTTGGCTGCGTGTTGCAGCTTTCCTCCGCCGAGCACTCGGGCGCATTATCGAGCTTCGGGAGAGCGCGGGCTACCTAGACCCGTACATACAGATTGGGTCTGTCGAATACTCGTTACTTCGTGACGAAGGCCACGGTCTCAGAGAGCTCGTGGTGCTTCTCACCGCTGTGTATCGCCAGGACTGGGCGTTACTAGTCGTTGACGAGCCGGAGTTGCATCTTCATCCATCAATGACCCGACTCTGGTTGAGCGAACTGGAACGCGAGTGTCGGGAGAGAGGGCGACACGCTATCGTCGTGACGCACGAACCTACGATGCTCAAGCCGTCCGCGTCGGGTGATTTGGGGGCAGTCTGGCTGTTTACTGCGGGCAATCCAAGCACACGTGTTTCAGAGCACGTGCCGGAAGATTGCGCCACCCGAGTGACGTCGTCGCTGCGCAACAATCCTCAGCTCGTCAGCCAGATCGTTTTCTCCCCTCGCCCCGTTTTGGTGGAGGGCATACACGACATTGCGGCATTGTCGGTAGCTTTGACGCGTACTCAGCCTCCGGAGGTAGTCGCCCAGACCGATCTCGTCGATTGTGGAGGCAGCGGTGGGGTCGCGTTATGGTATTCAATCACGAGATCCATGGGGCTGGACGTGCGGGCTGTTGCTGATCTGGACGCTTGTCTTTCGCCGGAGGTCCAGAAGATCATGGACGCGAATGAGGCGGTCCTTACGCGGTATCGAACCGACTTCGCAATTGAGCCGCCGAAGTCGCACGCCGCACTGCGGCCTCTGATAGACGCGATGAACTCGGCTGGCGTCCCGGCCAACCCGAAAGAGCGCGCCGCCTGGATGGCGAGTTCGGTTCCACCGACGACAGGATGGGCGGCTCGCGCCACAAAATTCATCGAGATCTGGAAGGCGGCTGGGTTCTGGCTCCACCCGCAAGGGACCTTGGAGAATGTACTGGGTCTAAGTTCGAAGGGTCGACTGGCCGCGCAAGAGGCAGCGTCCAGGGGCGGTGCAATTGACGAGGTCGCCGCATGGTGCGCCTTCAGGTTGGACCCGATGGGAGACGTTGAACTCCTACTCGGCGCCGCCGTCGAACGTATCGCGCACTCGATTCTCGAAGCGCTGAGGGTTGATCCCACCGCAGAGTTTTCTTCTCCAGTAGGGGGAACAGCAGCTAGTGATTCTCGGCTCGTAGCGGTGGTGCCACGTGGAAACGGTTTTCATAGGATCACCGTGGTTCAGCCATATGAGTTTGCGGGCCAGTGGCTGGAGTTTTCGCGCGACACGCCTTCGACAGCCCTGCAGCTACGCATGCCTGAGTAGTGACGCGGTCGCGGAGCGAGATCGCAATCGCGCGTAACTAGTTGGCCCGATGCCAGCAGCCTCCGCGTTCGTGTCTGTTAGTGCTACGGAGGCCTGCATCGCCACTCTCAGGCGGTCGCCTTCAGAACCAGGGTGATCAGCTCCGCGAGTTCATCGCTGCGGGGCACGAGTCGCTCGGGGCCGTGCACGTCGAGCGAGTTGTTGAAGTAGAGGCCGTCGCTCACGAGCATCACGAGGTCGAGGCTGGCGGTGTCGCGGACGTGTGGGCGGATCGTCTCCGCCCAGCGGCGCCGGGTCTCGCGGAGCATGTCGGACGCGGCGGTCGAGCCGCCCTGGGCCAGCCGGGTCGTGGCGATGAGCGCCCGATCGAGGGCGTCGTCCTCCATCACCGAGGTCCGGACGTAGTACGCGACGGGACCTTCGTCGGCGGTGCGCATGCGCTCCAGATCGAGGGTGGTCAGATGGTCGAGACGCTCCAGGAGCCCGGCCTCCAGATCGTCCTTGGAGCGGAAGTGGTACAGCAGGCCGCCCTTCGACACCCCGGCGGTCTTCGCCGTGGCCTCGAGCGTCGCGGCGCGTTCGCCCTCGTCGATCAGGATCGCCTCGAAGGCGTCGAGGACCTTCTCACGGGCGAGGGGAGGGCGGGGCATCGGTCATCCTCTGAACGGGATCGGGAGGGCGGCATCTGTTACTATACCAGCCGGACGGTTTAGTAACGAGCGGTCCGCAGGAAGGAAAGGTGTTCCATGACCCGTACTGCGTCGATCCCGACGACAGAGACGGAAGCTCCCCGCGTCGGGGCTCGGGGGTGGGCGGCGCTCGTCGTCCTCATGCTCCCGGTGCTGCTGGTGTCGGTGGACAACACGGTGCTGAGCTTCGCGCTGCCCGAGATCTCGATCTCGCTCGCGCCGAGCGGGGCCGAGCAGCTCTGGATCATCGACGTCTATCCGCTCGTGCTCGCCGGACTCCTGGTGACCATGGGGACGCTCGGGGACCGTTTCGGGCGTCGCCGCCTGCTCCTCATCGGGGCCACCGGGTTCGCCGTGGTCTCCGCGCTGGCCGCCTTCGCGCCGACCGCGGGCCTGCTGATCGCCGCCCGCGCCCTGCTCGGCTTCTTCGGCGCCATGCTGATGCCGTCGACGCTGTCGCTGCTGCGGTCGATCTTCCAGAACCGCGACCAGCGCCGCATGGCCATCGCGGTCTGGGCATCCGCGTTCTCTGCCGGATCCGCGCTCGGCCCTATCGTCGGCGGCTTCCTCCTCGAGCACTTCGCGTGGGGCTCGGTGTTCCTCATCGCCGTGCCGGTGCTCATCCCGCTGCTCATCGCCGCACCGCTGCTCGTGCCGGAGAGCCGTGACCCGAACCCCGGCCGCATCGACCCGCTCAGCATCGCCCTCTCGATGGCCGCGATGATCCCGGTCGTCTACGCGATCAAGTCCTTCGCGGTCGACGGTCCGTCGCTCTACGCCGGAGGATGGGCGCTGCTCGGTCTCGTGATGGGGACGCTGTTCGTGCGCCGTCAGCTCCGCGCCGACACCCCGATGCTCGACATGGCGCTGTTCCGCCGTGGCTCGTTCTCGGGCGCGATCCTGGTGAACCTGCTCAGCGTCGTGGCCCTCGTCGGGTTCCTCTACTTCGTGTCGCAGCACCTCCAGCTCGTGCTGGGGCTCTCGCCGATGGTCGCGGGCCTCGCTCTCGTGCCCGGGATGGCGGCGATGATCGTCGCCGGACTCACGGTGGTGCCGATCTCGCGGCGGGTGCCGCCGCACGTGCTCATCCCGGTGGCGTTGGTGTTCTCGGTCGCGGGCTACCTCATCGTCGCGTTCACGACGCACGAGCACGGCGTGGCTCCGCTGATCCTCGCCTTCGCCGTCCTCGGCATCGGCATCGGCGCGGCCGAGACCATCTCGAACGAGCTCATCCTGTCCAGCGCCCCCGCGGCGAAGGCCGGTGCCGCCAGCGCGGTGTCCGAGACGGCGTACGAGCTCGGTGCCGTGCTGGGGACGGCGATCCTGGGCGGCATCATCACCGCGTTCTACCGCGGTGCGCTGGTGCTGCCCGAGGGGCTTCCGGCGGACGTGGCCCGCGCTGCGCAGGAGACGCTGGCGGGCGCCTACACCGCCGCCCACGAGCTCCCGGCCGCGCTCGGCGACGCCCTGTGGCAGGCGGCGGCCGACGCGTTCGGCTCGGGAGTCACGGTCACCTCGCTCATCGGGGCGGGCCTCGTCGTCGTCGCCGCGGTCATCGCGGCCGTCACACTGCGCAAGGCACCCACGCACTGACCACTACGCTGGGGGGACCGGCCCGTTCGACCCGCGGTCGCGCCGCGGTCGGTCCACCCCCGTGCAGTGCGCAAGGAGTCTCATGTCGCGTGTCGTGAAGCTGGCCGTCATCCCGGGTGACGGCATCGGTCCCGAGGTCATCGCCGAGGCGGAGAAGGTGCTCGACGCCGTCACCGCCGACAGCGACGTGACGTTCGACAAGACCCGCTTCTCGCTCGGTGCCGACCGGTACCTCGAGACCGCCGACACGCTCACCGACGACGACCTCGCCGCGATCACCGCACACGACGCGATCCTCCTCGGCGCGGTCGGCGGCACGCCGGGCGACCCGCGGCTGAAGGACGCGAACATCGAGCGCGGACTGCTGCTGAAGCTCCGGTTCACCCTCGACCACTACGTGAACCTGCGCCCCTCGAAGCTCTTCACCGGAGCTCCTGGTCCGCTGTCGGACCCGGGGGAGATCGACTTCGTCGTCGTCCGCGAGGGGACGGAGGGTCCCTACGTCGGCAACGGCGGGGCGATCCGTAAGGGGACGCCGCACGAGGTGGCGAACGAGACCTCCGTGAACACCGCCTTCGGCGTCGAGCGGGTCGTCCGCTACGCGTTCGCGCTTGCCGAGCGCCGCCGTCAGAAGCTCACGCTCGTGCACAAGACCAACGTGCTCGTGCACGCCGGTGCGATCTGGCAGCGAATCGTGAACGAGGTCGCTACCGAGCACCCCGACGTCGCCGTCGACTACCTGCACGTCGACGCCGCCACCATTTTCCTCGTCACCGATCCCTCGCGCTTCGACGTGATCGTGACGGACAATCTCTTCGGTGACATCCTCACCGACCTCGCCGGCGCCGTCACGGGCGGCATCGGCCTCGCCGCCTCGGGGAACATCAACCCCGATGGCGCCTTCCCGTCGATGTTCGAGCCCGTGCACGGCTCGGCTCCGGACATCGCGGGTCAGCAGAAGGCCGACCCGACCGCCGCGATCCTCTCCATCGCGCTGCTGCTCGACCACCTCGGCCTGACGGCCGAGTCGGCGCGTGTGAGCGCCGCGGTCGAGGCGGACATCGCCGCCCGCAGCGGTGCCCGCACCACCGCGGAGATCGGCTCCGCGATCACTGCCCGTCTCTGAACGGCGGGCGTAGGCTGACAGGGCGCGAGGATGCGCCCACCCCACGAGGATTGGATGACGACATGACGACGATCGACGCTGAGACGAGCGTGGCTCCCCTGGAGTTCGCCGTGACGAAGAACTTGAACGCGGCCTCGCCGGCACGCGTCGCCGAAGTGCTGGAGAACCCCGGGTTCGGGGTCGTCTTCACCGACCACATGGTCGACATCTGCTGGTCGGCCAAGGGCGGCTGGCACCGTCCGCGCGTGCAGCCCTACGGCCCGATCCCGCTCGACCCCGCGGCGTCTGTGCTGCACTACGCGCAGGAGATCTTCGAGGGCATCAAGGCCTACCGGCACGCGGACGGTTCGATCCACACCTTCCGGCCGGACCGCAACGCCGCGCGTCTGCAGGCGAGCGCCCGCCGCCTCGCGCTGCCGGAGCTGCCGACGGAGTACTTCATCCAGTCGCTGCGGGAGCTCATCGCCGTCGACGGCCGCTGGGTGCCCTCCGGTGCCGACCAGAGCCTGTACCTGCGGCCGTTCATGTTCGCCAAAGAGGCGTTCCTCGGCGTGCGTGCGGCGCAGAAGGTCGCCTACTACGTGATCGCGAGCCCCGCCGGTGCGTACTTCACCGGAGGCGTGAAGCCGGTACGGATCTGGCTCTCCGAGGATTACGCCCGCGCCGGCCGCGGTGGCACCGGCAAGGCGAAGACGGGCGGCAATTACGCCTCCAGCCTCCTGCCGCAGGCCGAGGCCAGTGCCAAGGGCTGCGACCAGGTCGTGTTCCTCAACGAGAACCGCGACGTGGAGGAGCTCGGCGGCATGAACGTCGTGTTCGTGTTCAAGGACGGGCGCGTCGTCACGCCGGAGTCCGACAGCATCCTCGAGGGCATTACGCGCGACTCGCTGCTGCAGCTCGCCGAGGACCGCGGCTACACGGTCGAGAAGCGACCGATCTCGATCGACGAGTGGCGCGAGGGCGTGGCCTCCGGTGACATCGTCGAGGTGTTCGCCTGTGGCACGGCCGCGGTCGTGACTCCGATCGGAGCGCTCGTGGGCGAGGGCTTCGACGAGCCGCAGCCGCTGGGCGAGCTCGCGCTGTCCCTCCGCGAGGAGCTCACCGATATCCAGTATGGGCGCCGCGAGGACAAGCACGGCTGGCTGCTCCGCCTCGACGCCTGATTCGATTCCCCGAGACCCCGTCCTCCCGCCGACACCCCGCCGTGTCACCGCGTGGAAGGCGGGGTCTCGGGGAATCGAATCAGGCGTCGAGGCGGAGCAGCCAGCCGTGCTTGTCCTCGCGGCGCCCATACTGGATATCGGTGAGCTCCTCGCGGAGGGACAGCGCGAGCTCGCCCAGCGGCTGCGGCTCGTCGAAGC
>SNQW01000156.1_pt1 | contig 51234 bp, 53 predicted proteins | sample 2580511 | NCBI WGS metagenome assembly SNQW01 (sample SAMN10953775, study PRJNA522744) | food fermentation metagenome | isolation source: 8-hour incubation of native-enriched microbial consortia from nixtamalized... | place: Mexico | collected 2017-09-24 | reverse complement strand
CGGACTGAAGATCATGGATTGTTGTTTTTGAATCATCGTAACCACCCGCATAAATTGATACCTTGATTATACAGAAAAAAGGTATAATCTCCTCACAAATGGAGGGATGATACCTTTTTTAGGTCAAGAGGACTTTTTCAGTGGCCTCAAAATTTCAGGTGTGTTTCAGAATGAACGTGAAGTTACACATGTATGTGAAAGTAAAAGTAGCTATCCTAAATTTTAATCAGGATAGCTACTTTACTATTTTGTTTATTATCTAGCGCTAACTTATAGTAAATTAGTACAGTCGTACAGGCTTCGAAGGTGTAATCGTTGAAATCGCTCCCTTGTAAAGAACCTGCGTCTTATTATCAGATTCAACCATTACCATATATTGATCAAAAGCAGTAATAATACCCCGGATTTGAATACCTTTTGTTGTAAAGATCGTCAGCGGTACTTTGTTCTTTTGTAATGCTTTCAGCATTGTATCTTGTAATTTTCCTTTTTCCATTCGTTATCATCCCTTTCTTTATCTATATACATCTGATTTGATACATCGACAAATTCTTGTGGTGAGAGGGAGCGGTCGGAAAAAGACACGTTGGCCTTTCTTCTGCTGGAGCGCAGGGCCCATCCAACCTCTTCTTTCTCTCACTCTCCCACCTCCAACCACGCTACCCTATCAAAATATCAAGTGTAATTTATATACTAGGGTTGTACTCATCACTAATTATACCATATAATGTATTAAAATCCTTTTTTATACTATTTTTCTCTTGCTACACAATTAAGCTATAGAAACACAGCTTTCCTCATCTTTTTTCTGATAGCTCCTCAATACGAAACGTATCTAGGGAGGCGCTTACGAAAACGGCCGAAGGGTCAAGCTCTGCAATTAGACCTCGCACCGCTTTTTCTTGCCGACTCGGTATGATGATATACATCTCATTCGGTTTACATTCGGGGAAATCGGGCAACATATATTGGCATTGATTCGCAAGCGTTGTTTGAAGAGCCTGCTTTATCGTCTCACTGCGTTCTGTTTTAATCCAAATCGCTTTTCGTACAGAGAAGTTATTCAACACATATGTAGTCGTCTTTAATGTGACTACATAGCCGAATATTGAATAGATTGCTTGCTCCCAACCGAATAAAAAGCCCGCTACGAACAAAATCAACAGATTAATCAACATGATAATCTCAGCAATCGAAAAAAAGAGGCGCTTCTTTAATAATAGAGCTACCTGCTGCATCCCATCCGTAAACCCCGCATAACGAAAAATTAACCCGATTCCACATCCTAATATAAGACTCCCTAGAAATGCTGCAAGAGGGGGAGACTCAACCAAAGGAGGAAATGGATGAAAAAGTATAGTCAGCGCTGATAATAATGCCAGGCCTACTATTGCCCACAGCGCTCTTACTCGATTTATTCCGCGATTGTAATGAAAAAGAAACGGGAGATTCAACAAAAAGAGGAATACCCCCATTTGCATCTCTGTTATATGAGATAACAAACCGGAGATGCCTTTTACACCCCCAGGTATAATTTGATTCGGTGTAAGAAACATCTCCAGTCCGAAAGCTGCGAGAAATGCTCCGAGGATAATGTAGACTCCCCGCTTCCATACGGTGCCCATCACATCCGCCCCTCTCCTGTATACGTTTCTTAAAATATACTTGCGTTGGAGTTCAATTTTCGTGAAGGCGCTTTCGTCTTTTAAGAATTTACGAAAAGAGGCAGCGAAAGTTTCAAATAGCATATAAGGCGCTGAGCTCCAATAAAGAAATTTTTCCCTTATACCGCTAACGTACATTACAATAATACTTATTATTCCAATAATTATAAAAAGGGAAGGAGATTTTAATGGAAGAAATTATACCTGTTACTACGGATAACTTAGAACAATGTATCACTCTCTATAGTAGAGTCTTCAACAGCGAACCATGGAATGAAAACTGGACATACGAAGCGGCTAAGAATAGGCTGTCTGACTTACTATACACGCCTAAGTCGCTTATTTTCGCCTTGTTCTCACATCAACAGCTGGTTGGGTTTATTGGTGGCAATTGTAAGGAAAACGATAAAGGAACGACTTTTTATTTAGCAGAGCTATGTATTGATAATCAAACCCAAGGAAAAGGCTACGGTTCAAAATTGCTTAGCCATCTGGAAAAAGAATTAAAAGAAAAGAATGTACAAAGCATCTATCTCTTAACTATGATCGGCGGTCAAGCCGAGGCCTTTTATAACAAAAATAACTATATCATAAATGAAGATCGAATCGTCATGCGGAAACATCTATAACACGACGCGTTTAGTAATGAGTCAGTATGATATCATATACCAAGGAAATCCACAAGGCATGAATAAGAAACGCCATCCCTTAACTGGAATGGCGTGCTTTTCTAATTGGAACCTTTTAGCAGTGACTCTGCCATTTGCGCTACCTTGTTTGTATTATCGCTTACTTCTTGCATGGTAGCCGAAATTTGCTCAGTAGCCGCTGCCTGGGTCGTCGTCGTACCATTGACTCGCTCCAACGATTCTTCCAGCTTGGAAATCAGGGACCTGATCAGGTCTGTTGCTTCATTAATGCGTACCACATTTTCCCGTGAGTTGGTCGCCATCTTTCGCACTTCATTAGCTACCACGGAAAAACCTCTTCCATGTTCACCGGCACGGGCAGCTTCAATCGACGCATTCAAACCCAGTACATTACTCTGGTCTGCTATTTTCCTAACGGTACCGGCAATTTTTTCAATCTCCTCCACGCTTTTACCGACTTCTTTGGCCTGAGAGGAAATCTCGCTCATGTTGACGGTTAAATCGGTAATGGATTCGGCCATGCTCTGCATAGTAGCGGCGGTTTGCTCGACAATGGCGGATAAATTCTCAACCACTTCATACAACGTATTTACTTTCTCCATGCTTGCTCCGACGCCTACGCCACCGATGACGCGTCCGGTGTTGTCATAAAGCGGAATGGCTTTTGCTACGAGCGGAAACCCAAACAGTTCTTTTGGTACCTGCGCCGTCATCTCCCTCTTATGGCGGATTGCTTCTGTAATGATGTCGCCTTCCTGCAATGGATCGCCCGGTTTTACATTAAGAGAAAAAGTCCGGGCAGGAATATTAATGAGCAGCTTTTCCGTATCATAAATTCCTATAGTAATATCTTCTTGAATTAGGCTATTAAAAAAAGGCGCTACCTTCATGAAAGCTTGTAAAAGTTCTTTTTGATTGCCAGATTGGCTTTTCTCCTGTGCACCGTCCTGATTCGTATACAATTTTCTTTCCTCCTTTCAACTTGTTAATACGGAAATTGCCGCGGCGTATGTTGAATGGAAATCCATTTCAGTGTTGTGAATTCTTCCAGGCTCCACGGTCCATTAAGGCGTCCAAGCCCTGAATTCTTCTCTCCACCAAAGGCAACGAGCGGTTCATCATTAATAGTTCCGTCATTAACATGAATCATTCCGGTATACACTTTCTTGGCAAACTCTGCGCCACGCTCCAGATTGGCGGTGTGAACAGCCCCGCTAAGGCCAAATGGTGTATCGTTCGCTATTCGGATTGCTTCCTCCTCTGTACTGAATTTCATGATACATACCGCTGGTCCGAACAATTCACGTTTTGCTACAGCCATATCCGTCGTAACATCGGCAAGCACAATCGGTTCGACAACATTCCCATGCACATCTCCGCGTAAAAGTGGCGTCGCACCTTCACGAACGCCTTCCTCTACAGTAGCAATCAAATTCTGAACCTGGCGCTCATTAATTAGAGGACCGATAATCGTATCCGCTTCTCTCGGATTGCCACATTTGAGCGCAGATACTTTATTAACATACTTTGTAACAAACTCATCATACACATCGTGATGAACAATCACTCGATTAGCCGACATGCAAACCTGTCCTTGATGTGTAAATCGACTAAATACAGCGGCATTCACTGCATAATCAATATCAGCATCCTCCAACACAATCAGAGCGCTGTTGCCCCCAAGCTCAAGCGCGGCTTTCTTAAAATGTTTCGCCGCCAGCTGACCAATACGGCTTCCAACCTGTGTGGAACCAGTGAAAGAAATAACGCGTGGAATTGGATGTTCTACGAAGGTATCTCCAATTTCACTGATTTCGGTTACTACTACATTAAGCAGTCCTTTTGGAATGCCTGCTTCCTCAAAAATCTTGGCAATAAGTGTTCCGCCAGTAATTGGAGTATCTTCATGCGGCTTTAACACAACACCATTTCCTGCACCAAGGGCAGGCGCTACTGATTTCATGGATAGATAAAAGGGAAAGTTAAACGGACTAATTACACCGACCACACCAACCGGAAGGCGATATAGCCTATTTTCTTTCCCATCTACAGGGGAAGGGAGAATTTTACCTTCCATACGCAACGGAAAAGTAGCCGCTTCCCTGATAATGTCCTTTACAAGGCCAATTTCAAAGGCAGCTTTCAGACGGGTTCCGCCCAACTCATCAATAATAATTTCTGTCATCTCTTTCTCATGCTGCTCTATATATGCGATGGCCTGTTCGAGAATGGATCTTTTTGTAAACGGGTTTACTTTGTCCCATTCCTCTTTTGCACGGGCGGCAGCCTGATACGCCTCATCGATATCCTGCAAATTTGCTATACGGAATTCTGTAATACTCTCCCCATTGTACGGATTTTTGTCAGTGAGTATCTTTTGGCCACGACCATCTTTCCACTCTCCGCCGATATACTGCTTGTTTAGCTGTGTAAAGTCATTCATTTTTCCACCTGACCTTTTTTATTAATAAAGTAAACTCTCTATCAGAGGGGGATTCCTTATCCCTACTGATAGAGAGTTGCGTGTATCGGAATTTTAGGCTGGAATAAAAACAGAAGGGCTATACTGCATCGCAGAATAGCCCTAGATTTATGTAATCTACAGCTCTTCGGCAACCCGGCCACCATTGCGTATACTAACACATTAGGCCCGTGGCTTTGCGTCCCTATCTTTCGAGAGGTTTGCTATTATCGAAGCTTATGAAATGAAAAGCATACCTGAAAAAAAATCAATTTCTTCCTATATACGGAATATCGGTATCCTTGTTAATTTTTTTAGCTTTAAATTGTGTCATCTTAAGTAACAACCATTATTTATATCAAAAGTTGCCCCTGTATAATTTCTCGCCTTCTCAGACAGCAGGAATATAACCGTATTTGCAATATCGATGGGAAGCACAGGCTTTTTAATTAACTCATGCTCCCGATATTCCGCTTTTCTCCAATCAGGAACCGTGTTCATCATCGAAGTATCTACCAGTGTAGGAGTAACTGCATTAACTCGAATATACGGGGAGAAATTCACCGCGCAGCTTTTTGTTAATCCTACTATCGCTGCCTTTGATAAGCCATATACGGCATCCGAACTTCCTTCCAATCCGGAAACCGAAGACATATTAATTATCACTCCCTCTCTTTTTCTTGTTATCAAGATTCTCCCGAAGAACTTAGAACAATAAATAAAGCCTTTAACATTTACATCAAGTACGTTATCAATCTCTTCTGTTTCATAGTCTAGAATGTTTTTTCCAAGATAAATTCCCGCATTATTTACCAAACCATCTATGTCAGGGTACTTTTCTTCAATGTATGTAAAAAACTTCATAACATCCTGATACCTTGTGACGTCCAATTGATAAATATTCAACATACTTTTCGGTAAAGAAGCGGCCAGTTCTGTTAACTTTTCGTAGTTCACATCACAAGCGATAACCTGGGCATTCTCTTTTATACATTGACGGGTTATTTCTTCCCCGATGCCTGAAGCGGCTCCTGTTATGATGACAGTTTTACCTTCTAACAACGGCATCCACTCTCCTGACTTTTGAATAATATGCCACGTACAACACTACTTATTGTAGAAACTTTTCTCATTCAAAGCGCCCTAGGGAAAATCGCGAAAGATCCAGATTGGATTTACCTTGTACTAATATGTTGCTCAATTCTTCGCCAAGTGCACTCGCAAACTTGAACCCGTGCCCCGAAAAGCCTGCCGCGATAACAATGTGCGGATGCTCGGGATGAGTATCAATAATAAAGTCTTCATCCGGTGTCATCGTATATATGCACGTTTTTCCTTCATTTAGCTGCCCCGCCGCCTGTGGCATAAAGGTTTCCAGGAAATCTCGCACATCCGCTTCATCCTCTGAATACCTGCCAAAAGGAAGCAACGGCTCTTGCGGATTGATTGGATGTCCTGTATCATGCCTGCCGATTTTTAGTCCTTTCCCGTCAAAGTCAGGGAAACCATAATAATCCGACTCCCCCACAGTGAAGGTAAACCCCGGAAAGTCAGGTGCGCGATATACATTAGAATTTGGTTTGAACCATGCTACAGTTTTGCGAATAGGGCTTACAGGAAGAGAGAGCGAATGCAGTAGATTTCCTGTCCAAGCCCCTGCGCTAATGAGAAGGCGCTCCCCGGTATAGCAGGCATCCTTCGTATAAACGGATACGCCATCTGTATGAGGCTCCAGCCGTTCTACAGGCGTCTGCGTCTTTAATATAGCACCATGTTGCAGAAGCAGATCACGATACGCACTAATGGCTTGTTCACAATAAAGAATGCCAGCGGTCGGCTCAAATAAAGCAACAGCTCCTTCAGGAACGGAAATACCGGACCAGCGTGTCTGTAACTGCACAGCGTCGAGTAATTCCACAGGTACATGGAAGCGGGAAGCTGTGTTTATTTTTGCATCCAAGCCTGACGGGCTTATGCTGACATTAACGACTCCTATTCTATGAAAGAATGGTACCAACGTTTCTTGCATTAGTTCGTCCCATAACACGCCTGCACGTATTGCCAGCGGTGTATACGGTTCATCTATCGTATATGCCTGGCGAAACAAGCGCGTTTCTCCATGGTGGCTCCCGTATCCATGGGGAGGATTATACGAGTCTATCAACAGGGTACGAATGCCCTGCCGGGCCACAAAATACCCTGTTGCCATTCCAAACGAGCCCGCTCCGATGATAATCACATCATAATGGTTATTCATGGTATACTCCCCCTTATTACCATCATCATATCACACCCATAGCTATCCTCCGATATGTCTAGAAGAAACAAAAAAACCTGTCTCCGCTCTCTCTTCAGAAAACGGTATTTGACAGGTCTTTCGCTTTTTTATGAAATTTTCTTTATTTAAAGTACACTGTATTGCTCTTCATGCATATCGGTAATGAACATATGTCCAGGCGCATGAGTAATCATAATTTCCGGTTTCATATGCATAGCTACTGCCTGTGGTGTGACACCGCACGCCCAGAACACGGGAACTTCGCCTTCTTTCACGGTTACACGATCGCCAAAATCAGGCTGATGGATATCACGGATTCCGATAGACGCCGGATTACCGACATGAACCGGAGCGCCATGTACGGCAGGAAAACGGCTTGTTACCTGTACGGCGCGTACCACATCCTTTTCCGGTACCGGGCGCATGCTAACTACCATCGGGCCTTCAAAACGTCCGGCTTTTATACATGGTATATTCGTTTGGTACATCGGCACATTACAATCTTCTTCTATATGGCGTACCGGGATATCATTCTTAAGCATCGCCTGCTCAAATGTAAAGCTGCAACCGAGCAAAAATGCTACCATATCATCTTCCCAGTAGGACAGAATATCCGTTACTTCATCCACTAGCTCCCCATGCCTGTACACGCGATATGCCGGAATATCCGTACGTATATCCGCATCCGGTGCAATTAGTTTCGGCACCGGAGAACCGGCTTCAGTCACATCCAATACAGGGCATGGCTTCGGATTACGCTGGCAGAACAACAAGAACTCAAAAGCCAATTCCTTCTTCAAAATGGCGAGGTTAGCCTGTGTATAACCCGCAGCCATTCCTGATGTTGGTCTGTTCCATTTCCCTTCCCGAATTAGCGCACGCGCTTCGGTCGGTGTAAGTATAGCTGGATTACTCATGTTTCTTCCTCCTTCTGCAAAATATATCATTCATTAAGCAAACAGCTTTGGAAGCTCTGTAAACATGGTCATTCCACCCATAATGGCCATCGTGACCACAATAATTGCCCCAAATATCGTCAGCCAGAGTGGGTGCTTATAGTCGCCAACGATTTTTGTTTTATATGCGGCGATAAGAATAACACCAAGAGAAATCGGCAGAATCAAGCCATTCAATGCTCCAACAAGAACAAGAATTTTGACCGGTTTACCAATAAGAGTAAAGACAAGCGTAGAAAGCGCTATAAATCCGATAATAATGCCACGGTGATATTTCTCCAATGAAGGGCTGAATGTTCGGATAAACGAAACGGACGTATACGCCGCTCCGACGACTGAAGTAATCGCGGCAGCCCACATTACGATACCGAAAATTTTGTAGCCGATGTTGCCGGCAGCCAGCTGAAACACCGATGCAGGAGGGTTCGCCGGGTCAAGCGTTAGCCCCTGAGCCACGATGCCGAGCGCCGCCAAAAACAATACAATTCGCATAATCGAAGCGATACCGATAGCCGAGACAGCTCCTTTTGTTACTTGAGGTAATGCCTCTTTGCCCTTGATTCCAGCATCTAACAAACGGTGTCCACCAGCAAAGGTGATATAACCGCCTACTGTTCCACCAACGAGCGTAACGATAGCCATCATGTTAATCTGCTCCGGTACAAACGTTCTAACCACCGCTTCACCTATCGGAGGCTGGGAAGTAACTGCAACATAAACCGTAAGTCCAATCATAACGAATCCAGCTACTTGGGTAAAACGATCCATCGCCTTGCCCGCTTCTTTAATGATGAAAATCGCAATAGCGATAATTCCACTAATGAGTGCTCCCATCTCCGGTGTCATACCGAACATGACATTCATGCCAAGTCCCGCACCGCCGACGTTCCCGATATTGAACGCAAGACCTCCAATGACAATCAGAAAAGCGAGAAAATAGCCGAGACCCGGCAGCACCATGTTGGCGATATCCTGCGCCCGCTTTCCTGATACGGCGATGATACGCCAGATGTTCATCTGTGCTCCGATGTCCAGGATAATAGACATCAGAATGACAAATCCAAAGCTTGCTGCCAACTGGCTAGTAAATACTGTCGTCTGCGTTAGGAATCCTGGCCCAATCGCCGATGTCGCCATAAGAAAGGCAGCACCGAGCAATACGCTTCTGTTTCCCTGTTTGTTCATAGTGAATCCCCCTTATATCGTGCTGCATTTCATGCCGAAACATCACATGGATGCGAATTACATCTGATATCTCGGCATGCATAAGATGATGTAAGCTTTCTCTTATTTTTCTCCGATGGCACGGACCGATACGTCAGCCTGTCCCAACAGTTCACGAATGGTCCTGGCGAATTCGAGCGCATGTGCGCCATCCCCATGAATGCAGACCGTATCCGCTTGAATGTTAATATCTTGCTTTTGCATGGTATGCACCTTTTTCTCTTTCACCATACGAATAACCTGTCCGACGGCCTCTTCTGTATCTGTAATTAGCGCATTCGGCTCTCGGCGCGAAGTCAACGTACCATCTGCCTGGTAGGTTCGATCCGCAAACACTTCATTCGCTGTCCGTAGACCGATACGCTGCCCAGCTTTGACCAGTTCGCTACCTGAGAGCCCGAATAGGATAAGCTCCGGGTCTACCTTGTACACCGCTTCAGCAATCGCTTCCGATAAGGCCGAACTTTTTGCAGCCATATTGTATAAAGCACCATGCGGTTTGACGTGCTGCAATTGCCCTCCCGATGCTTTCACGAACCCATATAAAGCCCCTACTTGGTATACGACCATGTCATACGCTTCCCGTGGCGTAATATCCATGTTCCGTCGACCGAATCCTTCAAGGTCAGGCAGGCCAGGATGCGCTCCCATCGCTACACCTTTCTCAAGTGCCATATTCACTGTCCTACGCATAACGGCCGGGCCTCCAGCATGGAACCCGCAAGCGATATTAGCAGAAGTGATGAATGATAGAATCGCTTCATCTTCTCCCATCCGATACGCGCCAAAGCTTTCTCCCATATCACAGTTAATATCTACTCGATACATGTTTTTCCTCCTTTATCCTACTCCAATGGGCAATTATCTCCCCTTCAAGTACACTACGTAGGAGATACATTCCCCTGGAAGTTTTACTTTATCGATATCGTAAAGCAATTGCCTGTCTCACCTGTTCGATTTGCATCTCTCGTGCCACATAGAGTGCCTCAGCTTCCTCAAGCGAAACGACCTGAAAACGAAGGCTCTCCCCCGGCTTCGCCTGGGCAATAACCGGAAGATCAACAGAAATAATCTGGGCGATTTTCGGATAACCGCCTGCAGTCTGACGGTCCGCCAACAACACAATCGGCTGGCCTTCCGGCGGTACCTGCACCGTACCCGACGCCACTGCTTCGGAGATCATCTCTAGCGGCTCTGAGAGTTCCAGCTTAGGTCCTTTCAGACGGTAGCCCATTCTGTCCGACTGCGGCAACACCTTGAATGGTGAAGCGAGGAATGCATCCCGGCTTTCTTGCGCAAAATGGTTAAACTGTGCACCTCTTAATACACGGATTGTCGGATTCGTTCCATAACTCGGGAATAGGTCGACACTGATCCCCCAGCCTAACGCAGTCATCCCTGCGCTCTGTTCGGCCAACTTTCGCATTTCCCGGTCGCTCCATTCGGCAGGAGAGCCAACCGTTAGCACATCTCCTTCTTGCAAGGCCCGTCCAAGATAACCACCGATCCCTGCACGTAAATATGTACTGCGACTGTTTAATACTTCCTTGACGGCAAAACCGCCCGCTACCGCCAAATATGCACGACAACCGAACACACAGCCACCAAAAGACAAAACGCTACCTTTCTTTATATATACCGGGCACCATTGCCGGGCTGGAACGCCATCTACCTTTGCTGAAAGGTCAGCGCCGCAAATCGCAATGAGCACATCCTGTTCAAACTCTAGCCTCGGACCCATCAATGTAATCTCTAACGCAGCTTCGCCTTCGTTATTACCAACCAGCAAGTTAGCCATTCGCAATGCAAACGTATCCATCGCACCACTGACAATGACACCATGCTGTTGAAAACCATATCGTCCCAAATCCTGAACCGTTGTCTGTAGTCCGGCACGTAGTACCTTTATTCCCATCTATCTGCCCCCCTCCTTCCTCTCCATATATTCTTGCCGGGAAATGGCCCGGAAACAAATCCGATCCCCGGAAGCAAGAATCGTCGGCGGGTTACTATCCGGTATGAACAGCTCAATCGGGGTCCGGCCGATAATCTGCCATCCACCCGGTGTTTCAATCGGATATACACCAGTCTGCTTTCCCGCGATTCCGACCGAACCGGCCGGAATCGCTAATCTAGGAGAAGGACGCCGTGGCGCCGCAATCGCCTCTGGCATGCCCCCAAGATAGGGAAAACCCGGTGCAAAGCCAACCATATACACCAGATATTCGGCAGAGCTGTGAATACGGATAACTTCTTCAGGCGTCAGCCCATTGTGATTAGCCACGAATTCGAGATCAGGACCGAATTCTTCTCCATAACAAACTGGAATTTCAATTACACGTGCTGCAATTTCCGCTTCGTCCCCTATTTCCGCAACCATTCGTTCCAGCATGTCATGTACCTTGCGATAAGGGGAGACAAGCCCCGACATCCCTGCTTCAGACAGCTGTACACCCATTTCTCTAAGCACCCGGTACGGATCATAGAACACTGTTACCGTTGTAAAAGCCGGAACATATTCTATCATGCCGGGAATTGGTTGCGCTTCCAGCTGTATGGACAATGCTTTCACTTTACGGTGGACAGCCTCGGAAATCTCCCCTCCCAATTCGATTACCGCCGCAGCATCACCCAATGGGTATATTTTCATTGCATTTCACCTCGCCTGTTGTTTATAGCCGAGCTGCCGGGAAATTTCCCCAGCCGTCTGCTTTATTTTCTGGATGAGTAAGGTCAAATTCTCATCTTCGTAATGAGCTTCCAGACCGGCCATACTTAGACCGGCGACTGCCTGTCCTCTATGATTAAAAATCGGAGCTGCCACTGCCGCTGAATGGTCTTCCAGCTCCGAATAGCTAACCGAGTAGCCGTGCATCCGTGCACGTGCTACCACCTCTCGCAATTCATTCCGGTCAGTAATCGTACCTGAGGCTATCGCTTTCAAATCCGTTCGAGAAATATAGTTTTCCGCTTCTTCCGGTGACATAAACGCAAGCAAGATGCGTGAACAGGCTCCTGCATACAGAGGCGAACGCCGCCCCACCCTCGTATACAGGCGAACTGGATTTTGCGTATCGACCTTCTCGATATAAATCGCCTCGTCACCTTCGCGGACGATGAGATTGACCGCCTCTTTCACCTCATCGCGCAGACGACACATATAAGGAAAAGCAATGCGACGAATATCGAGGCGCTCCGCTACCAGCTGCCCAAGCTCCAGAAAAATCAGGCCCAGCGCATACTTTCCATCAGCATCCCTCGTTAAAAAACCCATTTCTTCAAGCGCTTTCACTTGGCGATGCAACGATGTTTTGGGCAAAGTAAGCAAATCAACCATCTCTTGAAGCGTTAAACGCTCATGAGCATAGAAAAGCTGCAGAATTTCAAGTGATTTAACTACAGTCTTATTACCGCTCACCGCACTCCTCCGTTCCGAAATTCGGAACTACAATTCCGAATTTGATTATTTATCTGTTATCATAAAATTATCTGAATAAAAAAACAAGCGTTATGGTAAAATTTCTGCATATACAGTTGTTGGAAAGGTGAAAACGTATACAATATTACTATCGCAAGGGTGTTGATTATCCAGTACGATCAAGAGTGAATAGCTACCACACTATGTTGCAAACGGACGTCGGTTCGTCTCCCACACTGAGGTGTAGAGGGTTGCTTTTTGCCTTGGCCAGACGGGACTGCAAAACGTCCGGGTAGACACGAAGAGGGAGAGCGAGGAGAAACACGATGACCATTACAGTTCGTCCTTATACACTGGCTGATTTTGATGAGCTGCTCGATGTACAACGTGAGGCATTTCCCCCACCGTTTCCGGAACAATTATGGTGGAACCGCGATCAAATTACCGCACACACAGAAACGTTTCCCGCAGGGGCAATGCTTGCGGAATATAAAGGTAAAGTTGTTGGCTCAGCCACGTCGCTTATTGTCCGCTATGACGGAAAACCCCATACATGGGAAGAAGTCACAGATGGCGGTTACATTCAGCGAACCCACAATCCGCATGGGGATAGCTTGTATGGCATCGATGTATGTGTACGCCCCTCATTTCGTGGTAAAGGTATAGCAAAGGCTCTATACGAAGCACGCAAACAGCTCGTAGTACGTTTAGGTCTTGTACGTTTTCTCGCAGGGTGCCGTATCCCTGGACTTCACCTGCATATAGACAAAATCAGTGTCGAAGAATATGTGCGACGCGTGACAAACGGAGAAATATATGATATGGTACTTTCGTTTATGATAAAGCAAGGACTCATGCCGCTTCAGATTCTGGATAATTATGTGGAGGATGAGGAATCGCTCCATAAAGCCGTTCTGGTAGAGTGGAGAAATCCTAACATTTATAATATGACAGGATAGGAGTTGATAGAATTGACGATTTCAGCCATTTCGGTTGTACAATACGCTATCGGACCTTTGAATTCCAAAGAGGAATTCTGGCGACAGGTAGCGGAACACCTACAGCAGGCAATCAATGATGGAAGTAAGCTGGTTGTTTTTCCGGAATATTTAACCGGCACATTGCTTGCGCTCTCTCCTGTCTTAAACCATTACGAAGCCTGCCAATTCATTGATTCATTTACGAATGAATACATTACAACCTTCCAGCAGTTCAGTAAAGAAACAGGCATTACGATTCTGGGAGGAACACATATAACGAAAGAAGGAGACAGCTTCGTCAATGCAGCGTTTCTCTTCTTCCCGGACGGACGCTATGTCCAGCAAAATAAAGTGCATTTAACTCCGGAAGAACGTGCCCGTTGGAATTTGAAGCCGGGCAACGGTTTCTCTGTTTACGATACAGCGATAGGACGTGTCGGCATTCTTACTTGCTATGATATCGAATTTCCAGAAAGTGCCCGTGCATTGGCAGACATGGGTGCAGATATCATCCTCTGTCCATCGTTTACGGACGAGGCACACGGCTACTATCGAGTACGACTCTGCTCGCAGGCCCGTGCTATCGAAAACCAAATATTCGTGGCATTGAGTGGTCTTGTGGGCTATATGCCTCATATTCCACAAATCGATTCTGGTTATTGTCAGGCAGGCATTTTCGCACCGTGTGATTATCCTTTCCCGGCCGATGGTATACTCGCGCTAGGCGAGACGAACGAAAGTATGATTGCTACCGGGAAAATCGATATGGAAATGCTTAAGGAAAACCGTGAACGAGGCCAGGTCTTTCCCGCAAAAGACCGTCGTCCGGAAGTATATGCCAAGTACGCATCGACAACAACTGTTACAGAAAGCTAAGCGGTCGCTTTGTGTCACTTTAGGGGGACCGACAAAACATCTGGGCATCTTGGATAAAGGAGACAGTTGTCGGTCTTTTTCATCCGCTGTTCCACGCGTTCGGAAGAAAGTAGATGTCGCTTTCTCATCCATTAAGAAACAAAAAACGTCCCGCACGCATGCGAACATGCGTCGGGACGTTTTTTTAGATATAGTAAAATCGAAATGCTATGGAATGTGGTTGGAAAGGGTATATTTGGAAAAAAGAAGAGGTTGGATACGCCCTGCGATCCGGCAGAAGAAGGGCCAACGTGTCTTTTTCCGACCGCTCCCACCCACCGCCCTTCCTTCTTTTCTTATCTCCCACCATAAAAATTTGTCGATGTATCAAATCAGATGTATATAGTTAAGAAACTGCCTGTCTACGAATTCGATAGAAGCTATACGCAAACAATACAGTTCCGAAGCCGGCGAGAATAAGTACGATTCGTAATACGTCCATCGACTCGTAATCATTTGATATAAGCAGCTTCATTCCCGCAAGCGTCCAGCCCTGCGGTGTACATAAAGCCAGCGTTTCAGAGAGCCCTGTAAGCGGCAGGAATGGCCAAAAACATCCTCCAACAAAGCCGGTTAACAGCGCCAGCAGCGGGGCACCTGTCTCTAGCTGTCTGCTCGTCCTGAATATCGCCGAGAAGAACATACCCAGTCCAATCACAGCATACGTATAGGCGCCAAGCAACACATACTGCAATGGATGAAATACAAGTGAAGCGCCGAACAGAACTCGGGCCAGGACAGCACAAACACTTATTAAGAACAAGGAAAGAAGGCCAAGTGCAGCGATGTTGCCCACATAGAACCTCCACAGTATTCCCGGTGCAGACATAATCCGCTTTAGCGTTCCATTATCCCGTTCCTCCAGCAGCCAGCGGCTGTGGAGCGTGACAAAAAGCAATACGAAGACCAGTAGCATACCTATACCAGTCAATGCCGCATTGGATACATTTGTCACCCTGTTTACCGCCTGTACATCGTTACCTGACATTTCTTTGTAATCGATTGTCATCAGAGGTTTCGGCTCCCACTGAGAGTCGGCATAGTTCCACACCCGCTCCCATAACGAACCGGACGTAGGTGGCGTCAATCCATACAATTGGTAGAGTTGCTCCGTCTTGTTGGCTGCCCCCGTATTTGCAGAGAGCCGCATTACTTCGCTGCCAAGCATCTCACCAAGAATTCCATACGATAACGAGCCCGGATTTTTCAGCATTTCCACTGTCTTGTCCGTATCCTCGTTCATAATCGCATCTTTGAAACCTTCTTTAATAACAAATGCCGCTTCCACCTTATAATTCTCCGTTAGTCGATATGCTTCATCTCGACCAACTCGGAGTACGCGAATACCTTCTTTAGTCGCAAAGCGATCTATGACCAGCTTCGAATAATCACTTCTGTCTTCATCCGCTACCGCCACCGGAATAATCGGCTGCTTTTGAAAACTTTGAGTCGCATTCAAGATAAATACGAAGACGAACGGAAACAGGAGAAGCAGCAGCAAAAACATCCGATCCTTCAAAATCAGCTGCAGCCTGAGTTTGAGCACTTGTAGTATTGCGTACATCTATTTCCTCCTCGCAAGCGGCAGGAGCGCACAGGAGACTACCAGCAACACGCCACCTATCATAAGCAGCATGTTCGCCTCCGGCCATACCGAAAGCGACACGTCGCCAGAGAAAAGTTTCAGCAACCCCTGCATGGCCCATCGTGTGAATGTAAATTCGCTCGCTGTCTGCAGACTATCCGAAAGGGAGAACAGCGGATAAATGTTGCCTCCAATGATAGCAAGTAAAAACGTACCGATATAGCCTAGAAGTTCTGTTCCTTTAGAGAATAAGCCGAGAACGGCCAGCAAAAATGACCAGGCGGCAACCGTGAAGGCAATTGCCGTAAATAACAGCAAAAATGAACCTGCCTGTGCTCCCAGATAGTTACCAAACAACAGGCTTGCCCCTATGACAAGCAGAGCAGTCTGCACCCACAACAGAAGAAACATACCGAGAAATTTCCCGGAAAATATCTGCCACATACCGAACGGTGCCGCGCGGAACCGGCTCAGCATGCCCAATTCCTGTTCTTCAGCCAGGGAACGACTACCCCGAATGCCCAGAAAACTCACAAATACGATCGCAAGCGCGGATGTAAAATACTCTGGAAAACGGACCTGAGGCATCGATGTAAGCGTAACTTTTTCATAGATTTCGTTTCGGCCAAGTGCTTGCATCATAAAATTCATCACGCTGTCCTTCATAACATGGTCCAACTGCTGCGGTGTTGCACCACCGTCCCTTACCGTATGCCATACTGCTTTTACGCCACTCTGGCCCGCCGACAAATCATTCATCGCGCTGATAAGCTGATTTTTAATTTGATCGGCTTGCTCTTTCTGCGTCCGATTACCAATAAAGGTGACCGGGTAATTATCACCGCTGTACAGGCTGGCGGTAAACCCCTTTGGAATGATAATCGCGCCCGCAATCCGGTTGGCTTTCAGCATTTCTATGGCCTCGGCTTCGTTCGTTTTATGTACGGTAATAAAACCCTTCATATAATCCAACTCTTCAAGCTGACGGCTAATCATCTGCGTATTAAAAGTCTTGTCCTCATCCGCAAATGCGATTTCAAATGCCTGGCTGTAACGGCTTGTGAACAGATGCGGAGACAGCACCTGTGCGAACAACCAAATAAAAAAAATCGGCATTACTAGAAGAAGGACAATCGCTTTTCCATCCCGCCGATATAGCGTGAGCTCTTTCCCAATCAAGGTTAGTAATCGCACGCAAATCACCCTATATCTATTTTGTGGACGATCGAAAGAAAAACTTGCGAGTGTTGCCTCTCGTCCTTTTTCCTCAAAGAAGCCAAACGGCCGCTTGGTGTCACTTCGGGCTTTACTATTTATACAATGATAGGAAGGGGCCTGAATGACCCCTTCCTTTTCCTGTACGCTTTACTCTATGTTACTGCATCATCGGACCAGCATCGGCAGGAATAAGGCCTAACTGCTGGAACAATTGCATATTCTTCATCATGAACTGCATACCGCCATTTTGAATTTCCTGCTGGACTTGCATTAACTCCTGATCCGTTACCGTTGCCATGTTAATACTATTTTGTGCGTTCAATTCTGGCAGCTTTACATTCGCTACATTGAATTTTTCATCAGACTTCATAGTAAACGCGATTTTCTTTGGCATAGATGGATCATTTTGTGGTCCTGTGAACTCGATTTTATAATCAGATGTACGAGCTTTGTCTTTATCGTTATCCGTAACCGTACCTTTCCAGGTCAACGTGAACGGTGTTGCTTGGGCCTGCTGGTTGTCTTTAAAATCCACTTTTACATCCTGGTTCTGTTTGTTGCCTTCTTTCGTTATAGTAAAGGCGGCGTCTGCGGTGAAGTCGCTTTTTGTAGTTTCACCTATTTTATCAGTAGTGCTGAGCTTCACACTTCCTTTTTGATTTTCGCCTTCCTTCTTGTTCACATAGACAATGCTAACTTTGCCTGTATCGCCGGATTTGTCTGTCGTTACATCGAATACAACATGATCTTTATTTTCTTTATCCTGGAAGCTTGCAAGCTTGAAAACAGCTTTTTCTCCGGTTTTCTTATCTGTTGTCTCAATCGTTCTGCTTAGAATGTTATGTTTTTTATCGGCATAGATGACCATTTTCATGCCTTCTCCGACTTCGCCTTTGTCGATTGAACGATCAGCGTCCTCTTTAAACTTAGTAAATTTTTTCTTGAACTCTTCTTTTGTCAGCTTTGGCATATCTTGAGGAGTACCTGTTGCCGACATTTCAGCTAACTTTTCATAGCGTGGATAGAGAAGGTCTTGCAATTTTGTGTCTTTGGAAATTTTATCGACGATTTTCTTCAGCAACTGCTTATGTTCTTCCGGAGTAAATGTCACTGTGATTTCTTTAGCAGCCAGCTTTACACCCTGCTCTTCGAAGGTCGCTTTTTTGTTCACAATTATTTGCTTATCCTGAATACTATCTGCATACAGCTTTGCATACTCCGCGATAATCGGGCGCAATTCTTCACGTGGCACTTTTACCAGTTCCATATAGTCCTTTGAGCTAGGAACACGCTTCGGCAAACCTGTTAGGCCGTATCTTTGCTCCATAACCCCTCTATCTTTCCAATTGAAATAACCGTATTTGTTGTATATAACCGGGACTCCGAACCCTACTTTTTCAGCGTCATAAAAGAGTTCTGCACCAACTATATTATTGTTTTTGATGTTCAAATCGATTTTAGAGTAATTTTTATTGTTCTTGTCATCAACTTTCGCTTCAGTAACCAGTTTGGCATCTTTCAATATTTCCATTACTTTTGCCATCTGTGGATCTGTTGTCGGCATATCGAGCACCAGATTGGAAATCTCCAGCTTTTGTTCTACGCCGCCTTCAAGGTATGGTTGAGCATACTCATTATAGCTCTTCTCGTACTCCTCCATAACTTTAGAAAAATTCTGCATCTCTTGCGCTTCTGCCTCGAGATAGATTGTCTTGTTACTTTTGAACACGTCAAAAAACGCATAAGCGGTATAAAGTCCGCCACCTATTACTAGCACTGCAATCACTGCTAGGATAATAGGCATTTTACCTTTCGATACCATGTAAATTTTCCCCTTTCAAATGATGTTTAACCTCTTGTGCTATACCGACGGCGAGAATTTCGCCGCCTTTTAAAACTCCAATCCGGTCACACGCCTCCATTTCTTCAAGGTGGTGACTCGTATAGAGAATGGTACACCCGTGTTTACTCATTTCTTTTAATGTTTCAATAATGTGTCGTCTGGAGCGAACATCTACTCCTGCCGTCGGCTCGTCGAGAATCAATAGTTTAGGCTTATGCAACAGCGCCACTCCGAGGTTCAGTCTACGCTTCATCCCTCCGGAATAGGCATCGACGCGCTCTTTGATTCTATCGCGCAAATCGATAATATCAATGATCTCATCCATCCGTAACGCCAGTTCTTTGCCCCTTAGACCATACAACTTACCCCAGAAAGCGAGATTATCAATGCCTCGCAAGGATGGATAGAGCGCCAGTTCCTGTGGAACGTAGCCGATTTGCTTCCTGATTGCGGCTCCACCCCGCTGTACGGATACACCATCTATGAGAACTTCGCCACTGCTCGGTTTTATAACCGAGGCAATAATGGAGAACAGTGTAGATTTTCCTGCACCGTTTTCTCCTCCGACACCGAACATTTCACCTTGCGCAATTTCCAGATTCACATTATGCAGTACGCTTTTTGAACCATATCTTTTGCTGATGTCACGGATGGTAATAAACACGGTAGTTTTTTCTCTCTCCTCTCCTGGCAGACAATAGAATGATTTTAATAACTAATGAGCGCGGCCATCAATAGGCCAGTAGCAATACTTAAGCGGGATGCAAAAAGACCTACAGCTACATTCCCTTTTGGTATCTCTGATATAACGCGAAACGGTGTGATAAGTTCAAATAAATAAAATACCAATACTTGAAATACAGTGGCGACTACGCCCCAGATAACAAGGTCAAGAAGATTGACGGAATGATAAATCGCCGACGCAAGAACGATGGAAAGCCCGATGATTTTTCCGCCCAAGTCATGTGCGGCGGCTTTTGCGGCGCATTGCTTCTGCGGGTCACTCGTATCAGCGCCCTCCTGGATAAGGGCATACTCTTTATACGGAGTCGTAAAAAGAAACACCAGCATCCCGAAACCAAGCAACGGCAGCGTAACAGCCAGATAAAGTAGGAAATTCAAAATATTATCCCATTGTGACGCCATCTTGCATCTCCTTTCTATATTTACTTTACATATGGAAGTTTTACTTTATATAAGTCCGGTGGGCACATAGTAAGAGAGATTCCCCGTAATTTTCCCGCCTGCTCTCGCTACAATCGCGGATGCGCAGCCATCGATGATAAAGGAACCCCAGAGCAAGCTCCCTTTATACGCTCCTTTCATCGTCTTAACCGTAATAGAAGAAAGTTCGGCAAACCGCTGATATATCATTGGCTGATCCCAATAGAATTCTTCTGTGTCCTTTTCTATGATTCGATTATGTACGTCATATAAGGTTACGCCTCCGCCTTCCCTTCCGAAAATCGGCTTCACAGCGTAGGGCGCGTTCCCTGCAAAGCGGTTCTCAAAATATGTCGGCAACATATACCGACCGATTGTCTCCCGCTCTTCCTCTGTAAAGAACTCTCCAGCTTCATACAAATTCCAGATAAGCCCTTGTAGGGCTTTTGTCTGGGCAACAAATGCGGATGGTGGATTAATTACTGCAAGTCTGCGGCGAGCAATAATATCAAGCACATGGGCGCCAGTTGGATATCCATCTGCATCTCTCTCTTCGGCCAGCTTCTCCAGCGCATGCAACCGATATAGTACATCAATCGTCCGATGTTGTCCATCCGCTGTCAGCATGCATAGCCTGTCATCGTATACACGTAAGTCTTTTAACGCGACGAATGATGCCTCAAGACCCGACTGCCTGAGCAGATACTTCGTCGTCCCCGCATCTTCTTCATGCCAATCCAAGGCACTAAATACAATGCTATCTGTCGAATAACCCAGCTTCTGATATCTGGCTACCGCGTTCTGAAATGCTCCGGTCAAGTCCTGCTCCATGCCTTCATTCGGATTCTTCATTCCAAAGAACCTGCATGCCCGCTCATTTACATAAAACGCCTCAACAATGCCAGTAGGCGTATCACTATTCAGCTCAAGCATCTTCCAGCCCTCTGGTGTCTGGGCAAAGTCAAACCGACCTATAACGGTAGGCACCTCTTCCCATACGGTTCCCCTGATCGCTTGCCATGCTTCCTTGGGTATTCCCAGTTCCGCCAACAGCTCCGAACTTCCCTGACATACTATCGACGCTGTCCGGGCGAATACGCGGCCTAAGCACTCGGTCGCTTTCGCTAATTCCTCGCGTTCTCGTGCCGTAATCTGATAGATATCAGCCAGCGCATACTCCTCTCCATACATCCAATCCCAGGTAAATATGCCTTCTTCGCGAAGCGGGCCATACAGTTCGGCCCGGCGCTTCTCGTACTCCATAGCATGCCGCACGTTAACTACTGCTCCAACCTGAGCTGCCTATGCCGCCCTTTGAGCCTTTAGAGGCGCTGGAAATCCCGTTCTTTCGCTGGAATAGCTTCTTGCCGCCATTTCCACTCGTATAGGAACCACTATGCGCACTTCCATCATCGTCACAATATCCATCATTATCCTGGTCGTAGCACTTATCGTCTGACGAACATCCGGCAGTCGCTGTCACAAGGGCTGTTGCCATAAACAGGCTCAATAATTTTTTTGTCCGGCCCCTCTTCCCCATCGTCTCGTTCATTCCCACTCCTCCCTTCAAGCAGTCGGCTGCGCATAATAAACGTACACGCCTCGATCCTCGTCGATTTCAGTCGACGTTTTCTCCCATTCCCGGCCATACAGGTATAGGAATTGGCTCTGCAAATACAGGATTGCGTCGTCATCGTCTTGGAACGTGTATGTGCATACGACAGGATAATGGGCCGTATCTTCTTTGAACTCACGCACTTCCATCATAATTCCAGGTTTCTGACGAGCTACCGGCTTTGCCGACTCAAGTACCCTTTCATCTTCTGCTACCTGTACATAGATGACATAGCAGGAAGTTTCAATTGCACAGGACGTTTTTTCATACACAAGTCCGTCTTTTACAAAATAGTCACAGGCAAAGCGCAATGCAACTTCATCTTTATCGATGAAATCGTAATAATACAGAACAGGAAATCCATTTCCTTCGTCCAATCGACGATATTCGAGCCGATTCACCAAATTTCGCTCCTTTCTCTCTCTTTATTTTCCTCGTTATACGGATATACGCAAGAGAAAGTTACTATATTTACCTTTTTTAGTAATTAAGTAAGAAAAAAGAGCGCTATATAAGCGCCCATTGCCCTACGAAATTTAGCCGATAATAATTTTTTCTTCCGGATAATGGATATCGGCCTTTGCCTTTCCAGAGATAAAAATGGACAAGAATGGCATCATACCAATACGTCCGATATACATCAATAGCACTAGCACCATCTTGCTTACAGGAGTAGATTCACTTATCGCTCCTATAGACATGCCACACGTGCCGAATGCGGAACAGATGTTAAAGATAATAGCAGATAGCGAGAATCTATGCCCATCTACCATCTCTAAAATCAAGATGCCGCTTATCACCAGAATGGAGGCTGTGGAAAAAAACACAAAACTTTTGTTAATATCATCCTGCCGTAATGAACGACCGAAGATGCGGACCTCATTACGCCCCCTGGCAAAAGTAATAATCGTCAGAATCATAACCGCCAGTGTCGTAGTACGTATGCCTCCGCCTACACTAGATGGACTAGCCCCGATGAACATAAGAATCGAGGTAAAAAACTGACTCGTTACGCTTAAATCGGAAGGGTCCACTGTCACCAGGCCCGCACTACGTGCTGTAACGGACAAAAACATCGAATAGAAAAACTTCTCATGCCAGGTCATACCGGCCAAATAACGCGAGTCTTCCACTACCCACACACCGATAGTTCCAAGCACAAGCAAGATTCCGAAGGTAAAAGTCGTAACCTTCGTATATAACGAGAAGCGGAATCTTTTGTGTCCGCCAAAGAAATATTCTCTTAGTTCCACAAGTACCGGAAAACCAATCGCACCGAGAATAATAAGGATAGCTGTCAAACTAATAACAAAATAATCGTCTGCAAAATCGAGAAGCGAATTGCCGAACAAATCAAATCCAGCATTGGTATATGTAGAAATCGAGTGAAAAATCCCATAATAAAAAGAAGTAGCAAGCGATTCATAATACCCAGCAAAATAAAAATAAAGCCCAAAGATAACAGCTCCAACCGCCTCAAACAATAACGCCATACCAAGGACTAATTTCATAAGTTGGACCAGGCCGGAAAGATTATAACGGTTCTGATCCACCATAATCAACCGGCGCTGAGATAGTCCGATCGGTGTGCCGAATAAAATCCAGATAAACGTACCCAAAGTCATTACGCCGATACCACCCAATTGAAAAGCGCTAATCAGCACTACTGAACCAAACGTACTAAATGTCTCTGGAGTACTCACGGTTGTCAATCCGGTCACACTCACCGCACTGGTGGCGGTAAACAACGCATCCACAAACGAAAGGCTAACTCCCGGTTTCAGGCTTATCGGCAGCATCAATAGCCCTGTAACAACGACAATGGCAATAAAATACGCGCTAACAATGATTTGAATAGGCGATAATTTGTATATATTCTTCCGCAGCATCTCTTCTGCTCCTCATCAATAAATACATAGGTTGAATGTTACGTTTTTTACTCCCTGTTGTCAAACCTTGCAGCGCCCCCGTCATGATCGCTCGTTGCCTGTCATACATATCTATAATACTGAATCTTATACTGGGGGCGAGAACGATTAAAGGCGCGGTTACGGTTAGTATTATCTTTTTTATCCTGTTTATTATCTACACTTCTCTCCAGGCATACACGTACCGGAATACCGCACGTCACCTGGAGAAAATACAACAAGAAAAAAAAGAACTTCAGGCAGCTAATAAAAAACTTGCCGGTGAATTAAAAAAAATAAAACAAAATATGAAAAAAACATCACAGCAAAGTCCAAATAAAAAAGTGGCTTACTTAACGTTCGATGACGGTCCTTCCTCCAATACATCTGCTATTCTTTCCATATTGGATCATTACAAAATTAAAGCTACATTCTTTGTAATAGGCAACCAATCGGAACGCGGTAAGCACATGTATAAACGTATCGTGGCAGAAGGACACGCTATCGGTCTTCATTCTTATTCACACGAATACCGCACAATCTACGTCTCGCCTACCGCTTTCCATCAAGACTTCAATCAAATTCGTGAGCTTGTCTATCAATTGACAGGACAGAAGCCAAATATTATCCGCTTTCCGGGCGGTTCCAACAACCATATAAGCCGTAAGTATGGGGGAAAAAACTTAATGCATACTCTTATACAGCAAATGACCAGGGAAGGCTATCGCTACTTCGACTGGAATGTCGATTCCAGAGATGCTGAACGTGTCACTCAGTCACGGGATATCATTATCCAATCTGTTCTGCAAGGCAGTAAAAACAAACAAAAAGCCATTATCTTACTGCATGATTCACAAGTAAAGACCACAACTGTAGAGGCGCTCCCTGCTATCATTGAAGGGCTGCGCAAGCAGGGGTTTTCCTTTGACGTATTAACCGATCAATCATTTACCTACCACTTTGCGCCCTCTTCTTAACCACTTCTTCGTTACGAAAGAACAGAAAACTAGTATATACTAGAAAGAAACGTCGAAAAGTGGTGAACAGCTATCATGACGCGTGTTTCTCCTTATGCGCTGCTTGTGCTGGCCAATCTATTATGGGGTGGAAACTTTGTGATTGGACGGGCTATTGCGGAAAGCTTGCCTCCATACACACTCTCATTTCTACGCTGGTGTACCGCTCTTCTAGTATTCCTTCCGTTCGCCTGGCCGAATGTGCGCAAAGAATGGCCTATCGTGCGTAAGCACATGCCTACTGTGATTTTCATGGCATTGACTGGTGTGGCGGGATTTAACACATTATTGTATATTGCACTGCATTATACAACATCGATTAATGCTTCACTCGTCAACTCGTCTACACCGATCGTCATTTGTATCCTTTCTTTTTTTATGCTGCGTGAGCGTTTAAACAAAAATCAGACGGTCGGGATTATTTTATCACTCGCCGGGGTGTTATTCATTCTATCTAAAGGCTCGCTTGCAACACTGTTTGCCTTCTCTTTCAATATCGGCGATTTGCTTGTGATTGCCGCCCTGATTTGCTGGAGTATTTATTCTGTTCTTGTCAAGCGGTATACCGGTATCTTACCCGGCTACAGCACTTTTCTTATATGTATCATTATCGGTATTGGCATCCTGTTTCCTTTCTTTATTTACGAGGCGTTCATTACTCACGTTCCGATTACATGGTCGTTTGGTTCTTTATTGACTGTATTGTATACAGGGATATTCGCTTCCATTGTAGCCTTTATCTCCTGGAACTCGGCCGTATCGCAGGTAGGCCCGGGTAAAGCGGGCATCTTTCTTAATTTAATTCCAGTCTTCGCATCCGTATTTGCTATTCTTTTCATTGATGAACGGCTGACATGGTATCAAGCGGCTGGTGGAATATTCGTAGTGCTCGGCGTCTATATCTCTACACGTATAACAAGCCCTTCCGGTAGCGGTCCTTTGCCACTGGAACAAAGTGCCGGGGCAAATAGGTCCTGACATATCTTGTTGAATCTAGTAGAATATACTTAAATAAAAAGTAATATAGCGCGAATGACGATAATCTGCAGGATTTGTTGCTTGATGCGCTTCAAAAACTAGCAGGAAGGAATTGTTCATTACAGGATTATGAAAAGAATAAGAAGACGGATATTGTCGGGTTGTCTCGTACTGCTGCTTTCCGCCACTTTCACCACCGTTGCGGAGGCGTCCACAGAAACCAGTCAGTCTTTGCAAGAACAGGCTGCTCTTGCAAAGAAAAATGCGCTTGCCCAACCTAAACTGGTCGGACCTACTACCAAGAAAAAGATATATGATACCTTGCTTCCTTATTTCACGAAGAATTATATCGAAGCATTTATTAAAGAGAACTTTTTGGAAACAGAAAAAGGACTAATTAAAAAGTAAAACCGGTCATCATTTGACCGGTTTTTCGCGTTCTATATCAGGAAGCTTCCCTTCCTTTTTTAAACGGGCAATAATCTTTGGCAAATACTCTTGAATAAATTTTTCTGTATTTTCGCTCGTGGCGAGAGTGACACGCTTATGGTCTTTCATTTGTTCTCTCCTCTTGTTTTGTTTTTTCTCCCAGGACCTTTTTTACACCGTATCTATGTTTTTAACCAATATGTATTACCCTTAATTATTTACATTGAAACAACTTTGGATAAAAAAAACGAGGAAGCATATCAATGCTCTCCCTCGTCTTTTCGTTTACGATTGGTTCTCTGCCAACACATCGGCAAATACTTTTACATATTCGGGTAAGTCCGGCGGCCGACGACTGGAAACGAGATGCCCGTCTACTACGACCGGCTCATCCAACCATTCCGCACCAGCGTTCTCCATATCATCGCGAATGCCTGGCGTGCTAGTGACCTTTTTGCCTTGTAGCACTTTTGCTGATATTAATACCCATCCGGCATGGCAAATCTGGCCGATCGGTTTCTTTGCTTCTACCCAGATGTTTTACTGCCCCGCTTGGTCAAGGCAAGAAGCGATCTGTACACGCTTCGGTGCAGGAGACAAACCGACGCTCGTTTAAGGCACGGTGTGATGGTTATTATTCTGAACAGTACTGGATAATCAACACCCTTGGTATGATACAATAAGGTAAGATTGCCGCAAGCGATAAGGAGGCATACGAATGAAACTTACAATTGACCCTGCGGCCATACAATGGTTCCGTAAAGAGATGGATATCAAACAAGGAGACGCCGTCCGCTTCTTTGCCCGGATGGGTGGCTGCAGTACAGTACAAAGCGGTTTTTCACTTGGTATTGCTAAGGAACAGCCGAAAGAAATCGGCGTCTCGACCGAAGAAGATGGCATAACATTCTTCATCGAAAAAGAAGATGTCTGGTATCTCGATAATTCCGAACTAACTGTCACATACAACGCGGAACGGGATGAGATCGAATTTCGTTAAGACATAGGGGCCTGCGTCTGGACGCCAAGCTTTTGGACAACTCCCTTCTTGCCGTCCAGACGAATGCGCTCGCCGTTCACAAATTTTGTAAGCGCACCACGAATGCACATAACGGCTGGAATGCCGACTTCCCGTGCCGTAACGGCCCCATGAGAAAGCGGTCCACCGGACTCCGTGATCAATGCCTTCGCTTTGTAAAACAACGGTGTCCAGGCTGGATTCGTCGTGCGTGCTACAAGAATAGACTGGTCCGGCATCTTAGCGAAATCTTCCGGACCGCGTACAATGTAGATTTCTCCTTCGCATTCTCCCGGGCTACCCGGAACACCACGCAGCAATGCATCATCTTCCTCCGCATTCTTTTCTACATCCGATGCTTCCGCTTCTTTTGTTAAATCCCATACAGGTTCCTGATCGCACGCCCGTAAATACGCCTCCTTACGAAGCGCTATTTTTTCCTGTAATTCGATGGACAATTCGAATGAGTCGATGGATTCCAGTTCTTCTTTCACTAGGAAGAACAAATCGTAAGCATCAGCCAATTGCCCGGCTTCCACCAATCGGCTTCCAAGCGCACCAACGGCCTTGCGTGCCAGTAAATTCACCCGCGTAGTCTGGAAGTGTTCCAGGTCGTCAATGTACGTATAAGTGAGCGTTAGACGAACCAGCTCATTTACGAAATAACGCAATGGTTTCGGTGACTGAGCCAACAGCTCCTGAGTCGCCTTCAGGCTCGCCATCTTGCCTACCTGCTCCTTCTTCCCGGCATTTTCCCGCTTACGTGACGTGGCAGCCAAATAAATTAAATCCAATACAACCTCGGGAGCTTCCGCCCATGTCGGCTTATAATAATCAAAGCTAATCTCTCGATGGCCATAGTTATCAATAAACGTGCGGAATGCCTTATCGAATTCTGGAAAACGCTCCAGTCCGATAAGCGCCTGTTCTCCCCCTCCTGCGAGCAGGGACAGCAATTCTGGCGACTGTTTTACCCTCTTCGCCAATTCATACAACTCCCGGTTAATCTGTCCGGTTTTCGTACCAGAAGCGGTAATAATCTGCTTTAGCACTGTCTGCGCTTCGTATATGTCCCCTTTTACCGCCGCAATATACTCAAGCAATGTTCGTGTCAGGAATCCCTGCGTCATCGAAATCGCAATATTTGGAAGAAAATACGCCTTGGCTATACCGAATAGCTCCTTAAAATGCCGCTGAAAATCAATAGCGGTAAATCCCTGGAACGAAGCAGCACTAAGCTTTCCTATACGGATAAGATATGTATCCAGATCTCGTGTCCATGTATTCGGCAGCTCCATTACCCAGCGGAATTTCTCTTCGATGAATGTCAGCTCGTCAACAAGAGAATCAACCGTCCGTAACTGGATAGGCTTGTTCATAGCAAGCAATTTGACGGCATTCTGGTTACCATACACATAGCAATTACGTAAAGCGAACCAAGGCCTTGTCGGCAGATGAACATTCATCAGGCGAAGGGAATGCTCCAGTGAAGCATTGAACGCATCTTCCACATAAGACCATGTCAATGGTGTGAGCGGTTCAGGGAATCGTTCAGCAGACTCATCCCGTGTGAAACGGGGCGGAATCGTCGTCTGTGGCCGGGATTGCAAAATATACAGTTTGCTATCGGCATACGCCCACTCCACATCTTGCGGAGACTGAAACTCACCTTCTATTTTTTTTGTTATACGGGCGATTTCAAGAATTCGTTCATCAGAGAGGCAGGGGGTTGCCCGGTACTCAGGAGGCAGGGGACGTGTCTGCACCCCGCCTTCGACTGGCACAACATAATATTCTTTCTCGCTTATCCGGCGTTCGACAATCTCACCCTTCACAGCGTCGACAATCCATGAATCAGTCACAGCTTCCCCGCCTACGACTGATTCTCCTACCCCGTAATTCCCTTCAATCAGTACATAATCCAGATTGCCGCTCACAGGATCGACGGAGAAGGCTACACCAGCTACTTCAGCTTCAATCATGCGTTGAATAACGACAGCCATAGATGCACCATCTTGTTCAAATCCCTGATAACGGCGATACAACACAGCATGCTTCTGCCAGAGGGAAGCGAAGCATGCCTGTACCTTTTCCGCTATCTTATCCGGCGCTATGTTAAGAAACGTATCGTGCTGCCCGGCAAACGCCGCACCCGCCAAATCTTCATACGTAGAAGAAGAGCGCACAGCATACCGTCCTCCAGCCGGGAAACGTTTCAAGTGTTCCTCCAATTCCCGAGTGAAGGCCCCAGGCAACGGTGTCATCCGTACTTTCTCTGCCATCTCCTCGCATTGGCTTGCCAGCGCCGCTTCATCTTCATATGTAAATACAGGCGGCTTCGCATAATATTCACGGTAGAAATGAGCGCCGACAACGATGCCTTCCGGTACATTGAAGCCGAAGGACGTCAATTGTTTAAGGTGATGGCCCTTCCCCCCATCCTCCTCTATGCTCAGCATACGGTCAAATCCGGTAATGTAAGTCATATCTTCCCATCCCTTCTATTTCTTTTTTGTACAATGCCTTCGCAATATGATAGGAGAATACACTGAAAAACGCACCGACTACCAAGTCTATAAAATAATGGTAACGCAAATACAAGGTAGACAGCACAATAAACACAAACGGAACAAGGTACAAATAGAAGACACGTCGGTTATGTGCATAATAAAACATAAGCAGGAATAGACCGACGCCAACATGTAGGCTTGGAAAAACGTCATACTTAGCTGAGCCCGCTTTAACAATTTCGGCATTCCATCCTGTAAAGAAATAGCCAGTTAGCTCTTTCGTGTAGGAAGTCGCGAAGTGGACAAACGGCCCCTCGCCAGGAATGAGCGTATAACCGGTAATTCCGATGCCATACAATGTAAAAATCCCGGCGCAAAATAGCGCAAGCTTATCAAGGGAAGCCCAGAAGCCGTAAACGATAAAGGTAGTAAACAATGCTACCAGAAAAGAAAGGTAGCCAATGCTCATCACTTCAGTAAGCGGTGCGCTATACCATTTCTGCAACAGCAAGCTTAAGTCTCCGCCTACAAGCATGCGATCGATACTAGCTAGCATACCATCTGCCGGGTCCATGCCCCAGATCGGTATAATTTCTTTAATGCTAGTAAACGCAAAGTTCATCATAATCACGTTCCACAGAAGTCGAATTCGGTTGGCCACTGGAGCAAGCGTTCGCTGTCCATAATAAATCAGAAACCAATAGACTCCCAACACAATAACATACAGCACAAACCACTTTCCGAAATAAGCGTTGAAAGCAAGCCGTACGAGAATCTGCAGGAACAACAGACTCATGAAATATTCATGAAGTAACACCCGCCGAAAATAAAAAGGTGCGAAATGGTTCATCGTTATTCTCATTCCATAAACTCCTTACAAAATGAAAGAATCTCATGGTGCCTTGCACTCGTTCCGTTACGTCCCCGGACACCGATACGACGCCAGACATCCAATAGACAAAGCCCGGCGCCTGTTATAATTACATACATCACAAGCAAACAACCAAGAACAGGCAGTGGGCAAAAAATCAGACCCAACACTATGTATAGGAAACATTGAATCGCGAAAAGCGGGGTACCGACTAGAATCCGCCATAGCGCAACAACGTTCGTGTCGTCCGCCATCTTCCTTGCAGCTATATATGCACCAAGCAACGGAAGCAGATTCAGGACATATGCAAGTAAGAATATCGGGAGTAGCATATAGTACGCAGCAGTGTATTTCCACGCTCCCCCCTGAGCCACCAGAGGAGTATTCTGATAACGCAGCAAGTCCTCATGACGATAGAGGTGAAGAAAGCGTTCGCGCCTCTTCTCCGATACGAGCCCCTCTGCCCACATACGGCAAAAAGTCAGATGTGACTTCCTGCTTACTCCGTGATACCGAAGCATGGAAGCGAATGATTCACCTTGACGTTGCTCCTCTTCATCGGCAAAATTCTCGCTCACATTCATCAGGCTTTGCCGCATCGTTTCTGTCAAAGCCGCCAGATTACGTGTCGACGCTCTAGTAACATGCATCGGCGGACCAATATGGATTTCCGCCGCACTGCGAAAACGCCAGCCTTCCTCATAATGCAAGCCAAGAGGAACGATCGACAACATCTCTGCATCCCCCGCCTCTTGAAGCAGCGTATGACAAATAAAGGCCGCTCCCTTCTTAACAGGAAGCAGATGCGGTCCCAGCTCACTCGTACCTTCAGGAAAAATAAGTACCGGCCGACCCTGGCGCATCGCCAGGGCGGCTTCTTGTAGCCTCTCGCGATTCCATACTTTTTGCTCCGTATTCTCTGCCTTGCGATACACCTCGATTTGTCCACCGAAAAAAAGTCGCAAAAACCAAGAGCCTGTTAGGTTTCGGCCAACAATCGCACGACATGCAGGCAGCATCTTCAACAACACGTATCCATCAATCGCTCCATTCCGATGGTTGCTAACAAACAGCGTCATTCCAGAAGCAGGAAGATTCTCCTGTCCATATATACGGATCTCCCGAAAATAAATACGGGCCAGCAGCAACCGAAAAGCATTTAACAACGAAGAAATCAGTCCATTTCCTCCTTTCTATATACATCTGATTTGATAAATCAACAAATTCTTGTGGTGAGAGGTAAGAAAAGAAGGAAAAAATCAGAGGTTGGAAAAAGACATGTTTGCCTTTCTTCTGCTGGAGCGCAGGGCGCATCCAACCTCTTCTTTTTCTGAATCGCCTACTTCCAACCACGCTACCATGTCAAAATATCAAGTGTAATTTATATAGATACTGAATTTCCCTGTTTATGGATTCCAATATATCACAAAAACAGGCTCTGTAACGCAATAAAAGGGAGCCGAGGCTCCCTTTTATTGCTTCTGTTTATTTTTTTGGGTCTACATCAAACTCTGTGCTTGACTAGTATACACATACAAAGTTTGGTGGGATGAGAGAAGGGATGGGCAACGGAACACTTTTACGCAATCTCCCAGCGGAGGGAGACAAGCAAGCGTGCATTTGCCTACACCCCTTCGAAGATACAGCTTCTTTGTCCCTTTTGTAGGCGAACTTGCTTGTCTCCTGAAGCGGTCAGTTATCCTTCCCTGCGCAGCGTAACCAAGTGACATGCCTATCCATTCTCCTATCCCTCGCCACATTTTGTCTTCTTTTCAAACAGTCAAGCACATTCTTTGATATTAAGCCTTTTTTATTCCTGTGGGGTTAACTTATTCCCAGAAATTTTGTTAACCATCAGCGCAATCGCGCCATCTCCCGTTACATTGCAGGCAGTACCGAAGCTATCTTGTGCTAAATACAGGGCAATCATAAGTGAGGTCAGTGTCGGATCGAAATGTAGCATCGACTCTAATAGACCTAGCGCTGCCATTACTGCACCGCCCGGTACACCCGGTGCCGCTACCATCGTTACACCCAGCATAAGAATGAACGGGAACAATGCACCAAATGATGTGTTCATGCCGTTTAGCATCATTACCGCCATTGCACAGCTTACTAACGTAATCGTACTGCCTGATAAGTGTATTGTTGCACAGAGCGGCACTACAAAATCAGCGGGTCCTTCATGGACACCGTTCTTTTTTGTTTGACGCAGCGTTACCGGAATAGTAGCTGCTGAAGACTGCGTACCAATCGCCGTAAAGTAGGCAGGCATCATATTCTTGAGCAGACGGAACGGATTTCCGCCCGCCACTGCACCACCAAGCAAGTATTGAACAAGCAGAATAACAATATGCAACACAATAATCATCACGAACACTTTCGCAAATACCGACATAATGGTTGCTACCTGCCCCGCATATGTCATATTAGCGAAAATACCCATAATATGTAATGGGAGCAATGGAATAATCAAGCCTGTGATCAGCTTTTCTACGATTTGCTGGAAATCATCCATTAATTTCTTCAGCGTGTCCCCTTTAATCGCAGCGATGCCAAGCCCTAGCGTAAAGGCCAACAACAGCGCTGTCATCACGTCCATTATTGGAGGCATATCCACTTTGAATAGCGGAGCTACTAGCGATTCTTCTGGATTCTTGGCGCTCATGCTCATGCTACCTACTTCCAGAATATTAGGCAGAACCGCAGAGCCCGTAATATATGCAATCAATCCTGCAACAATCGTGGAAGCGTAAGCGATTCCCGCTGTAATCACCAGCAGCTTACCGGCACCTCTCCCAAGTTCACCAATGCCCGGCGCAACGAAACCGATGATGATGAGCGGGATAACAAAACCAAGAAAGTTGCCAAAGATACCATTAAATGTTGCGGTAATCTCGATAACCAATTTCGGACTTACCGTTCCGATGCAAATCCCCAATAAAATTGCCAGCAGCAACTTCGGCAATAGACCTAGCCTCTTCATTTTCTCCACCCCTTCAATTTTGTTTATCCCCGTCCAATGGACAGTATAGACCCCCGCTAATGGAATTTTTGCTTTATATATCACATTTATGTGTTTGCGTGAGATAGACATAAGTATACAGTACAGGGACACGATTGGATAGTCTATTTCCTATATACAAAATTTTATTTATATTTAAAATAACTTTCTCGAGTTACTGTATAAAAGCGCCCTATTGGAAAAATAACTATTGACCGCATACCTTGCCTGTTTTATGATAAAAAAAACGGAAGAACCTCCAAAGGGGAGTAGCTATACAACAAAGTCGTCATTCCGAGACATCTGTCTCCGGCTTTGTTGGCAACGTATTGTTGTTAGCAAGACCTTTGCCATTTTACGGTAAAGGTCTTTTTTGATTTTTGAGACCTTTATCCAGTGGGTAAAGGTCTTTTGTTTTGGTGAAAATAACGAAAATAAAGGAGATGATTATCCATGGAGTTTTTCTCAGCAGAATTCTTCTCAGCGCTGCTCGCTATCCTGGTAATCGATTTGGTGCTTGCGGGTGATAACGCGATCGTTATCGGCCTAGCCGCAAGGCGCCTGCCGAAGGAGCAACAAAAGAAGGTCATCATCTGGGGAACGGTCGGAGCCATTCTCATCCGTATTTTCGCTACGCTGATTGTGGTCTGGTTGTTAAATATTCCTGGCTTGTTGTTAGTCGGCGGACTACTGCTTATCTGGATTGCCTATAAGCTATTAGTTGAAGAGAAGAACCATGATCATATTAAGGCGGAAGAAGGTCTGTGGGCCGCGATTCGTACCATTGTTATTGCCGACGCAGTAATGGGCCTGGATAACGTTCTAGCTGTAGCCGGTGCGGCACACGGAAGTTTTCTTCTTGTAGTACTCGGCTTGCTGATTAGCGTACCTGTTGTCGTCTGGGGAAGTACGCTCATTATCGGCTGGATTGAACGTTTTCCTTCACTTATATATGTTGGGTCCGGCGTCATCGCATGGACCGCAGCAAAAATGATCATCGACGAGCCGTTTATCGCCAGCTACTTCGATGCCAACCCAGTATTGAAATGGGGCTTTACCCTCATACTTATCGCAGGGGTTCTGCTTGCAGGCAGACGAAAAAAACAGGGAAAAACGGCGACTAACTCCTGATTAGAGTCCGTTATTGCTGTATAGCCATTGCTTTTTCTCTTCTGGTTCACTATTATGTGAAACAGCATTGGAAAAAGGAGAATGGGTATGCCAAAAAAAGAACAGGAATTGAAATTGCTTGTAACAAAAGAAACATACGATTCGTTGCTGACTTATGCCGATCCGGATGCGCCCGTACTGCAGCAAACCAATTATTACTTTGACATGCCCGATTTTTATATGGGCAAAAACGGGGTCATGCTGCGAGTGCGGGAGGAAAATGGAGCATGGGTACTGTGCGCAAAAATAAAGCAAAAAAGCGAATCAGCAGCTGTATCTTCTATTGAATTAGAACAAGAAATCCCAGCCAATGTTTTTGAAGCGGGGCGTAACAATCCGGAAATACTGGTAAACCTGCTGCCGAAAGAAGGGCAAGACGCTATCCGCCGGTTGGTATCGCCTTCCACTCTCATCATACGTGGTACGCTCCGCAACGAGCGACGAGAACTGAATCTCATCGAAGGATATACATGCGAGTTGGATCGCACATCGTTTCCTGAGGACCATATCGAGTACGAGCTCGAAATCGAAGGCATGGAAAATGAAGCCGCTTGTCAACATGTGATGGACGCGATCTCCTCGCTGGGATATTCTTTTACAGTCAATCAAAAAAGCAAATATCAACGGTTGCAGGAAGCGATAAGCCCATTTTCATCTTAATTTGTTTGCAGCAAAGAACAGGCATAAACACACGTGTCTGTTCTTTTTTACGAATAAAAAATGAAAACAAAGGATATTGGTTCATTCTTTCTTAACTTATCTTCCAAAAAATACAATATATAATGATAAAATATGAAGACAAGGGAGGGATGAAACATGAAAAGAACAAGGAGCCCAGGTGCCATCGCTTTTCTTTTTTCATTGGCTTGGGGCATTATCAACCTTTCACCTCAGGCTACCCTTTCATTCAGCGCAGTTGTTGCAGTGGTAGTAGCCAGTGCGATTTGCGGTTTACTCATCCAATGGGTGTACCGTTTATTCTCTTCTGGCGTACCAAAAAAATTTTCTCTTCTACTCCTCTGTCTGCTTGTTTTTTGTATTGGCGCAGCCATTACCTTGAATCTCAATCGATATGTAAAAAAGATTGACATAACAAAAGTGGAACAAGAGGTTTCCATTTATCTACAGCAAAAATATCCTCAGGAAACCTGGAAAATAGAGAAGCACAACGAGCCGAATGATGCTTCTATCATCGTCACATTTAGCAATGAACCTGATTGGAAATACGAGTATACTCAACATCCAAACGGAAGTGTTCACCAAGTCGGCATATATTGTCCTTCTGGAAAGCTCCCTGAAGAAAGCAGACATAGCGAAAACTAAAAAAGACAGGGCTTACCCGCCCTGTCTGCGTTTTGAAAATTACCATGTTAGCCTATTCTATTTCCCAGGAAACTTATGCTGTTGCATCCTCTTAGCGCTTTTACAAGCTCTTTTCCCATCGCTTCTGAAGACATCGGATCACGACTGATTCCAATTTTTTCATCCGTCCAGACAATGAATGCTTTCTCTTCTATATACATCTGATTTGATAAATCGACAAACTCTTGTGGTGAGAGGCAGGACAAGAATGAAGGGCGGTGGGCGGGAGCGGTCGGAAAAAGACTCGCTGGCCTTTCTTCTGCCGGAGCGCAAGGCGCATCCAACCTCTTCTTTTTTCCAAATCTCCTCCTTCCAACCACGCTACCCTGTCAAAATATCAAGTATAATTTATATAGGTTACCAATGTAATTTGCGATGCCGCTCAATTCCTGCTCCAGGCTAAACGGCAAGTATTCTTTTATTTCCTCTGGCTCGTGTACATCTGGATAACCGGTGACATCTTTTCCTGCTAGAATACTTTTCCCATCTGGGCGATGCGTCCAGATAAGCGCAGCCGGACCATGGCATTCCGCTCCAAGTAATACCTTTTCTGCCATACACTATATTAACGATACGTTTCCCCTTTTCTATAAAGTAAAGCTTCTATCAGCGAGGCTTTTCTTCTCCCTCACTAATAGTTAGTTACACATATCGGTGCCTTAGAGGCAGCTAGTCCCCACGTAGTGCACTTGAAATGGGGTCTTGCTGCCCGTTGGACCGGGGTAAAAAGAACATTCCACAAAGGACTCTCAAATGGATGATCAACAGGGCATGCTAAGATATGTGAAGGTTTTATCTAACTGTTATATATGCTTGTTTCGGATGATTCACCTGATCCGGGTATTTAAGACGAATACGACCCTCACGTAACAGCTTCGCTAAATAGTTGTTTCGCAAACCATCTGGCGTTCTCTCCAGCATGTCTGCCAATTCCTTTAATCGCAATGGCCTATGTACACATAACCGAACAATAATCTCTTCCATTACTTTCGGGCTCAGCCGTTTACGCTTCCGTGCCAATTCAGAAATCTTCCATAACTCTTCTTCAGTCCCCTCTCCACCTTCTAATCCTTCCTTCTCTTCCAGATCCGTTTCCCCATCTGTAGAATCAGCGAGATCAACATTATTTAAGGACTTCATTTCGTTATTATAGAAGTTCCCCTTTTTATTACCGGAGTTATCTTCTTTATTATAGGAGATAAATTCATTATTTAAGGACTTATTTTCTTTATTAAAGGAGCTTAGAACGTTATTTAAGGACTTAAAACCGATATTATCGGAGTCACTTTCTTTATTTACGGACCCATGTTTTTTATTATAGGAGTCCCCTATTGTTCGGAATTTCTCTTCATTCTCTTGGGTATCAACCGATATCATTCGTAGAATAAAGGTAGTACGGGCAGGTGTCTCCTGCTGCAAAAATTGTGGAATTTCCCACTCTCTATCTCGCCAAGTTTGTCGAATATTGAAAAGTCCTGAGCCTGCTCGTTCACCAAGGCCGATAAGCAAAAACATCTTACACAGGTTTGGATTACGCAAATCGCTAACTCCGCCTTCAAGTGCCTGAGATATCGGTACACGCAACAGCCCCGGATTTGAAAACGCAAAGCTTGTCCTCTCCCGCTCTACTACAATCCCGCGCTCTCCCTCGTAATCCGCGTGTACAATCGCATTTACCAGCGCTTCGCGCAACGCAGTATGTACAGCCGTCTCATCGTGTCGTACCGTTCCCTGCAGCTGGAATGGAACTTGTAAGCCTGAGGTCAAACGCGGCATAACCATAAAGTAAAAGTCATGCAGATTTCCAGTCCATGTTCCATCCTGCGATGTTACACGGTCGGACCACCGTTCATCACCAAATGTATGAGTGTCATCACGGTATTCAAGAAAATAATGAGGCAGCACCTCAGTAATGACCCTTTCTTCGCTGAACATGAGCAGACCAGCAAGCGTTAGCCCTTCCCTACCGCTATCACGCAGTTTGCCCCAGGCGCCGATTTTATACAGGAATTCTTTCGTCTCAAGTCCGTTCCAGGGGTGATTCGGCTTTACCGCCATGAAGCGGTTCCGGTAGCTCTTTACGGAATCGAAATGCAGCTCATTGACTCCGTAATGCTCCAGAATAAGGCCGTCTCGAACGCCAAACGGCGTATCTTCGGAAAAATGAATCTCTCCTTTTCTGTACACTGCTAATCTCCCTTTTCGCATAGTCTCATTCTATGTTCTATTCTACCATTGATTGCAACCTTGGCTATTCACGAAACATCATGCTTTCCGAACACACTTTTACTTTATACACAAACATCTTAATCACACATCCCTTCTTTCATTTGCACACTTCTGTTATCATCCTAACTCGAACGATTCACTATAACAGGCGTTGTTTTTATTTCACCTCCTAATGCATATTCATATCCAGCGACTTAAAAAACTGGAAATTACGGCTTCTGTATGTGCGAATTTTTATGCATTAAGAGTGTATTTTCCAGCGTATAATTTCCCTGTAAAATCCAAAGATAATCTCAAAAAATTCCCCACTTCCTCCTTTTTTGAGATGCTTTACAAAACACGCCACAAGTGGTTCAACCGGAGGGGATTCTGTTACAATAAAATTAAAAATACACCTGTTGATGGGACACGGTGTGGCTGCTATTCACTCTGAATCGTACTGGATAGTCAAACCCTTGAATTAAAAACGAAAATGCTAGAGGGAAACGATGAGCATATGCATACTGTACGGCATGAGCGATATTATGAAAAACTTCATTGATCGCTGGTCACAGAGCCTGCGCCTGCCTGCTTATGACTTCAAAGACGTCCTAAGTCGAAAGCAAGCATACGTAGTTATGGCAGGAGGAGACAACCCGAAACTTAAAGGGCTACCTCTTATCCAACAATTCGCCTACATTTTCGACTTTGTTGGTATACCATTCGCGGGTTATATCATCGGAGAAGGAAATAAACCGGGGGATGTTCTTTCTGATACAGCTGCCATATTTCAGGCACAAGAACTTAATAATAAGCTCATACAATTACAGATATAAATATAGAAAGGAAAGAAAGATAATGGCACAAAAAACGAATGCGGCACGGCAACTCGATCAGATGAAAATTTCGTATGAACTGGGTGAATATACAGTAGATGAGTCAGATCTGTCTGCAGGGGCAGTAGCAGCAAAAATCGGTGTTCCGCTCAAACAGGTGTATAAAACGCTGGTAGCTCGCGGTGATAAAACCGGTGTTATGCTCGCGTGCATCCCAGGCGATAAAGAATTAGACCTGAAGGCTCTTGCTACCGTTAGCGGCAATAAAAAAGCAGAAGTCGTCCCATTGAAGGAAGTCCAGCCTCTCACCGGCTATATCCGGGGCGGTGTGTCTCCACTCGGTCTAAAAAAGAAATATCCTATCTTCCTCGAAGAAGCGGCTCTTCAGCATGATACTATCTCCATTAGTGCCGGTGTTCGTGGCTGTCAGATTATCCTGAATCCACAGGACTTACTTACAGCCGTCAAAGCCACTTGCGGCAACATTTCCAAAACAGAGGCCACATAAAAAAGCAGAGCAGGCAATACCCCTGCTCTACTCCTTGACTCTATTCAATATAAAGCGTATGCAATTCTTTCGTCCGTAAATCTACCAATCGAATCAGATGATTGTTCGTATCAGCCACATAGAGCGTGCTTCCGACAACCAACACATCATTCGGCTCGTTCAACGGTAAGGCACTACATTCTTCTCCCTCTATCGTACAAGTAGTTTTCTTAGGACGCCCTATGAGTGTCTCCATATACCCTTCTTCCAAATAGGCAACACGAATCGCATGATTGTACGTATCGGCTACATACACCTTCCTCCCATGGTACGCTACCCCCAGTGGATGTTGGAGCTGTGCCATGGAAAACGGCCCGTCCTGCAGCCCGAAATCAAACAGGCCGCTTCCTACAAGTGTTACTACATTTCCATCCTTACGTCTTGCTTTACGAAGTGCAGACGTTTCGCTATCCGCAAAATACAGCCACTCCTCATCTGCATCAATACCACTTGGCTGGGCAAGAAGCGCTTCGTCAGCCACTCCGTCCCAGATGTTCTCCTGGCCGCTACCGGCGAATACATCAACTACTCCGGTCGAATAATCAAAGCGCCAGAGCTGATGGGGCCCTGCCATTGCGATATAAAGCCCATCATCTTGTGCTACGACGTCCCAAGGCGAGTTCAGCCGTGTCTCTAACGCCGGACCTCCCTTTTCGCCATACCAGCCTTGTTCACCGGTGCCACCAAGCGTACATACTGTCTCCGTAGTCAGATTCACTTCTCGAATCAGATGATTATCCGTATCACATACATATAACTTTTCCGCGCGATACGCCAATCCTTGCGGGCGAAAGAATGAAGAGGTGCTGAAGCTTCCATCCTCTCTCCCGGCTTTTCCCGAACCGATGATACGTGTAATAGATGCACTCGCTCTTCCGGTTTTCTCTATTTCTAGAATTCGATGATGATTCGTATCGCTGATGAATAATCGTCCATTTTCCGGATTGTGTGCTAGCTTCCCTGGAAACGAGAGGACATGCTTGGGCTGCGTAGAGACATGTATGTCGATTTTTTCCTTGGCGATCGAACCTCTTCGCCTTCCCTCCGTAAGCCCTTGTTTAACCCAATCATCCAGTATGTCTCGCTTCCCTTCACCTGATGTCATGCCAATAATACGACCATCCGGATCAATAACTACAAAAGAAGGCCACGCCTTCACTGTATATGACTCCCATATTCGGCGGTGGTTGTCAACAACTACAGGATGACCAATCTCGTACCGCTGAATGGCGTGCCTAATATTATCTGCATCTTTCTCGTTATCAAACTTGGCTGTATGTACGCCGATGACAACAAACGGCTCATCGTGGTGCTTTTCCTCTAGCCAGGAGAGATCTGGGAGTACATGCAAGCAATTAATGCAGCAATACGTCCAGAAATCCAACAGTACAACATGCCCCTTCAGCATGGATAAAGAAAGCGGACGCTCCGTATTTAACCATTGTACATCCTTGGGAAATTCCGGTGCTCTCATGCTGTCCTCCTCCTATGAACCGACGATGGTTGGTTCCTTACACTTGTTCCTTCCTCCACATCAAAGAATCCATTAGTTCTCGCATATCTTCAATATGGGCGACAGGATAAACCTCGTTCTTTTCCATTTGATTACGATTGCCCTTATAGGCGATAAATGCAATGTTCCCTTCTTTGGCCGCCTTGCCATCAATCCACGAATCACCTACAAACATCCAATTCTCTGCTGGTACATCTGGATAGTGATCCAAGACATAGTATACACCAGAAGCCGAAGGTTTAAGGGCCGTCATCTGCTCTCGGCCGACAATATGGTCAAAATAATGACCGATGCCTGTCTCTTTTAATGCTTCCTGTGCTGCTATGCAAGCATTATTGGTTAAGACGACAAGATGGAAATCCTCGCATAATTCCGCCAGTACTTCCGGTACGTACGGTTCCAACTGTGCTCCATGCATTCCTTGTTTCTCGCACTCGGTTACCGCATCCCAAATGCGCGCCTCCGTTTCCTGTTTCAGTTTACCGGACTGCCGTGCCATCTCGATCAACTGGGAGGCGGTATGGCTGTGCCAATCTAAATTCGGTGCACATAAGCCATCATCTACCAGTAATTCAAACACTGAGCGTTTCATTTTTGTGAAATCGATGGCAGACTGGAGCAACGTGTTATCCATGTCGAAAATAATTCCATAGCTATACTTTTTTTCTCTCATCTTTTCACCTCATTATTTTATAAGCTCAACCAAATATATAGGGTCTACATCAAACCCTGTGCTTGACTGGTATACACATACAAAGTTTGGTGGGATGAAAGAAGGGATGGGCAATGAAACGCTTTTACGCGATCTCCCAGCGGAAGGAGACAAGCAAGCATGCATTTGCCTACAACTCTTCGAAGATACAGCTTCTTTGCCCTTTTGTGGGCGAGCTTGCTTGTCTCCTGAAGCGGTCAGTTATCCTTCCCTGCGCAGCGTAACCAAGTGACATGCCCATCCCTTCTCCTATCCCCCACCACATTTTTTCTTCTTTTCAAACGGTCAAGCACATTCTTTGATATTGAGCCTAAATATATATCTACTTTATCATTACGATGCCATTATCACCCGGGTATATAGCTATGTCAAATGAAGACATGGGCCCAATGTATACAGATGCTGCTGCTCATATTTGAACGTTCTATGACTTTGCTTTATGTGTGATAAGTATCACATTTATTTCCCTTTGACCGCTGTATAGTTACATTATCAAGTTCATCCAGCAAGCCAGGATGAAACAAAGTCAGGGGGAGGCATGACAGATGTTCTGTTATCAATGTGAACAAACGCCAAACGGGGGATGTAAAGTTATCGGGGTATGTGGAAAGAACGAGGACATCGCAAGCTTACAGGATACTATCATTTTCGGTTTAAAAGGAATTGCAGCCTATGCGACGCACGCGCGTCAGCTCGGCTATTCCGATCCGTTCGTGGATGCTACGACACACGAAGCGCTGTACCTTACACTAACCAACTCTAATTTCAATATGCAAGAACATATTAATATGGCGATGAAAGTCGGCCAGGCAACCGTACGTGTCATGGATATGCTGGATCGTGCCCATACGGACCACCTTGGTATTCCGCAACCAATTCGCGTATCACAAAATAAAATCGAAGGCAAGTGCATTGTCGTTACCGGACATAACCTCTTTGCTCTGGAGCAGTTGTTGAAGCAAACAGAAGGTAAAGGCATCAATATTTATACCCATTCCGAAATGCTACCTGCCCACGGGTATCCGGAGCTTAAGAAATATCCACATCTGAAAGGTAACATAGGTAAAGCATGGTTCGATCAACGGCGTCTCTTTGAAGACTTCCCAGGCGCTATCCTGGCTACGACCAACTGTGTAATGCCAATTAAAGGAACATATGCGGATCGTTTCTTCTCTTATGAGGTGGCTGGATTGGAAGGCGTAACAAAAATTCTGCATGACGATTTTACACCGATTATCGAACGGGCGCTAGAGCTTCCAGAAGCCAATATTGAGTCTGATCAGACCTTACTGACAGGCTTCCACCACGAGACAGTGCTAGGCATCGCGCCAGAGATTATCGACGCAGTCAAAGCGGGAAAAATCAAACGCTTCTTCGTTATCGCAGGATGCGATGCACCGGGTAAAGGCGGGGAATACTATCGCGAACTCGCTACATCCTTGCCGCCGGAAGCGGTCATTCTAACAACATCTTGTGGTAAGTTTCGCTTCAATGATGTGGACTATGGTACCGTTCCCGGCACGAACATTCCACGCTACATCGATCTTGGCCAATGCAATAACTCAGGTTCCACAGTGAAAATCGCCATGGCACTGGCCGATGCATTTGGCTGCGAAATCAATGAGCTGCCTGTCAGCATCGTTCTATCTTGGTTTGAGCAAAAGGCGGTAGCCATCCTGCTCGGATTGTTCAGTCTAGGAATTCAGGATATACGCATCGGTCCGAAACCACCGGAATTTATCACACCGGGTGTATTGAATGTACTTCAGGAAGCCTTCGGTCTGAAACTCATCGGTACTGCTCAGGAAGATATGGAGACTATGCTTGCTCTTTAGCCCCCTAGAGAAGTTGAACACTGTGCGTGTGTTTTGATTACACTTAGAGTGACAGAGGGGGAAGAGATTCGCAAACGGATTCAGGCATTAAGGAAGCAATAAGCACAAGCTTGAACTAACTTATGTAGGGAATTAGATGTGGAAAAACAGCTTGTTTCAGCTATTGCCAACCATTTTAAAGAAAGAAGCTTTTGTTCTATGCTGGTCTGGATGATGTTGCGCATGACTGGAAAGATGCTTCTATATTATGTTAACGGGAATCGTTGGTGCAATAATAAGTAAAAGGGGCTGTCCTAAAAGGGTAACTCCAAATAACTGAATCCCAAAAGCGTACGAAAAAACATCCCGTTTCACTATCAAAAGTGGACCGGGATGCTTGCTTTTCGTGTTATATCATCCGAAAAGTGGGGCTGTCAAAATCGAAAATCGACTTTTAGGACAGCCCCCTTTATTCTTTATGACTTAGGTCTCGATAAGAACTTCTCCTTGCCGCATGTCGTATCGTCACCTATCTTAATGACTAACAAACTTGTATCCTCTACTGCTTCCAGCTCGTGCTCTTCCTTCGGATTCATGTGTAGAACGACATCTCGCGTTAATTCTACTGTCTCTTCTCCAATACCAAATCGTACCCGGCCAGACACTACATGCACGATTGCGTCACTCGGCGTATGATGGCGGCCGATGCTTTGCCCAGCCTTCAATTGTAGGTTGATAACGGCCCCTTTTGCAAATTCAAGTACATTCATTTTACCAATATCCTGTTGGCCCAATACGCTTTTTAGCTCCGCTACTTTCATGTTGCTTCCCTCCAGATCGTATTCTCTTGCTGCCTTTATCATACGATTCAGAGCCTATATGTTCAGTGACAACCGTCACGCTTTGCACAGGAAATTACTCTTTATCAAAAACGAGCGTTGTCGTCATGCGGTCATGGCCCAGCTTCGTCCCCGGAAAAATTCGGAGAGCAGCCTCGATATATTCTTCTGGCTCATGCAAGGAAGGACTATAGTGAGTCAACCATAGCTCTTTCACGCCGCCCTTTTGAGCCAAGGCTGCTGCCTCTTCAAACAGCATATGCCTATGTTCCTCGGCTTTCGGAAGGCTCTCGGCATCTCCATACATGCCTTCGCCAATGAACAGGTCAGCTCCCTGAATAAAATCGGCAAGTCCATCTATCGGTCGCGTGTCAGTACAATATGCGACTTTCAAGCCTCTGCGCGGCGTTCCAAGTACCATATCCGGTGTAAACGTCCGATCTTCGTATATAATTGTTTCTTCTTTCTGAAGGCGTCCCCAGAAAGGTACAGGAATGCCCAATTCGGCCGCTTTTGCGGGATCGAACTTGCGACTTCGCTCGATTTCCAACGTATAACCGACACACGGAACCGTATGATATACCGGAAGCGTTCGCACAATAAAATTCGCAATTCGATATTCTCCAGCCTTTTCATCGGAAATCTCCGCCAAATGAAGCTCATAGGGAAGATACGGTGCAATAACTGTCATTCCTCGTACAACCTCAGCTAATCCAGGCGGGCCTACCAAGAGTAATGGTTCTGTCCTGCCGGCATTCGCAATGGCGAATAAAAGTCCCGGTAAGCCCGCCACATGATCGGCATGATAATGCGTGAAGCAAATGGCCTCAATTGATTTAAAACCCCAGCCCAACATCTTCATTGTTACTTGCGTTCCTTCTCCACAGTCAATCAACACCATCTTGCCGTTGTATGACGCAAGCATGGCTGTAAGCCAGCGCTTCGGGAGCGGCATCGTCCCGCCGCAGCCCAGTAAGGCAATATCTAACATGTACGTTCTCCTCCAAAAAATGAAAAAGCTATCGCTTATGATAGCTTATCACAAACAATAGTCCCGCTATTTACGGGACACGAAAGGATTATCCTTTATATAAAAGCGCCATGGGTACAGCGCTGCTTCCTCTGCGTAATCAATATTAATCCGCGTTGTCTCCACCGTTTCAAAAGGTTCATCTGGTTTTGACGACTCCGTGATGTATAATGTCTCACCGCATAAGTCGTATCCATTATGAGTACGGGTAATGCCAAGCGCCTGGCAGAGCTTTCCTGGTCCATTCGTTAGGCTTATCGTCTCACGAGATGTAAGCAATTCTGATTTTCCGAACCTTGCCATACTCATTTGTTCAACCCCACAGGTCGGCTCAAGCGCACGAATTAAGACGGCTTCCGGCTTCTCCGCTTCATTGGTTACGACATTGACACAATTGTACATACCATAAATTAAATATACATACGCAAAACCCGGCGGGCCATACATTGCCTCATTACGTGGCGTTCGTCTGCCGTTGTACGTATGGGCTCCTTTATCTTCCGGGCCGATATATGCTTCCACTTCAACGATTTTCCCTTCACGTACGACCCCGTCTATCTTATGGGCAAGATACTTTCCCAGTAGATCGCGGGCTACATTTAGCGTATCACGATTGTAGAAATCTCTTGGCAGCTTGTTCAACGCGGTCTCAACTCCACTATCTAATATGGCTCGCTTGACTTAGTTGATCGTCTGTTCCTTGTTCAATATATTCTAATTCCTGTTCGATTTGTCGGCGCTTCTCGCTGCCTTCCCGCTGGATATGAAGCGTTTCTTCCAGAACGGTCATTAATTCTTCTTGCGTTTCTTTAAACGCATTCAGCTTTGCTATCGTCCGATCCTGTTCATCAAACGCTTGCCGTGCATTTTTCTGTAACATTTCTGTATTGCGCTTAAGTGCCTCTCCAACTGCCTGCGAAGTCTGTCTTTGTACAATCAGAGCATCCTGTTGACGAAGTAAAGAAAGAAGAATAACTATCTGGCTTTTCCAGAGCGGAATGGTGGACAAAACAGAGGAACGGATTTTCTCCATTAACATTCCATGGTTTTCTTGAATCAGTCGGATTTGCGGTGCGGTTTGTAAAGCAATAGTCTGACTAATCAACAAATCTTGTAGCTTTTTTTCCAATCGATCGGCAAACCGCTCCATGTCCATCAGTTCCTGAACCTGCAATGGCTCATTCCCGGATTTCTCCACCTTTTCTCTAAGCGTAGGAATGATACACTCTCGCACTTCTTCCAATTTCTCGCGGGCTGCTACAATATAGACGTTTAATTCATTAAAATACTCCCGATTCTTTGCATACAATACATCCAGCATCGTAGTATCACGCAGCATTTGATGACGCAAACGCTCCAACGTATCCGCCATACGCTCCATCTCGTGGTTTGTCCTCTGACAACGGACGAGCAGCTTTTGCTTCACTTTGGCAGGCGAACCGCCGAATAAGCGGGCAAGAAATCCCCTTTGTGGTGTAAGCAATTCATTTGGATTAATTTCCCGTAATTTGCTAAGCAAAGCATGTAGGACATTTCCAATTTGCTCTTCAGCCTGATGGGAGCGCACCTGATTTAGCATATTATCAGCCAGACGAGCTAGCTTGTCCTGCATGTCAGCCCCATAGTGCACGAGTGTATGCGGATGAGCGGGAGAAATCAAGCGGGCCAATTCTTTTACCCGCATCTTCTGTTCTAATGAAAGTGAAGGATTCGCATCGTTCGCTGATACCGGGTATTCAGTTGAATATTCCATCCGCTGTCTCTCCTCTCTTCCTAACACATTTTATTTGCTATCGTTTGATTTCATCCTTATGTTCTTCCTGTTTCGGTATGGTAATCGTATGCTGCGGCCGCGTATCGAGGGATTTTTTCATCGTCTCGATTTCCACGTTCAGATTCAGCACATCATCCGATAGTACCTGCATCAACTCTTCTTCCAACGCAGCGATAATGTCATCCAACATCGCTTCTGTCTTTTTTAGCGCCATCATCATTTCAGTGTTTCGTACAGGTTGTGATATTAAAAACGTATATTTTTCCAGAATGGTAATAGTAGAATCAAGGTAGCTAGAGAAGAAGGTACGTGCAGAATGGAAACGATATGGCTGTTCTTCGACAATGTTAAAAATACGGCGGGCCACTTTATATAAATGTGATGTTTTCTGCCAGATAGTGATGGAACGAATGCGGAATTGCAGGCGGCGGATATTCTTCAGTTTTCTGCGGGCTTCCCGCAAGTTTTGTTTCACGTACGCACGGTCCTGCTTGTCCATGTCAAAATCATGCGTTTCAGAAGTCGCATATCGTCGACCACTTATCCACATTGAAAGAGCGAAAACCACGATACTTGCGAAAAAAGCGGGCATAAACAATTTACTAAACAAAAAGAAAAACAAGAACAAACTTCCGCATGCGATAATACTCGACAGCACAATGCGCCATACGGTCGTCAGCAATTTTTTCATTGAGCTTCACCCCATCATTCCTTTGGCATACTTTTATCTTACCATAGGGTTTTTCAGAAGCCTAATTAGGTTTCTGGTTACTTATACGATATATGCTTCCTTTTTGTTTCATTTATTCTTTATCCTTGTCCGGATACAATATATGCAGAGAAATAAATAAGGCAAGGCTGTATAATCAGCCCTTGCCTTATATCATACCTGTCATCTATATAACTAAATCGTAATACTTTCTTATATCGGCTTCCAATTCTTGCATGACAACGAAGCGTACCTTACGTACGATCTCTTTTCCTTCCACGAAAAGAAGCAAGGTTGGAGCAGTAAAGACCGAGAATCTCCCTGCCACTTCTGGAATATCATCCATACGAACATATACACTTTCTAGACGCGGGAACGCCTCCAGCATTGTTTTCACCTTTGGTAGCAGGGCATGGCATACACTGCAGGATTCTTGAGAAATATATAGAAAGCTCATCTTATATGAAGAAAGAAAGGTATCGACTTCTTGGATTTCCGTAAGTTGACGCATGTTGGCTTATCCTTCTACGCATTTGTTGTTTGTTTGGTGACGAGTCGCTTCATGGCGTAAATATAGCCGGTATGTACCCCTTCGTGGTAAATCGCCATATTCGCCAATTCTCCCGTCGTACCCATTTTTAGTCCAGATTTGAAATTAAGTGGAGAATCAAGCTCTCGATCCAGATTAGTGATCCCAGTTTCCTTTATGCGCTTCTCTTGGTTTGTAAGTAGCTCGATGATTTCCTGCAGTGAAGGAGGCATACTCTTCCAGTCCTCCGGCTTCGTGCCATTAGCAAAATATTCATCGTACAACTCAGGAAGTTCGCTTGCTCCAGTAGGAGCCTTAAAGAAAAATTTCTCTGTTACAAGAAGGATGTGTCCCGCATGCCAGTGGATATTATTGTTGAATCCTTCCGGCTTTTGGCTGGCCGCTTCCTCTGTTACGTTCTCTAAAGCGCTCAACAGACGGCTTCTGGCAATAGCAAACTGTTTCATGACAAATTCGTTTTTCATATCGCCCCATCCTTTCTTGTTGTATTCATTACTATCTTAACAGCCTTTCCAGTTCGGCGGACGTTTTTCAAGAAATGCACAGATACCTTCCTTCGCATCGGCTGCAGTAGCATTGAGGCTCATGACCTCTTTAGCGTAGGAATAGGCCAGAGATTGCGACATATCTAATTGCTTATAGAAAGCTTGTTTGCCGATTCCTACAGTAAACGGACTGGCCTGAGCGATTTTTGATGCTAAAGCCTTCGTTGCTTCCTCCAATTGGTCTGCCGGTACAGCTTTGTTAATCAAGCCTGCCATGACGGCATCTTCCGAAGAAAGCATTTCACCTGTCAGTAGCATCTCCATTGCTTTCTTACGCCCTACTGCACGGGAAAGCGCTACCATAGGAGTGGAACAGAACAACCCGATTTTTACGCCAGGCGTCGCAAAGCGAGCGTCATCCGTTGCAACAGCTAAATCACAAGTAGCCACCAGTTGACATCCCGCTGCTGTGGCAATACCATGAACCTGGGCAATAACCGGTTGCGGGATGGATTGGATGGTCTCCATCATTTTTGTGCATACATCAAATAGATTGCGGTAGAAGACAGGGTCTTGATCTACCATCTCCCCTAAGTCATGACCTGCACAAAAAGCCGGACCGCTTCCTTTTAGAATAACAACTGAGATTTCTTTGCTTTGTGCAATGCTTTCGAAACAATGGATTAGTTCCTGCATATGCTCCAGAGAAAGAGCATTTCGTTTATTTGGCCGGTTCATTGTTACGTAGGCAACCGAGGAATCAACTTCGTATACAATATTACGGTATTCCGCTGTCTGTGTATCTGCCATCCAGCTTTGTCCTCCTTCACATTGCAAATGTATTCTGTCAATAACAAAAATTTTCGACATTTTCATCATACCAGTTCCTTTTATAAAATGATAGGTTATAATTGGAAACAAATAAAAAGTATTTACATGTCCTATAGAAAAGTGTAAAGATAATAAGGCAATTATTAATCATCAAGGGAATGAGTACAACATGGCAACAGAATCCTGTATTGAGATTTATATGTCGGAAGAAGAAAAAGAAAAATTGGAGCAATTCGCAAAAGCACTGGGATGGACATTCTCAGAACTAGAGGTATTCCTTACAAAAGAATTCATACGTAAAAACGGAAGTAAACAAGCGACCATTTGCCCCAGCCCTCTAACGTAATCAAAAAAAGCAATCCGCTACTATGCAGGTTGCTTTTTTTGTATGAAAAGATAAGCCTTAGTATTCATATTATGGATAACTACAAAAAAAGACTCCAAATCAAGGAGTCTCTTTTCTTCATATAGATTGAGTGGGCCTAGGCTGACTCGAACAGCCGACCTCACGCTTATCAGGCGTGCGCTCTAACCAACTGAGCTATAGGCCCAAATGGCGGAGAAGGAGGGATTCGAACCCTCGCACGGTTTAACCCGTCTACTCCCTTAGCAGGGGAGCCCCTTATAGCCACTTGGGTACTTCTCCATAAATAATATAATGGGGCGACCGATGGGAATCGAACCCACGAGTGTCGGAGCCACAATCCGATGCGTTAACCACTTCGCCACGGCCGCCACAAATGAAAATATATGGCGGAGGGAGAGGGATTCGAACCCCCGTGGGCTTGCGCCCTAACGGTTTTCAAGACCGCCCCGTTATGACCACTTCGGTATCCCTCCGCATAACAAATCAAAACTTTACTTATATAGCAATTGTACCTTAAAAAGGTGCAAAATAAAAGGATATGGTAGCGGCGGAGGGGATCGAACCCCCGACCTCACGGGTATGAACCGTACGCTCTAGCCAGCTGAGCTACACCGCCATAATTATGAATAGTAACATGGTCGGGAAGACAGGATTCGAACCTGCGACCCTCTGGTCCCAAACCAGATGCGCTACCAAGCTGCGCCACTTCCCGAAAAACATGGCGTGCCCGGAGAGACTCGAACTCCCAACCTTCTGATTCGTAGTCAGACACTCTATCCGATT
>SNQW01000155.1_pt1 | contig 51470 bp, 47 predicted proteins | sample 2580511 | NCBI WGS metagenome assembly SNQW01 (sample SAMN10953775, study PRJNA522744) | food fermentation metagenome | isolation source: 8-hour incubation of native-enriched microbial consortia from nixtamalized... | place: Mexico | collected 2017-09-24 | reverse complement strand
GTCCTGAGCCAGGATCAAACTCTCCAATAAAGGTTGTTTGACTTGCTCATTTAGAAAAACTGACGAGAATTTTAATTCTCATTTAATACTCACTCGTTGTTCAGTTTTCAAAGATCAAACCATTCATGATGATATTCAATTCGGCATAACGCCGAGCTCAATCTCATCTTATTTTGTCGCTAATTTCATTTCAGCAGCGACCTTTTTAATATATCATACTCTTCATTCTTTAGTCAACACTTTTTTTTTAAAAGTTATTTGTTCAACAACCTTGTTCAGCCTGACCTCGTGAAGAAGCGATTAATAATGTACCATACAAAACAAAGCGGAGTCAACTGTTAGATCATGGTTAATTTCAATCCCACAAGCAATGCGACGCCCGGCAAACCTAGGACAAGTACAGTGCTTATGGTTACAGGGTTTAAGGGAATGTATACTTCCGTCAGCAAACCCGAAAAATTTATGACGTAAATGCCCAACGCCGCAAGAACCATGTGTAGCCCTAAACGCGTCAACCAAACAAAACCCGGTTTCCGCGAAAGCAAAACGTACAAAAGCAGCCCCGCCGAAGCTACAAGAACGCAGGTCAGTACAAGCCTCATAACTCATCCCCCATTAGAATAAGAACCGATTATAGACTAATTTCCCTAAAACGATCCGTTCTGGAATACGTTCCAATCCACGTTTGCCTGTTTTGCCGCTCTTAGCTGAATTTGATATCTCCTCTCCGCCGCCTCAAGCGTGTAGATCGCCACGTCCACCTCATCCGTGCCGATCGCCTCCTGGAACGCGGTATAAGCCCGCTCCCATTCCTTATGCGCCTTGACCACTTCCATATAGATCTGCTGCTTGTTCTTCATCATCTCGTCCATCCGCAAAACAGCTTCGCGATCCGCATTCCAGATCCCCCACAGCTTCAAGTCCGATCGCCTCCTCAATCCGGTTTATTTCATGTCTATAGGGAAGCGGACAAACTTAGAACCTCGAACCGGCATAAAAATGTCTGCCGGCACACTCTCCATGCACAGGACCGCGATTAGCATTAGAGGAAGCTCCAAAACAAAAAAGAACTTTGCCCCCGAACGTAAATTCAGGGTACAAAGTCCTTCTGTTCATGATGCCGGCATCAATTTAATTCGCGTCTGCCTTCCAGCGCCTTGGACAACGTTACCTCATCCGCATATTCCAGGTCCCCGCCGACCGGCAAGCCGTGAGCGATTCGGGTTACACGGATATCAAACGGCTTCACGAGCCGCGAGATGTACATGGCGGTAGCCTCGCCTTCGATATTCGGGTTCGTCGCCAAAATCAGCTCTTTGACGCGCTCATCGCTTAAGCGGTTTAACAGCTCTTTTAGCCGGATATCGTCCGGACCCAGGCCTTCCATTGGCGAAATCGCTCCCTGCAGCACGTGGTAATAGCCATCGAACTCCTTTGTGCGTTCCATCGCCACCAGATCCTTCGATTCCTGCACCACGCAAATGACGGACGGATCGCGAGTCTTATCCTGGCAGATTCGGCAAGGATCGGTGTCCGTGATGTTGCAGCAAACAGAACAATAGTGAAGATTTCGCTTCACGCTCACCAAAGCTTTGGCGAAATCGATCACATCGTCTTCCTTCATGTGCAGAACATGGAAAGCAAGCCTTGCGGCCGTTTTGGGGCCGATTCCGGGCAAATGGGTAAAAGCGTCGATCAGCTTCGCGATCGGTTCGGGATAATACAATTTGGGCTTTCTCCTTCAGTTGAAAAATTAGAACAGGCCGGGAATCTTCATGCCGCCCGTAAACTTGCCCATATCCTGATTGGCAAGCTCCTCCGCTTTGTTCAGGGCATCGTTAACTGCGGTGAGCACGAGGTCTTGCAGCATTTCAACGTCATCCGGATCGACCGCTTCCGGTTTAATGGTCAGGGACAGCACTTTTTTATGTCCGTTCGCTTGGACCGTAACGACACCGCCGCCCGCGCTGCCTTCCACCGTTTTGCTGCCGAGTTCCTCTTGCGCCTTCAGCATTTGCTCCTGCATTTTTTTCACTTGTTTCATCATTTGATTCATATTGTTCACGCGATTCACATCTCCTTTAATTGGTCAGAATTTCGGGATTGCAACACTGTAAACATACCATAAAATACGATGCGCTTCTCCGGCAACATCATTCCTTGATCACGACTAGATCATCGCCAAACAAATTCAGCGCTTCGTCCACCCACGGCTCCTTGCTGTTGCTGCTTCCGCCATCCTCGGGCGGGGGCTCCAGCTCGAACGCTTCCTTGGGCGGCTCCGCCGCTCCCTGAATCGCATCGTTCCAGTCCTTCAGCATCATCGTCACCAGGCGGCAGGGGCTGCCAAGCTGGCGCGCCATCACGTTTTCGATGAGCTGCTTATTAGCGGGCTTCTCCGTCGTTTCGCGGTGAATATCGTTCTTGAAAGCGACCAAAACAGAGTCTTCCAGCACGGAAACCGGTTCACCGTTCATAAACCAGGCATGGATGGTGACTTTCTCCTCTTTAACGGCCTGCAGGATCTGATTCCATTTATTCTGAACCTCCATAAAAGCCGGACTATGCCGCTCGGCGATATACCGGTCCAAATTGGACGGGATCTTAGCTTTAGACGCGACCCGCGGAGCGGAACTCCGGGCAGCCGGACGGTTGCCCGCCGCCGCCCCGGATGCGCCGCCGTCCCCGGCTCCCGCCGGCAATCCTCCCTGCAGCGCTCGTTCCAGCTTCGCTTCAAGCTCGGAAAGCTGGCGTCTCAGCTGGCCGACCTCCGAAGCGTCCGCCGCGGAGCCGCGCGCGCCCGCCGAAGCTCCGCCGGCATCCTCTTTAGGAATCGTGCAGATTTTCAGGAGCGCCACCTCGAACAACGTTTGCGGTTGAACCGCATATTTCATTTCCGTTTGATAGTGATTTAACGTATCGATGATCTTAAACAGCTGCGATTTCGAAAAGGATTCCGCGATTTCCGCAAAATCCCGGGGATCCAGCACGCGCTCCGTCAACTTGTCCGCCTGCGGCACCATCTTCACCATCAGCAAATCGCGGAAATAGTAAAGGAGATTCTCCATGCATTTATCGGCGCTTTTGCCCTCCTGCATAAATCCGTCGATCATTTGCAGCATGCCGCCGACATCGCCGGCCAGCAGCGTTTGGGCGAGCTCGGCAAACTGCCGGGAGGCGATTCCCCCGGTCATTTCCAGGACCTGCTGATAAGAAACCTGTCCACCGGAGAAGGACGCAATCTGATCCAAAATACTAAGCGCGTCGCGCATGCCGCCATCGGACAACCGGGCGATATACTGAATGGCCTCTTCTTCGGCGGTGATGCCTTCTTTTTCGCAAATCAGTTTTAGCCGCTCGCCTTGCTCCTCCAAGGAGACCCTGCGAAAATCAAAGCGCTGGCAGCGGGAAATAACCGTAGCCGGCAGACGATGGGGTTCGGTCGTCGCCAAAATGAACATGACGTGCGGCGGCGGTTCCTCCAACGTTTTGAGGAGCGCATTGAACGCTTCCGTGGTCAGCATGTGAACTTCATCGATAATATAAACCTTCTGCCGCACTTCCGTCGGGGCATATTTCACTTTCTCGCGCAGATCGCGAATTTCTTCGACCCCCCGGTTGGAAGCGGCGTCAATTTCAAGCACATCCATGACCGCTCCGGCGGTAATTCGCCGGCATGCATCGCATTCGTTGCACGGTTCTGCGGTCGGCCCTTTTTCGCAGTTCACGGCCTTGGCCAAAATTTTGGCGGCACTGGTTTTACCCGTCCCCCGCGGACCGCTGAACAGATAGGCGTGAGACAACCGCTGTTCGCGAATCGCATTTTGCAGCGTCCGGATAATATGCTGTTGCCCCACCATGTCTTGAAACGACTGCGGCCGCCAAGCGCGGTACAGCGCAACATGCTCCATATGCGGCACCTCTTTCCTTCCAGTAAGCGACGTTTGTCGTTTCCTTATTATACTATACTCCCGGGACGAGCAAAACTTCTAATCCGCAATCAACCGGGATCAACCATTTTTTTACATAAAAAAACACCCTAGCCCGCAGGCAAAAGGTGTCTTCGTTATGCGCTATGTAAACCGTGCACCTGTTATTGATCATTGCGATCCGAGCGGCACCTTTACGGCATAACTCGGGACAGGCAACCCTCCGGCACAAGAGTGGCACTGCTTATGGCTGCTTCCTTCCGGACCTGACCAGGTTCACAGGTACTCTTTGCGGAGGACCCGTCCGTCAACGTCTGTCGTAAAGACCGGACCTCACATCGGCAAGACCTCTAACAGGACTTCAACCTCGCTACAGCGGATTGCGAGTTACAGGGCACCGCTACCTCCCCATCTAGCACGGTGAAAATAAGTATATCTCATGCCTGTATAAAATGCAACCAAGGGGAAGAACTTGGCGGCGCTGCCAAACCGCCCGCACGAACCGGTACCGCCATCCGCCCATGCAACTTCTCTCCTATTCTGGTATAATTCTGATATATTAGTAGAATGGAAGAAAAGTTTTAGAAAACGAGAGGAGAAACGAATGAAACCGATCGGGAAACTTTTCCTTGCTGCTGCCATTTTGGCCGGAGGCATAACCGGGGCTGGACTTCCTCAGGCAAACGCAGCCGCAAAGGTGCAAATTATGCTGGACGGATACCCGCTGGCTTTTTCCGGTGAACCTATCATCGTTGATGGCACGACCATGGTTCCTTTTCGTTCAATATCCGAATCTCTAGGAATTCAAGTCACCTGGAATCAGGCCGCCAAAACGATTACCGCCGTCAAAGGCACGGGTCCGGAAGGAATCCGCGTACAGCTGACGTTGGATAATAAAACAGCCAAGGTTAACGGTTCCTCCGTGACGCTGGCGGTAGCCCCCCGCTCCGTCGATGGCAATACGCTGATTCCGCTCAGCTTCTTTAGCCAGCAGTTTGGAGCGAATGTCGACTGGGATCAATCTACGCGAACGGTATCTATTACCTCGCCGCAGGAAAGGATGTACACGCTGGGTTTCTATGCGATATCGTCCTTTGCGGACGTTGCGGCGATTCCAAGCCTGGATGCCGTTGCGTTCGGCTGGAGCCGGATCGACGAGACCGGTAATTTCACCCTCTCCGGTAAGGACTTCAGAATGCCGGAAGCTGCCGGCGACACCACGCCGGACAGTTTGATCGCCGACGCTGCCGCCTCCCGCACTATACCGTACCTGATGGTTTACGCAGGCGATACCAAAGGGGAACTGACCAAAGTAGTCGAGGATCCGGAGATGCGCCGGCAGGCGATAACCGATATGGTCAGCACTGCGCAGGATAATGCTTTTCAAGGCATCATACTCGACTTTGAGGGATTGGGGCTGACAACCGACAAAGCGGCCACCCGCAAAGCTTTTACCGCCTTCGTCAAACAGCTGTCGACGGAAACGAAGTCGGCCGGTTTAAAGCTCTCGCTGGCGCTTCATCCATTGAACTCGTCTTACCAAGGTTATGATTACAAAGAGCTAGGAAAAATCGCCGACGAACTCATTATTATGGCTTATGATTACCGCGCAGGGCAAACTACCGGCAACCCGGAACCGGCGGATAAAGTGGATGAAGCGATTCGGCTGGCACTGAAGGAAACGAGCAAGAGCAAGCTTCTCCTGGGGCTGAACCTCAACAGCGAAAATAAAAACTCCGTCAAAACCTTGACCGGTTTGGCCAAGCGCTATGACTTAAAAGGCATCGCCCTATGGCGGCTGGGGCTGATCAGCAGCGAGGAATGGACAAGCCTCAAACAAAGCGTTGAATTTAAGAAGTAAGCGGTGCGCCGTGCCTAACAAAACAAACGTTTCTAAACTAAGTACAGGCTGGAGTAAAGGGGTGTCTCCCCCTGGTCTCCCGCCTGTTTTTGGTTTAGGACTGCGCTGCATGTCCGTAGCGGCAAGGCTATCGGCTGCAGTCCAGTCGGCTGGGACCATGTCCTGCCAGGTTGAACACGTCGCGCTAAGTCGGCCACGTTGTTCTGAGTTGTTAATGTTGTTTAGAATTGTGTCAATGTTGTTTAGAGTTGCCCATTTTGTTCCGATGCCTACATGTTCCAATGTCCACACTGTTCCGATGCACAACACCTTGTTCCGATATCCACACTGTTCCGAGCTATACACGCCGTGCCAAAATTCCGCTGTTACCAAACATTATCTCCTTATTTCAAAATTACGAGATGCAAAAGTGCAGTTCATTCACTCCAAACGGACCCGTTTACGCGATTCAAATGCAAAAGTGCAGGCCATTTTCGTCATTTTGATCAAATTTGTCTCCAAACTCCATTTTCAAATGCACTTTTGCACTTCATAGCTAAAAATAACTCGAATTGGGCCATTTCAACTGCACTTTTGCACTTGAGCCCGGAGCCGAAGAGCCGAAACCGAAGCTGGAGCTGGAGCAAATAAACCATCCCTTCGAATTATCCAGCGGCGTCACTGCTCATCACTCACTCATTCGTTCACCACTACTCATTCATTTATTCTACTCTTCCCTCTACCACTCGCCTCGAACCAACCGCCTACCATCTACCATCTACCATTTATCATTTATCATCTAACCATCTAACCATCTACCACTCAAATGCATCCCAGTCTCTGCGTATGACCTCATACATCAATACCCGCCCTGACGACCCGCTTAATTGCGGGATCAGCCAGCCCATTTGGCACAACTGCTGCAAATAGCGGACTGCCGTCCGATGACTAACACCCAGATGCTCCGCCACATCCTTTGGCCGTACCGACTTGCCTAACTGCGCGGCAAACAGCAGCGTAGATTTTAAGGCTATCTTTCCCACACCGGCCAAACGGGTCGCCTCGTATCGGCTGAGCAGCATGCGCAGCAGCGTGATGCACAATTCGGGATGCCGTTCTACGTCATCGTAAGCGAATGAGATCACTCGAAACCCTAACGCCTGCAGGAAAAGCTCCCGATTTAGTTCACGGCAATAACCGCCTCGGTCCATATCGCGAACATGCGGGCCGTATCCTTTAATTTCGATGATCCACTTTACCGCTTCGGTCAGCCATGCAAAATCGGCAAAATAAGATCTGCCCCTCCAATCCATAATTTCATATTCCGGATGTAAGTCGTCCAGATTCCTCCGCAGCGGCCACCACACATTACGCAAAAACATTTCCTCACCATGCCCGTGCCCCCGTTCCAAGCGTCCTTTGCGTTCGCCGGAACGGAGTTTCATATGCGCCTTAAGCCACTCCTTATGTACAGCTTCAAACTCCACCACACAGCACCTTCACCTTATTAAGAATCATCAGCACCTCCCTGGCGCATGTTGTAATCTTCCCGCCCTTCCCGCCGCCATAAACTCGAAAACCTCCGAAGTAATGCCGCACTAAGCTGCAGGTTTTCTTACTCCTCAAAAGCGGAAACTCCAACAAAAATACTTCACTAAATATAAAAAACGCCCCCCGCCATCAGATGATGGAGAGAGACGTTCCTCGTCATAGTTTCTAAATTCCAGTTGTATGAACTTAGATGCCGTATTTCTTTTTGAATTTATCCACACGTCCGCCGGCATCCACGAATTTCTGCTTCCCTGTGAAGAATGGATGACAGTTGGAGCAAATTTCAACGCGCAGTTCTTGTTTAACGGAACCCGTTTCAAAGGTGTTGCCGCAAGCGCAAGTAACCGTAGTCACGTGATATTTGGGTTGAATAGCTTCTTTCATCACTTTCACCTCTTTCCGCCCTGAGCCTCAGATCGTGCCCAGAGTTATAATGACACATAAAAGCATTATAGCACGGCTAATACCGCCAGCGCAATTACCTGTTTTATCCATGCACCTTGGCTTTGACACGGGCCAGCTCGGCCGGAGGCACATGGGTGTACGAGCCGATTACCACGTCAGGCAATTCTTCCTGAAAAATTTCAATCGCTTGCTTCATTCCAAGGATCTCGCCCTGCGCTTTCGGGATCAGCTCCAGATAGCTTTCCGGGTCGATGTTCAAGTTGCGGAGCTGAATCAGCTTCAGCTTGGTGCGGCGGGCGAATTCGATCATCGCCTCGACCTCTTCCTCCCGGTCGGTGACGCCGGGAAAAATCAAATAGTTGATCGAGGTGTATACTCCCTGCTCCGCCGCGTACTTTAACGACTTCTCCACGTTGGCAAGCGTGTAGCCGCGCGGTTTGTAGTACGCGTTGTAATGGCCATCCAGCGCGCTGATCGTGCTGACCCGCATCAAATCGAGCCCGGCGTCAACGATGCCGCGGATATGATCGGAGAGCCCCGCGTTCGTATTGATGTTGATGTAGCCCATATCGGTTTGCCGCCGCACCTCGCGGATCGCATCGATGATCAGCTTCGCTTGCGTAGAAGGCTCGCCTTCACAGCCTTGGCCGAAACTGATAATCGATTCCGGCGTTTTCAAATGCTCCAGCATCACTTCGACCAGCTCTTCCACGCGCGGGCGAAAATTCATCCGCGTCTGCGGCGCCACAAACCCGCTGTCGTCCGGCTGCTCGGAAATACAGCCAAAGCAGCCCGCATTGCAAGAGTAAGATACCGGAACGGCCCCTTCCCACCGGTTCAAAAACGTATTGGAAGCCGTCAGGCACTCATAGCCGAGCGCACAGTTCGACAAATGCTCGTACAGCCGATTCTCCGGATAACGCGCCTTAAAAGCCTTCACCTGATTTTTTAACTCAAGCGGATCGCAATTGAGCGGATTCCATTTCTCAGGATCGTCCGACTGCCGGGCCGTCACATAAAATCGCCCGTCCTTCCAGACCACCGCCGAGTAACCGAACAAGGGCAGCTTGTATTCTTTATCGGTTTTGATATAACCGGGAAGACATAGCCGCGTGTATCCTTGCGGCAGCAAAGCCCCCACGGCCTGCACATCGCCGGGGAGCGGTTTCATCTCGCCCGTGTCCGGATCCATCCCGATCGGCCGTGTGGAAGGCAGGCCCACCAGCGTAGCGCCCTCCGGCAGCGGGATCAACTCATCCTCCAAAATTTCCACGACCATATCCCCGCTCCGGGCAAGCCCGTACAGCGCCGGATGATCATAAACCTGTCCCTCAGCGTCGGCATAAACTAAATGCATGATGTTCTCCTCTTCACTAGGCAATATTAAACATTATACGCCCCAACCGTGCGCCGAACCGGCATTCGCCTACGACGAACCCATCCGCGGCGAAGATGAAGCGGAGCTGGTCCGTACCGGACGGCGTGCTCCCCCGTTTCCGCTTGCGGATGGCGAGCCGCCCGCCGTATCGAAGGAAGCCAGAAATTCCGCGTTCGTCTTCGAATCCCGCAGCTTCTTGAGGAATCCTTCCACAAAGTCGTAGGAATCGTTCATGTTTTTGCGGATCGACCAGATCGTATCCAGCTCTTCCTTGGTCAACAGCACTTCTTCGCGGCGCGTTCCCGAACGGCGGATGTCGATGGCCGGAAAAATACGGCGCTCCGCCAGCTTGCGGTCCAAATGCAGCTCCATGTTGCCGGTGCCTTTAAATTCCTCGTAAATGATATCGTCCATACGCGACCCCGTATCGACCAGCGCGGTAGCCAAAATCGTCAGACTGCCGCCCTCCTCCACATTCCGGGCCGAGCCGAAAAACCGCTTCGGACGATGGAAAGCCGCAGGGTCAATCCCCCCGCTAAGCGTGCGGCCGGACGGCGGAACAACCAGATTGTACGCCCGGGCGAGCCGCGTGATGCTGTCCAGCAGAATCACGACGTCCTTCTTGTGCTCCACCAGCCGCAATGCGCGCTGCAGTACCAGTTCCGCCACCTTGATATGATTCTCCGGAAGCTCGTCGAACGTCGAAGCGATGACTTCGCCTTTTACCGAACGCTGCATATCCGTCACTTCTTCCGGACGTTCGTCGATCAGCAATACGAATAACTCGATATCGGGATTGTTGGTGGAAATGCTGTTGGCGATTTCTTTGAGCAGCAGCGTCTTCCCTGCTTTTGGCGGCGCCACGATCAAACCGCGTTGTCCAAGTCCGACCGGGGCAAGTAAATCCATGATGCGGGTGGATAAGTGGGTTGGGGAAGTTTCCAGCACGAGCTTCTTCTGCGGATAAAGCGGAGTAAGCGCCGGGAAATGCAGCCGTTCGGAGGCAGCGGCGGGATCCTCTCCGTTGACGGCGTTGACTTGAAGGAGTCCGAAATACCGTTCATTTTCTTTCGGAGCCCGGCACTTCCCGGAGACGAGGTCCCCCGTACGCAGATCGAACTTGCGGATTTGGGAAGCGGAAATATAAATGTCTTCCGTGCTGGGCAAATAATTGATCGGCCTTAGGAAACCGTACCCTTCCGGCAAAATCTCGAGCACGCCTTCCATAAACATCAGCCCGCTCTGTTCTGCCTGCGCCCTTAAAATTGCGAAAATCAATTCTTTCTTTTTCAACTGGCCGTAATAAGGAATCTGATACTGCTTCGCAAGCTTGTACAGCTCGGTCAGTTTCATCCCTTCCAAATCGGCGATTTGCAGATCCATAATAAAATAACCACCTATTCAATTTTTTTGGAATCTATGAAGTAAAAATAAAATAATAGACTTCTGACCCTATTATTCCCGTTCTTTGGGAACTTATGCAAGGGGCGAAAAAGTTATTCCGCCTCTCGCCAAACGTCCGCGCCCAAAGCCCGCAAATTAGGAACAAGATGGTCGTAGCCCCGGTCGATCAGTTCAACGCCCGATACTTCGGTAATCCCTTCCTCTACGGTTAAACCGGCCACTACGAGCGCCGCACCGGCGCGCAAATCGGCCGCTTTCACTTTAGCCGCATTCAGCTTGGAACCTTCGATTATCGCCGAACGGCCCTCCACCCGGATTTTTGCCCCCATCCGCAACAGCTCCGGGACGTGCTTAAACCGGTTGCTGTAAACAAAGTCGCTTAGCACACTTACGCCGTTGGCCTGAGTTAGCAGACTTGTCATCGGGGACTGAATATCGGTAGGAAAACCGGGGTAGACTAATGCCTTGACATCGACATGTCCGTAAGCGGATTGGCCGATAACACGGATGCTCTCATCCAACTCTTCGACCTCAGCGCCCATTTCCAGCAGTTTGGCGGTCAACGCCTCAAGATGCTTGGGGATCACCCCGTCGATGAGGACGTCGCCGCGCGTGGCGGCCGCCGCGATCATATAGGTGCCCGCCTGGATTCGGTCGGGAATAATGGAATGACGGCAGCCTCTAAGCTCCGTGACGCCTTCGATCCGGATCGTTTCCGTTCCGGCGCCTTTAATAATCGCCCCCATGGAATTCAGCAGGGTGGCTACATCTATAATTTCAGGCTCTTTGGCCGCGTTTTCGATAATCGTTGCGCCTTTGGCTCGCGTAGCCGCCAGCATAATGTTGATCGTTGCCCCGACGCTGCTGACATCCAAATAAATTTTGGCTCCGCGCAGCTCCTTGGCATGCAGATGAATCGAGCCGTGCTCATTCGTCACGGTTGCGCCAAGCGCTTCAAATCCTTTGATATGTTGGTCGATCGGACGGGGCTCAAAATTGCAGCCGCCCGGCAAACCGATCGTCGCTTCTTTAAATCGTCCTAACAAGGCTCCCATCATATAGTAGGAAGCGCGCAGCTTCTTGACGGGTCCATTGGGCATCGGAATCGATCTGATGTCGGCGGGATCGATGCGCATCTGGTTGCCTTCCCACTGAACTCGGGCTCCGAGCTCTCCCAAAATTTCCGCGTACACGGCTACATCGCTCAGAACCGGCAGATTGTCGAGCACGACCTCCGATTCCGCCAAAATCGCAGCCGGAATCAACGCGATCGCACTGTTCTTGGCGCCGCTGATCGAGACGCTGCCGCGCAGCGGACGTCCGCCACGGATCATTAATTTCTCCATAAGTTCAAGGATCCCCCTACGTATTTGCGTCGGCAAACGAACCTAAGCCACGTTATTTGCGGTGAAAATGGAAAGACACCGGCAAGCGGTGTACTTTCCAAGTCACCTTATTCAGCTGGACCAGCCAGTTCCCCGGGGCGGTCCGATGACACCGGACAACGCTCCCCGTACAGGAAGATATGCAAGCCTATCAAAAGCCCTTAGGCTTTGTTGTTGGAACCAAACTCACGGATTTTTCCGATAACCGTAGCTTTGATGGCGTCGCGGCCCGGAACGATGTACTTACGCGGATCGTATACGTCCGGTTTTGCGGCAAGCACTTCGCGAACCGCCTTGGTGAACTCGATTTGATTTTCCGTATTTACGTTGATTTTGGAAGTGCCGAGCGAAATCGCTTTTTGGATGTCATGGGTAGGAATGCCTGTCCCGCCGTGCAATACGAGCGGCAGCTTGACCGCGTCGCGGATTTCTTCCATCTCTTTGAAGCCGAGGTTTGGTTCGCCATGGTAAGGGCCATGCACGGAGCCAAGTGCCGGAGCCAGCGTGTCGATTCCAGTTTCATTTACGATGCGGATGCATTCGTTGAGGTCGGCATATTGAATCCCGCCGGAAACATCGTCTTCCTGACCGCCGACGGTACCGACTTCCGCTTCTACGGAAACGCCTTTGGCATGAGCGTATTCAACGACTTTCTTCGTCATGGCGATGTTTTCGTCGATCGGATGGTGGGAGCCGTCGATCATAACGGAAGTAAATCCGGCGTCGATCGCTTCCTTACATTTATCAAAACTGGAACCATGATCAAGATGGATGGCTACAGGAACGGTAATTTTCATGTCATGCAGCAAGCCTTCCACCATTTTAACAACGGTGTAGAAGCCGCTCATATGGCGGGCTGCACCCTCGGATACGCCAAGGATTACCGGGGACTTCTCTTCTTCGGCGGCAGCGAGAATCGCTTGGGTCCATTCCAAGTTGTTGATGTTGTATTGACCCACTGCGTATTTGCCTTGAAGCGCTTTGTTCAACATGTCTGTCATCGATACTAATGGCATTGGTTTCAATCCTCCTAAGGATGTGGGATTTTATCTTATTTAGCCGACATTCACACACTTTTTTATTATACCACAACTTGTCAAAATTACTATTGGAGCTTTCCGGGTTGCGGGAGCAAGCACTTTCGCCGGGAGAAGCGGCAAGGCCCATGTATATAGGGGAACGGAAATCCGGCTATGCGAATCAGAATATACCAACTCTCACGAAATGCAAAAGTGCATTTGAAATGTGCCGAATTCGGATACTTAGAGCGATGAAATGCAAAAGTGCATTTGAAAATGGAGCCTGGGGGGGAATTTTGATCAAATCGGCGAAAATGAAATGCATCTTTGCATTTGAACCGGCCATATTGAACTGTTTCGACAATAATCGCCTGCACTTTTGCATTTGGTCAGCCGTACCGCCAGCAACCATATCCCGAGTCAACGGTCCCTCGAGCGTTATCCGGCCTTACACCACCCAAGCGGATCCCCCTCCTGCATCGAAAAAAAAGAACCTCCCTTCGCGGACCCCAAGCGTAAATCGCCCAGAACTCCTCAAGGAGGTTCACTACCAACTAAATGACGGCGCCGCCTTTCAGCAGCATGTTCACCGCCACTCGCATTTCATCAATGTCAAAAGGCTTCGTAAAATGCATCAGGGCCCCGAGATCGGTCGCTTCCTTAATCATGTCCAGCTCGCCGTAAGCCGTCATCATAATGACTTTGATGTCCGGATTGACCTCTTTGATGTGCTTGAGGATTTCAATTCCATCCATTCCCGGGATTTTCATGTCGAGAAGCACCAAATCCGGCGAATCGCTGCGGACGATTTCCAAAGCCATTTTGCCGTTGGCCGCCTGAAACGTTTTATACCCTTCGCTGCTGAAGACTTCCATCAATAAAATGCGGATACCGTTCTGATCGTCGACAATTAACACTTTCTTCTCTTCCACGGAAAAACCCTCCCACCGAATCAACCCTGTAATCCTGGTAATACTAAGTATTCGCCCTTAATTTGGAAATCCCTTCTCTACTGGAAAAAAGAGACTTAAAATTTCGCAGGCCGGATTTCAGACGGGTGCCTCGGGCCGGAGGGAAGAGCGGGACAACCCGGCCTATTTCCGCGCCGTGCCGCCTAGCCGGCAAGCGCGGAGTCACGCCCAAAAGGGCTTAGGACAAATGGGTAATCGCCGCTTTGACAAACTCGCGGAACAGCGGCTGCGGCCGGTTCGGACGGGACGTAAACTCCGGATGGAACTGTACCGCCAAAAACCAAGGATGATCCGGCAGTTCGATAATTTCGACCAGCCGCCCGTCCGGGGAAGTGCCGGAAATGCGCAGCCCCACGCGTTCCAGCGTCTCGCGGTAGGCATTGTTGAACTCATACCGGTGACGGTGTCTTTCGTACACCAGCTCATCGTTATAGCACTGCATGGCCAGGGAACCCGGCGCAAGCTTGCAAGGATATAAACCGAGCCGCATCGTTCCGCCCAGATCCTCGATATCCTTCTGCTCCGGCAGCAAATCGATGACCGGATACTCGGTGGAAGGATTGATTTCCGAGCTGTTGGCGCCTTGCAGGCCGGCCAAAGCACGGGCGTATTCGATCACCGCCACCTGCATGCCGAGGCAGATACCGAAGAACGGAATTTTGTTTTCCCGGGCGTAACGGATCGTCGTAATCTTGCCTTCGATCCCCCGGTCGCCAAAGCCGCCCGGCACCAGAATACCGCCGACGCCTTGCAGCAGTTCGGCCACGTTGGCGTCCGTCACCTCTTCCGCGTTCACCCAGCGGATCTTCACGTCGCTATTTGCGTCAAATCCGGCGTGGGACAGCGATTCGACCACGCTCAAATAAGCGTCGTGCAGCGCGACGTATTTGCCGACGATGGCGATCTCCACCGTCTTCTCCAGCTTGTTGATCCGCTCGACAAGGCTTTCCCACTCGCGCATATCCGGCATCGGCGTCGTCAGCTTGAGATGGTTGACGACGATTTCGTCCAACCCTTCGTCGCGCAGATTCAGCGGTACTTCATACAGCGTATCCGCATCCCGGCATTCCACCACTGCGCTGGGGTCGACATCGCAAAATTGGGCGATCTTCCCCTTGATGTCGTCCGACAGGGCATGCTCCGTCCGGCAGACGATCACGTTCGGCTGAATGCCGATGCTGCGCAGCTCCTTGACACTGTGCTGGGTCGGCTTTGTCTTCACTTCACCGGCCGCTTTAATGTACGGGATCAGCGTCACGTGGATATACATGACGTTCTCGCGTCCGATATCGCTTTTGATCTGGCGGATCGCCTCGAGGAACGGCAAGCTTTCGATATCGCCGACGGTGCCGCCGATTTCCGTAATGACGACGTCGGAACCCGCTTCGCGCCCGGCGCGGAACACGCGCTCTTTGATTTCGTTCGTAATGTGCGGAATCACCTGCACCGTACCGCCGAGATACTCTCCGCGGCGCTCCTTGCCGATGACCGAAGAGTAAACTTTCCCCGTCGTTACGTTGCTGTTCTTCGATAAATTAATGTCGATGAACCGTTCGTAATGGCCAAGATCAAGGTCCGTTTCGGCCCCGTCGTCGGTAACGAACACTTCGCCGTGCTGATAGGGGCTCATCGTCCCCGGATCGACGTTGATATAAGGATCGAATTTCTGGATCGTTACCTTCAAGCCTCTGTTCTTAAGCAGCCTGCCCAGCGACGCAGCCGTAATTCCTTTCCCTAGCGAGGATACGACCCCGCCTGTCACGAAAATGTATTTTGCCACAGCTAAAAACCTCCTAAAGATAGTACATGTTTCAAAAAAATTGGACTCCAGAAATTCGGGAACTTTGGATCGTTAGCGATCATTAGCGTAACCCAACAAACGGCGGCATAGCCAAATGCGCATAAGAAAAACGTTTATCGACGTACTTTCAAAGCAGACAGACCGCGTTTAGCGGTAGTTTTTCTTGCGATATAAGGAAGCCGAGCCTCCGAGACTCATACATTCTTATATCTAAAAAAAAACAAAAAAGTGACACCCGAGTTAATCGGGGCACTTTTTTGAAAATTCGTTATTTTATAAGTTTGAATCATAAGCCCATGCAATAGTTTACCCGTTACCCCTGTCCGTGTCAAGTGAGGCGCCGCGGGAACGCGTTGAACAATTCAAGGCGTTTTATCGCATGGAAAACGGGTAAAAAAACGTCCTAGCCCATTACAAGTCGTCGTCATCGCTGTCGTCGTACTCGTCTTCGCTTTCCGCTTCGTCTTCTTCGTCGACGAGGGCGTCCTCGTCCTCCAATTCCTCATCATCCAGCAGGGTGTCGTCCTCGACGTCATCCACATCGTCTTCGTCATCGTCCGGGAACAATTCGTCGTCCCCATCCTCGTCCAAGGCGTCGTAGTCTTCGTCCTCGTCGGAGATGTATCCGTCTTCTTCCTCCACGAAATCCTCGTCTTCCAGATCGTCGTCGTCATCGTTAATGATGCGCGGACGTTTGGAGCTGGCCACCGGATCCTCCGAGCGGTCGATCGGGTACCAGCGCTTAAGGCCCCACAGATTGGTGCCTACGCAAGCAAACCGTCCGTCGATATTAATTTCCGTATAGAGTTGAGCAATCGCTTCGTTGATTTGTTCCTCGGTCATACCGCGGAGCTTGGCAACCTCGTTCATCAGGTCGCGGTAGTAATACGGCGTGTTCGCCGCTTTCAGAATCATAAAGGCCAAGTCGACCATAGGGATTTCCTGAACCTTCTCCGGGTCGATGTTCAAATTGAGCGGGGTACTCACGTTACGGACACTTCCTCTCACGCAAATAGTTCACTATAAAGCAAAGGCGAAACCGTCCCTCGCGGATCGTTTTCCTTCACTAACATATCCATATCACACATTAGTAAAACCTATTTGCCACTAAATTGCAAGTTTTAAAAACAGGACCGGAAGCGCGTCCGCCATGTTGCCCGCCCCCCGGGGCGTCTTGGCCGCAAAATGGAAGGAGGCGAAGAACCCGCGGTTCTTCGCCCCTTGACTGTACCCTCCCCTAAAGAAGGCTTGGCGGCCCTCCCAAGGTTGGCGAAAGCCGCCAAAACGGCCTTCCCTTCATCCTATGTCCAGATTCCCGCTTTGACACGCCATGTTGCAGCCTAACTTCCATCAGAGGCCCATTTCCCGCAAAACAGGACTCTTCCCCACTCGCTGGAGAGAGGATTGTCATACTATACTGCAACACGCTTCGTCAGGAGGGGCTACTTGAATATGGACTATTCCGGATTTCTGCGTTATTTGAACGAACATGTCGACACCTCCGGAAAAAGCGGACGCTACATCATCCGCTTCCCGCATCCGGCCGAATACGCCGAATGCGTACGTCAGTTGTTTCAGCATAAGCGAAAGCATCCGGCGCTGCGGCAAATCCGAACCTCGCCGCTGCTGCAGGCCCTGATTTGTTCCCTTGGCTTGCGAGGGGAAGCGGCCCGCTCCCGATTCGGCCTTTCCGTCGAGGAGGATTCCCGAGTCAGCGTTCATAGTCCCGCTCCCTCCGGCAAAGGGCAAAATTCCGGGATTCCCTGGGGAGTAAAGCGCATCGGCGCGCCGGAAACGTGGTCCGTCTCGACCGGCTACCGGATTCGCATCGGCGTGATCGACACGGGGGCCGACTTCGCCCATCCCGACCTGCGCCACTCTTTGGCAAGGGGGATCAATTTGCTGAATCGGATTAGCCTTCCTTACGACGACAACGGCCACGGCACGCATATTGCCGGCACCATCGCCGCTTCGGGCGGATCGCAAGGCATGATGGGCGTGGCCCCCCGCTCGCTGATCTTTCCTGTTAAAGCGTTTGATCATAACGGATCCGCGTACGTTTCCGATATTATTTTGGGGATCGACTGGTGCGTCCGCAACCGGATGCACATTGTGAATATGAGTTTCGGAATGAAAAGCAACAGCGAAGCCCTGCAGAACATCATTCGCAAAGCCCATAACGCAGGGATCGTTGTCGTAGCCTCCTCCGGAAACGACAAAAAAGGCCGGAGCGCCGATTACCCCGCCCGGTATCCTCTGACCATTTCGGTCGGGGCTACCGGGCGGGACGGCCGCATCGCCTCCTTCAGCAATTACGGCCCGTACATCGACATTTACGCCCCCGGCGAAAAAATAACGTCCTCGTGGCTGGGCGGAGGGTACCGCGAGATGAGCGGCACTTCCATGGCCACCTCCCACGTCAGCGGAGCCGTGGCCCTGCTGCTGGCGCTGAAGCCCGACCTGAAGCCGGGCGAGATCAAGCGCCGCCTGCGCCGTACCGCGCGCCCGCTCCCTTCCGCCAGCAGCGCCAAGGCAAAGGGCGCCGGCGAGGTCAGCGCGGCCCGCCTGCTGCGCGCCAAGCCCCGGCGGCGGAGCTAGGCCCGGCGCCGGGAGGCCGGCGCAGCGGCACGGGCATGGCCCGGCAGAGCGGACAGGCGCGGCCGCGCACCAAAAAGCCGCCTCCCCCGTATCCGCGGGGAGGCGGCTTGTTTGTTCCGTCCGGGCCTTAGGGCACGGCCGGCAACGGCTACATCTTTTCCGGCGCGGACACGCCGATCAAGCCAAGCACGTTGGCGAGCGCCGTCCGCACGCCGCCGAGCAGCACGAGCCGCGCCGCGGTTTGCTCCGCGTCGTCGGTGATGACGCGCTCCGCCCGGTAGTAGCTGTGGAACAGCGAAGCCAGGTCATACACGTAGCGCACCAGCCGGTGCGGCGCGTAGTTGGCGGCCGCGACGCCGATTTCCTCCGGCAGCTCGCCGATTTTCCGCAGCAGATCGAATTCATGCTCCGCCGTCAGCTTGGTCAGGTCGGCGTTTTCCGGCGCCGGTACGCTGATGCCCTGCTCTTCGGCCTGGCGGAAAATGCTGCAGATCCGCGCATACGCGTACTGCACGTAGTACACCGGATTTTCGTTCGAAGTCGAAACGGCCAGATCCATATCGAAATCAAGATGCGAGTCCATGCTGCGCATCGTAAAGAAATAGCGAATCGGGTCGACGCCCACTTCGTCCATCAGGTCCACCATCGTAACCGCTTTGCCGGTCCGTTTGGACATTTTCACCTTCTCGCCGTCCTGGAACAGGCTGACCATCTGGGCGATCAGCACGATCAGCTTCTCCGGATCCTTGCCGATCGCCTGCATCGCCGCCTTGACGCGCGGAATATAGCCATGGTGGTCGGCGCCCCAAATGTTGATGATGCGGTCGAATCCGCGGTCGTATTTGTTCCGGTGATAAGCGATATCCGGGGTCAAATAAGTGTAGGTGCCGTCGTTTTTCACCAGCACGCGGTCTTTGTCGTCGCCGTAATCCGTCGTTTTGAGCCAGGTTGCCCCTTCTTGCTCGTAGGTTTGCCCTTTCTCGCGCAGTTCGGCGAGCGAAGCTTCCACCTGCCCGTCCTCGTAAAGGGAAGTTTCGCTGAACCATACGTCAAAGCGGACCCGGAAACGTTCAAGGTCGCGTTTGATTTTCGCCAGCTCCTTCTCCAGCCCGTATTTGCGCAGAAAAGCCGCACGCGCCTCCGGCTCCATCGACAGCAGCTTATCGCCTTGTTCCGCCACCAGTTCCCGGGCGAAGCCTTTAATGTCTTCGCCGTGATACCCGTCCTCCGGCATTTCCGCGTCTTGTCCAAGCTCCTGCAGGTATCTGGCTTCGATCGATTTGCTCAGGTTGGCGATCTGGTTCCCGGCGTCGTTGATGTAATATTCCCGCGTTACCTCGTAGCCGGCGAAATCCAGCAAGTTGCAAAGCGCGTCGCCGACCGCCGCGCCGCGCGCATGGCCCAAATGCAGGCTGCCCGTCGGATTGGCGCTGACGAATTCGACCTGGGCCTTTTGCCCATTGCCTTGCTGGATGCGGCCGTAGTTTTCCCCCGCGCGGTAGACCTCCAGCAGGATCGGGTACAGATACCCTTTGCCCAGCGTAAAATTGATGAACCCGGGACCGGCGATTTCCGCCTTTTCGATCCCGGCTTTCGAATAATCCAGCTTGGCCAAAATTTCTTCGGCGATTTGACGCGGGTTTTTCTTCGCGATGCGCGTCAGCTGCATGGCCGCATTGGTGGCGAAGTCGCCGTGCGCCTTGTCCTTCGGCACTTCCAGCACGATGGCCGGGATTTCCTCAGGCTGCGCCAGCCCGGCGGCGGCAATCGCCTCCAGAATCGCTTCCTTTAACGCCTGGTTCATTTGTTCCAACGGATTGTGTGGCATATCAAACTTCCTCCTGTATATGTAAACTGATTGCAAAATGTCCCGATAACTCCTCATATACGTACAAATCGTATTCCCAGGTGACCAGGCCGGCCACGCCATTCAGACGGGAATCCATTTTTACGGTATCGGTAGACAAATTAAAACGGGTAAATGGGGAGCGGTAAAAACCCGGCAGCCGTTGTCCGGCGCGGAACGTTTGCTCCGCCTCCACGTCCCCGTGCCGCATGATCTTCAGTTCTTCCCCGGTAATTTTAACCATCGTTCGCGTTATCCCGCCGGCCAGCTCCGTCACCGGCTCATTATAACGGATGTAGACCGCTCCGTCCCGAATCATCGCATTTCCTGTCAGGGACTGCACCGTCTCGTCTTGTCCCTGCCGGCTCGTCAACACAAGCTTGACCGGGCTCATCTCCGGCATACGCATCAAACCCTCATTCCGTACTCTATATATTACATCGTTTCTTACTGTACTACTATATCCAGTTCGTCCCGGCAATTCAATATGCACAGTATGCCCGCGTTTGGCGCCCGTCCTTCTTACAACTAAAAAAAGCCGCTTCATCAGCGGCTCGTCCTGCCTTACAAAGGCTGGCTTAACACGACGTATTTTACTTTTCGGTCCTGGAAGTACACATGGAACCGGTAGTAATCCCCGACCTTGTAACTCCAGCGGCTTGCCAGCTTAAGCGCCTGCGGCCCCAGCTTGTCCAACACATCGTCCTCTCCGATGCCGGCTTTGACTCCGTCCGCGGTTTGATGGTCCGCCGCCGTGAAAACGATGATCCGGTTCAGCGCCAGCACGCCATCCTTATACAGTCTGGCCTGTTTTACCCGCCCCGCGCTGTCATCGTAAAACGGCTTTTCCCACAGGACATTCTCCGCCGGTTCCTCCGCAAGCCGCCGCTCCCAGCCATCGAAGTCCAGGCCGTCCACTTCGGCCCGGGTGGCTTCCAGCGCCTGAGGCTCCGCGGCGCCGGCCTGTTCCTGCTCTACTCGCGCCTGCTCCAGCAGCGCATCGAGCGAAGCCAGTTGCCCGTTTTCGCGGAAAAGCCCCTGCATCAGCAGCAGCACTTGATCATCGGCGTAATAGGCGTGTCCGTCATATTGAAAAGCGTTCAGCGCCAGGTCATAGGTTAGCTCGTAGCTTGAATTTTTTAACGCAAATTGCAAGACTACCGGCTTCCGCTCGGCCTCCGGGCTCTCCTTTACCGCCGCCCCCTGCATATCGGTAAACCGCAACGATTGCAGCAGCGCCGCCTGCCGCTCCGCGGGAACCTGCACGCTGCCGCTGTCCGACTTGGCCGTAACCGCGGTGACATCCTCTTCCTTAAAAGGAAGATGATCCAGCAAATAAGGAGATTCGGCCGCGTCCGGCTGCGTCACCGCGGAATCCGCCGGGTCGGCCGGCAATTCCGCCGCCTGATCCCCCCTTTGTCCGTAGTCGGAGGAGTGCGATTTATTCCCAGGCAGTCCGTAAAATAACCATCCGGCAACGAGAACCACCAATATCATCATCGCGTATGCCATTGCGTTTCGTGGAGTTCTGTTCATTTGAATGCCATCCCGCCTTAATTCAACAAATAATGACATAATTCATACTAACATACTCAGGTTGCATTGCTCATGGTCCGAATGGCATGTTTTCCCAACCCCTGACCTATTCAAAAAGTCCCACGCCAACAAAAAAAGCATCCGCTGCCCAAGGCAGGACGAACGGATGCTTTCCTTGTCTGCTTCACAAAAGCTGCAAATGAACACGTTGCCGAGATTGGCAAGAGATCGGTCTCATGCGGCGTCCCTATTTCACAAGGTCTTCCACGAATTTCGGCAGCACAAACGCGGCCTTGTGAATCCGCGGCGTGTAGTAATTGGTATCCAGCTCAGGGATTTTCGATTCTTTCGCTTCCAGAGGGTCATGCACCTTACTGCCCATTGTGAACGTCCATAATCCGCTTGGGTAGGTAGGAATGTTGGCTCCATATACGCGGACGATCGGAAAAATCTCCTTGACGTCCTTGTTCACTTTTTGGATCAGATCCGCCTTAAACCAGGGGTTGTCCGTCTGGGCAACGAAGATGCCGTCGTCCTTCAACGCTTCGTAAATACCTTGGTAGAATCCGCGCTCGAACAAAGGCGCCGCAGGTCCCACCGGTTCGGTAGAATCAACCATGATGACGTCGTACTTATTTTTGCTTTCTATAATATGCATGTAGCCGTCGGCCACCTGAACTTCAACCCGGGGGTTGTCCAGCGCGCCGGCGATTTCCGGCAAATATTTTTTCGAATATTCGATGACCTTGCCATCGATCTCCACCAGCACCGCCTTTTCTACTTCCGGATGCTTGATCGTTTCGCGGATCACTCCGCCGTCGCCGCCGCCAACCACAAGCACATGCTTCGGGTTTGGATGGGTGCAGAGCGCCGGATGGGCCATCATTTCATGGTAAACGAACTCGTCTTTGACCGTCGTCATCACCATGCCGTCCAGCACCAGCATCCGCCCGAATTCCTCGGTATCGATCATCGCCAGATCCTGAAATTCCGTTTTTTCCGTGACCAGCGTTTCGCGTATTTTCGCCGTAATGCCAAAGACCGGCGTCTGCTTCTCCGTAAACCACAATTCCATCGTACCAACCTTCTTTCCGCCAGAATAGTGTTCGGCCGGGGCCGTTTTCCAGTTCGCGCTGCAGTAAAGGCTCACTTCCTATATTGTACCAAACAAAAAGATAATAACACACGATCCGCCTAAGCGCTTCAAGCCAACTCGGATATTAGCCCGTTTGGCAATGACTAGCGTATTGGATCGGCTCCCATGAATGATCTCTCCCAAACTTTCCCATACTAAAAAGAAACGGTTCGGGAACACCGCAGCAACGGTTCAGTATAGAGCTTTGAAAGGAGAGAGCCCTTCCGTGCAGAAACTCGCTCGCAGTGACAGATACCATCAGCGCAAGCCCCGCCGGGCTTGGCGGCTGCTGTTCAAGCTTACGCTCGGCGCCGGACTGCTGGGCGTATGCGCCGCCGGCATCCTGCTGCTATACCTGTATCAGGCCGATCTGCCCCTGGCGGATTCCGACCGGAACTCGCAGTTGATCGACAGCAAGGGGAACGCGATCGCCGTTTTTTCGGACGGCGGCAAAAACCGCGAAAGCGTGGATCTCCCGGAGATTTCACCTTGGCTGATCAAGGCGACGCTGGCAACCGAAGACCGGCATTTTTACGATCATTTCGGTTTTGACTTGAAAGGCATGGCCCGTGCGGCCCTTGTAAATCTAAAGGAGATGGGCAATGTTCAAGGGGCCAGCACGTTGACGCAGCAGCTCGCCCGCAATCTGTTTCTCAGCCATGAGCGGACCTGGTCGCGAAAAATAAAAGAGGCTTTATACACGGCCCAGTTGGAAATGAAGTACGACAAGGACGACATCCTCCGCATGTATTTGAACGAAATTTACTACGGCCACGGCGCATACGGAATCGAGGCCGCTGCGCGAATGTACTTCGGCAAGCCCGCCAAAGACCTGAGCCTGGCCGAAAGCGCCATGCTGGCCGGAGTGCCCAAGGGGCCCACGTATTATTCGCCTTTTAATCATATGAAAAACGCCAAAGACCGGCAGCGTACCGTACTCTCGGCCATGGTCGCCACCGGGGACATTTCCCGGGAGGAGGCGGATCGCGCCTATGACGAGATGCTGGCCTTTCAGTCGCCGAAGCAGCAAAATCCCGTAGACAAAGCTCCTTACTTCCGCGATTACATCCGCAGCGTCGTGGTGGATGAACTGGGGTTCGATGAAACGCTGCTGGAGCATGGCGGGCTGAACATTTACACGACGCTCGATCCGGACGCCCAGCAGGCGGCGGAGGCAGCCGTGGCCTCGGAGTTGGGCAACACGCCGGAGCTGGAAGCCGCCCTGATTTCCATCGATCCGCGCAACGGATATGTCAAGGCGCTCGTCGGCGGGGCCAATTACAAGCAGAGCCAATACAACCATGTCTTTGCCACGACCCGCCAGCCAGGTTCCAGCTTTAAGCCGATCATGTACTTGTCCGCGCTGGCCTCCGGCAAAATGACGAGCGCCAGCAAGTTCAGCAGCCAGCCCACGCTGTTTCATTATGACGACAACCGCAAAACCTACAGTCCGAAAAATTTTGGGGACAAATATTTGGGGGAAATCGACATGCGCCAGGCCATCGCCCACTCGGACAACATTTACGCCGTCAACACGATTTTGACCGTCGGCGCCGAACAGGTGATCGAGCTGGGCCGGAAAATGGGGATCACCAGCCCGCTGCAGCCGGTGCCGTCGCTGGCGCTGGGCACTTCCCCGGTCAGCCCGTTCGAAATGGCCACCGCTTTTGCGGTGATCGGCAATCAGGGCCGGAGCGTCAAACCGGTGGCCGTGCTGAAGATCACCGACTCCAGCGGGCGCGTGCTGTACGAGGCCAAAACGCCCAAGCCCGAGCAAATCGTCGATCCGGCGGCGGCTTACGTGCTGACCAGCCTAATGGAGAGCGTATTTGAAACCGGGGGCACCGGGAACCGGGTGGCGGGCGAAATCAAGCGCCCGGTGGCGGGCAAAACCGGCACGACCGGCACAGATGCCTGGCTCGTCGGCTTTACGCCGGAGCTGTCCACCGCCGTCTGGGTCGGGTACGACAAGGGCAAAACGCTCGGCACGGCGGAATCGCGCAAGGCTGCGCCGATTTTTGCCAAATATACGGAAAAAGCGTTGGAGAAAGTGCCGCCGAAAATTTTCCCGATTCCCGACGGCGTCGTCAGCGTCTATATCGACCCGGAGACCGGCAAGCTGGCGACGACGGACTGCCCCGACAAGAAGCTGGAGGTGTTCATCCAGGGAACCGAACCGACGGAATACTGCGAAGCGCACGGGAAAGGAAAGCCGGAGCCGCTCCCGGAACCGGCCCAGGCGGAGAAGCGGGAAACCCATTCCTGGTGGAACGATTTGAAGCGCTGGTGGATGGACTGAAGCGGGTAGGCGGCACTCTCATGAAGTGTGATGAAGTGTAGACGAAACGCGCCCGGTTCTATACCATAAAAGGGAGTTTAGTTTGTAACTGCTAAGCTTAAAATGCGACTTCAAACACCTCTTTAAAGGAGACTCCCTTGGGTATGAATCAAATCGCGAAAAAAATCATCCCCGGCCGCCCGCTGCCTCCGGAGTTTTATCGGCTCACCGCCCTGAAAGCCGGCCCTCTGCTTCTGGGGCACACGCTGGTCCGCCGGACGGAGGACGGCGACATTCGCTGCCGCATCGTGGAAACCGAGAGCTACGGGGGCGTGGAGGATAAAGGCAGCCACGCCTTCGGCGGGCGCCGCACCGCACGCACCGAGGTGATGTTCGGCGAGGGCGGCATCGCCTATATTTACCTGATTTACGGCATGTACAACTGCCTAAACGTGGTCACCGGCGTGCCGGACGATCCGCAGGCGGTGCTGATCCGCGCCGTGGAGCCGCTGTCCCCGGCCGATGAAGCGCTGATGCGCCAGCGCCGCGGCACGAACGCACGCCGTCCGGTCGACTTGTCGGGAGGACCGGGCAGGCTGTGCCGTGCCCTGGACATCGACAAGTCGCTGAACGGCGTGCCGCTCCGCGAGCCCGGGGCGGCGCTGTGGCTGGAAGCCGGAGACGGCGCGCCCGGCGGCGCCGTTATGCAGGCGCCGCGGATCAATATCGCTTACGCCGCGGAATATGCCGAAAAGCCATGGCGATTTTATCTCCGTGATAACCCGTACGTTTCGGTCGTTGATAAGCAGGCCGTTGTTTGGACGAATTAGGATTAGGACTAGGATTCCATTTTATCCCACAACTTTGGCATGTTTCATCCGTTTAATTCTACGTATTTACTTATTCAGTAGGAGGATCTACTGGACCTTATTTGGCTCTAAATTAGTTCATCCAGGACGATTTGAGTTAAATAAGGTCTTATGTGTCCGTACATTTTGCAAACCTCCGTTTTTCCTCAGATAGCGGCTCTGGTGTCCCTTAGCCCCCATACCATGGCTGTTTTCGAGCAGTGTCACAAATCGACGCCAGGGGAGGGGGATGTCTAAAGGGACTGTTTAAGGCGTTCGTGTCGTGGTGTTGTCCATGCCTGCTGCCTGCCTTTGCACGATTATCCCTTTCGTTCATGGTGCAGAGGTTGGGGGGAGAGAGCAAGGGTTCCGAAAAAGAGAGGAGAAAAAACAAAAAAGATGAGGAAAAAATGAGGCGGTTCAGGTGAGATTTTCGGCTTGATAAAGGAACGTGTGTTTGGTATAATGAAATAAATAGAACTTACGTTCGTGAATTTTTGAGGCCCTGGATTTATTCCTGCCCCCGGGCGGCATCTCGGCGCTGCGGCTGAGTAAGGTGGTCCGGGTCACCTACAAAACCGCCTGGTCGATGCTGCACAGTGCGCCACGAGGCGCTTTATGTTGATACATTTCAATGTAACCGGCTACCTCAACCCGGTTAGGCTAGGAAGGCATGCGTCGGCTTCGAGCAAAGCCGGGGTCTGAAGCCCTTCCGACAATGTAGCCGTGAGGGAAATCCATCTTCCCAAGAGGCGGCGCTAGCCTCGATGACCTGCTATGGTCAGCGCAAGCAAAGTCACGTCTGAAGCGCGGTCAATTGAAACATCCGAAACCGATGGACGACACGGGTTCACGGAGTCGGTCTTGTCTTGATCTCCTGTCTTGATTCCTCTCTTGATTTCCTGTCTTGATCTCTTGTCCGGTCTGTTTCACCCCTCTAAACCTGATTTCTTCTCCTAAGCCCGTCTAAATTATCTCGAACCTATCTGCTTCTCCACCAAATATTTTTTCTCCCAAGCTTGTCTTTCTCTCTGCTACCTGATTAAACGGGATAATCGTGCAAAGCGCCCGGACAGTAAGTGTTGATCTACCGTCCACCCCCACTTCACTATCCTCAAGCTTTCAACGTAGGGGCTCAAGTTGATTTTTGCTCGGCGAAAGTTGAGGTCATAGGTTCCTATAATGCCGAAAAAAACAGTAAACCCTTGCCGCAGCCTGGACGGCAAGGGTTCACTGTCTTTTTATTTGCATCTCACGGACTTTTAAGCTTCCAATGCGCTCTTCAGCTCTTCCGGCGTGCGCTCCCACCATTCGGCATTGGTATCGATCAGCAGGTTTTTAAGCGCCGCTTTTTGCGCCGCCGTCAATCCCTCCAGGATGACCCGCCGCTTCAGGGCGTAGTCCATTTTATTGACGTGGTCGGCAAGGATTTTCCAGCCGCGCCGCGCCTCTGTATCGATCCACATCTCGCAGGCGGTCATCCCGCCGTAAAATTGCCCTTCCGGTCCGCGGTCGACCGCGACCCAGACGATCCAAACCTGCCGGCCGTTCGGGACATCCTCCCGGTTCATCGAAAATTTGATGCCTTTTTCCACCTTACTTTTGGCGTGCATCGCCCCGACATCGATGTACGCTTCATCGCCGTCGATGATGACCGGCGACATACTGTTCAAATCGATGGAGCCTGCGCCAAAACCTTTATGCTTGCTTTTCTCGTCGTTGCTGATGATATTCAGGGCGAAAATTTTTTTACCCGTTTTTGGTGATTGATCCATAATGTCCTCCATTATTCGCGAATCTGGGGCCTTATTGATTAATTCAATTTTAGCTAATAATCTGCCAAAAGCAAACATATACATGCTGTAGATGCTTGTCAACGGGAGGTATCCATTGTATGACCCGACGTACTAAGATCTATGGCATTTCCATCCTTGCATTGTGTTTAATTTTCGGAACGGCTGGGTATGCCCTCCACGCGGGCCCGGAAATTGCGGCTTCGTTCGCCCCGGAAAAGGGCAAGCCCAAGGTCGTCCAAAAAACCGGACAAACCCCGGCCGCACCGCAGGCCGAAAGCATTCAACAGCCGAAGGCGGAGGTGCTCAGCAACCGGGTCGCCGAATACCACATCGACGTTGCGCTTAATGAACGGGACGGAACGCTTACCGGCACGGAGACGTTGACATGGACCCATCCCGGCAAAAAAACGGTCAACGAAATTTATCTGCACTTGTACCCTAACGCCTTCTCCTCACCGGACACCACGTTTATGAAAGAATCGGGCGGCAAGCTGCGCGGAGATATCATGCCTAAGGACGGCTGGGGCTCCATGGAAATCACCGAGCTGCGGACGACGGACGGCATTTCGCTGCTCCACCGGCTGCAGTATGTGCAGCCGGATGACGGCAACGCGAAAGACAAAACTTTGGCCAAAGTCCGTCTGCCCGTAGCGGTTCAAGGCGGGGAAAGCCTTACGTTGAAGATGAAGTTCACCGTTAAGCTGCCGAAGGTTTTTGCGCGGATGGGGACGGCGGGGAATTTCGTGATGGCCGGGCAGTGGTTTCCGAAAATCAGCGTGTATGAGCCTGCGGGCACCCGGGGGCGCGCGGCGGAAGGCTGGAATCTCCATCAATACCACGGAAATTCCGAATTTTATGCCGATTTTGGCATATACAGCGTGAGAATTAATGTGCCTGAAGCCTATACCGTTGCCGCTACCGGATTTCAGACGAAAAAAGCCGCCGTCAAAGGCGGACGGAAAACGGTGCAGTTTTACGCCGACGATGTTCATGACTTCGCCTGGGCGGCTTCCCCCGATTTCATTTACGCGGAAGAGCCGTTTTCCTCCTCCGAGGTGCCGGGCGTGCGGATCAAGCTTTACCTGGACCCCGCCCATCAGGATTTGAAAGAGCGCTACTTCTATGCGGCCAAATCGGCTTTGTCCAATTTCAGCAGGTGGTACGGACGGTATCCTTATTCCACCCTGTCCATCGTGGTCCCCCCCGCGGACGGAAACGGGGCCGGCGGGATGGAATACCCGACGCTTGTGACCGCTTTTGGCGCTAGCGGCGATTCTCCCGGTTACGATGAGCTGGAGCGGACGGTCATTCATGAAATCGCGCACCAGTTTTTTTACGGCATGATCGCTAGCAATGAATTTGAAGAGGCTTGGCTGGATGAAGGCTTCGCTTCCTATGCGGAGGACAAATTAATGGAGCAGGAGTTCGGCATCACCCCGGCGCTCCCGATCCAGGCCGCCCTGATTTCCTCACCGGCTCCGCTGACCCAGAACGCCTGGAAGTACGGATCCAGCGACAGCTATACCAAAAATGTCTATTACCGCGGCAAGCTTATTTTGCTCGATATTGAACGCCAGGTGGGAAGCAAAACGATGAATCGCATTTTAACGGTATATGCCCACAAGTACCGCTTTAAACATCCAACGACGGCCGATTTCCAGCGGGTGGTTGAACAAGTCACCGGGCGCAGCTGGAAAAACTATTTTTCGCAGTATGTATACGATGGCAAAATGGCCGACTTCTCCGTCGACAAGATCACGGTGAATCCGCTCCTCCAGGACGGGACCGCCGTTTACGAATCCACCGTCGTCATCTCCCGCAAAGGGGCGACCTATCCGAAGGTACCCTTGCAGTTCACGTTCAAGGACGGCCATACGGTGCGAAAACAATGGAGAGGCGAGGACAGCCGCGTCGAACTTAAACTGCAATACAAGGAACCGCTTGCTTGGGTGCAAATCGATCCCGACTATTCGCTGGTGGTCGAAAACAAACACATCAACAATTACTTGAAGACGGAAGTACCCGAGCCCCTCCTTTCGCGCTCCAATATGAGCGTGACCAAGCTGCTGGAAGCCCTGCTCGGAACGCTTATATGGTAAACCCGGCAGAACTCAGCTTATGCTTCTGAAATAGTTTTGCTCGAAGCATATCGAATGAAGCAACAAAACTTGTAGGAGGTGAAAATATGACTTATGTGCGTCAGGGGTGGAGCCTGCTGAAAAGCCAGTTTCCCTCCGTCATCATTTTGTTCCTGTATCAGCTGCTGTGGGGGTTGTTTTTGTACCGCCTGGTCGATACCGCCGTTACCGCGCTACTGCAAAGGTATCCGGATCCGCCGCCCACGCAACTCAGCCGAATTCTGTTCCTGCTGGAAGGGCGTATCCATTTGGGGAGCAATCCGGACGTCCGCCTCTATTTAGGATTGCTGATCGGCATGGCGGTCCTGCGTCTCCTGCTCACGCCTCTCATTCAAGCGGGAATTCTTTACGGGCTTGTCCCCTCCGAGAGCCGTGGACACGGGCTGCCGCTGTTCCGCGGAATGAAAGAATTCTGGAAGCCGGTTGTCCTGTTTTATGCCATTGAACTTATTTTAATCATTATCCCGGCCTTCTGGGTTATTCCCAAGCTCCTTGTTTTATGGCCGCATCTGCTGGGGGCCGGGGGACAGATGGCCCCGCTGCTGAAGGGTCTCATCTACATCCTGGGCTGGTTCGTTTACGGCTGGCTGGTGAGACAATGCATTCTCTACGTACAATTTGGGTACTTGTTCAAATCAAGCGTCTGGGGTTCCCTCCTCGTCTGCTTCCGGCACCTTCTGCAGGGCATCGGGATCTCCTGCATACTGGGCGCATTCGGGCTGGGCGTGTTCCTGCTGTTCGGAACGGTCTCCTGGATCTGGACCGGAATGCTGGCGCTGATCCTCCAGCAAACCTATCCTCTCTGTCGCAGCGCTTTTAAAATTTGGCAGGTCACCTCGCAATATCGCCTCTGGCAGACAAAAACCGAGAAAAGTTAAAATTTTTTCATCTCTCCGAAACCTTTACGACACAAGGCCTCCGCGACTTTGCGAAGGCCTTGTGTCAGGTTTTCCCCTCTTAATCTTGCGAATTAACCATTGCCAAATGGTCCCTGTCTTTGTTAAAATAACAGCAACACAATTTCAGTAACAGTTTTGTAATTATTTTTGTCATCTTTGGCAGGAAAATAGCAAGTTACGTCGAATAAGTCTTATCAGGTGAGAAATCAGAGCCGAATTCCCTGCGCCGGGGAAACGGGGGAACCACTTTGGGTGAATTGATCTCGTAAGCGAGGGATCATAGGGAACCTTCAACCGAATCCTTAAGCTAACCTCGTAGGCATTGGAAGGAGCATAATTCTTGAAAAAGCGTTTGACCGTAACAGCAGTAAGTTTTGCGTTGCTTTTCACGATCGGAACCGGCAGCGTTTTCGCGGATTCCAAACTGGACAGTGCCATTGAAGAAGGCCTCGGATCTCCTTATTCCGCAGGCGGAACAACAACGTCCGGTTTTGATTGCTCCGGATTTACGATGTATGTATTTAACAAGCTCGGCATCGATCTTCCTCATCAATCGGGCTCCCAATTTGAGATGGGAACGAATGTTTCCAAGGACGAATTAATCGCAGGCGATCTGGTGTTCTTCAACACTTCCGGCGATGGCATATCTCATGTTGGTATTTATGTCGGCGACGGCAAATTTGCGCATGCCTCTACTTCCAAAGGAGTTGTCATCAGCAAACTGAGCGAAAGTTACTACGAGAAGCGGTATGTTGGAGCTAAACGCATTATGAGCTCCGAGAAATTTGAAGCTGTGACGGCCGAACAGTAAGTCGCAATCCATAACAAATTAATTCGACAAACCCGCAGGGATGATTGGGATACCACGTCTTCTGCGGGTTTTTCCTGTCTACGGAAATCCCCCTTAGGAATCAATACCTAGATCACTCCGCTCCTCACTCAGGCCAAAAGCATCCTTTTTGGCGGGAAACTTGCCAATGTTGGCCCGCTTTGGTAAAATGACCAACAGAAATAGTAACAACTTTGTAATTTTTGTTGTGACGTCGTTTTTGGGTGCATACTACATGAAACTGCCGAATTCCCCGCACCCGGGAAACGGGGGAACCACATCAGTCAGGGTGAATTGATCCCGCTTCAAAGGGATCATAGGGAACCTTCAACCGAATCCTTAAGCTAACCTCGCAGGCCTTGGAAGGAGTTAGACATCTTGAGAAAGACTTTAGCAGCAGCGGTAACGAGTTTGGCTCTATGTTTCAGTCTAGGAACGGGAAGCGCCTTTGCGGACGAGCAGGAAACGTCGCTCTCCAACATCGTCAATTCCGTGTACGGCACGCCCTACAAATACGGCGGCACCAGCACGGCCGGATTTGATTGCTCCGGGTTTACGCGGTATGTGTTCGAACAAATGGGCGTTACGCTTCCTCGCGTATCCACGGCCCAATACAAGGTAGGAACACCGGTATCCAAAAGCGAGCTGCAAGCCGGCGATCTTGTCTTCTTTAACACCCTGGGTGGCGGAAAAGTATCGCATGTGGGCATCTACGTTGGCGACGGAGAATTTGCCCATGCCTCTTCATCTAAAGGAATCCGGATCGACAAACTGAGCAGCAGTTATTACCAAAACCGCTTCGTTGGCGCGAAGCGGGTGCTCAGCAAATACGGTTACTCCGAGTACGCCGCGGAATCCTGAACCTCCGCCGGCGCTTTATTCCGCTCCGCATGACCTGCCCGCCGTAAGCTTATTCTTCGGGAATTGGCTTGCGGTTTTTTTCATCCCTATCTATATAACGAAGCGACACGCCAAAAGGTTACCGATTTTTTGTTGATTTCCATAAATCCACAGGTGTCCGAGAGACGGCAAAACCTTTACAAGTCAAGTAAATCCCGTTAGAGTGAGGGTAATAGGAATGCCGTTTTTAAAGGAGGATCCCAATGGATAAACCGATTGTTCAGTTTCGCATCGTCCCCATGGAAGAGAGCCACGGCGCAGAAATTTGCACCTGGCGGTACGATTCTCCCTATGACGTTTACAGCTGGCTTCCTTGGGAACAAATGAAAGCGCTCGATGTCGAATTCGGCAACCCGGCGATCAGAGCGGAGCAATACGTGTCCGTGCTGGACGAGAACGGAGAACTCGCCGGATTTGCCCAATATTTCCCGTTGGAGAGGGTTACGCGGCTCGGTATCGGCATGAAACCGGAATTGTGCGGACAAGGGCTCGGCAAACGGTTTGTAACGGCGATCGTCGAGGAGGCGCTGCGGCGGAAACCGGGCCATGAGATCGATTTGGAAGTGCTGACGTGGAACACCCGGGCGATTCGCGCTTATCAAAAGGCCGGCTTCACCATCACGGACCTATACGACAAAATGACCCCTGGCGGCATCTCCAAGCCTTTTTATTGCATGGTGTATCGAGGGCCTCACCCCTCATCCTGAAATGCTCCTGATCCATTAGAACGGACTTGCTATGAAGTTTGTTACAATTTTTACCGCAATCACGTAGGAATTGTTCCTATTTTTGACACAAAGACTATGATCGAGCGGCATGTTCCGTTATAATGGAAAAGGTAGCTTACATAGGAGGGGCGATTGGAATGCAAAAGTGGATCATGAGCGGATTGTTCTTCGTGGCTTGCGCTATGGCCATCGTATTGATGTTCACCCTGCCGAGCCGGGAGCAGGCCGCCAAGGAAGCCAAACCGCAATTGCCTGAAATTACGATGAATGCGGCACAAGCCGAAGCCACCGTAAAAGCAAACTGCATCACCTGCCACGGCGATCAGTTGCAAGGGGGCGCGGGACCGAATCTGCAAAAGATCGGCGCCGAACTAACGGCTGACCAGCTTTACGGCATTATCACCAAAGGCAAAGGCGGAATGATGCCTTCCTTCAAGGATCGGCTCAAGGATGAGGAAATTGCCAACATCGCGATGTGGCTCGCGGAGAAAAAATAACGGCAAAAATAACGGCATATGAAAAGCACGCCCGCCGGAAACTTAAGCGTTTCCGGCGGGCGTTTTTTGCCTGGCCTAATCCGCGGCGCACATTTTCTCGAACGCCTCGTTATATTGCTGCGCTTCTTTAATATCCACTGCCGTAATTCCGCCTTCTTCCCATGAGGTCAGCCGAAGGGTCACGGTTTTATAGTCGATCGTAATAAACGGATGATGATTAAACGCTTCCGAAATCGCGGCTACCTCATCCACGAAAGCAATGCCTTTCATAAAATTGGAGAACGTATATTTGCGGAAGATCCATCGTCCTTCCTCAAGTTCCCAGCCTTCCAGCTTTTCCAAATGCGCTTGTACTTCTTGCGGTGTAAACGGCATCATTTATCCTCCCCGTTCTCTTCAAGAACTCCTAGTTATGTAAGTATCCCCTGGCGCATCGGGACCTAAGCTTCCGGCCCCGTCCTCAACTATTTTATTCCACATACAACCTGAACATGCGTAATGCTTCCTGACTAACTATTTTACCACGGAATCCCGCGCCAAACCAAATCTCTCTAGATCAAAGCCACGGAAGTAAGCTCTTCGTCCCCGATCAGAAAATTGATGCGGTGCCCCTCAGGATCATAAATAACGATCGCGCTCCCCACCTCAAGAACGGGCTCCGCTCCTAACGCAAAAAACAGGTCTTCAGCCAGCGCTTCCTGCACTTCGGCCCGCTCCTCGTCCGCCAATCCCGCCCACTCCGACGATTCCATATCAAAGAAAAGGTAGCTATCGGAAATCCGGCCCACCGCTTTCGTCAGGTCGGCCAAAATATATTCATAATCTCTTCCGTGCTTTACTCCCACCGTGATATCCTCCCTTGATAGCCCTGGTATTCAGGCTATGATCTTATTATACCTGAAAAAACCACTTAAAAAAAAAGGGAAAACTGTCGATAAAATAGATAAATCTTTTTTTAGGCAGCAGTAACGTCTTTTCCGCAAGGATGCGGAAAGAAAGAAAGGATTCAATTTAACTCAAGGACGAGGTGTACAATGGAAATTTCATCGATTATCGGACTTATTCTTGGATTCGTTGCGCTCATTGTAGGGATGTTTCTAAAAGGTGCGCCTATTGGAAGCTTGGTCTCCAACCCAGCGGCCTTCGTCATCATATTCGTCGGAACCGCGGCGTCGCTGTTCATGGCCTTCCCTATGGCGGATATGAAAAAATTTCCCAAGCTGCTTAAACTGATCGTCTCTCAACCGAAGATGATCACCAAAGCTGAATTGATTACGTTGTTTACGGAGTGGGCCACGATTACCCGGCGCGAAGGACTCCTGGCCTTGGAAGCGAAAGTCGAAGAAATCGATGACGACTTCCTGCGCGGAGGCATGCGCATGATCATCGACGGCAACGACCAGGAATTCGTTCAGGACGTGCTTACGGAAGACATTGCGGCTACCGAAGAACGGCATAAAGTCGGGGCGCAGATCTTTGCCCAGGCTGGGATGTACGCACCGACCCTCGGCGTTCTCGGCGCCGTCGTCGGTCTGATTGCGGCCCTTTCGGATATGAGTGATATCGAAAAATTGTCCCACGCGATTTCCGGCGCTTTTATCGCCACCGTATTTGGTATTTTTACCGGTTATGTGCTGTGGCATCCGATCGCCAATAAATTGAAACGTCTCTCCAAAAAAGAGATGGAAGTGAAATTAATGATGGTGGAGGGACTGCTGTCGATTCAATCCGGCGTATCCACCATCGCTATTCAACAGAAGCTGGCCGTGTTCTTAACCCCTGCCGAACGTGCGGAAATTTTAGAAAAGGGGGTAAATGAAGGTGAGCAAAAAGAATAAACACCAGGATCACGAGGAACATGCCGACGAAAGCTGGCTGCTTCCTTATTCCGACTTAATGACGCTGCTGCTGGCGCTGTTCATCGTCTTGTTCGGCATGAGTACGATCGACGCCAAGAAATTTGAAGAAATGAGCCAGGCGTTCAATAGTATCCTTACCGGAAGCGTCAGCATTTTGGACCAAACGTCCATGACCGAAAAACAGGATTCGTCCAACGGACTGGACAAGCAGCCGGAATCCTCTTCCATGATCAAGAACAACAGCGAGCTGATGCGCAAGGAACAGGAAAGCCTGGAGGCCCTGAAGCGGCAGCTGGACAATTATATTAAACAAAACGGGCTGACCGACGATCTCGATACAAAGCTCAACCAATCTCAGTTAATGATCACCATTAGCGACAAAGCGTTGTTCGCTTCGGGTAAAGCCGAAGTCAAGCCGGAATCCCGTCAGCTCGCTAAAGCGATCTCGACGATGCTGCAGGAGTTTCCGGACTATGAGGTGATCGTTTCCGGGCATACGGACAACGTCCCGATCTCCACCTATGAATTCCCGTCCAACTGGGATTTGAGCGCGGAGCGCGCCTTGAACTTCATGAAGATCCTGTTGTTGAACTCCAACCTGGATCCGAAGAAATTCAGTGCGATCGGCTACGGCGAATACCACCCCGTTGCCGGCAACGATACGGCAGCAGGAAGAGCCCAAAACCGCCGGGTCGAGGTCTCGATCATCCGCAAATATGTGGACAGGAATCAACAGCTTGGCGTTACTGCGGCGCATTAAGCGGCGGCATACGCGCAAACCACGAAGGCAGACCCTCACGTCAGAGGGTCTGCCTTCGTTCGCTCTTGATTGGTTTTTTAGGTCAGCGTATAGTTCAGCGCTTCGCCGAGCTCCCGCTTCTCCCGCTCGGTCAGGTCCCGCCAAGTGCCGGTCTTTTGCCCGCCCAGGTGGATATTCATAATCCGGATCCGCTGCAGCTTGCGCACCTCATAACCTAGCGCGCTGCACATCCTGCGGATTTGCCGGTTTTTCCCCTCCGTTAAAATAATCCGAAACATCCTGTCCGAAACCCGGGTCACTTTACAGGGCAAGGTCATCTGGCCTAAAATCTTCACGCCTTCGCTCATCGCCTTCAAGAAGCCGGGTGTCATCGGACGGTCCACCGTCACAATATATTCCTTCTCATGTTTGCCTTCGGCCCGCAAAATTTTGTTAACGATATCCCCGTCGTTCGTCAGCAAAATCAGCCCCTCAGAGTCTTTATCGAGGCGGCCGATCGGGAAGATCCGCTCCGGATGTCCGACAAAATCGACGATATTGCCTTTAACATGACTCTCCGTCGTACTCGTAATCCCTACCGGCTTATTCAACGCGATATAGACGTGTTTGGTCGGCTTAGGCGCAACCGGCCTTCCCTCGACTCGCACATCGTCTCCCGCTTCGGCCTGGCTGCCCAGCACGGCGGTGACGCCGTTAATCGTAACTTTCCCCGACTCCACCAGCTTGTCCGCTTCGCGCCGGGAGCAATATCCTGTCTCACTGATAAATTTGTTGATTCTCATGTTGTTATCTTATCCACCCGCCTCTGTAAATTCAAGCCGCCTTGCCTGCGGCTAATCGGCCAAATCCGTCATTTCTCCGGAGTCCGCAGCTTCCTCCGCGGAAGCCAGCGGCAGCGTAATCGTGACGACCGTCCCCTTGCCCAACTCGCTTTCGATCAGCATTGTTCCGCGATGGCTCTCGATAATCCGCTGGCTTACCATCAGACCGAGACCGGTTCCTTTCTCCTTGTTCGTGTAGAAGGGTTCACCCAGCTTGTGCAGCCGCTCCTTCGCGATACCTTCGCCCTCGTCAATCACCCGCAGCACCGCTTGGCCGCCTTGGCCCGCCTCCAGCTGAAGGGCGATTTTCCCGCCTTTCGGCATGGCTTCCATGGCATTTTTCAGCACATTGATAAACACTTGTTTAAGCTGATTTTCCTCACAATGGACAAAAACGGGCTGCTGCGAGAAAAGAACCTGAAATTCGATATTATGTAAATGCGCCTCACTGTCCAATAAAGAGACGACGTCCCCCACTGTAAAACGGACATCCTTCGTTTGAAATTGCACGGCTTGCGGCTTCGCCAGGATCAAAAATTCACTGACGATCAGATTAATCCGGTCCAGTTCGGCCAGCATGACATCCGTATGCATCGTATTGATCGTTTTGGTCTGCTGCTGCATTTGCAGAAACCCCCGCAGCGTTGTCAGCGGGTTCCGGATTTCATGGGCGACCCCTGCCGCCAACTGGCCGACCGTGGTCAGCTTTTCCGATCGCCTCAGCAGCTCATCCATCTTATTGTGTTCCGTCATGTCCCGGGAAATGCTGATAAACGCCGTGATTTTTCCTTCCTGATCATAAATCGGCGATACGCTGATGCCGACCTCGACACAGCTGCCATCCTTCCGCAGCCGTACCGTTTCCGTTACGACGGAGACCGTTTTACCGTAGGCCTCTTCTTCCTGGCGCCAGGCCAACCTGTTGTCCTCTTCCTCAAAGGGAGGAATAAAATCAAGGTGCGAACCGATGATCTCTTCGCTCTTCCACCCATACAAGCTCTCAAAAGCGGGGTTTACCAGCAGCACCCGCCCCTCGATATCCGTAATATGAATCGCGTCGGCGGTCTGGCTGATGATCGATTCCAAATATTCTTTCATGGAGCGGTTTTCTTCGTTTTTCTGCGTTAATTCCCTGGTGTAGTTGCCCAAGCTGTCGGCCATCGCGTTGATTTTGTTAGCCAGCAGGCCCAGCTCATCCTTCCGGTCGACCTGCAGCCGGGCTTCAAACTGCCCGACGGACAGCTCATTGACCTGGTCGAGAATATTCCGCAGCGGCTGGATCAATCGCCCCGCCATCCAATAGCTTGCCAAAATCATCAAAAGGAGTAGACTAAAGGAAACTGTGAACTGGCCGATCACCTGCCTCGAAATAGCGTTCGCGATCGGTTCATAGCTGGAGATGATCCGAATCACGTAAGGCGCTTGTTTGTTCGGGAGAATCGGAACGTAGCTCACCAGGACATGCTTGTTATTGATCACCGTGTCGTACAACAGGCTTTTCTTTTGGCTGATCGTTTCCCGGACGGCCCTTTCCACCATGTCGTCATTTTTGTATTCATAGGTTCCGAATAACAGATGATCCTGATTGATTTGCTCTGGATTAAAGCCGCTGATTTCCAGCAGACTTTGATTGGTGCCGAGAGATTCCCGCACGATCCTTTCCGGGCTGGTCATATAAAGAATCCCGTCCACCATTCCGCTGCTCATTTTGTCCCCGAGGGACATCTTTACATAGTTATACATCGAGCGACTTTGTTCGACAGCTAGGGCGATATGCTTAGCCGTCAGCATCATGTTCGCTTCCCGGTCTCTGCGCAGATTGTCCCGGGTCGAGAAGTAGCTTAGCACGATATTCAAGGACAAGATAATCATGGCAAAACATGAGATGATCAAAGCAAGTTTCGTTTTTATAGTCAAAGTTTCACCCCACTTCTGAAGCCATAGTATGGGTTTTTATGGTAATCGTTAATTTCTACTTTCATCATACCTTTTACGACAAGGTTTGCAAAGACGTTGAAATTCCCAGATCGTTTCCCTACAATAAGTAAAAATGCCTACACAGTTGGTTCTTTGGTTGTATCGAGCTATTAGCAGTGGACAAAACACCAACTTATCCACATCCTATTAACATATCAACAGGACCAAAGTATAATATGTGTATAATAATGGGGATATTACCCTACTTATACACAGTGTTATGCACAATATGTTAACAACGAATGCTTGTTCGTTGGACAAACCTTGGACAAACCTGGGGATGAACACCTTAGAAGGAGTTGAACGGATTATTGATATCTTATCCGCATGAACACTGGATGAAGGAGGCGATTCGCGAAGCGAAAAAGGCGGAAGCGATGGGAGAGGTCCCTATCGGAGCGGTAATCGTGCTGGGTGACGAAATTGTCGGCCGCGGCCACAACTTGCGGGAAAGTTCACGGGACGGGACAGCCCATGCCGAAATGATTGCGATCCGGGAGGCCAGCGTACATTTGGACGCTTGGAGGCTGCTCGATTGCCGGCTCTACGTCACGCTGGAGCCTTGCCCGATGTGCGCGGGCGCGATCGTGCAGTGCCGGGTTCCCCACGTCGTTTACGGGGCCCCCGATCCAAAGGCCGGCTGCGCGGGAACGCTGATGAACCTGCTGCAGGAGCCCCGTTTCAATCACCGGACCGAAGTTACCGCCGGAGTGCTGCAAGAGGAATGCGCTTCTTTGCTGACTTCGTTTTTTCGCCGATTGCGCCAAAAATAAAGGTCCCTAAAGTAAAACCTCCAGCCCTGTGAATAAATAAGGGGTTCTGGAGGTTTCTTCGTTTATATGATTCCATCAATATCAATAGCCGAAGCTTCGCATCTCTTCCTTAAACTTATCCAGCGTCATCGTCTCGGCCGGGATGCCGATTTCAAACTCCGGCTTTTCGTTGATATGGCCATAAGTACTGGTCGACTGCAGCGCCATTTTTACGTTGTCGTTCGTTTGCGCATCGTTGAACTCCACATCGGCAATAAGCGTCTGATAAACGGGAAAGTTATTCCCATCGATCGCCGTATTCACTGTAAACCGGTGAATTTGCAGATGATCAAAGACTTTCGGCAGCACATTGTGGATAACTTTTGCGGCCGCCTCCGCATCCGTATCGTTCGTTGCTTCAAACCGGACGACCTGTTTTGCTTTGATGCCTTCCGGCAGCTCCGCTTCCTCGGGCTTCATCGTTTTAAAATATTTGTCCGGCTCAAACTGCCCAAGTACCGCCGTCATCAAATCCGCGCCAAGCTTCTGCGTCTTCTCCGGATCGAGCAGATCCGGGCCGAACCCATCGCCGCTCTGCTTCGCCAGCTCTTTCCAATCCAGCTCGACGAATTGCCCCGTAACGGACTTCGGCATCGGCAAAAACGGAACGCTTGGAACTTGCAAATACAGCTTCTCCTTCGTCATCACGAACGGAACGGTAATGGTTGCGGCCGCTTTACCGGCCAGTTTGATTTCCAGCTGTCCTTCGGTTTGCATCGGGTCTTTGCGGTAAATCTGCCGTATGTTGATTTCAGCGTCGGAAAGCGCCGAGAGGATCGCAACGAGATTCGGATTCAAAGATGCCGCGTTAACGGACAGACCCGAAATTTTGATGCGGTTCTCCAGGACGAAAGAATCCATGCCGAGCGCCTGCAGAGCCGCCCTGCTTAACGCTTCCTTCGGCTCCTTCTCGGCGGTGGCGGTGCATCCGGACAATATGGCAACTACCGGCAGTATGACCAGCAGAACAGACAGTACAGACACGTAAAACCGTTTTTGAAACATACAATCTCCCCGTCCAACCTTATTCTCAATTCCTCACACATCATATCCCATTTGGACCCGAATCGGAAGTTTTTTTGCCAAATTAATGGATGGCCTTTTTCTTGAAACGTCCGCCCTTCACGTCATGGATATTCCCGACCGCCAAAAAGGCGTTTTCGTCGTAATGATTTACGATTTCCTTCAACTTGGCTTCCTCCAAGCGGGTAATCACGCAAAAGATGACCTTTTTCGGATCCCCGGAAAATCCGCCTTCGCCCGATAAATACGTCACGCCCCGGCCCAGGCGGCTCAAAATGGCGTCCCCGATTTCGTCAATCTGGTCGCTGATGATCCAAACCGATTTCGATTCGTTTAAGCCGTCTACGACGATATCGATCGTTTTATAAGCAATATAATAGGCCAGCAATGAGAATAAAGCCCGTTCCCAGCCGAATACAAATCCGGCGCTTAGCAAAATGAAGAAGTTGAAAAACATGATGACTTCGCCTACGGAAAAAGGAGTTTTGCGGGAGATTAATATAGCGACAATTTCGGTTCCGTCCAAGGATCCGCCAAAACGGATCACGATCCCGGTTCCGAGGCCGAGCAAAATGCCGCCGAACACGAATGCCAGCAGAGTATCGCTCACAAATGCTTGAACGGGATGCAGCAGCGCCGTTCCGGCCGACATGACGGAGATCCCGATCAGCGTGGATATGGCGAACGTTTTGCCGATCTGCTTATAGCCGATAATGAGAAAGGGGAGGTTAAAGAGGAATAGAAAAATACCCAGCGGGAAACCCGATAAATATGAAGACATGACGGAGATGCCCGTAATTCCGCCGTCCGTGATCTTGTTGGGCACCAGGAACAGCTCAAGCGCTACGGAAACGATAATCGCTCCGATCACAATGAACATGGTCCGGAACAGTATACTTTTGACCGTTCTCTGTTTATGCTGCCGCATTTGCTGCGGCAAGCCCGAGGAAGTCATATTGCTTGGGTTTATGGCGTTCAATCGCATCACGATCCTTTCGGTAAAAATATCTTTTCTTTCATCTCCACTCCTAATTGATCCATTTCTTGAAACCGGACGGACACCCTATCTTTATTATTGCATGTTTTTATGCTTCATGTCTTGCTTTTCATGCAATTTTAAATTTGAAAAACCTCACCGCTGGCGAGGTCCTTTGCCGTGCAAACCCATACGCTCAGACAAAGGGAGGGGAGGGTATGGAGTGGCTCAAGACCAAAATCAGTGCTTGACAAAATAAATGATGACGTAGATGGGGGAGGGTGTCTCTCCAAACCACTTTGCACAATTATCCCTTTGGTTCAGGAAGCCAAGTCACCTGGTCAAACGGGATAATCGTGCAAAGCCTCCGAATAGCGAGTCTCGTTCCAGGCCACGGTCTGTTGTAGGCTTGACTGTCAAGCACTGATGATTAAGTTGAACCAATATAATGTTTAAAAAAACCTCAGCCTTGGGCTGAGGTCGTGATGTTTCCGGGTCAGGCTTATCCTACTTATCCTTCAGGATTGTTATGGCTGACGTGGTTCTGTGTCTTTACTTTCTTGGACCCGGACAGCGGCTCCGGTCCCCCCTGTTTCCGCTCGCGGCGCGGGTTGTCTTCCGGTCCGTTGCCGGCCGAAGTTTGATACGTTTGCGGTTTTGTCATCGCAAGTCCTTCCCTTCATTATCGATGTAGGGTTAATTTGTGATGAAACCCTCTGCATTATGCAAAAAAGAGAGCATCGCTGCTCTCTTGCAAACCGCATAGTATGTATGGCGGAGAGGATGGGATTCGAACCCATGTGAGCTTGCACTCTAACGGTTTTCAAGACCGCCCCGTTATGACCGCTTCGGTACCTCTCCGTAAAGGTGAATCCGATTTGGGTAACAAATCAGATTCTACCACATTGCCTGCCGATCCGCAAGCCGTTAACGCTTGGTAATCTTCTCAATGTTACCCATGTAAGGCCGCAGCACTTCCGGGATTTCCACGCTGCCGTCCGCTTGCTGGTAGTTTTCCAGAATCGCGGCAACGGTGCGTCCTACCGCCAGCCCCGAGCCGTTCAGGGTATGCACGAATTCGGGTTTGGCCTTCGGCTCCGGGCGGAACCGGATATTGGCGCGGCGAGCCTGAAAATCCTCGACATTGGAGCAGGAGGAAATTTCGCGGTACATGCTGCTCTCCGGCAGCCACACTTCGAGATCGTACGTTTTGGCGGCCGTAAAGCCAAGATCGCCCGTACACAACGCCAGCACGCGATAAGGTAATTTAAGCAGCTGCAGCACGCGCTCCGCGTTGGCGGTCATCTTCTCCAACTCATCATAGGACGTATCCGGATGCACGATTTTGATCATTTCCACTTTGTTGAACTGGTGCTGGCGAATCAATCCGCGCGTATCCCGGCCCGCCGCGCCTGCCTCCGAACGGAAACAGGAACTGTAAGCCACATAGTTGCGCGGAAGATCTTCCGCATTCAAAATCTCATCGCGATGATAGTTTGTCACAGGCACTTCCGCCGTAGGGATAAGATAGTAATCGCTGGTCCCCTGCAGCTTGAACAGGTCCTCTTCGAACTTCGGAAGCTGCCCCGTTCCGTACAAACTGTCGCGGTTTACAATGTACGGCGGCAGCATTTCCTCATAGCCATGTTCATTGCTGTGCAAATCCATCATGAAGCTGATCAGCGCCCGCTCCAGGCGCGCCCCGAGGCCCTTGTAAAAAGCAAACCGCGATCCGGTGACCTTGGCCGCCGCTTCAAAATCGAGAATGCCGAGCCCGGCCGCCACGTCCCAATGGGCTTTCGGAGCAAAATCAAAAACCCGCGGCTCGCTCCAACGGCGAACCTCGACGTTTTCCTCCTCCGAAGCGCCCACCGGCACGCTCGCGTGCGGAATGTTCGGAATCGCCAACATCAATTCATCGATCTGCGCCTCGAGCGTCCGAATCTCCTCGTCCAGCTCCTTGATCCGGTCCCCGACCTCGCGCATTTCCGCGATCAACTCATCGGCATTCTCCTTGTTCTTCTTCCGCTGCGCCACTTCGGCGGACACCGTATTGCGGCGGTTCTTCAGCGATTCGCTCTCCTGAAGCAGCTCCCGGCGTTTCTCGTCCAGCGGCTGAAAACCGGAGATGAGCTCCAGCGATTTCCCCCGGTTTTTCAAGGCTTCTGCAACCCGTGCATAATCGTTTCGCATTATTTTTACATCCAACATGAGTAGTCCCTCCTAGATTCATCCCTTTGCAGGCCTGCCTACCTCAAGAATCATCCGTCGAAGGGAGGCTGCTGCTATGGATAGATGGAAACGCCGGCCGGCGGTTTTTATGATCCCAAACAGATAAAACCTCGACCCATCAAAGGAGTCAAGGTCCCTGTCTACGGCCGCTTCGTCTGCTTGATCATTTCAACAAAATAAGCATGGAGCGAGAAGTCATCGGTCAGCTCCGGGTGAAAGGACGAAACGAGCAAATGCCCCTGACGGGCCGTGACGATCTCGTCCTTGTACGTCGACAATACTTCAACGCCCGGTCCTGCCGCGGTGATCAGCGGTGCGCGAATAAATACGGCCCGCAGCGGAGCATCAAGACCCTTAACCTCCAAATCCGTCTCAAAGCTCTCCCGCTGGCGTCCGAAAGCGTTCCGCGATACCTTGATATCCATTAAACCGAGGTGGGATTCTTCCCCGCCTTCGATTTCCTTGGCCATCACGATCAGACCGGCGCAGGTGCCAAACAGAGGTTTGCCTTCCCGGGAAAAGTCTTGGATCGCTTCAATAAATCTGTATTTCCGCATCAGTTTGCCGATCGTCGTGCTTTCGCCCCCCGGAATGATGAGTCCGTCCAGTTCGCTCAGCTGCTCAGTCCGCTTCACGGCCGTCCCGCTGGCCCCGGCGCTTTCCAAGCTCCGAATATGCTCCGCTACGGCGCCCTGCAGCGCCAACACTCCTACCTTCATGGCAAATCCTTCTTTCTTTCCGCAGCCAAAACTATGTACACCCCGGCCATCAAACGGATTTGCCGGGGTAGGTGAGGACCGCTTCCTTCGCTATTTCCGGACCCTATTACCAGCCGCGTTCCGACATCCGTTCCGCAGCGGACAATTTGGAAATCTCGATTCCTTTCATCGGCGTACCCAAGTTTTTGGATACTTCGGCAATCAACTTATAATCCGTGTAATGCGTCGTCGCCTCGACGATCGCGCGGGCGAACTTCTCCGGGTTGTCCGATTTGAAAATACCCGAACCGACGAACACCCCGTCCGCGCCCAGATGCATCATCAGCGCGGCGTCGGCCGGGGTCGCCACGCCGCCGGCGGCGAAGTTCACGACCGGCAGCCTGCCGTTTTCATGAACCTCCAGGAGCAAATCGTACGATACACCCAGGTTTTTGGCCTCCGCGTACAGTTCGTCTTTGGACATGTTTTGAACTTTACGGATTTGGCTGTTGATCAGACGCATATGACGAACCGCTTCCACGATATTTCCGGTTCCGGGTTCACCCTTCGTACGGATCATCGACGCGCCTTCACTGATTCGGCGCAGCGCTTCGCCAAGGTCTTTCGCGCCGCAAACGAACGGTACGGTGAAATCCCGTTTATCGATATGAAACACTTCGTCCGCCGGAGTCAACACTTCGCTCTCGTCCAGATAGTCTACCCCCAGCGATTCAAGAACTTTCGCTTCTACGTAGTGGCCGATCCGGGCTTTCGCCATGACCGGAATGGAAACGACCTTCATTACTTCTTCGATAATCGTCGGGTCCGCCATCCGGGCGACGCCGCCGGCTGCCCGAATATCCGAAGGAACCCGCTCCAGCGCCATGACGGCGGTAGCCCCGGCCGCTTCGGCGATCTTGGCTTGCTCGGCGTTCATAACGTCCATGATGACGCCGCCTTTTTGCATCTCGGCCATGCCTCTCTTGACACGCGATGTTCCTGTTTCCATGTCCAACCCTCCGATAATAATCTAACTTGATATTTTACAATATTCCCTTTAAATATACAACTCGCTTACTCGGAATTTCGGGTCTAGAACAGATTCTTGATCCCATTGAACAGATCGCTGAAGAAATCGCCGATCGCCCGCATCATCAAGGTGAACCAGCCGGCCTTCTCCGTGTCCTGGGCCGTAATCAGGTTGACGGTTTTTTCCAACGTTTGCTCCATCCCCGGAGCTTTAAAGGAATAAGTAACCGTCCCCACCTTTGTCCCCTGCTTCAGCGGAGCGGTCAGGCTGGCGGCATCGTCCAGCGTCACTTTCGCTTGAACGGCGCTCGTATCCGCCCCTTTCGGCACTACAAAGCTGACGGCTTGATCGGTTACCACAGGTACTTTCGTGTTTTTCGCTTTGTTTATGGTTACCGTCTCCGTACCGGCCACTGTCGCTTTTGGAGGAACGATCTGTTTGGTCTCGAAGTTATTGAAGCCGTAATCCAGTACTTTGCGGGTTTCGACGAAACGCGCGGACTCCGATTTGGCGTCTGCGCCCATGACGACGCTGATTAACCGCATGCCGTTCCGCACAGCCGTTCCCGTAAAGCAGTTGCCGGCTTTGGAGGTATGTCCGGTTTTCAGGCCGTCCATACCCTCATAAGCATATTTTCTTAAGTACACGTTATCTTTGTTCGCTTCCAGCATCCAGTTCAGGTTCACCATCGGCGCGGTGTCGCGGGCCCGGAACTTTTTGCTTTGAATGGTGGTAAAACGGTTGAAGTCCGGATGGTCGGTTACGATATACTTGGCCAGGATCGCCGCATCCATAGCGGACATGACGGTTTCCTTGCCGTCGGTCGGCTGAAATTCCTCGGGCATATCTTTAATGTCAAGGCCGGTGGCGTTGGCGAAATGGGTATGGGTCATACCCATCCGTTTGGCTTCGTCGTTCATCATTTTAACGAATGCCTGCTCGGAACCGGCAACGTGCTCGGCGAGCGCCACCGTAGCGTCATTCGCCGATGCGATGGCCATGGCGGTATACAGCTCTTCTATCGTATGCTGATCTCCCTCGGCCAGGAAAATCCGCGAGCCGATCGTGTTTGCGGCATTTTTTCTTACCGTTACCACTTCGTCCCATTTGAATTTGCCCTGTTTTACGAGGTCAGCAACAATGTATTCGGTCATCATTTTGGTCATGCTGGCCGGCGGCAACGCCTCATCGCCGTTGACACTCAGCAGCACTTGCCCGGATACGGGCTCCAATAAAACGGCGGATCTTACTTTAAGGTCTAAGGATTCCACGGAAGGAATTGAGGTGGTCGCAGATTGCACTGCCGCAGGTTTGGTAGAAGTTGCTTCCGTTTGTTCTCCTTCCGCCAGCGCCATGGGCGGCACCAAAGAGAAGCACAGTGCGTTCAGCAGCAATACAGACGCTACGCTTTTGCGCAGGAAACGCCGTTTGGATGATGTTGTCTTACGTTTTGATTGTTTGTGTTTCAATGCCCTTAAAGCTCCCCTCATATTCTCTTTCATTTACTTTTTCTATTCTATCACAGGGGATATCGCAAAAAAAGACAAGCCCCGGCGAAATTGCCTGGCTTGCCTTGGTAGATTGTGGAATAAAGGTAGAGCCGATAGATTTATAGCGAGTAGTTCGGCGCTTCCTTCGTGATTTGCACATCGTGCGGATGGCTTTCGCGGAGGCCGGCTCCCGTAATCCGGATAAATTGTGTATCGTTCCGCAGCTCGTCCAGATTTTTAGTGCCGCAGTAGCCCATGCCGGAACGCAGCCCGCCGATCAGCTGATGGATCGTGTCGGACAGCGGACCTTTGTAGGCAACCCGTCCCTCGATGCCTTCCGGAACAAGCTTCTTGTCGTCATCCTGGAAGTAGCGGTCTTTGCTGCCCTGCTTCATCGCGCCCATCGAACCCATGCCTCTGTACACCTTATAGCGGCGCCCTTGATAAATTTCCGAATCGCCGGGGCTCTCTTCCGTTCCCGCAAACAAGCTGCCCAGCATCACGGCATGCGCGCCCGCGGCGATCGCCTTCGTGATTTCGCCGGAATATTTGATGCCGCCGTCGGCGATAATCGGCACCCCGTACTCGCGGGCTACCGTTGCGCAATCGTATACGGCCGTGATCTGCGGCACGCCGATGCCGGCGATGACCCGGGTCGTACAGATGGACCCCGGACCGATCCCGACTTTCACCACCGATGCCCCCGCTTCAATCAGGGCTCTGGTGGCATCTCCGGTCGCGACGTTCCCGGCGATGATCGTCAGGTCCGGATAACGTTTGCGGAGCTCTTTGACCGCATCGATGATGTTGATATGGTGGCCGTGCGCCGAATCGACCGTAATGACGTCAACGCCGGCATTGACCAACGCATCGGTCCGCTCGAACGTATCTTTGGAAATGCCCACCGCCGCGCCGACAAGCAGGCGCCCCTGAGCGTCTTTGGCCGCGTTCGGGAACTGGATCGCTTTTTCGATATCCTTAATGGTAATGAGGCCTTTCAGTACATTGTTCTCATCGACCAAAGGCAGCTTCTCAATCTTATGCTTCTGCAGGATCACTTCAGCCTCCTGCAGCGTTGTTCCGACCGGAGCGGTAACCAGATTTTCGCGGGTCATAACCTCGCTGATTTTGATATTGTAATCATGCACAAACCGCAAGTCCCGGTTCGTCAAAATCCCGATCAGCTTATGCTCATCATCGACGATCGGCACCCCGGAAATCCGGAATTTCCCCATAACCGCTTCCGCATCGGATACAAGATGGTTTGCCGTAAGCGAAAAAGGATTGGTGATTACGCCGCTTTCGGAGCGTTTAACCCGATCCACTTCCTCTGCCTGCTGCTCGATCGGCATATTTTTGTGAATGATCCCGATGCCGCCTTCCCGCGCGATCGCAATCGCCAGCGCACTTTCCGTCACCGTGTCCATCCCTGCGCTGATCAGCGGAATGTTCAGCTTCACCTTGTCGCTCAGCTTCGTGGATACGTCGACCTCTTTAGGCAGTACCTCCGATTTGCGCGGAACCAAAAGCACATCGTCGAACGTTAAGCCTTCCTTATCAAATTTACTTTCCCACACCTTAAAGATCCTCCTTTAATGATTTTGTATGATGGCCGATTTCCTAAGTAAGCCCGGTTAAAGACGGCTGCGTGTACCCTTACCTAAAACAAGAACCGCCTGAAGCGGTATCTCGTGCTTGGGATCACCCTTATATATCAAGACCGGAAAGCCCCTTACGAAAATATATTATTGCAATCTTAGCAAAGGCCCTATAGGCTGTCAAGGAAAAGCAGAGCCAAATCTCCAAAGGGCTCCCGTGGGGAAACAATTGTCTTTGGGACACGAACACGGCCAAAAAACGCAGCTTCCGTCCACTGTATTTCTGCCCTAAACCGGGGATTCCGATTCTTCCGGCTTCAAAACAAAAGAACGGGGCCGTATCGGCTCCGTCCTTTGTTCTTTATTCGGTCTAAGTTCGGCCCGCCCGCACATGGCCAGGTACAGCGCCTGTCCGGCCGCTTACGGTTTGCGGTTCTCGCTGTATATCACCTGGTCGATAATCCCGTAGGCCTTGGCCTCTTCCGCGGTCATAAAATAATCCCGGTCCATATCCTTCTCGATCTTCTCCAGAGGCTGGCCTGTGCAATCGGCGGCAATGGTATTCAATCTCTCGCGGATACGCAAAATCCGCCGCGCGCTGATCTCAATGTCGCTCGCCTGCCCCTTTACGCCGCCATGCGGCTGGTGGATCATGATTTCGCTATTCGGCAAGGCGAAGCGTTTTCCTTTGGCTCCGGCCAATAGCAGAATCGCCGCGAAGGAAGCGGCAAAACCGGCGCAAATGGTCTGGACGTCCGGCTTCACGTACTGCATCGCATCGTAAATCGCAAAACCCGCTGAAGTCGAACCGCCCGGGCTATTGATATAAAAATGGATGTCCTTCTCCGGATCCTCAGCCGCCAAAAACAACATCTGCGCCGTAATGCTGTTGGCCACCTGATCGTCAATCTCCGAACCGAGGAAAATAATCCGGTCCTTTAGGAGACGCGAATAAATGTCGTAAGAACGCTCTCCGCGATCCGTCTGTTCAATGACATATGGAATTACCGAGCTCATAGGGTTACCTCCTTAATTGGGTCAAGCCGCAGCTGTCATCATCCATTGGCTCTTAACCGGCTTCGCCGTCCGCGTGTCCGGTTGGGCTGCCGCGTTACGTCGATATGACTGCAACGTTAAGGTTGGAACAAGGTTTTCAGGACGAGGCTCGTTGAACAACATGGCCAATGCAGAGGCATCCTGACGGCGAAATGCGTCCAAATAGGCATACACCACCGCTTCATGCGCTCCTGCATCGTTTTGCCGTTCCGAAAAAGCGCGCGCTTTTCCTTGCTCTTCTCCTTCCCGCGATTGAAGCAGACCGTTGCGCAGCTTCGTACGGGCCCGATGCAGCGCCGCCTTGACGGCCCCTTCCGTTGACTGAATCAACTGGGCCGCTTCCGCTGCCGTATACTGCAAAACATCCACCAACAGCAACGCGGTCCGTTGATTCGGCGGAAGCTGGCTGACCAAAGTCTCCATCGCCGCCCAAACGCTGGTCTCATCCAACTGCCGCTGTGGCAGTTCCTCCACGAGCATCGGCTGTGCCGGGAGCATTTTTTTGCGACCGCGGTCAATCCAGGTATTTCTGGCCGCTTTGTATAAATAAGCGCGTGTGAGCCGAATGCGATCCCCTTGATTCCGCAAGGAGGACCAAATCTTCAGCCACGTATCCTGTGCCAGATCATCGCCTTCCCATGCCGATCCTGCTAAAGCTCGGCAATAGCTGCGCAAGGCCTTTTGATGAGCGTCGATCCACTCTGGAAAATCGGGCCCTTCTCCGGCTTTCTCGGCTTTCCCGTTTCCTTCGGGAACCCCGGCAGTCCTGGCCGTTTTGCGATCCTCCCGCTCTGCAGCATCTTTACGCATGTTAGAACACCTCCTGCCCATACATCGCCCTAAAACCTTCCGACAGTTGACCAATCTATATTTTTTGATTTTGCTGTTCACCGTTATAAACGAAAAATGAGCGGTAATCGATACGGTCTCATGCAAAATATTTTAACTGATTTTTCGTATCCGTTCTAATTTAGTGGCGGTACTGCCGTGGTATAGATATGGTATGCACGAAAATCGTAAGCAGCGGCCAGCAAATATAAAAGCACAGCCGACGGATTCGGCCGTGCTCTCTTCTCCGGGGCTGTGCGGCATTCTTATCGCAAACTGTCCTTTTTCGCGCATGTTATAAACTCTAACGGACCGTAAAGGACCGTAAAGACCCTATCTCCCCATTTCCCGAGTATTTCCACTGGCGTTGCATTAACTTTTGCTCAAGCTGTCCCGTAAAAGCTATCCGAAATCTAACGGTTGTAGCAGCGGCTATTTACCGAAAAAAGCCCTTTTCTAAATTTATACGAAAAATAACTCAACGCGTTAAAGTGTGGAAGCGCGTCGAAACAAAAAGGGGGGGTGTTTGATTCTTTTTTTCCATAATATGGGTTTATACTGAATTCAGTTCATGAAGTTCAACTTCATAGCCCATCTGT
>SNQW01000154.1_pt1 | contig 55118 bp, 43 predicted proteins | sample 2580511 | NCBI WGS metagenome assembly SNQW01 (sample SAMN10953775, study PRJNA522744) | food fermentation metagenome | isolation source: 8-hour incubation of native-enriched microbial consortia from nixtamalized... | place: Mexico | collected 2017-09-24 | reverse complement strand
CCCTGGGTGGGCGACGCCGGCTGGGGCGGGGCCGGGTGGGCCGGTGCCGACGAGGGCGGAGTCGGCTGCGGTGGAGCAGGCTGGTCGGGCACGGGCGGCACGGGCCCCGGAGCGGGAGGAGCCGCGAAGTCGGGCAGGACCGGAGCCGCCGATGCGAGGGGCGGTGCCGCCACAGGGAACGCCGCGGCGGGCGCCTGGCCGAGCGCCTGCGGAGCCGCCGAGGGATACCCCGTGTAGAACGCATTCCAGTCCGGGCTCCCGTCCGGGAGGACCGGGAGGGGTGTGATCCCGTCGGCGTAGGTGGGCCAGGACGGCGCGGAGGCGACGGGCCGGGCGGCAGGGGCCTTCTTCGGCGCGAACAGGGCGTTCAGCAGCGGGATGAGCGTCGTCCCGACGGCGACGAGGATCGTGAGGGCGACGACGATGCGCCAGTACAGCTCGGTGTAGTCGAAGGTGTTGGGGAACGCGAGGAAGAAGACCAGCAGGGCGACGAGGGCGCCGAGGAAGACGATCGTCACGATGTGGATCACCTTCGTGAAGGTCGTGACATGGCGCTGCGCGGCACGGGTGAACAGCCGCACGTGGAGCAGTGCGAGCTGCAGGATCCCGATCACGAGCAGCAGCTGGAAGAAGCGCTCGGCGCCGAAGTAGAGGCCGTCTTCCGGAAGCCAGATCTTCACGAGGCCGACGAGGAGCGCGATGACCCAGGTGACCATGCTCGCGAGCTGGAGCCAGTCCGGCCGGTTCGGCGCGAGGCCCGCCTCGAGGATGGCGATCCCGGCGAAGGCGGCGAGCAGGAGGATCGTGAGGAAGGCGCGGCCGATGAGGCCGTTCTGATCTCCGACCAGCACCCACACGACGCAGACCAGGGCCGCGGCGATGAGAGCGCCGATGGCGACCCACAGCGAGCCCCTGATGAGCAGCGACATGTTCTTCTTGTCACCCTGCGGCTGCAGCCGGGCGGTGTCCGGATGGGACATGGGGATCCTCTCGTCGAGCGGCGATGCCTTCATCCTGCCACGCGCGGGGTCGCTTGTTCCGGCTTCCCGCAGGTCGGCCGGAAGATCGTGAGCCGCCGCGACTGGGGAGGAGGAGTCAGCCAACCTTCTTCGCGGAGGCCGCCGCGAACGCCGCGACCCGCGCCTGTGCATCCGGGGTCTCCAGGGCGGCGCCGATGGACCGGGCCTCCTCGCTCAGCTGCTCGGCGAACGTGCGCTCCGGCTGCGACCGCACCAGACGCTTGGCCTGCCCGTACGCGTCAGCGGCCCCGGCGATCCAGAACCGCGCCACCTCCTCGGCCCGCGCGCGGACCCGGTCGGCTTCCGTCCTGCCGTCCTCGCCCTCCACGACCTCTGCCACCAGGCCCCAGTCGAGGGCCTCCGCGGCGGTGAGCAGTCGATCCTGCAGCACGAGCTGGAGGGCGCGGCGCTGTCCGACGGCCCGCGCGAGCTGGGCCGACACGGAGAGGTCGGGCGTGAGGCCGATGTTCGCGTACAGGCTCCCGAGCTGCGACCGGGAGCCCACCACCGCGTAGTCCGTGGCGAGCAGGATGCCGAGTCCGCCGCCGGCCGTCGTCCCGTGCGCGGCGGCGACCACCGGCACGCTCGACTCCGTGAGCGCGCGGATCCCGGTGTTGATGACCTCCGCCAGCGCGGTGATCTCCGCCCCGGACGACCCCATGGTCGTCGCCATGTCGATCACGTCACCACCCGCGCAGAACGCCGGTCCCGCCGCGTCGATGAGGATGGCCTGCACGTCGTCGCGCGACGTCGCCTCGACCGTCGCGTCCCGCCAGGCATAAGCCAGATCGGCGTTGAAGGCGTTGAGGCGGGTCGGACGGTTGAGCGTCAGCCGCGCCATCCCCTCGTCGACGGCGAACAGGATGGCATCACTCATGGCTTCTCCTTCGAGCACAGGCGGATGCCTCCAGGCTAGTCGCGCTCAGGAGCCGTCCCAGACGCGAGCGACGAACCGCTCCATCCGTCGCCGGGTGCCGTCGAGTCGGAAGTCGACCTGTCCCGCCGCGCGGATCTCGTTCGGGGCGAGCGGGTGCGCCAGGCGCACGTTCTCGTGGCAGGACAGATCGGCGCAGATGTAGGTGCCGACCGAATCGCCGCGCTCCCCCGCCTCTCCCGTGCGTCGCGCCGCGAACAGCGCCACCTGGTTTCCCGGCTGCATCGTGTGGCAGATGTTGCACATGCCCGAGCGCCCACGCCCTGGTTCCGAAGCCCGCAGCACCACGCCGACCACGCGCCCCTCATGCGGGATGAGGACGTAGCCGCGCTTTCCGGCACTCGGGTCGCGCCAGGCGAAGAAGTCGAGGTAATCCCAGTCCACGAGGAGGAAGTCGTGCGGCATCTCCATGACGCGCAGCTCGTCGGCGTCCGCGTTCACGAACGAGGCCCGGACGTCGGCTTCGGTGAGAGGTCGCATCGCTCCAGTCTAGGAACTCGGCGCAGAGGTGAGGCCGGTCGCGCTCTCCGGCCGCCTGAGACCCGCGCGCGGGCTGAACTCGTCGATGCCTGCTGCGGACGGAACTAGTGGCATGCTCATGGATGGAGGTGCACGATGACGGCAGCCTGGGTGGTTCGGACCGGACGGTACGGAGAGCGCGATGCATGGGCGCTCAGCGAGAACGTCGCAGGCGGCGGCTGGGCCGAGGTCCCAGACCTCACCCCATGCAGTACCCGTGCGGACATTCAGGCACTCGTCACCGCAACGTTCCCTGAGGACTCCCTCGGACGGCGCGCGAACTACACCGGTCAGTTGTGGGCACTACGAGGCCGCATTCAACCCGGCGATGTCATGGCCCTGCCGATGAAGACCACCGGTGAGGTTGCCATCGGCTGTGTGACCGGTGGCTACGAGTACCTCGCTGACGAGGCAGACCCATCCAAGCGGCACATCATCCGGGTCGATTGGGCCGTGACCGACCTCCCGAGATCATCCATCAAGCAGGACCTCCTCTACACGTTGGGCAGCGCGCTGACGGTGTTCGCCCCGAGCCGTGGCCATGCTGTCGCTCGGCTCGAGACGCTGATGAGGACCCGCACAGATCCGGGCCAGTTGCCCTATAAACCCGCACCAAGCCTCAATGCCCCCTCTGCCCAGGGCGAAGACGACGTCGACGAGCCGGAGGCGCTACCGGACATCGCCGAACAAGCGCGCGACCAGATCCTCACCCGGATCTCAGAAACCTTCAAAGGCCACCAGCTCACCGTGCTCGTACAGGCAGTGCTTGAAGCGGAAGGATTCGTCTGCGAGGCATCGACGGGCGGAGCCGATGGAGGTGTAGACATCGTCGCGGGGCGCGGACTGCTCGGCATGGACTCCCCCAAGCTCATCGCTCAGGTGAAGTCAGGCGGCCAGGTCTCCGACCCTGTAGTGAGAGACCTGCTCGGCACCATGCAGCACGTGGGCGCCGAGCAGGGCCTGCTGGTCGCGTGGGACGGTGTGTCATCCTCGGCCCGGCATTCCTTGCAGCGGGAACGATTCCGCGTTCGGCTGTGGACGTCCTCAGACGTCGTCGATGCCGTACTCCGGGTCTACGAGAACCTCCCGGAGGCGATACGCGCCGATCTTCCGCTTAGACGAGTCTGGCTCCTCGCCGCCGAGTAGCCGCGGTACCGGCAGCAGCACGCGGGCGGGCCCGCGCCGTCCGTCGCGCCGTCCGCCGACCCTTCGAGCGGCGCGGACCGTCGCAGAGAGCGTTCGTGACGAAGAAGGCCCAGTCACCGAGTTTCCTCGGATTCCGGGCCTTCCCATACTGGTGGCGAGTGAGGGATTCGAACCCCCGAAGTCGAAGACGGCTGATTTACAGTCAGATCCCTTTGGCCACTTGGGTAACTCGCCAGAGCGCACCCGTCCGACTTGAACAGCCAACCGGGGGCACGAAGAACAATCATACCTGCCAAAAGCGGGCGCGAGAAATCGAGGCATCAGCTCCCGTACAGGCCGCGGTCGGCGGCGGCCAGCGACTCCGGCGTGCGCAGCAGCCCGCCCTCTGCACGGCAGGTCGCGGCAGCGACATCCATCGCGCGCTCGAGCAGGGCGGACCAGCCCTCGGCCGCCTTCGGGGAGCCTTCCACCAGGCCGGCAGCGACGGCGGCGAGCGTCGCATCCCCGGCCCCCACGGTGTCGACCACGCGACCCGGCAGCGCCGAGATCGGGGCCGAGACCGACCCGGCGTCCGACTCGAGCACGGCACCGTCCGCTCCGGCCGTCGCGAGCACCGCCGCGACGCCAAGGCCCCGGAGTCGCGCGCGCAGGGCGTCGAGGTCGCCGTCATACAGCACCGCGGCGTCGTCGGCGCCGACCTTCACCAGGTCCGCCCTGGCGGCCAACCGCTCGAAGCCGCGGACGAACTCCTCGCGGTCGGACAGCATGCCGGTGCGCGGGTTCGGGTCGATCGCCAGCCGCGCGCCCTCGACTGCGGCGGCGAGGGCGTCGACCTCCTCGGGGACGTCGAAGGGGAAGCAGCTCACGGCCACGATGTCCGCGTCGCCGATAGCGGCCCTCGCCTCGTCCGCGTACCGGATGGTCCGCTCCTGGGCCGCGCGGTTGAAGACGTAGCTCGGCTCGCCGTTCGCGGCCCGGGTCACGACCGCCCGCGACGACCCGTGCGGGGCCGCGCTCGCGATCAGCCGCACGCCGTGATCGGCCAGGTACTCGCGGATGTGCGCGCCGGCGACGTCCTCCCCCACCATCGCGATGAGGGTCGTCGGGATTCCGAGCCGGCGCAGCCCGACCGCCACGTTCAGCGCTGCCCCGCCGACGAACTCGCGGACGCCGCTGTCATCCCGGATCTCGTCGATCAAGGCGTCTCCGATGACGACGGCCGCGCCGCCGGGGGAAGTCTCAGTGCTCACTCGCCGACCCTACCGCGCTCGCCCCGGTCACAGCTTCGGAGATGACGCCCGACACCCCGATGGATGAGCCCCACCGGCGGCGCGCCGCGCCGGATCTCCGACGCTGTGCACACCCCGACCGCGCCGAGAGACGACGAAGGCCCCGGGGAGAACCCCGGGGCCTTCGTTCACTCACTCACACCTCAGTTGTAGGTACCGGGGGTGATGTCGTCCGTCGAGAACGCGTCGAAGTCGACGTAGCCGAAGTCGCCGTCCGCGTACGCGCCGTCGGATGCGAAGATCCGGTTCGGGTAGCGCTCGCTCTTGGCTTCCTCGGTGGCCTCGACCGTGACGTCGCGGTACTTCGAGAGACCGGTTCCGGCGGGGATGAGCTTTCCGATGATGACGTTCTCCTTGAGACCGACCAGCGGGTCGCGCTTGCCCTCCATGGCGGCCTGCGTGAGCACGCGGGTCGTCTCCTGGAAGGACGCAGCGGACAGCCACGACTCGGTCGCGAGCGACGCCTTCGTGATACCCATCAGCTCCGGGCGACCGGACGCGGGACGCTTGCCCTCGGCCACGGCCTCGCGGTTGATCTGCTGGTAGCGCTTCAGGTCGACCATCTCACCCGGCAGCAGGGTCGTGTCGGCGTGGTCGACGACGGTGACCTTGCGGAGCATCTGGCGGACGATGACCTCGATGTGCTTGTCGTGGATCGGCACACCCTGCGAGCGGTAGACGCCCTGGACGCCGCCGACGAGGTACTTCTGCACCTCGCGGGCACCCATGACGCGCATGACCTCCTTGGGGTCGAGCGTGCCGACCTGCAGGGGCTGACCGACCGAGACGTGCTGGCCGTCCTCGACGAGGAGCGTCGCACGCTTCAGCACCGGGTAGACGACGGGCTCGTCGCCGTTGTCGGGCGTGAGGATGACCTTCTTGGCCTTCTCGGTCTCGTCGATCGTGATGCGGCCATCGGCCTCCGCGATCGGCGACGCGCCCTTGGGGGTACGCGCCTCGAACAGCTCCTGCACGCGGGGCAGACCCTGCGTGATGTCATCCGCCGACGCCGAACCACCGGTGTGGAAGGTACGCATCGTCAGCTGGGTACCGGGCTCACCGATCGACTGGGCCGCGATGATGCCGACGGCCTCGCCGATGTCGACGGTCTTGCCGGTCGCGAGCGAACGGCCGTAGCACTGCGCGCACACGCCGACGGCGGAGTCGCAGGTCAGGACCGAGCGGACCTTGATGGTCTCGACGCCCGCGGCGACCAGCTTGTCGATGAGCACGTCGCCCACGTCGTCGCCGGCAGCGGCCAGGACCTCGCCCGCGGCGTTCACCACGTCGGAGGCCAGCGTGCGGGCGAACACCGAGTTCTCGACGTTCGCGTCGCGCACCAGCTCGCCCTGCGAGTTCGGAGCGGCGATCGGGAGCTCGAGGCCCTTCGACGTGCCGCAGTCCTCTTCGCGGATGATGACGTCCTGCGAGACGTCCACCAGACGACGGGTCAGGTAACCCGAGTCGGCGGTACGCAGAGCGGTGTCGGCCAGACCCTTACGGGTACCGTGCGTCGCGATGAAGTACTCCGCCACCGACAGACCCTCACGGTACGAGGAGATGATCGGACGCGGGATGATCTCACCCTTGGGGTTGTTCACCAGACCACGCATACCGGCGATGTTCCGGATCTGCAGCCAGTTACCACGAGCGCCAGAGGACACCATGCGGTTGATGGTGTTGTCCTCCGGGAAGTGCGCCTTCATCGCGGCCTGCACCTCGTCGGTCGCCTCGGTCCAGATCTTGATGAGCTCCTGACGACGCTCGGCGTCGGTCGTGAGGCCCTTCTCGTACTGGGACTGGACCTTCGCGGCCTGCTTCTCGTAACCCGCGACGATCTCCGCCTTGTTCGGCGGGGTGAGGATGTCGCTCAGCGCGACGGTCACACCCGAACGGGTCGCCCAGTAGAAACCGGCATCCTTGATGCGGTCCAGCGTGGCGGCCGTCTCGACCTTGGGGTACTCCTCGGCCAGCTTGTTGACGATCTGCGACAGCTTGCCCTTGTCGGCCTGCTCGCGGACGAACGGGTAGCCCTTCGGCAGCGCGTCGTTGAAGATCGCCTGACCGAGCGAAGCGTCAACCAGACCGTGCTTCTCGTAGCCCTCGGGAGCCTCGCCCTCGAGGAAGGCCAGACCCGGGATGCGGATGCGGACCTTCGCCTGCAGGTCGAGCGTGCCCTCGTCGTACGCGAGCTGTGCCTCGCCGACGGAGCCGAAGGCACGACCCTCGCCCTTGGCGCCGGCCTTGACCGTCGTCAGGTGGTGCAGACCGATGATCATGTCCTGCGAGGGCAGGGTCACCGGACGGCCGTCCGACGGCTTCAGGATGTTGTTCGACGCGAGCATGAGCACGCGGGCCTCGGCCTGAGCCTCGACCGACAGCGGCAGGTGGACAGCCATCTGGTCACCGTCGAAGTCGGCGTTGAACGCCGCGCAGACGAGCGGGTGCAGCTGGATGGCCTTGCCCTCGACGAGCTGCGGCTCGAACGCCTGGATGCCGAGACGGTGCAGGGTGGGTGCACGGTTCAGCAGCACCGGACGCTCGCGGATGATCTCCTCGAGCACGTCCCAGACCTCGGGACGGGTGCGCTCGACGGCACGCTTGGCGGCCTTGATGTTCTGCGAGTGACCGAGGTCGATCAGGCGCTTGATGACGAACGGCTTGAAGAGCTCGAGCGCCATCTGCTTGGGCAGACCGCACTGGTGCAGCTTGAGCTGCGGGCCGACGACGATGACCGAACGGCCCGAGTAGTCGACACGCTTGCCGAGCAGGTTCTGGCGGAAGCGACCCTGCTTTCCCTTGAGCATGTCGCTCAGGGACTTCAGGGCACGGTTGCCGGTACCCGTGACGGGGCGACCGCGACGGCCGTTGTCGAACAGTGCGTCGACGGCCTCCTGCAGCATCCGCTTCTCGTTGTTGACGATGATCTCGGGGGCACCGAGGTCGATCAGGCGACGGAGACGGTTGTTGCGGTTGATCACGCGGCGGTACAGGTCGTTCAGGTCGGAGGTCGCGAAGCGGCCACCGTCGAGCTGCACCATCGGACGCAGCTCCGGCGGGATCACCGGGACGACGTCGAGCACCATCGCGGCCGGGCTCATGCCGGTCTCGAGGAACGAGTTGACGACCTTGAGGCGCTTGATCGCACGGATCTTGCGCTGGCCCTTGCCCTCCGAGATCTGCAGGTGCAGGCTCTCGGCCTCGGCGGCCAGGTCGAACGCGGCCAGGCGACGCTGGATCGCCTCGGCACCCATGTAGGCCTCGAAGTACTGGCCGAAGCGGTCCTGCAGCTCGTGGAAGACGTCGTCCTCCGGGCGCAGGGCACCGACCTCGAGCGTGCGGAAGTCCTCCCACACGCGCTCCAGCTTCAGGATCGCCTCGTCGGCACCCTTGCGGATGAGCGACATCTCCTTCTCGGCGGCGTCCTTGACCTTCTTCTTGGCGTCGGCCTTGGCACCCTCGGCCTCGAGGGTCGCGAGCTCCTCCTCCAGCTTCGCCAGGCGCTCCGCGATCTTGGAGTCGCGGCGGTCGCCGAGCGTCTTCAGCTCGAGACGGATGTTGTTCTCCTGGGTGCCCAGGTCGCGGTGGCGAGCGTCCTCGTCGACCGAGATGACCATGTACGCGGCGAAGTAGATGACCTTCTCGAGGTCCTTCGGCGCCATGTCCAGCAGGTAGCCGAGGCGCGAGGGCACGCCCTTGAAGTACCAGATGTGGGTGACGGGAGCGGCGAGCTCGATGTGACCCATGCGCTCACGACGGACGGAGCTCTTGGTGACCTCCACGCCGCAGCGCTCGCAGACGATGCCCTTGAAGCGGACGCGCTTGTACTTGCCGCAGGCGCACTCCCAGTCACGGGACGGGCCGAAGATCTGCTCTCCGAAGAGACCGTCCTTCTCCGGCTTGAGGGTGCGGTAGTTGATGGTTTCGGGCTTCTTGACCTCGCCGTAGGACCACGCGCGGATGTGGTCTGCGGTCGCCAGGCCGATGCGAAGCTCATCGAAGGTTGTGGACTCGAGCACTAGTTCTCCTGTGTCGGAAATTCTTTTTGAGAAGTCTGGGCTTCGACAGGCTCAGCCATCGCGGGGATGGCTGAGCCCGTCGAAGGATTAGATCTCGTCGATCGAGGCGGCCTCGAAGCGGCTGGAGATGTTGATACCGAGTTCCTCTGCGGCGCGGAACGCCTCGTCGTCGGTGTCGCGGAGGTTGACCAGCGTGCCGTCAGCCGAGAGGACCTCGACGTTCAGGCAGAGCGACTGCATCTCCTTCATGAGCACCTTGAACGACTCCGGGATGCCGGGCTCCTGGATGTTCTCGCCCTTGACGATGGCCTCGTACACCTTGACGCGGCCGAGGATGTCGTCGGACTTGATCGTGAGGAGCTCCTGGAGGGCGTACGCCGCACCGTAGGCCTCGAGGGCCCACACCTCCATCTCACCGAAGCGCTGTCCACCGAACTGCGCCTTACCACCGAGCGGCTGCTGGGTGATCATCGAGTACGGACCGGTGGAACGGGCGTGGATCTTGTCGTCGACCAGGTGGTGGAGCTTCAGGATGTACATGTAGCCCACGGAGATCGGCGCCGGGAACGGCTCGCCGGAGCGGCCGTCGAACAGCTGCGTCTTCCCGCTCGAGTCGATCAGACGGACGCCGTCGCGCGTCGGGAGCGTCGAGTCGAGGAGACCGGAGATCTCCTCCTCGCTCGCACCGTCGAACACCGGGGTCGCGACCTTCGTGCCTGGTGCGGCCTCGAACGCCTCCTGCGGGAGCTTCCCAGCCCACTCCGGAGTGCCCTCGACCTTCCAGCCCTGCTTGGCGATCCACCCGAGGTGGGTCTCCAGCACCTGGCCGAAGTTCATTCGTCCAGGGATGCCGAGCGGGTTCAGCACGATGTCGACCGGCGTGCCGTCCGAGAGGAACGGCATGTCCTCGATGGGGAGGATCTTCGCGATGACACCCTTGTTGCCGTGGCGGCCGGCGAGCTTGTCGCCCTCGGTGATCTTGCGCTTCTGGGCGATGTAGACCACGACACGGCGGTTCACGCCGGAGCCGAGCTCGTCGTCGCCGTCCTCGGCGTTGAACTCCTTGACCGCGATGATCGTGCCCTGCTCACCGTGGGGCACCTTCAGCGACGTGTCGCGGACCTCGCGGCTCTTCTCGTTGAAGATCGCGCGGAGCAGACGCTCCTCGGCCGACAGCTCGGTCTCGCCCTTCGGCGTGACCTTGCCGACGAGGATGTCGCCGGGGCGGACCTCGGCGCCGATGCGGATGATGCCGCGCTCGTCGAGGTCCTTCAGCAGCTCCGGGCTGACGTTGGGGAGGTCACGGGTGATCTCCTCCTTGCCGAGCTTGGTGTCGCGGGCGTCGACCTCGTACTCCTCGATGTGGATCGAGGAGAGGGTGTCGTCCTTCACCAGGTCCTGGCTCAGGATGATGGCGTCCTCGAAGTTGTAGCCCTCCCACGTCATGAACGCGACGAGGAGGTTCTTCCCGAGGGCCAGCTCGCCGTTCTCGGTGGCGGGGCCATCGGCGATGACCTCTCCGACCTCGACGCGCTCACCGGCGTTGACGACGACCTTCTGGTTGTAGGAGGTGCCCTGGTTCGAGCGGTCGAACTTGCGCAGGTGGTACTCCTGCGTCCCGCCCTCGTCGAGCATGACCACGACGCGGTCCGCGGAGACCTCGGAGACGACACCGGCCTTCTCGGCGGTGATCACGTCACCGGCGTCGATGGCGGTGTAGCCCTCCATACCGGTTCCGACGAGCGGCGAGTCGCTGCGCAGCAGCGGCACGGCCTGACGCTGCATGTTGGCGCCCATGAGCGCGCGCTGCGCGTCGTCGTGCTCGAGGAACGGCACGAGCGAGGTCGCGACCGACACCATCTGGCGCGGCGAGACGTCGATGTAGCCGATCTCCTCCGGGAGGAACAGGTCGACCTCACCGCTGCCGCCCTTGGGGCGAGCGAGCACGTGGCTCTCGCGGAAGCGACCCTTCGCATCGAGCGGCGCGTTGGCCTGCGCGATGTTGAAGTCGACCTCCTCGGAGGCGGTCAGGTAGTCGATCTGGTCGGTCACGACACCGTCGACGACCTTGCGGTACGGGGTCTCAATGAAGCCGAACGAGTTGATGCGCGCGAAGGTCGCGAGCGCACCGATCAGACCGATGTTCGGGCCTTCCGGCGTCTCGATCGGGCACATGCGGCCGTAGTGCGAGGGGTGGACGTCACGGACCTCGACGCCGGCACGGTCGCGGCTCAGACCACCGGGGCCCAGAGCCGACAGACGGCGCTTGTTGGTCAGACCCGCGAGCGGGTTGTTCTGGTCCATGAACTGCGACAGCTGCGAGGTTCCGAAGAACTCCTTGATCGCGGCGACGACGGGGCGCACGTTGATCAGGGTCTGCGGCGTGATGGCCTCGATGTCCTGCGTGGTCATGCGCTCGCGGACGACACGCTCCATGCGGGACAGACCCGTGCGGACCTGGTTCTGGATCAGCTCGCCGACCGCGCGGATGCGACGGTTGCCGAAGTTGTCGATGTCGTCGGTCGCGAGACGGATCTCGGTCTTCTTGCCGCCGCGGATGCCCTCGAAGGTCTCCTCGGTGCCCGCGTGCAGACGCACGAGGTACTTGATCGTGGCGACGATGTCCTGCACCGTCAGCACCGACTCCGTCAGCGGGGTGTCGAGACCCAGCTTGTGGTTGATCTTGTACCGGCCGACCTTGGCGAGGTCGTAGCGCTTCGGGTTGAAGTAGAAGTTGTCGAGCAGCGCGCGGGCGGCCTCGGCGGCCACCTGCTCGCCCGGACGCAGCTTGCGGTAGATGTCGCGCAGCGCGTCTTCCTTGGTGACGATCGTGTCCTTCGCGAGCGTCTCCTCGATGGAGGTGTAGCCGGCGAACTCCGCGAGGATCTCCTCGCTGGTCATGCCCAGCGCCTTGAGGAAGACCGTGACGGACTGCTTGCGCTTGCGGTCGACACGCACGCCGACCTGGTCGCGCTTGTCGATCTCGAACTCGAGCCAGGCACCACGGCTCGGGATGACGCGCGCCGAGACGATGTCCTTGTCGCTCGTCTTGTCGGGGGTCTTGTCGAAGTAGACACCCGGCGAGCGCACGAGCTGCGAGACGACGACGCGCTCGGAGCCGTTGATGATGAACGTGCCCTTGTCGGTCTGCAGCGGGAAGTCGCCCATGAAGACCGTCTGGGTCTTGATCTCACCCGTGAGGTGGTTCATGAACTCGGCCTCGACGTAGAGCGGGGCCGCGTACGTCTTGCCGCGCTCCTTGCACTCCTCGATGGAGTACTTCTCGGGCTCGAGGTACGGGTTCGTGAACGACAGCTGCATCGTCTCGCCGAGGTCCTCGATCGGGGAGATCTCCTCGAAGATCTCGCCCAGACCGCTGTTCTCGTTCACGTCGGTGCGACCGGCGGCCTTGGCCTCGGCCACGCGCGCCTTCCAGGCGTCGTTGCCGACCAGCCAACCGAAGGACTCGGTCTGCAGGGCGAGAAGGTCGGGGACCGTCAGCGTGTCGGAGATCTTGGCGAACGAGAGACGGGAAGCTCCGCGTCCGTTCTTGGTGGTGGTGGATGTGGATGCGTTGGGAGCAGCAGCCAAGGGAATAACCTCCGTGAGCCCCGCAGGGCTTCTCGATTCCTTTGTCGTCAGGTGGAGTGCGCTCAGAAGCTCACGAGATGCCGACCACCATATGAGGGCAGGGAGAAGCGAGCGCAACTACCAACTATAGACGCGATCTCGCGACATGGCAAGCGCAATCCTTGACCAATCTTCGATGCTGCGGTAATGGGACCGCTGAGACCCCGCTTCCGCGCCGAAACCCCGCCCTCGCCGCGGAGGCAGGGCGGGGTTTCGGCGCGAAACCGGGGTCTCGGGTCAGGGACGATCAGGACGCGATGTTGAGCTCGTTGCCGGGGATCGAGGCGAGAAGGCGGCGCGTGTAGGGGTCGCGGGGGTTCGTGAAGATCTCCTCCGACGACGCAGCCTCCACGAGCTTCCCGTCCTTCATCACGCACACGTAGTCGCTGATGAGCCGCACCACCGCGAGGTCGTGCGAGATGAACAGGTAGCTCAGCCCGTACTCGCGCTGGAGGTCGCCGAGCAGCCGCAGGATCTGGTCCTGCACGAGCACGTCGAGCGCCGACACGGGCTCGTCGCACACGATGAGGTCCGGCGACAGGGCCAGCGCCCGCGCGATCGCGACACGCTGCCGCTGGCCGCCGGAGAGCTCGGACGGGTAGCGCCGCAGCATCGACTGCGGCAGCGCGACGTCGTCCAGGAGCTGTCGCACGCGCGTGCGCCGGTCCGCCCCGCTCCCCCGCTTGTAGAACTCCAGCGGCTCCGCGATCAGGCGCTCGATCGTGAACATGGGGTTCAGGCTGGAGTACGGATCCTGGAAGATCGGCTGCACCCGCTGCCGGAAGTCCTTCGTCTCCGCGCGGCTCAGCGTCGAGATGTCCTTGCCCTCGTAGCGGATGAGGCCGCTCGTGGGCTCGATGACCTTGAGCAGCATGCGCGCGGTCGTGGTCTTGCCCGATCCGGACTCCCCCACGATCGCGACGGTCTCCCCGCGCGGGATCGCGAGCGAGACGTCGTCGACGGCGACGAAGTCCTCGTGCTTGCCGCGCACCGGGTACACCTTCGTGAGGTTCTCGATCTCGACGATGTTGCCCTTCGACGAGCTCAGGGACCCAGACTCACTATGGGTCGCCGAGCCCGTCGAAGCGCCCTCGTGGGTCGCTGAGCCTGTCGACGCGCCGCGGACGAAGGCCTCGGGGCGCAGCCGTGCCACCGCCACCGACGGCGCCGCCTTCACGAGCGACTGGGTGTACGGATGCTGCGGATCCTCGAGGATCTGCCGCGCGGGGCCCTGCTCCACGACCTTGCCTCGGTGCATGACGATCACCCGCTCGGCGCGTTCCGCCGCGAGCCCGAGGTCGTGCGTGATGAGGAGCACGGCCGTGCCCAGCTCCCTCGTCATCTCACCGATCTGGTCGAGGATGGTCTGCTGCACCGTCACGTCCAGGGCGCTGGTGGGCTCGTCCGCGATGAGCAGCCGCGGCTTGCACGCCAGCCCGATGGCGATGAGCGCCCGCTGCCGCATGCCGCCGGAGAACTCGTGCGGATACTGCTTGGCCCGGCGCTCCGGATCCGGAAGACCGGCGGCGGTCAGCGCCTCGACGACCTTGGCCTGCACGTTCTGCCGGGTGGCGAGGCCGTGGGCGAGCAGCGTCTCGGCGACCTGGGTGCCGATCTTCGCGACCGGGTTGAGGTTCGACATGGGGTCCTGCGGCACGAGGCCGATGTCCCGTCCGCGGATCGTTCGCAACTCGCTCTCGGAGGCGCGGGAGATGTCCCGCCCGTCGAGCTTGATGCTGCCGGCGGCCACCTTCCCTCCGCCCGCGAGCAGCCCGATGATCGCCATCGCGGTGGTCGACTTGCCGGAACCGGACTCGCCGACAATCGCCACGGTCTCCCCGGGGCGGATCTCGAGGTCGACGCCCTCGACGGCGTGCACGACGCCGTCCATGGTGGCGAAGTCCACCGCCAGGCCCTCGACCGACAGCAGGGGCTCGTCCGCCATGCCGTTCTCCTTCGCGGCGCGCACGGCGCCCTCGTCGCGGATGTTCATCGTGCCCTCGTCCTCGGGTCCATGGCTTCGCGCAGAGCCTCACCGAGCAGGGTGAAGCCGAGCGCGGTGACGGCGATGCAGATGCCGGGGAGGAACGCCAGCCACGGGGCGATCGCCAGCTCCGCCTGCGCGTACGTGAGCATGCGGCCCCACTCGGCCGTCGCGGGGCCGCCGCCGCCGAGGCCGAGGAACGACAGCGCCGCCGCATCGATCACGGCAGTCGCGAGGGTCAGGGTGCCCTGCACGATCACGGGCCCGATCGCGTTCGGGAGGACGTGCGACATCGTGATCCGGCCGCGGCCGAGACCGAGGGTCTGCGCCGAGAGCACGTAGTCGCTGGAGCGCTGCTGGAGCATGGACGCCCGCAGCAGGCGCGCGAAGATCGGCACCTGGGAGGCCCCGATGGCGATCATCACGGCGTACGGCGTCTGTCCGAGGATCGCGGCGATCGACACCGCCAGCAGGAGGTTCGGCACCGAGAGGATGATGTCGACGACGCGCATGATGACCGTGTCGACCCAGCCGCCGAACGTGCCGGCGAGGAGTCCGAGGATCATGCCGCCGACGAGGCCCATCGCGGTGGAGACGACGCCGATCAGCAGCGACGCCTGCGCACCCCAGATGAGCTTCGACAGCACGTCGCCGCCGAACCGGTCCAGACCGAGCGGGAACTGCGGCAGCTCCCCCGGGCCGGGGATGTGCGTGGGCGTGATCTCCTTCGCCCCCGGGAGCGCGGTCTCGGGGTACGGAGCGAGGACCGGCGCGAGCACCGCGACGAGCAGGAAGAGGAGCACGATGACCGCGCCGATCCACGCCGTCGGATTGCGCCGGAGCCGGCGGAAGACGTCGCGCCAGAAGCCGCCGCCGCCGTCCTTGAGGTCGGCCTGGGCGATCGCGACGGTGTCGATGCTCCCGCCGCTCTCGGCGGACGGGCCCTGTGCGGGTGGGAGGACGATGCTCATGCGAGCGCCTCCTTTCGGATGAGGGAGGAGGACATCACTGCACCCTCACTCTCGGATCGATGAAGCTGTACGACACGTCCACGGCCAGGTTGATGAGGGCGTAGGCGATCGCGATGAAGATGATGAACCCCTGCAGCACCGGGAAGTCGCGCGTGAAGATGGCCCGCGCGAGGAACGACCCGATGCCGGGGAAGGCGAAGACCGTCTCGGTGAGCACCGCCCCGGAGATGAGCAGTCCGGTCTGCAGACCGATCGTCGTGATGACCGGCAGCATGGCGTTGCGGAGGATGAACCGGCTGCGCAGCGTCGCCGAGCCCACGCCCTTGGCCCGTCCCGTCCGCACGTAGTCGGCGTTCTGCACCTCCAGCACGCTCGCCCTGGTGATGCGGACGATGATCGCGAGCGGGATGGTGCCGAGGGCGAGCGCCGGGAGGATCAGATGGAGGATCGCATCCCACGCGGCGTCGAACTCCCCCGTGATGATGCCGTCCCAGACGTAGAAGCCGGTGGGATGGGTCGCATCGATCCGGGGATCCTGCCGGCCGTCCGAGGGCAGCCACCCCAGCTGCACGGCGAAGACGTACTTGAGGATGAAGGCCAGGAAGAAGACCGGGATCGTGATGCCGATGAGGCTCAGCACGACCGACGCGTGATCGGTGAACTTGCCGTGGCGACGGGCAGCCCAGTATCCGAGCGGGATGCCGACGCCGATCGCGAAGATGAGCGCCGCGACGCTCAGCTCGATCGTCGCGGGGAAACGGCGGAGGAACTCCTCCGTGACCGGCCGGTTGGTCTGGATGGACGTGCCGAAGTCGCCCTGCAGCAGCCGGGTGACCCAGATGAAGTACTGCTCGATGAGGGGCTTGTTGAAGCCGTAGAGCTCGTTGACCCTGGCGATGGCCTCCGGGGTGGCCTTCTCGCCGAGGAGGGCGACCGCGGGGCCGCCGGGGAGGGCCCTGACCCAGGCGAACAGCAGGATGCTGAGCCCGAACAGGGTGGGGATGAGGAACAGCAGTCGCCTGCCGATGGTGCGCAGCACAGAGTTCTCCGTCGATCAGAAGGTACGCCGTGCCCCGGTCCCGCGAGAGCGGAACCGGGGCTCGGCATATCAAATGGTCAGGCCTACTTCGTGAGGACGATGTCCGTGAAGACCTCGTCGTTCACCGGGCTGGCGGGGTAGCTCTCGACGCGCGGGTCGAAGGCGAGCGTCGGCGCCGGGTGCGCGAGCGGGACGCCCGGGATGAACTCCGCGACCATCTCGTTGATGTCCTCGTAGAGCGCCGTCTGGTCGTCGAGGTTGGAGACCCCGCGCGCCTCGGTCAGCGCCTGGAAGAGCTCCGGGTTGTCGAAGCCCCACTCCGAGCTCTGCTGGCCGAAGAACACGCCGACGAAGTTGTCCGTGTCGTTGTAGTCGCCGGTCCAGCCGAGCAGGTGGATGCCGTGGTCGGAAGTGCCGGTGGTGCGGTCGAGGTACTCGACCCACTCCTCGGAGACCGGAGTGGTCTCCACGCCGACCTCCGAGAGCTGCGACGACAGGACGGTGTAGATCTGCTCGGGGTCCGGCATGTACGGACGCGAGACGTTGACCGGGTAGTTGAAGTCCAGCGCCAGCGGGTTCGCCTCGTCGTAGCCGGCCTCCGCGAGCAGCTCCTTGGCCTTCTCCGGGTCGTAGTCGTAGGTCGTGACCTCGTCGTTGTAGCCGTTGACCACCGGCGGGACGAACTGCGTCGCCTTCTCGGTGCCCTCCGGGAGGACCTGGCTGATCAGGGCGTCCTTGTCGATCGCGTAGGACAGCGCCTCACGCACCTTCGGGTCCTGCAGCTCCGGGATCGCCTGGTTGAAGGCGAGGTAGAGGATCGTGAACGGGGGACGCGACACCATGGTGAAGTCGTCCTCCTCCAGGGCCTTCGTGTCGGCGGGGCCCACGAGGTCGTAGCCGTCGATGGAGCCCGACTCGAGCGCCTGGCGACGCGCCGTCGGGTCGTCGATGGTGCGGAAGATGATCTCGTCGATCTGGCCGGCCTCGCCCCAGTAGTCGTCGTAGGCCTTGAGCGTGACCTGCTCGCCCGGCGCCCACTCCTCGAACTGGTAGGGGCCCGTGCCGACCGGGTGGCCCATCGCGTACTCGGACAGCTGCGGCGCCTCGGCGGTGCCGCCGACCTCGTCCGCGCCGAACTCCTGCATCGCCGAGGGGCTCTGCATGCCGAAGGCCGGGAGCGACAGCGAGGCGATGAAGCCGGCGAACGGCTTGTTCAGCTCGATCGTGACGGAGTTCTCGCCGTCGGGCGTGCAGGACTTGTAGACCGCGTCCTCCGGGTTGGAGGCGTAGCCCTTGAAGAGCTTGTTGTAGTAGTACCCGAAGGCCTCGGAGGCGGCGAGACCGGTCCAGTTGTACCAGCGGTCGAAGTTGGCGCAGACCGCCTCGGCGTTGAACGGGGTGCCGTCCTGGAAGGTCACGCCCTCCTTCAGCGCGAAGGTGTGAGACATGCCGTCCTCGGACGACTCCCACGACTCCGCCAGCAGCGGGGCCGGGTCGGCCGTACCGGGCTCCGTGCCCACCAGACCCTCGAAGATCTGGCGCGAGACGCGGAAGGTCTCGCCGTCCTGCGCGAACGCCGGGTCGAGGCTCGCGGGATCGGACGAGGCGGCGAAGACGAACGTGCCGTCGACATCACCGGAACCCTCCGACCCGTTGTTCCCGCGCTCGCTGGCGACACATCCGGCGAGAGCGAGAGCGGCGATGGTCGCTCCGGTGATGACGGCGATTCCTCGCCGAGGCATGGCTGACTGGTGCATGGGTGTATGACCTTCCCTGTCGGGCGCTTCCTTGCGCGTCTCCGGGCATCGTCGCCGCGGAGACGGTGATTCCTCGAAGGTACCCAGCGGCCAGGCGGATGCCAAGAGTCCGATGTTGCGATCCGGTATCGACGCGGGGCCGCCCGTGATCCGGTAATGTCCAGAACGTGCCGGACACCACTCCCCGCGTCGTGTGCCTGGGCGAGGGCCTGGTCGCCCTCGTCGCGGCCACCGCCGGACCGCTCGAGACCTGCCGCACGTTCCACCGCTCCCTCGCCGGGGCCGAGTGGAACACCGCGATCGCGCTGGCCTCCGCCGGCATCCGCACCGCGGTCGTGTCCCGCGTCGGGGACGACGGCTTCGGACGCTTCCTCACCGCCGAGCTCCGTGCGCACGGCGTGGACGATCGGACCGTCGAGGTCGACCCCGTCGCCCCGACGGGGATCTACGTCAAGGAGCTCTCACCGCGGGCGGACGGCGCCGTGGAGGGGACGATGCACTACTACCGCACCGGATCGGCCGCGGCGGCGCTGTCGCCGGCGTCGCTGGAGTCGCCCGTGGCGGTGGACCTGCTCGCCGCGGCGGCCCTCGTGCACACCTCCGGCATCACGCCTGCGCTCTCGCCCTCCGCACGCGCGGCCCAGGAGGCCCTGGTCGCGGCGCCGCGCCCCGGCCGTCTCGTCAGCTTCGATCTGAACTGGCGCCCCGCGCTGTGGCGGGGCCGGGAAGACGACGGACGCACCGTCCTCACCGATCTCGCCCACCGCGCCGACGTCCTGTTCTGCACCCGCCCCGACGCCGAGGCCGTGTTCGGCACGAGCGCACCGGACGAGCTGCGGGCGCTGTTCCCCGAGCCGCGCTACCTGGTCGTGACCGACCCCGCCGGCGCCGTGGCGTTCAACGGCGCCGAGCGCGCCGCGAGCGATGCCCTCGATGTGCCGGTGGTGGAGACGATCGGGGCGGGCGACGCGTTCGCCGCCGGCTTCCTCGCCGGCGTCCTCACCGGCCTGACGCTGCATGGAAGCCTGGCCCGCGCCCACCGCATCGCGACGCGCGCGATCGCCAGCACGCGCGACCACGTCGACTGATCCGGCGACGGCTCAGTCCGCGTGGCGGCCGTGCCGCGGCGGGACCGCGTCGTGCGTGCGCTGCAACGACACTGCCACGTGCTCGCCCCGGTACTGCACGATGCGCACGAACAGCACATCGATGAGCGCGAGCTGCGCGATGCGGCTCGACATGGCGGCCATCCGGTACGGCGATTCCTGGGCCTGGCTGAGGAGCACGACGTCGGCGAGGGCCGCGATCGGGGAGTCGGCAGCGCTCGTCACGGCCACCGCAAGGGCGCCCGCGGCCCGCGCGACCTCCAAGGCACGGACCGTCTCGGCCGTCTCGCCGCCGTGCGAGAAGGCGATCGCCACATCCGCGGAGGACCGCAGCGCGGCCGCGGTGACCGCGAGGTGCGGATCGGCCGAGTGGGTCACCGAGCAGCCGATCCGGGAGAGCTTGAGCTGGAGGTCCTGGGCGGTCAGCGACGACGCCGCCTGCCCGAACAGGTCGATGTGCCGGGCGACGACCACCGCCCGCGCCACCCGGTCGAGGGCGTCCGCATCGAGGGCCCTGGCCGTCTTCTCGATCGCGTCGATCTCCTGCGCCGCGAGCTTCGCGGCGATCGCCGCCGGTCCGTCGTCCCGGTCGATCGCCGTGGAGTCGAGTCCGAACCGGGCCTGCTGCGCCTGGGCCAGGGTGACCGCCCGCGCGACGGCGACCCTCAGCTCCCGGTAGCCGCTGTAGCCGAGCGACTGCGCGAAGCGCGCGACGGTCGACAGCGAGGTCTGGCAGAGCTGCGCGAGGTCGTTGATCGCGAGGTCCACCACGAGGGTGGGGTCTCCGAGGATCCTCTCGGCGACGCGTCCCTCCGCCGCGCTGAGCTTGGGGAGGGAGCGCCGCACCACGGCCAGAACGTCGTCGTCCATGCGCTGATCCCGTCTCAACCGGCGGCGGTCGTCCTCTGTCGCGGCCGGAACCGGCCGAGGAGCGCGTCCCGCGCGGTCTGTGCGCCGAGCCGGCTGGCGGCGCCGACCTCGACGGTGGGCAGCGGCAGCGGCTCCTGCACGGGGAGGCCGACGTTCACGACGACCGCACCCGGGTCCCGGAGCGCGGTCCGCTCGATCAGCGCCCGCTGCGCCGGCTCGGCATCCGGTCGATCCACGAGGACGACCGTCGTGCCGGTCGCCGCGGCGACCTCGTCGACCACGGCGTCCTGCTCGGCCACGGGGCGTGCGGCCACGTCGAGCCGCACGCGGATGCCGTCTCCCGCGAGCGCCTCCGCGACGTACGATGCGGCGCTGTCCACCGCGAGCGTCGAGCGACGTCGCGCATCGATCACCGCCAGGGCCTCCGCGGCCTCGGGGGCATCGCCGGCGAGCGACACGGACCGACGGACGATCTCGGCGGCGTCGAACGCGGCGGCTCCCTCGTCCGGGGTTGCGCTCATGCGCAGTCGGTTCGCGAGGGCCGACACCCGCGCGGCGGCCTCCTCGACGCGCTCCCGGGAGAGCGAGCCGTCCCGCAGCGCGGCGACGATCCCGTCGCGGGCGGCGAGGAAGTCGCGCCGGTCCTGGTCGGGAAGAGCGGCCTCGCCGGGGTTGGTCGGGTTGCCGATGCACAGCAGGTCGGCACCGGCGGCCAGAGCGAGGGCGGCGCCCCCGCCGAGTCCGACGGTCTCGCGGATCGCGGCCATGTCCAGCGCGTCGGTGATGATGACGCCCCGGAAGCCCCACTCTCGCAGCATGCCGAGCACGCGCGGGTTGAGGGTGGCCGGCTGCGCGCCCCACGCGGGGACGACGATGTGCGCGGTCATGATCGCGTCCACCCCCGCCTCGACGGCGGCGCGGAACGGCTCGAGGTGCACGCGCTCGTACTCGGCCACGTCGAGAGCGATCTCAGGCAGGGCGTGGTGGGAGTCGAGGTGGGTGTCGCCGTGACCGGGGAAGTGCTTGACGCACGCGGCCGCCCCGCCGTCCTGGATGCCGTCGACCGTGGCGACGACGTGACGCGTCACCAGCGCCTCCTCGGCCCCGAACGAGCGGACGCCGATGACGGGGTTGCGGGGATCGGTGTTGACGTCGGCGACCGGACCGAGCACGACGTTCGCACCGACGGCGCGCACGCGGCGGGCGAGCTCCGCCCCGGTCCGCTCCGACGCGACGACGTCGTCGAGGGCGCCGAGCTGTGCGGCACCGGGGAGGGTGGAGCCGCTTCCGGACTCCAGGCGCGTGACGCTGCCGCCCTCCTCGTCGACGCCGATCAGGGCGTGCGGGTTGGCGTCGACGATCTGCGCACTCAGCGCGGACAGCCCCTCACCGACGTTCTGACCGAAGTACACGACGCCGGCCAGGCCGTCGCGCAGCTCCTCCACGAGCCAGGCGGGGGCCGTGGTGCCGAGGAACCCGGGCCAGAGCACGCCGTTCGCGAGACGTTCAAGCTCGTCGGTCATCCCTTCACCGCCCCGGCGACCATGCCGGCGGAGAGCCGGCGCTGCACGATGACGAAGAAGATCATGACGGGGACGGTGATGATCGTCGAGGCGGCCATGATGCTGCCCCAGTCGTTCGAGTACAAGCCGAAGAACGACTTGAGGCCGATCGAGACCGTGTACTGGTCGGTCTGCGCGCCGAGGATCGTCATGGCGAAGATGAACTCGTTCCACGCCGTGATGAAGCTGAAGATGCTCGTCGCGACGAGGCCGGGCATCACGAGCGGCAGCAGGATGGAGCGGAACATCCGCCACCAGCTCGCGCCGTCGATGTAGGCGGCCTCTTCGAGCTCGACCGGGACGGCCGCGACGAAGCCGCGCAGCATCCAGATGCCGAACGCGAGCGACAGCGCCACGTAGACGACCATCAGGCCGATGATGCTGTTGAGCAGACCGAGGCTCTTGACCTGGAGGAACAGCGGGATGACGAGTGCCTCGAGCGGCACCATCTGCACCACGAGGATCATCATCAGGACCGTGGTGCGGAACTTGAAGCGGAAGCGCGCGACGGCGACCGCCGCGAGCAGGCAGACGATGGCGCTGACGAGCACCGTGACGAGGGCCACGATCGCCGAGTTGCGCAGGTACGTGCCGAAGCCGCCCTCCGTGAGCACGAAGGCGAAGTTGTCCCACGTGAACTCCTGCGGGAGGAGCGACTGACCGCCGCTGGACGCCTTGGCGTCGAACGCACTGGAGACCATCCAGTAGACGGGGAACAGGGTGAAGACGAGGACGGCGGCGACGCCGATGCCGAGTCCGATGCGCGACCGGAGCCTGGGGCGGGGGTTCACAGCTCGTCCTCCTTCATGAGGGAGCGGATGTAGACGATCGTGATGCCGATCAGCACGAGGGTCAGCAGCACGGCCAGCGCGGCGCCGAATCCGTAGCGGTTCTGACCGAACGACTCCACGTACGACCACACGCCGAGGTTGAGCACCTGACGGTTGCCGCCGCTGCCGCCGGGCATGAGGTAGACCTGCGCGAAGACCTTGAAGTCCCAGATCGTCGACAGGATGATGACGACGGAGAAGACGGGCTTGAGTGTCGGGAAGATGATCTTCCAGAAGCGGCGCCATGCGCCGGCTCCGTCGAGCGCCGCAGCCTCGAGCATCTCCTTCGAGACGCCCAGGAGCCCGGCGAGCACGGTGATGGCCACGAACGGGAAGCCGTGGTGGACGACGTTCAGCAGCACGATCGCGTAGAACGACCACTGGTTGGTGAACCAGTTGACCTGGCCGTCGATGAGGCCGAGGTCCTGCAGGACGCTGTTGAAGATGCCGCGGTCGGCATCGAAGATGAAGGTCCAGACGTACGTTCCGGTCACGGCGGGCATCGCCCACGCGACCATGATGCAGCTGGAGACGATGGTGCGCCACACGGTACCCAGGCGCGCCAGCAGCAGCGCCACGAGGGTTCCGAGTGCGACGGTGGTGAACACCGCGACGGCCGCGAAGCCGACCGTGTTGGGGAGCACCACCGTCCACAGGGTCGGATTGGTGAGCGCCTCGGCGTAGTTGGCCAGCCCGATCCAGTTGCTCTCACCGGTGTTGATCTCGCGCAGACCGTAGTCCTGCAGCGAGTAGAGGAACACCTGCACGAGCGGCCAGAGCATGAGCCCCGCGAGGATGATCAGCCCGGGGGCGAGGAGGAGCCAGGGGCGGGCCGTGACGATCGAGAGACCGCGACGCTTCCGGCCGCCGGCCACGGAGGCGGAGGAGGGCTCCGCCTTCGTGGCCGGCAGTGGCGCTTGCACCATCGACATGGAAGGAGTGGTTCCTTACTGGTTGAGCAGTTCGGTCATCTCGGCGGCGGCGTCCTTCGTCGCGGTCGCGACGTCCTTCTGCCCGCTGAGGATGGCCTGGATCATGGCGTTGGTGGTCTTCTTCGCCTGCACGGCGCCGAAGTTCGGCGTGACCGGGACGGACGCGCCGCCGTCGACCATCTGCTCGGCGAACGGAGCGACCAGCGGGTCGGTCGAGGCGAGGGCCTCCTCCATCGCGGACTGGACGCCCGGGAAGTAGCCGGTCTCGTCGGACCACTGCTCGGCGAACTCACCGGTGGTCATGAGCTTGACGAACTCCCACGCGAGGTCGGCGTTCTTCGTGGTGTTGAACACCGACAGGTGCGAGCCGCCGAGCACGGACGGAGCGATGCCGCCGTCCTGGCCGGGGATCACGGCCGCGCCGATCTTGCCCTCGAGCTCGGGGTTGGCCTCGATGAGCGCGTTCGGCGTCCACGAGCCGGAGAGCATCATCGCGACGTTGCCCTGCGTGAAGGCGTCCCGGAGGTCGGTCTCCTTCCAGGTGGTCGCACCGGCCGACGAGAAGCCGTGCTCGGTGGCCAGGCCCGTGTAGAACTCGATGCCGGCCTGCGACTTGGCGCTGTCGAGCTCGCTGGTCCAGGTGTCGCCGTCCTTCGTGGCGATCTCGCCGCCGGCGCCCCAGACCCAGGGGTAGACCTGGAACTCGGCGTCACCTGCGACGGGGAAGGGCAGCATGTCGGGCTTGGCGGCCTTGATGGCCTCGCCCGCGGCGACGATGTCGTCCCAGGTCTTCGGAGCCTCGAGACCGAGCTCCTCGAAGACGTCGGTGCGGTAGACGATGGAGCGGACACCCGCGTACCACGGCATGCCGTAGAGCTCGTCCTCGTAGGTTCCGGCGACGGCGAGGCCCTCGACGAGGTCGTCGCGCAGGCCGTCCTCGGCGTCGACGTACTCGTCGAGCGGGAGGAGCGCGCCGGCGTCGGCGAACTCGGCGGTCCAGGTGGTGCCGGTCTCGGCGATGTCCGGGGTGGTGCCGCCGGCGATGGAGGTGACGAAGCGGTCGTGGGCGTCGGCCCACTGGATCTCCTCGATGGTGACCTTCGCGCCGGTCTCCTCTTCGAAGGCGTCCGACACCTTGTCGTAGAAGGCGGTCGCGTCGGGGTTGGTCCCCTTCATGATCCAGACCGTCAGCTCCTGGCCCTCGCCGTTGGTCGAGCCGTTGTCGCCGCTGCCGCCGGCGCAGCCGGCCAGAGCGATCGTGGCAGCGGCGCCGAGCGCCACCGCCGGAAGAATGCGCTTGTGCATGGGGGGATCTCCTCTTTGAAAGTCCAGGTGTGCATCGGGTGCGTACCGGGGATAGGAAAAAGTATTCACGACTAACTAATTCCCTGCAAGTTCCTCCCAGAATCGTCATACCGCCGTAACATCAGGCCTCCGGGGTAGGCTCCCCGCATGCCCCGCCGTGGATCAGACGCCGACCGCCCTCCGCTCCCCCGGCACGCACCACCGTCGACGCGCGGCCGGACCTCTCGGATTCTGCGGGGCCTCGGGATCGGGCTCGCCGTCGTCCTCGTCTCCACCGTGGCGGTCGCGGGATTCCTCGTCTGGGACGTCTTCAACCGCGTGGGCGACGGGGCGGTCACCCTGGAGGGCGCCCCGCAGGTCGACCCGCCCACCCTCGGCGCGTATCCCGACGACAAGGCCTTCAGCCTCCTCATCGTGGGGACGGACGAGTGCGGCCCGAAGGCCACCGCACTCTTCGACGAACGCTGCGCCGAGGCGGACGGACTCAGTCGGAACGACGTGAACCTCCTCGTGCACGTCTCCGCCGCACCCCGGAACGTGACCGTCGTCTCGCTCCCCCGCGACCTCGGCGTCCCCGTACCGGAGTGCACCCGTGAGGACGGCTCCGTCGCATCCGCGATGGAGAAGGCATCGATGAACTCGCTGTTCGAGCACGCCGGCCTCTCCTGCATCGCGAAGACCGTGAGCGAACTAGGCGACATCCCCATCGAGTTCGCCGCCAAGATCAGCTTCGACGGCGTCATGGCCGTCACGGATGCGATCGGCGGCGTCGAGGTCTGCATCGCCGGCGACGGCATCCGAGATCGTCACACCGGCATCGACTGGCCCGCGGGCATGCGGACGGTCTCGGGCGTGGAAGCCCTCCAGTTCATCCGCACCCGGCACGGCGTGGGGGACGAGAGCGATCTCGCGCGCATCTCCAACCAGCAGCAGTACATGTCACGGCTGGCCAAGAAGGTGCTCAGCGAGGACACTCTGACCGACATCCCCAAGGTGCTTCGACTGACGAACGCCATCGCCGACAACATCGATCCCAGCGATGAGCTCGCCGACCCGCTGCGCCTGGCCCAGCTCACACTCGCCCTCAAGGATGTGAACTTCAGCGACTTCGTGTTCGTGCAGTACCCGAACATCGCCGATCCGTTCGACGACGACAAGGTCGTGCCGGACGAGGCGGCCGCGGCCGCCCTGTGGGACGCGGTGCGAGCCGGGCAGCCGCTCCAGCTCACCGGCGACGTGACGACGCACCGCGGCGTCGAGCTCGTCACCCCCGCTCCCACGGCGCCCACGACGCCGGAGACGGAATCCACTCCCGAAACGACCGCGACGCCGGACCCGCGCGCGACGCTCCCGCCGGAGGTGTCGGGGCAGACCCTCGAGCAGGAGACCTGCGCGGTGGGCAACCAGCGCTGACCCTGGTCCGCGCGGCGTAGGCTCGACGGCATGGGACGGACGCGATCACGGGACGCCGAGCACCCGCAGACCCGCCTCGACCACGGCGGCCTCGCCCGGATCGTCCCGTCGGAGTTCACGAGCGGCTACGAGCTCGTCGTGGACGACACCCCGCAGTCGCACGTCGACCTCGACGACCCCACGCACCTGCACTTCGAGTACATCGTGCGGATGGGGGCGGTGATCGACCAGCTCCACCCCGGTCCGCTCACCGCGGTGCACCTCGGAGCCGGTGCCCTGACCATCCCCCGGTACATCGATGCGACCCGCCCCGGGTCACGCCAGCAGGTCATCGAGCTGGAGGCTCCGCTGGTGCAGCTCGTCCGCGAGCACCTCCCGCTGCCGAAGGGGGCGGCCATCCGGCTGCGGATCGGCGATGCGAGGGAGGGGGTCCGGAAGCTCCCGTCGGCGCTGGTCGGCACGGTCGACCTCGTCGTCTCGGATGTGTACTCGGGCGCGCAGACGCCCGCCCACCTCACGAGCGTGGAGTTCTACCGGGAGCTCGCCGCGCTGCTCGCCCCCGGCGGTGTCCTGCTCGTCAACGTGGCCGACGGCCCCGGTCTCGCGTTCGCCCGTCGCCAGGCCGCGACCATCGCCGAGGTGCTCCCGGAGATCGGGATCCTCGCTGACACCCAGGTGCTCAAGGGCCGCCGCTTCGGCAACCTCGTCGTGGCCGCCTCCGCCGCCCCTCTCCCGACGGAGTGGCTGCCCCGGATGCTCGCCGCGGGTCCGCATCCCGCGAAGATCGCCCAGGGGGACGAGGCCCGCGCCTTCCTCCAGGGCGCCCGGATCGTCACGGACGCCGACGCCGTCGCGTCCCCGCGGCCCGATGCCTCGCTGTTCCTGCGCTGACGTGGCGCGCCGCCCCGAGGAGCACGGAAGCGGCAGGCAGACTGGACGGGGACAGGTGCGGGGACGCGCGGAAGGAGAGCAATGAGTTTGATCCGGGGATACGACCAGGAGAGCCTCCGCGAACGGGTCGATCTCGATGAGTGCGCCGCTCGCCTGGCCGAGATCGAGGAGCAGCGCAGCCTTCCCGCCCTGCTCGAGCGGGTCTGGCTGCTCAAGGTGCTGGGACGCCTCGACGACGCCCTCGCGCTCGCCGACGAAGCCGTGCGGCAGGCCCGGATGGCCGGCACCCGCAAGGACGTGCTCCGCGCTCGGGTGCTGCACGCGACGATCCTGCAGTACCGGGGCGCATACGCCGCCGCCGAGCAGGAGCTGGCGACCTGCGCCGCGGAGGCGGAGGGGCAGCGCTGGCTGTCGATCGCCGCTTTCGCCTATCAGCACCACGGCAAGAACGCCTACGACGCCGAGGACTACGAGACTGCGCGGGAGAGCTTCAAGCAGTCGCTCTTCCTGCGGCGCGAGTCCGGCGCGGAGGACCGGGAGCTGGAAACCGTGCTCCTCGCCATCGAGGCCGTGGAGCGCCGTCGTCCGGCGCAACTCGTCGCGGGCTGACGCCGATGCGCCCGAGTGTCCGCGGCATGCCTTAGCCTGAGCGCATGGCGGAACTTGACCGCGTGCGCGTCTGGGGCGAGGCACTGATCCGGTTGCATCTCGACGACAGCTGGTCGTTCGACTTCGACCACGCCAAGCGTCGCGCCGGCCAGTGCGACTACACACGCAAGCGCATCACCGTGTCGCGGTATCTCGCCGCCCGCTTCGAGGACGACGAGATCCATCAGGTGCTCCTGCACGAGGTGGCCCACGCCCTCGCCGGGCACCAGGCCGCCCACGGCCCCGCCTGGAAGCGCGTGGCGCGCGACCTGGGCTATGTCGGCGGCACGACGCACCGCGGGGAGACCGCCGTCGAGCTCGCCCCGTGGGTGGGCCGCTGCCCGGCCGGTCACGTCACGTATCGACACCGCCGACCGAGCCGAGCGACGTCCTGCGCCCGGTGCTCCCGCACGTTCGATGCCCAGCACCTCTTCGCCTGGACGCGCCGCGAGATCACGACCGACGCCCGCCTCGCCGCGCAGGCCCCCCGCTGAGGGCCGAGGGAGCGGGGTCGCCCAGTCAGACGGCTGAACCGCCGGAGCGCGGCTGCTCTTCGGACGCGAAGCCGTCCTCCTCGGCCGGCGCGGCGCCGCGGTGGCCGCGGCTTCGACGGACGAGCGCGGTGAGACCACGCCAGCCGAGCAGGAACACAGCGAGCACGAGCGTCGCCACGATGATGAAGGGCACCTCCGCGGTGTCTCCGCTGAGCAGCCGCAGCAGCATGCCGCCGACGACCGTCACCGCCCAGACGACCGCACCCCAGGACAGCGACCACGGCCGACGCGGCCGCCCAGGGAGCAGCAGCGCGGCGGCGTGTCCCAGCAGCAGGGCCACGAGGAAGGGCCAGGCCGTGAGGAGGAACCCTGCCGGGTCCTCCTGGTGGGAGGCGCGGCCGATGGCGGCGAAGACGAGGACGAGGACGGCGTCGACGAGGAGTGCGGGGAGGAACCTCATTCCTCGACCCTACGCGGATCGCGTGCTCACTCGAAGCGCGTGAACCGCCCGTCGCGCAGAACGGGGACGGCGTCCACCGCGTCCAGGACGGCGGCGTCCGCGGTGCTGGTCGGCACCAGTCCGGCGGCCCGCATCCGCTGGGTCGCCGAGACCCCGGCCTGCAGCTCGCGACCGGAGCCCGTCGCCCCGATCAGGTGCTTCAGTGCACGACGCAGCGCGCGGAAGCCCTCCGCGGCCACGGCGGCGTCCGGGGCGGTGTGGTCGATGCCGAGATCGGTGAGCGCCGCGGCGATCGCTCCGGCCCCGAGCTGGTCCTCCACGGCGACGCGCAGCTCCCCCGCGGCGTCGAGCTCGCCGGCCGGGATCAGCGCCACCGAGGTGCGACCCTGGCGGCGTTCCTGCTCCACCTGCACGGCCCTCGCCACGGCACCGGCGTTGCGGATCGCGCCCAGCAGGACCGTGGCCCCGCTCGGGGCGGCGGCTGCCACCGCCGCCCCGTTCCGCGACCAGTCGAGCGCTCCGGCCAGCTCGACCTCCGCTCCCCCGGCCACCGCATCGGCGACCGTCGAGGAGAACCGGAGGACGTCGATCACCACGACGACGTCGGCCGGCGCGAGGCGGGCGAGCCCGGACACCCCCCAGTCGAGTCGGACCTGGTACGGGGACTGATCGAACGGCGACGGCATCCGTCCAGCCTAGAGCCGTCAGTCCGCGGCGAGTGCCTCGACCGGGGCCACGCGGGTCGCCAGTCGGGTCGGCGTCGCGGCAGCCACGAGCGTGAGCAGCGCGGTCGCGGCGACGATGATCACCACCGGCAGCCACGGCACCTGCGGGGCGACGAGTCCCGCGGGCGTGAACTCCGGCAGGACCGGCACGGAGCCGAGCAGCGACTGGGCCGCGATCCACCCGTAGAGCACCCCGAGCACGAGACCGGTGAGGGTCGCCGCCACCGTGATGTGAGTCGCCTCCAGCAGCACCATGCGGCGCACCTGGCGGTTGGACAGACCGATCGAGCGCAGCAGTCCGAGCTCGCGGCGCCGCTGCACGACGCCGATGGTGAGGAGATTGACGAGGCCGACAGCGGCGATCACGGCCGAGACGGCGACGAGCACCATCATGATCGCGGCGAACGCATCGTACGGGGCGAAGAACTCCGGTGGGATCTCCTCAGTCGTCTGGCTCGTCATGAGGCGCTTCGACGACTCCAGCGCCACCGCGAACATCGTCACCAGGGTCACACCCATGACGACGCCGATGGCCATCCGCGACGACCGCTCCGGGTACCTCAGGGCGTTCTCGGCCGCGAGACGCGCGGTCGCGCTCGACCCGAACAGGCGCCCCACGAGGCGGAGCACGGGCGGCATGAACAGCACGGACCCCAGGGCGAGCCCGGTGAAGGAGAGGATGCCGCCGAAGAACGCGACCACGACGCCGAGCGGTGTGACCAGTCCGAGGACGACGCCGCCGGCGAGCAGAGCCGCGCCGGAGATCAGCAGGACCCAGGCCCCGACATGGCGGCCCTTGCGCCCGGAGACCTCGTCACGGGTGCGCTCGACGGCACCGCCCAGAGCCTGCAGCGGCGTCACCGCGAGCACGCGACGCGACCCCACCCAGGCGGCCGCCCAGGTGGTGAGCGCGACACCGACCGCCGGGAGGGCGAGAGCGGGCTGGGCGAGTGAGAAGGACGACGGCGCGGTGGCGACGAGCTGTCCGCCGAGCTGGACGGCCGCCGCGGAGAGGAGGAGTCCGGCGAGCAGGCCGAGCCCCGCGCCGAGGAGCCCGACGACGAGCCCCTGCCGGCCGACCTCCGCCCGCTGCGCACGAGCCGTCGCCCCGATGAGTCGCATGAGCGCGATCTGCCGGGTGCGGCCCGCGATGATCGTCGAGAACGTGTTCGCCGTGACGATCGCGGCCACGTACATCGCGACGGCGGTGAGCAGCACCGACAGGATCGCGACGACGACCGCGAGCGTGCCGCTGTCGCCAATGAACGGATCGGCCTGGAGCACGGCGCCGATGTAGGCCGTGATCTCGACGAGGAAGACGCCGAACGCGGACGAGAGCGCGGCGACGAGGACGCTCGCGCCCATGCCGCGGTCGCGGAGCCAGGCCAGCCGGGGACCGGTCGTCCGCGTCTCCGGGACGACCGTGGCGAGCGCGGTCATGCCGACACCTCCGCGGCGAGCATGTAGGCCGAGATCTGCTCCGCGGTCTGCCGCGGGTGATCCGCCACGATCCGGCCGTCGCCGAGGTAGAGCACCCGGTCGGCGTGGCTCGCCGCGATCGCGTCATGCGTGACCATCGCGATGGACTGGCCGTGCTCCCGGCTGGCGGCCGCGAGCAGGCGCAGCACCTCCCGTCCGGTCTGGGAGTCGAGGTTGCCCGTTGGCTCGTCCGCGAACACGAGGTCGGGAGCGGTGGCGAGCGCCCGGGCGATAGCGACGCGCTGCTGCTGCCCGCCCGAGAGCTGGTGCGGCCGGTGGCCGAGGCGCTTGCCGAGGCCGAGCGTCTCGATGAGCCCGTCGATCCGCGCCCGCTCGATGGCGCTGGGGCGGCGGCCGTCGAGCTCGAACGGCAGCAGGATGTTGCCGAGGGCGTCGAGCGTGGGGACGAGATTGAACGCCTGGAAGATGAACCCGACCCGGCGGCGGCGCAGGATGGTCAGGTCGAGGTCGCCGAGGCCCGTGATCTCGGTGTCGCCGATCCACGCCCGCCCCTCCGTCGGGCTGTCGAGGCCGGCCATGATGTGCATGAGGGTGGACTTGCCGGATCCGGACGGACCCATGATGGCGGTGAACTGTCCGCGGCGGATGCCGACGCTCACGTCGTCGAGCGCGCGGACGGTGCCCTCGCCCGAGCCGTAGGTCTTCTTCAGGTGCTGGACGCGGGCGGCGAGCCCGAGGTCGGTGGTCGTGATCTCCATGTCCACGACGCTATTTCCGCACTCCCGCTCGTCGCGTCGCCCCCCGGGAGCATCCCGCTACATCGGGAGGATGATCCCGCGTCCCCTCGCGACCCACCCCGTTGCGTTCCTCCCACCCCTCTGCGGACCGCCGCAAGGGGCCGGGTCGAACGGAAGGGGGTGGGTCGGCGTCAGGCGAGGCCGTGTTCGAAAGCGAACACGACGAGCTGCACGCGGTCGCGGAGCGCGAGCTTCGTGAGGATGCGGCTGATGTGGGTCTTCACGGTGGCCTCGCTGAGGAACTCCCGCGCGGCGATCTCGGCATTCGAGAGACCCCGGGCGGCGAGCGCGAAGATCTCCCGCTCCCGCTCCGTCAGCTCGGCGTACTGCGGCGGCACGGGCTTCGGAGCCTCCGCGAAGTGCTCGAACAGCTCGCGGGTCGCGGAGGCCGCGATCACACTCGACCCCGCGTGCACGGTCCGGATCGCGGCGAGCAGGAACTCCGGATCGGCGTCCTTGAGGAGGAAGCCGCTCGCCCCCTGCCGGATCGCCCGCGCCGCCGCCTCGTCGAGGTCGAACGTCGTGAGCATGACGATGCGCGGGGGTTCCGGGCGGGATAGGATCTCGGCGGTCGCGGTCAGCCCGTCCATCACCGGCATCCGAATGTCCATGAGCACCACGTCCGGCCGAGTCGCCGCGATCACGTCGAGAGCCTCCCGGCCGTTGCCCGCCTCCCCCACGACCTCGAGGTCCGGCTGGGAGGCCACGAGCATGCGGATCCCGGCCCGGAACAGCGCCTGGTCGTCCACCAGCGCGACTCTGATCACTGCGGGGCTCCGATCGGAAGGCTGCTCTGGACGACGAACTGCGCACCACGGCGCTCGGCTTGCAGACTACCGCCCACGAGCTGCGCCCGCTCGCGCATGCCGATGAGGCCGTGCCCCCCGGGGGTCCCCGGCGTCGACTCCGGCGAGACGGTGTTGCGCACCTCGATGTCGACGCGATCGGGGAGCCACGCGAGGTGCACGTCCACCGCGCCGTCGCCGTGGCGGATCGCGTTGGTCAGCGCCTCCTGGAGGATCCGGTAGACGGCGAGCTGGATGGCCCCCGGCGGCTCCCCGGGGGGCATGGGGTCGACCGTGACCCGCGGCTCGATGCCGGCCTGGCGAACCTGGGCGAACAGCGTCTCGAGATCGGCGAGCGTCGGCTGCGGACCATCGCCCTGACGATGACGAAGCTGGGTGAGGAGCATTCGCACGTCGCTCAGGGCCCCGCGGGCGGTCTGCGCGATCGTGCCGAGGGCCTCTGTCGCGATCTCCGGCTTCACCGCCGCGGCATAGCGGGCACCGTCGGCCTGGGCGATGACGACCGCGAGCGAGTGCGCCACGACGTCATGCATGTCCCGCGCGATGCGCACCCGTTCCTGCTCCTCGGCGGCCAGGGCCTCGGCCTGCAGCTGCGCCGAACGCGTGCGCCGGTTGCGCAGCACGACCCGCCAGAGGAGCCCGCACACCCACGCGAACCCCAGCGCCATGATGGAGGCCGCGACGAGCAGAGTGCCGCCGGTCACGAGCTCCCATCCGCTGCCGGAGCCGAGCATGGCGCCCCCGATGACCACGACCATGTACAGCGCAGCGACGATGCCGCCCACGATCACCGACCCGAACCCCCACCAGAGCACGCGGCGGGTGCCCCACGCGGAGGTCGCGTACAGCACGAGGAGGATCGCGACGTCGGTCGGCAGCGGCCCGAAGCCGGCGAGCATCTGCACGATGGCTCCGGCCCAGGCCGCGGCGAGCGCGAGACCGGGGGCCAGACGACCGATCGCCACCCCGCCGAACAGGAAGACCGACGACGAGATCAGACCGATGACGTTGACCGCGGATGACCCGGCCACGTCTGGTTGGGGCGCATAGAACACCACCCCGAGCGGCGTCAGGAGCGCGAACAGCAGCACCGCCCCGACGATGTCGAGGACGAGGCCGGTGCGGGACAGCGGACGGATCACTCCCCCACGCTACGCGAGCCCGTCGGGGGCGGCATCCGTCGCGGGATGTATCCCTCAGGCGCGGGCGAGGATCTCCCCGTGCGGCACGAGGAACCAGCCGTCGCCGTCGTCGGCCCAGCGCTTCCAGGCGTCGCTGATCTCCTGCAGGTCGGCCGCGGATGCCATCTCCTGGTCCACGAGCTGCTTGGCGAGTGCCGATTCCAGGATGCGGTCGGCCCACATCCCGCCCCACCAGGCGCGCTCGGACGGCGTCGCGTAGCACCAGGTCGACGCCGTCGCCGTCACGTCCGCGAAGCCCGCGGCGCGTGCCCAGGCCAGAAGGCGGCGGCCGGCATCCGGCTCTCCGCCGTTCGCCCGGGCGGCGGCGCGGTACAGCGCGAGCCAGCGGTCGAGCTCCGGGAGCACCGGGAACCACAGGAAGCCCGCGTAGTCGGCGTCGCGCGCGGCGACGAGTCCGCCAGGCTTCGCGACCCGGCGCATCTCCCGCAACGCCTGCACCGGATCGGCGACGTGCTGCAGCACCTGGTGCGCGTGCACGATGTCGAACGAATCGTCGGCGAAGCTCAGCGCGTGCACGTCCTCGACGGAGAAGGCGATGTTCGTGACGCCCCGCGCGGCGGCGAGGTCGCGGGAGAGGGACAGTGCGGCGTCGTCGATCTCGGTCGCCGTGACGTGCGCGACCACTCCCGCGAAGTCCACCGTGATCGACCCGGGTCCCGCCCCCACGTCGAGGAGCCGGGTCTCTGCCGTGAGGTGCGGTCGAAGGTAGGCCGCCGAGTTCGCGATGTCCCGCACGCTGTGCGAGCGGAGGACGGATTCGTGGTGTCCATGCGTGTACGAGGCCATGCCCTCAGTCTGGCACTCCCGCCGAGCCACCCCTTTCCGTGGGTCCCGGCCCCTTCCGTACGGCCGCAAGGGGCCGGGGCGGCGCGAAAGGGGTGGGTCGACGGGCTAGAGCGAGGCGACCATGCGGCGGATCGCCTCGCGGTCGGGCTTGCCGGAGGAGAGGACGTCGAGTTCGTCAACGACGATCAGGCGGGACGGACGCGCGTGGGCGCCGATCTCCCCGGCCACCGCCTCCCTGGCCTGGGCGAGCTGTTCGGACTCGCTGCGCCGCAGGGCCTCGCCGCGCGCCGCGACGATGACCGAGGCCTCCCCCCAGCGCTCGTCGTCGACTGCCACGACCACAGCCTGATGCAGCCCTGGCACGGCGCGGACGATGCGCTCCACCCGGTCGAGCGAGATGTTGATGCCGCCCGACACGATCACGTTGTCCGCACGACCGTGCACGCGCACCACGCCGTCCTCAAGGAGACCGAGGTCGCCCGTCCGGTACCAGCGGATGCCGTGCTCGTCCCGCGCGAAGGTGCGCGCGGTCAGCGCTGGGTCGCCCAGATACCCCTCCGCGAGCATGGGGCCGGCGATCCGCAGCTCGCCGTCGACCGCCCGGACGTTCACGGTGTCGAGCGGGACGCCGTCGTACACACAGCCGCCACTGGTCTCCGTCGAGCCGTAGGTCCGCACGAGACGCACCCCGAGGTCGGCCGCCCGCTCCCGCAACGGCTCCGGGAGCGCCTGGCCCCCGACGAGGATGGCCTCATACGCCTGCAGCGCCGCGAGCACCCCCGGTTCCCCTGTCGCGTCCAAGAGCGTCGCGATCTGCGCCGGGACGAGGGAGGTGTAGAGGGTGGGGAGGACGCCCGCGGTCGTGGCGTGCAGCATGCTCCGCGAGGCCTCGGCGAACGCCCGTGGCGTGAACCGCCCCTCGATCCGGGTCGGCTCGGTTCCCGCGAGGATCGACCGCACCATCACCTGCAGCCCCGCGACGTAGCCGGCCGGTAGGGCGAGAAGCCAGCGGCCGCTGCCGATGCGGGCGGCGGTGGACGCCGCGCTCGCCCGCAGGGCCTCGCCGCTCAGCGCCACCCGCTTCGGGACACCGCTGGATCCGGACGTCGCGATCACCGCGGCGATGCCGTCGTCCACCTCCGCCGGGGCGTCGGCGAGCATGCCGAAGCCGAGGGCCGGTCCCTCGTCGAGCGCCCGGAGCAGCGCCTCCCGCAGAAGCCCGGTGTCTTCGGCGTCGGTCGGGATCAGCGCGGTCACGGTCGGCTCCGTCTCTCGTGCGGACTCAGTAGTGCCAGGGGAAGGAGGACCAGTCGGGGGCGCGCTTCTCGAGGAACGAATCCCGCCCCTCCACGGCCTCGTCCGTGCCGTAGGCGAGACGGGTGGCCTCGCCCGCGAACACCTGCTGCCCCGCGAGCCCGTCGTCGACAGCGTTGAAGGCGAACTTGAGCATCCGGATCGCCGTCGGCGACTTCGTCAGCACGGTGCGCGCCATCTTCAGCGCCTCGCGCTCGAGCTCGGCGTGCGGCACCACGCGGTTCACGGCGCCCGCCTCGTAGGCCCGCTGCGCCGAGTACTCCTCGGCGAGGAAGAACACCTCCCGCGCGAACTTCTGTCCCGTCTGCCGGGCCATATAGGCGGAGCCGTACCCCGCGTCGAAGCTGCCGACGTCGGCGTCCGTCTGCTTGAAGCGCGCGTGCTCGGCCGACGCGATGGTCAGGTCGCAGACCACGTGCAGCGAGTGCCCGCCACCGGCCGCCCACCCGGGGACCACGGCGATGACGACCTTCGGCATGAAGCGGATGAGCCGCTGCACCTCGAGGATGTGCAGCCGCCCGACAGCCGCCGCGGACGCTCCGCTGACGACGGCGGTCTCCGCGTCCGAGTATTTGTATCCGTCGCGGCCGCGGATGCGCTGATCGCCGCCGGAGCAGAACGCCCACCCGCCGTCCTTCGGGCTCGGTCCGTTGCCGGTCAGCAGCACCGCCCCGATACGCGCGTCCTGCCGCGCGATGTCGAGCGCACGGTAGAGCTCGTCGACCGTGTGCGGGCGGAAGGCGTTGCGCACCTCCGGCCGGTGGAAGGCGATGCGGGCGACCCCGCCGTCGCGGCTCACGTGCGCCGTGATGTCGGTGTAGTGCTCGGCGCCGGGCGCCAGCTCCCACTCGGCGGGATCGAACAGGTCGGAGACGAAGGCATCGGTCACGGTCTTCAGCCTATTCCCCGGGCACGCGCCGTCTTCATCCACCCGTCGATGATGTCCCAGGCCGGGAAGGCCACGAGGCAGACGCCGGTGATCACCGTGAGCACGCGCATCGTCTCGGCCTCCACCCCGTTGTCCGTGAACACGAACTCCAGGAAGGCCGGGTTCAGCAGCTCCCCCTGCAGGAGCAGGGTGAGGGCCCACACCGCGAAGGCGACGGCGAGCACGGTGTTCACGACGGCCGCGGCGACGGTCCACCGCCGACGCGCGTACACGGCGACGGCCAGGACGGCCTCCGCGATCATGAGCGCGAGGAGGATGCCGATGCCCACCGGCCAGAGCGCGGGCGCCAGGATCGGGATGGGGTCGCCGCCGGTCGGGAAGAATCCGAGCGTCGCGTCCCACACGATCGCGCCGATGCCGGCGAGGAGGAACACGAGCGAGGCGATCACGTCGGTACGGGCGGCCCCGTGCTCCGTGGGCTCGGGGAGTTGGTCCACGTTCCAGCGCACGCCGGTGTCGGCGCCGGTGCGCTCCAGCACGACGAAGACGAGCGTGACCCAGAAGCACAGGTGCACGATGACGGACAGGGTGACCGAGACGACCGCGCCGATGACCTCTCCGGGTCCGCCGCCGTTGATGAGCTGCCCGATCGCGACGCCCACCGCGGCGAACGGCGGCACGATGAACAGAAGCAGCTTCAGCAGCCGCCACCAGGTGAGGTAGTAGCGCGGACCGATGAGGTGCAGCGGGCGGTCGGCGTATCCGGCGGCGAGGATGCCCGGGTCGCCGAGGTCGGTGAGGACGGCGCGCTCCGCCTCCTCCGGGCTCTCGCCCTGTTCCCGCCGCGCGTCGACGGCGTCGGCGATGGCGGCTTCGAGTTCGGCGCGGACCTCGTCCTGCGTATCCGGCGCGAGGCTGCGGATCGTGGCGCTGATGTAGCGCTCGGTGAGGGTGCTCGCGGTCATGTCAGTTCTCCTCGGGGGTGAGGGAGGCGATCGCGGTGGTGAGCGCGCGCCATTCGTCGGTGAGGGTGTCGGCCAGCCGGGTCCCGGCTTCCGAGGTGCGGTAGAACTTGCGGGGCCGGGCCTCGTCGGTGTTCCACTCGCTCGTCAGGTACTCCTGCTTCTCCAGACGACGCAGCAGCGGGTAGAGCGTGTTCGCATCGGTGGCGAAGCCCCGACTCTCGAGCTGCTCGAGCAGCGCGTACCCGTACTCCGGCGTACGCAGCAGCTGCAGGCAGGCGAGCACCACGGTGCCGCGGCGCAATTCCTGCAGATGCGTGTCGAGTGCCTCGTTCATGTCGATCACAGTAGTGTGCGTCACACACCATTGTCAACGGCACACCTTCGTGCGACATGCTGCCGAGGGTCGTGGCGCACAATGGGGTCATGATCCCCGCCGTCACGGAGCTCCTCGATTCCGCCCGCGTCGTCGCCCTGCCGATGCAGACCCGCTTCCGCGGCGTCGACACCCGCGAGGCCCTGCTGTTCGAAGGACCGGAGGGCTGGGCGGAGTTCTCGCCGTTCGTCGAGTACGACGACGCCGAGGCCGCAACCTGGCTGGCGGCGGCGATCGACTACGCGTACGCACCCCAGCCCGCACCGCTGCGTGACCGCGTCGCCGTCAACGCCACCGTGCCCGCCGTCGGCGCCGACCGCGTGCCCGAGGTCCTCGGGCGTTTCGCCGGCTGCCGGACCGCGAAGGTCAAGGTCGCCGAGCCCGGCCAGGCGCTGGCGGACGACGTCGCCCGGGTCCGGGCCGTCCGCGAGGCGCTCGGGCCGGAGGGCCGCATCCGGGTCGACGCGAACGGCCTGTGGAACGTCGACGAGGCCGAGCACGCAGTGCACGCCCTCGCCCCGTTCGACCTGGAGTACGTCGAGCAGCCGTGCGCGTCGGTGCCCGAGCTCGTCGAGCTGCGCCGGCGCATCGCCTACATGGGCATCCCGATCGCGGCGGACGAGAGCATCCGGAAGTCCGGCGACCCCCTCGCCGTCGCACGCGCGGGCGCGGCGGACATCGTCGTCATCAAGGCGCAGCCCCTGGGCGGCCTGACCCACGCCCTGCAGATCGTCACCGCCGCCGGCCTGCCCGCGGTCGTCTCCAGCGCGCTGGACACCGCGATCGGGCTCTCCCAGGGGGCCGCCCTGGCCGCCGCCCTCCCGACCCTCGACTATGATTGCGGTCTCGGCACGGCCTCCCTGTTCCAGGACGACGTCGCCGACCTCCGCCCTGCGGACGGAGCGATCCCGGTGGGACGCCTGACCCCCGACCCGGCAGCGCTCACCCGGCTCGCCGCCGCGGACGAACGCCGTGAGTGGTGGCTGGCCCGGCTGGCCCGCTGCCACCACGAGCTGCTCGCAGCCCGCAGCGCCTAGGACTCGACGAGGAGTTCCACGAGCCGCCCGAGCTCCTCGCCGCCGGAGTGCCGCAGGGCCGCGTCGTCACGACCGGCCATGGCACCGCGGACGGTCATGCCCTCCCAGAGGATCATGAGCATGCGCGCCGCATCGGTCGCGGGCAGCCGGAGACGCAGCGTGCCCGCCGCCTCCACGATGTCCTCCACGATGCGCGCGATGCTCGCGACCATCTCGCGCTCCTGGGCGAGGTAGGCCTCGCCGAACTGCGGGTCGCGCAGGGCGCGGATCCGGATCTCGCTCATCAGCATCACGCCCAGGCGGTCGTCGCTGCCGAGCTCCATGATCTGCTGGACGAGATCCTTCGGGTCGCAGTCGTCGGCGAGCTCGCCGTCCGCCCGCATCTGCTCCACGCGGGTCCGCACGGCTGCCACCCTCGCGTCGGCGACACCGGCCGCGAGGGTCAGGAACAGCTCGTCCTTCGAGTCGAAGTTGGAGTAGAACGCCCCGCGCGTGAAGCCGGCGCGCTCGCAGACGGCCTCGACCGAGGCACCGTCCAGGCCGGCCTCGGCGAACACCTGCGCGGCGGCCTCCAGCAGGCGCGCCTTCGTGTTCTCCCGGCTGCGGGTGGCGGGTGACGACATCGGAACCTCCTGGCCTTCCCTCTCGACGATTCACACCCGGTGCACAGACTCCGGATGGCGGATGACCTTACGATACATCTATGTATCGGATACACCTGTGTATCCACCCGGCACCCCACGGAGAATCGCGTGTCCACACTCCTCTCGTCCCTCGGACGCTGGTCCTTCCGCCACCCGTGGCGCGTCCTCGTCTCCTGGCTCCTCGCGCTCGGCATCGCCGGAGCCGGAGCCGTGGTCCTCGGTGCCGGCACCGACAACACGTTCTCCATCCCCGGGACCGAGTCCCAAGCCGGCCTCGAGCAGCTCTCCCGCTCCTTCCCGCAGGTGAGCGGCACGAATGCGCAGTTCATCGTCGTGGCCGCCGACGGCGACGAGATCACCGATGACGAGTACCGCGAGCCGATCGAGGACGCCGTGTCGGAGCTCGGCGACCTCGACGAGGTCCTCGCCGCCACCTCGCCGTACGACGAGATGGTCAACGGCATGATCAACGACGACGACACGGCGGCCATCGTGCGCCTGCAGTTCGACGGCGAGTCCACCGACGTCTCCGAGGAGACGAAGGACGCGCTGCGCTCCGCCGTCGACGAGCTCGCGGCAGAGCTCCCCGACGGTGCGCAGGCCTCTCTCGGCGGCGACCTCTTCGCGATCTCGATCCCCGGCGTCACACTCACCGAGGCCGTGGGCCTGCTCATCGCACTGCTCGTGCTCATCGTCACTTTCCGCTCGTTCGTCGTCGCCGGACTCCCCCTGCTCACCGCGATCCTCGGCGTCGGCATCTCCATGGCCGGGATCTTCACGGCGACCGCCTTCGCGACCGTCTCGTCCACCACGCCGCTGCTCGCCCTGATGCTCGGGCTCGCGGTCGGGATCGACTACGCGCTCTTCATCGTCGCGCGCCACCAGGACCAGGTCCGGGACGGCGTGGAACCCGAGGAGTCGGCCGCCCGCGCGGTCGGCACGGCCGGATCGGCGGTGGTCTTCGCCGGCGTCACCGTGCTCATCGCGCTGATCGGCCTCGGCTTCGCGGGGATCCCGTTCCTCACCACCATGGGCGTCGCGGCGTCCGTGGCCGTCGCGGTCGCCGTGGCGATCGCAGTGACCCTGACCCCCGCCCTGCTCGGATTCCTCAAGGGCCGCGTGGCCGGACGACCGAAGCGCGCGAAGACCCCGAAGAAGGCGGCCGCGGAGGACGCCGCCACGAAGCCCCGCGGCAGCCGTCGGTGGGTGGAGGGCGTGACGAAGCACCCCGTCCTCGTCTCCCTCGCGGTCGTCCTCGGCCTCGGCATCGTGGCCGTCCCCGCTCTCAGCCTCGACCTCGCCCTGCCCAACGCCGGCGTCCTGCCGAAGGACTCCGAGGCGCGACAGAACTACGACCTCGTCGGCGAGCAGTTCGGTCCCGGCTTCAACGGCCCGCTCATCCTCACCGGCACCATCGTCACCTCCACCGATCCGCTCGGTCTCATGGAAGACCTCGGAGACGCGGTGGCCGAGGTGCCCGGTGTGAAGGAGGTCGCCCTCGCGACGCCGAACGAGACAGCCGACACCGGCATCGTCCAGATCATCCCGGAGACGGCTCCGGACGACCCCGCGACGGCCGACCTCGTGCGCGAGCTCCGCAGCCACCACGACGAGTGGCTGGACGAGTTCGGCATCGACCTGAAGGTCACCGGCTTCACCGCCGTCGGCATCGACATCTCGGATCAGCTCGGGGCGGCTCTGCTGCCGTTCGGGATCTTCGTGATCGGCCTCTCGCTGATCCTCCTCACCATCGTGTTCCGCTCCCTCTGGGTGCCGATCACCGCCGCGGCGGGCTACCTGCTGTCGATCGTCGCCGCCTTCGGCGTCGTCGGGGCGGTCTTCGAGTGGGGATGGTTCGCCGACCTCCTGCACGTCGCGAAGGTCGGCCCGATCATCAGCTTCATGCCGATCATCCTCATGGGCGTGCTCTTCGGCCTCGCGATGGACTACCAGGTGTTCCTCGTGTCGCGGATGCGCGAGGACTTCGTGCACGATCCCGACCTCCGCCAGGGGGCGGGAGCGGTGAACCGCGCCACCCGACGGGCCGCGGCTCTGCGCGCCGTACGGAGCGGCTTCACCGGGTCGGCGAAGGTCGTCACGGCGGCCGGTCTCATCATGTTCGCGGTGTTCGTCGCCTTCGTCCCCGAGGGCGACTCGTCCCTCAAGCCCATCGCCCTCGGACTCGCCGCCGGCATCGCCTTCGACGCCTTCCTCGTGCGCATGACGCTGATCCCGGCGCTCATGGCGATCCTCGGCGAGCGCGCCTGGGAGATCCCGTCGTGGCTCGAGCGGATCCTCCCCCGCGTGGACATCGAGGGTGAGGCGGTGGAACGCGAACGGCACCTCGAGGCGTGGCCGGGCGACGGGTCGCTCGTCGCGGCCGATGACCTGGAGCTCGGCACGGGACTCCCCGCGGCGCAGGGACTGTCCCTGCGGCTCGCGCCCGGCGCAGCCCTGGTCGCGACTGGCGCAGATGCCGGAACGCTGCGGGCCCTCGCGCTCACCGTCGGCGCCCGCATCGCCCCGGCCGACGGACGCCTCCGCGTCGCCGGGCACCTGCTCCCCGGTCGTGCGGCCTGGGTCCGTTCCCACGTGGGCTGCGTGCTCGCGGGAGACGACGCCCCGGTGCTCGCCGACCTCCGCGAAGCCCTCCGCGGTCGTTCCGAGCTCGTGGTGATCGACGGCGCGGACCGGCTCCGCGGCGGCGAGCGCGACCAGGTCGCCGCGATGCTGCGCGATGCGAGGTCGCGCCGAGAGCTCGCCGTCTTCGCCACCGCCGTCGATCCCGACGCGGCCCGTTCCCTCCTCACGGACGCCGGATGGCCGTCCGCCGACGTACTCGACACGCGCGCGCCCCGCCCGAGCGCCGCAGAAACGACCGAGGTGCCCGCATGACCCTCCCCCTCGAGCGCGCCCGCTCACGCAAGCCCATCACCTGGCTCACGATCCTCGGCGTCCTGCTGCTGCCCGCCGCGATCGGCGGCATCCTCATGGCGGCGCTCTACAACCCGACCGAGCGCCTCGACTCCATGACCGCGGCGATCGTGAACCTCGACGAGCCCGTCGAGATCGACGGCCAGACCGCGCCTCTCGGGCGGCAGCTCGCGTCCGGGCTCGTCGAGGGCTCGGACGATCTCGACTCGAACCTCACGTGGGTCATCTCCAACGAGGAGGACGCCGCCGACGGGCTCGCCGACGGCACCTACCAGGCCGTCATCACGATCCCCGAGGACTTCTCGGCCGCGGCGACCTCCGCAGGTCAGGCGGTCGCGGACGGCGGCGGGGACGCGGAGCAGGCGACGATCCAGGTGACGACGCCCGACGACGGCCTCGTGGCGGACGACCTCATCACCGGGCAGATCGCCGACGTGGCGGCCTCGACGCTCGGCACCACGCTGTCCGAGGCCACGACCGAGAACATCCTCGTCGGCTTCACCACCATCGGCGACCAGATCGGCGACGCGGCGCACGGGGCCCTGGAGCTGGCGAACGGGGCGCGTGACGCGGCGACCGGCGCCGCGGCCCTCCCGGAGGGTGCGACGCAACTCGCCGCGGGCGCCGGAGAGCTGGGCACCGGGGCCTCGACCCTCGCGTCCGGCCTCGACACGATCGCGGGGCAGACGCGGCAGGCGGCAACCGGCGCAGGGACGATCGGCGCGGGACTCACCTCCGCGGCGACTGAGCTGCAGGGCCGGGTCGCCGGCGTCCAGAAGCTCACCGGTAGCATCCAGTCGGCGGGCGCGTCGGCGAAGTCGGCCGCGACGGACTCGGCCACGGTCGCACAGGGTCTCGGGACGATGGCGGCCACGGCGTGCGCTGCCGACCCGGACTCGGCGGAGTGCGGGCAGCTCTCGGACCTCGCCGCGAAGGCGGCGGCAGCGGCGAAGTCGGCGGGGACCGCCTCCGGCATCCTCAACAGCCCCCAGGTCGCGGGCGGAATCGCCGCGCTTCCGCGGTCCTTCTCCACGCTCGCCACCCAGCTCGGCGAGGCGGGCGCCGGGGCGACCGAGCTCGCCGGCGGGCTCAACCGCCTCGCTACAGAGGGTGTGGATCAGTCGGCCGCGGGAGCGCGGGCGCTGTCGTCGGGCGCGACGCAGCTCGCCGACGGCGCGACCCAGCTCGCCGACGGCAGCACGGAGCTCGCCACCGGTCTCGACACCCTCGCGACCGGCACCGGCGATCTCGCGGGCGGACTGCGCACCGCGGCCGACTCCCTCCCGTCCTTCAGCGACGAGGAGTCGACGTCGCTGGCGTCGGTGATCGCCGACCCCGTGGCGACCGACTCCTCGATGGGCTCGCTCTTCGGCCCCACCGCGATCCCGCTGCTCACCACGGTGGTGCTGTGGTTCGGCGGCCTCGCGTCCTTCCTCGTGCTCCGTGCCCACACGGCGCGCACCCTCACCTCACGACGCTCCTCCGCCTCCCTCACCTTCCGCGCGTTCTGGCCGGCCGCAGCGATCGGCGCGGCACAGGGTCTGCTCGTCTCGCTCATCGTGCAGATCGTGGCCGACTACGACGTCGCGGAGTGGTGGGCGTTCGCGGGGACCGCCGTCCTCGCCGGGGTGGTGTTCGCCGCGGTGAACCAGGCCCTCGTGGCGGTGTTCGGCGGCGTCGGACGCTGGATCGCCGCACTGATCGGTGTCATCGCCGTGGCGACGGGACTCATCTCGACCGTGCCCGACTGGCTCGCGAGCATCGGGGCCGCCCTCCCGACCGCACCGGCCTTCGCGGGTCTCGTGGAGGCGAGCGGGGCCGCCGTCGCCGCCCTCGTCGTCTGGGGCGTGCTCTCGCTCGTCGCCACGACGGTGGTCGTCGCGGTCCGCCGCACGACCACGGCCCGCGCCGTCGTCACCGCCTGACCCCGGGCACAACTTCGGAGATCACGCACGACACGCCGCCGGGCACCCCGCTCCGGCGGCGTGTCGTGTGGCGATCTCCGAAACAGTGCACGGACGCGACGGCGACACCCCGTACCCTCGTGCCATGCGCCGACCGTTCATGGACACTCCGGACCAACTCGCGAGTCTCGACGGGCAGCAGTATCTCGTCCTCCGGCCGACCGGGGCCGTCGCCGTGGAATACCGGGCCATCCAGGAGGCCGCGCTCGGTCGTCTGGACACGCCGCTCCGGCATCCGCACACGGAGCACGTGACGCTTCGAGGCTTCTTCGAGCCGGAGCGTCGGGAGGAGCTGCGAGCCGTGATCCGCGCCTGGGCCACGGAACAGAGTCCTCTCGAGCTCACCGCCGACGCCGTGGACGTCTTCCCCGCGCCGTGGCAGATCGTGATCCTGCGCCTCGCCCGCACGCCCGCGCTCGTGCACGCGTACGCCTCGCTGACGGAGGTGCTCCGGCCGACGGACCTCCGCCGCCTCGACGAGCTCTCCGTCGAGGACTGGACCTTCCACCTCTCGGTGCTCTACGGCACGACGCTCGATCCCGAGACCTGGCAGCAGCTCGCCGCCACCGAGGTCCGTCCGCTCCTCCCCGCGCCGACGGAGGTCGTCACGGAGGCCGAGTTCGTCTGGTACGAGAGCGGCGTCGAGCACGCCGAGGTCATCCCCCTCGGCAGCTGAGCCCAGCTCCGGCGGGCACGACTTCGGAGATGGCGGACGACTCACCGACACCGAGCCCCGCCCGTCGGTGTGTCCCTCGCGACCTCCGAAGCTGTGCTCGGTGGGATCAGCTCAGGCCGGAGTAGGCGTGCAGGCCCTTGAAGAAGACGTTGACGATGGTGAAGTTGAAGATCACCGCGGTGAAGCCGACGATCGAGAGCCAGGCCGAGGGGTTGCCGCGCCAGCCACGCGTCGCCCTGGCGTGGATGTATCCGGCGTAGAGCACCCAGATCACGAAGGTCCATGTCTCCTTCACGTCGAAGCCCCAGAAGCGGCTCCAGGCGTAGTACGCCCAGATGGACCCGGCGATGAGGGTGAAGGTCCAGAGGATGAAGCCGATGATCGTGAACAGGTATGCCAGGCTCTCCAGGCGCTCCGCCGGCGGGAAGGTGCGCAGGAACCCGGGGCCGGTCTTCGCCGCCCCCTCGCCGAGCAGCCGCTCGCGTCGGGCCTGCATGAGCTGGATCACCGAGAGCGCGAAGGCGAGGGCGAAGAACGCCGTGGCGAGCGAGGCCACGAACACGTGGATGATGAGCCAGACGCTCTTCAGCGGGTCCATCAGCGGGGAGACCTCGACGTAGAAGTTCGTCGCGCCGAGGCCCAGGAGCACGACCACGAGGCCCGTGATGAAGGTGCCGAGGAAGCGCAGGTCGAGGCGGGTCAGCACCACGAGGTAGACGGCGATGATGAGGAGCGTGCCCACCATCGCGAACTCGTACAGGTTCGCCCAGGGCACCCGTCCCGCAGCGATACCGCGGGTGAGGGTCGCCGCAAGGTGGAACACGAAGCCGAGCACCGTGAGCGAGGTGCCGATGCGGGCCATGACGAACCGCTGCGGCGCCGCCGTCGGGGCTCCGGTCGCATCGAGCGGAGCGGAGACGGCACCACCGGAACGACCGGCGGCCACGAGCTCGCCCTCACGGACGGTGTGGGCGTCGGCGGTCGCCTGCGAGCGACGCGCGAGATCGAAGGCATAGGCCACGAAGGCCGCCGCGTAGATCGCGATCGCCGTCCAGAGCAGGACCGGCGAGATCACGGTGAGCTCGAGCATGGTGTCAGTCTACTTTCCGGGTGCCGGGGCCGCGGGGTCCGCGGCGGCGTCCGCGGCGTCCTCGTCGGCGTCTTCAGGGGTGCGGGCGGTCGTGCCGCCCGCGGCGTCGAGCAGCCGGGCGTGACCGGCGCGGAGGTCGTCCACGGCGCGGGCGAGCGTGGGGTCTTCCCCTCGGGCCAGGGCCGCGTACTCGAGGTCGACCGCGCCGTCCGCCGCGGTGGCCTTCACCCACACGCGCCGACGCGGCACGAACAGGGCGAGCATGAGGCCGCCGAGCGCCAGCAGTGCGAACCCGAGCACGAACACCCCGGACTCGTCGCGGTGGATCTGCAGGGAGGCGAAGCGCTTGACGGACTCCGAGGAGTCGGTGGCGCCCTCCGGCGACTCGTCGTCGAAGGTGACCGAGCCCAGGCCGTTCGGCAGCTGCGCGGTCTCACCCGGTGACAGCTCGATCGACTCGACGTCGGTGCTGCGTCCGGTGAGCTTGGTCATGTCGGAGGTGTCGAGCACGTACACCGAGCGCGGCACGCCGTCGTTGATCCCGAGGTCGCCCGTGTACACGTCGAGCGTGAGCGTCGGGTTGGTGAGGTCGGGGTAGGCGGAGAAGAAGGCGCCCGTGTCGAGCACGCCGGTGGTCGGGTAGAAGAAGCCGACGAGGCCCACCTGCTCGGCCAGGCCGTCCGGCACCTTGAGCACGCCGAGCGAGGTCATGTTGTTGTCCTGCGGGAGGAACGGCGTGCTGTTGTGGAACACCACGTTGCCCTCGGGGTCGCGCACGGTGACCGTCGGAGCGTACCCGTTGCCGAGCAGGAACACGTCGTCGTCGGCCACGCCCAGCGGCTCGTTGACCTTGACGGCGCCCTCGCGCTCCTCGCCGTTCTCCTGGATGGTCATGTTCGCGGAGAAGTTCCCGGCCTGGCCGGAGCCGGGCTCGCCGAACGGCTGATACGTGACGTCGAAGGAGTCCAGCCGCATCGAGTACGGCGCGAAGGAGTCGTCGGCCACGAAGCGCCCGCGGTTCATGGAGTCGTAGTCGAGCAGCGTGTTGGCGAAGGTCTCCCCCTCGACGAGCACGCGCTGGCCGGTGTAGGCGAAGCCGCCGCCGACGCCGATCGTCACGAGCACGCCGACGAGGGCGAGGTGGAAGAGCAGGTTGCCCGTCTCCCGCCAGTAGCCGCGCTCGGCCGACACCGAGTACGTGCGGCCGCGGTCATAGCGCTCCACGCGGTAGCCGAGCACCTTGAGCTGCTTCGTGGCGACGTCGATCGAGGCGGCGGCCTCCGCGTCGGCGTCCCCCGTCCGCGTGCCGGAGTCGGCGACCGTGTCGCGGGTGACGGCGCGGTAGTCCTCCAGGCGCCGCAGCCGCGCGGGCGTGCGCGGCGGGCGGGCCTGCAGCGCCTTGGCGTGGTGCTTGATGCGCGGGATGACGCAGCCGACGAGCGAGGTGAACAGCAGCAGGTAGATCGCCGAGAACCAGGGCGACAGGTACACGTCGAAGAGCTTGAGCGCGTCGAGCACCGGGAACAGGTCGGGGTTGTCGCGCTCCCACTGCGTCACGCCGTTCGGGTCGGCCATCCGCTGCGGGAAGATCGATCCGGGGATGGCCGCGATCGCCAGGACGAGCAGCAGGACGAGCGCCGTGCGCATCGAGGTGAGCTGACGCCACCCCCACCGCAGCCAGCCGACGAAGCCGAGGCGCGGCTGGGTGATGGTGTCGTCGCCGTCGACGTGGTCGGACGGGCGGAGCGGATCGCTGGAGTCGTTGGTCACGGCACCCTTGTTCTTCGTCATGGTCTTCTCGGAGCGGTCAGAGCGGGAGGACGACACTGCCGATCACCGCCGTCAGCCGCGACATGATGTCGGTCCACAGTCCGGTGACCATCAGCACGCCGAGCAGGATCAGCAGCACGCCGCCGAGGATGTTCACGACCCGGATGTGGCGGCGCAGGAACCCGATGGCCTTGGTCGCCCAGCCGAAGCCGAGGGCGACGAGCAGGAACGGGATGCCGAGGCCGAGGGAGTACGCGAGGCCGAGGAAGCCTGCGCGGACGGGATCGCCCGCGTTGAAGGAGAGGGCGAGGATGGCGGCGAGCGTGGGGCCCATGCAGGGCGCCCAGCCGATGCCGAGTGCGACGCCGAGGAGCGGAGCACCGACCATCCCGGCCTTCGAGTCGACGTGGAAACGGAGCTCCTTCTGCGCGAACCCGAAGAGCCCGAGGAAGACCAGGCCCATCGCGATGATGACGACGCCGAGGATGCGGGTGATGAGGTCGCCCCACTGGAGCAGGAACACGCCGGCGGTGCCGCCGAGCACCGTGTAGAGGATGAAGACCACGGTGAAGCCGAGGATGAACAGCAGCACGCCGAGGACGAGGCGGCTGCGCGTCGCCGTCTGCGTGGTGCCGCCGCCGGTCGTCGAGGTGTTCCGCGGCGTGACGGCTCCCCCGAGGAAGCCGAGGTACCCCGGAACGAGCGGGAGCACGCACGGCGAGAGGAACGAGACGAGTCCGGCGAGCATCGCCACCGGGACCGCGATCCAGAGGGCTCCGGATCCGATGATCGCGTCGGGGTTCACGACGACCTCGCGCACATCAGGAGTCCTCCGCCAGGGCGTCCTTGACGAGCGTGGAGAGCACGGAGGTGCCGTCGATCGGACCGATGATCTTCGCGGCGACGCGGCCCTGCTTGTCGAGCACGAGCGTGGTGGGGGTGGCCGAGATCGGCACGACCTTCGCGAAGGCGAGCTTGGCCTGGGCGGTGTCCACGTCGATGAGGCTCGGGTAGGTGATCCCGAACTCGTCGGCGAACGCGACAGCCGTGTCCGCCTGGTCGCGCGTGTTGATACCGATGAACTGCACGTCCGCGTCCTGGTGCTCCTGCCAGACGGCCTCCAGGTCGGGGGCCTCGACGCGGCACGGGGCGCAGCCGGCGTACCAGAAGTTCACGACCGCGACCTTCCCGGCGATGTCGGCGCTGTCGAAGTCCTCGCCGTGCTCGGTGACCCCGGCGAACTCGACCGGCTCTCCGCGTTCGGCGACGGGGATCTCGACGATCGCGCCGTCGGCGGCGACGTAGCCGGTGTTCTCGCCGTTCAGGAACGACTCGCTCACGGCGTCGGGGGCGCAGGCGCTCAGACCGACGGCGAGCACCGCAGCGAGCGCGGCTCCGCCTAGGCGGCCGAGGGGCCGAAGACGGGAGGGGCGGCCGTTGCGGATCGGGTGAATCCTGAAAGCGCGGGACACGTCTCCGAGTTTACGCAGAGCTTCCTATGCATCGGCCGGGTACCCCCGGGGGGAGTCAGAAGCGCGCGAGGACGTCGTCCACCCCGGCGCGGAACCGGGGACAGGTAGGTCGATACGACGCTCATAGACCTGCATCATCATCTGCCAGACGTCGCTCGGCACTCCGAATACCTCGGCATCGGTGCTGTGCCCGGTCTGTGCTGCGATGCGGCCGTCCGAGGACAGGTGAATGGTCGGGAAGAGACTCGTTACGCTGCCCCGAAGTGCCGCCTCGACGGCCTCTCGGATGTCCTCATAGTTCGCCAAGGATGTGGGACGGAGAAGGATGTGAACAGCCTCCCCGATGGGGCGTCCGCGGACGAGGTCGCGGACTCGATTGGCCTCCTCGGTCAGGTCTGTTTCCTCAGCAGGCAGAGCCGTGAGCATGCGTGACGCTTGTGCGGTGGCGGCGTCAATGCCGGTCTTGATCTTCGCATCGAGGTGAAGGAGCCGTCGAGCCGCGCGTTCCGGCTTCGGAATGGTACGCAGTGTTTTCAGCGCGTTCTCGAGCGCGTCCTGCGCATGCAGCGGCGCTTCGCGACAGCCGCTATCCAGCAACGCTGTGGCTTCGGCAATCAGGCTTTCGACGATCCAGACAGTCTCGTCGAACGCACCGCTCTGGTCGCCCGCTAGATACCGCCAGTTTGCCGACGCCTCGCGTAGGGTTCGCGCAGTTCCGGCGTCCGCTGTCTCGGACAGCTGTCGGAACCGGCCAGCACTATCGACGGCTCGGCTGCGGGCACGTCCATGAGCCAGAAACAGGTCCGAGATCGCGACAGCATCCGACACCGCCTCCGACCAAAGCATCCGAGTGAGCAGCGCGTCTTCGATCCGCTGCCCCTGCGCACCGACCGGCCCGCCGAACCGCAGGGCAACCATGATTGCCCTCTCGCACTGTTCGATGTCCAGACCTTCGAGCTCGATGACGTCGAGGTCATCGGCGACCGCGGTAGCCATCGCGAGGAAGCTGCCGAACCTGTCCTTCCTTTCTGCGCGAAGCGCCAACACATCGAGGGCCTGGATGCGAGCCTGCCGCGTCGGGAGAGCCGCAGCGATGGCTCGAAGGACGAGAAGCTCCTCTTCGGCAAGATCGTCCGGAACCTTGGACCGACGGTTGCCGATGGTGAACATGGGTCCGTATGGGTCTTGCCAGTCGTCGGGGCGAAGGTAGCACCCTTGGAGGAACGCGAGCATCTCTCGGACGGCGACCTCGTCGGCGCTTGGCTTATTGGTCTCCGGAGCAAGCGCCGCAGCGAGTGCGAGCCCCCAGCGTTGGTCCTGCGCTTCGGCGTCAGCGTCACTCATAGCAATCTCGGCCCCTCACCGCTTCCGCACTCTCTAGTCGTCGTTCGCGTAGTTCAAGAAGGTGCGGTGCGATCGACGGTTGACATTCCACACCCCCGTGAAGCCTGCCGGCCTGGGACGCTGGCGCGCGAGTGTAAGCACGAGTTCGGTTTTTGCCCTCGAGATGCCGACGAAGAAGATACAGCGCAGCTCCCGCTTGTTCTTTCCCCAGTAGGTCTCTTCTTCGACCCCGAGCATCACGACCTTGTCGAACTCCAAGCCCTTGGATTTGTGGATGGTGAGGACGCGCACCGCGTCGAGACCGGACAAGCGTGCGAGAGCATCTTTCTCGCTCCCTGTTTCTGCAATCGCTTCTTGGAGGGCCCTCGTCGCCCCAGCGATATCTTTCTGCAGCTTCTCGCCATGCTGGTATGCCGGCGACAAGCTCACGAGGACGGGCTCAGTCACGAGATCAAGGAACTGTTGGATGAGTTGAGGCCAGGAGTCGATATCCCACGAAGCCTCGCGGACGGCCGCGGATGCGTCGGCAAGAAACTGCTTGACGGCGCGATCTTGGCGAAGGCCGGTTTCAGCATCGTCGTCCCGCGAGTCGAAGACTTGCATCAACTCCGCATAGGCTCCGGGCTGGCGTTCTCCGACCACGACGCGCACGAAGTTGAGGATCAATGCTGACGCTGGCTCCGCGGCGAGATCCTGATGATCGGTGTCGATGCGAGCTGGGATCTCGCGAATCGCGAGAGCGTCGAGCAAAGGCGCCGCGAAGAACTCGGGCTGCTGACGCACCAGGACGACGATCTCAGATGGAGGCACTCCTTCGTCTATCCAACGCTGGATGATGTCAGCGAGCTCGTCGGCTTCATCGGCGTCGTCAGCAAATGCCAGTGTATTGACGGAGCCTTCGTCGCCAATCAGTTCATCGTCAGGTACCTCCGCGCCCGGCTCCATCACCGCGATCATGCGGTTCTGCATGCGTCGCAGCCGAGGCGCGCTGCGGAAGTTCAATCGCAGCTCGAGGATCTCTGCATCGAAGTCTTGGGCCGCATCCTGCATGATGCCTTCAACGGCGCCGGCCCATGCCATGATGCGCTGTTTGCCGTCACCCACGGCGGTGACCAACGCGTCCGAGTCCAGGAACGCGGCTTTCACAAGCGCATATTGCGACTTGGTGGAGTCCTGGAATTCGTCGAGAAAGACGTGACTGTACGTCTGCCGCAGCGCTTGCAGCGCGTACGGCGCCGCCTCCAGAACTTGCAGCCCGAAAGGGACGAGATCCGAGAAAGTGATCTGCGTGCGTGCGACGCGTATGTCTCGGTCTAGCTTGTAGTCGGCATCGAGGGCGAACTCCCCTGTCAGCGAGCTCCGATAGTTGTCGATGAGGCGCTTGGCGAACGCGTGGAAGGTGAAGCTGTCGAACCGGGACGCGAGTTGCGGACCGACTCGCGTGCGCACTCGCTCTCGGAGGTTTCGCGCCGCGTCGACCTTGAAGGAGATCGCGAGTATTCGTCGAGGGTATGGGCAGCTCCCCGTGCGCAGGAGAAAGTCTGCTCGTTGGGCGAGAAGTTCGGTCTTCCCCGCTCCGGGGCCCGCCGTCACGATGACGTGGCGGTCTTGTTTGGTTGCAGCCTCAAGGGCATTGGTCTCGAGCGTGATCCCGTCCGCGGGCGCCCACATCGGTTCGCCGGTCACTCCGGGATCCCTTCGAGCTCAACACGCACGCGGTCGAGCAGGCGCCCCAAGACCGGTGGCAATCCGTCGATGAGTCCTTGATCGTCGAGGAGCGCGAGGGCTGACAGGTGAGCGACTGGCTTGCTGCTGAGCTTGAAGTGTTGGTGGTAGCTGCCAAAGAGGTCCGCAGAATCCTCCGGTAGGAATTCGACGTTACGACGAGACTTCCCGAGAACTGACCGAAGCTGACTGGCGGTCGGTTCGGCGGGGGTTCCCACATACGCCTCCGGGTACGCCTCCATCATCATGAGGTCAAGGTCGAGCGGCGTTGAGTAGAAGACCCCGTGTTGTTCAAGTTCGGCGACCGGAGAAGCACCGAAGCCCTCTAGCTGTTCTGAGAAGGTCGGGAACTCTCTCGCCTCCCTCCAAGAGGGCACCGCATCGAGCTGTGCTTGGGTGACACTATCTGCCCGTACCTTCCTGAGTTGCTTGAGCGCGTAGCTGACTCGGCCCCATCCGCCCTGATATCGGGCGCAATCCAAGTCCAGCAGCGTCACATGGGGGATGTCGAGACCGTTCAGTAGCCGCCAGAAGTGATTGACGTGGCGGCCGCCTAGCGGGACGACCGTCACGGATGCGTCGTCCTCTGCGATCCCCGCTGCCGCAAGAATCCTCGGCAGTACGATCTGTTCGCTATCTCCTTCCCCCAAAACAACCAGACGCGCGAAGTAGAGCTCTGGGTAGGCTTCGACCGCTTCTCGAACAAACTTGGCAGCGTCACTATCACCCTGGGGCATGATGATGCTCCGCACCGTCGTCTCGCGTCGCTCGTTAAGCCGCAGGTAGCGGATCGACTCGGGTCGCGTGCGGCGGAGCATCGCAGGCGCGTGAGTGGCGACAACACCCTGCGCGTCACCGAACTCGCAAGCCGACTTGATACTCCGCATGATGCGGCCGAGGTACTGCGGCGCGAGACTGTTCTCCGGCTCCTCGATAGCGAAGATCGTGTGGACAGGCGGTCGCAGACGATTGATGTCCACCGACTTGTCCTCACCTCGCAACACCTTCCTTCCCATTGCCTGCCAGGCGAGGACAAGGGAGATGTAGAGCAGCGACTTCTGGCCGTCGCTGAGTCGTTCGAACTGCAGTGAGTCTGCCCCATGCCCTGGGCTGAAGCGAAGCGTCAACTGCCTCAGTGCGCTCTCAATGTCTTTCGAACCGAAGGCGAGCGTGGGGTCCTTGAAGAAGTCACCGCGATGAAGCTTCACCCAGTCTTCTGCAAGCTGAACCCCGATGTTCGCGACCGCAGCGTTGCTCGCGAGCGTCGTGGTCATCTGCTCGGTGAGGTCGGCGAGAAGCTCTTCCTCTGCTGTCCATGTCGCGGCCCTGAGCGTGCGCCCCAGGAGCGACGCCGAGGCATAGGAGATCTGTTCGGAAGGATCGCGCCGAGCCGGCAAGTAGTGCACTTCGATGTGAGCGCGGTCGGTTCGTGACATCCGTGCGGTACGAAGCGGAACGCCGCTCTCATCCGCATCGAGGACGTAGTCGATCTGCTCGGTGACGTTTCCGTCTGGCTCCAGTACGGCTGTGAGCCGGATGCGCATCGATGGCGGCCCCGCGGCAGTGGCGAGCGACATGTGCGCAAAGAAAGGCGGCACCGCGGGACGAACGTCGGTTTCCCCCGCCTCGGGGAACTCGAAGTCCGCCTCGATCCACAATGTCGGGGAATTGAGCGGATCCTCCTCAGGCTTCGCTATCGGCACGTGAAAGTCGAGGGCTTCGATCCGGCGCTGCGCTGCGATGGGAGAGAACAACCGAGAAAGCGCCTCGAGCACGGTCGTCTTCCCCGCCCCGTTGGGACCAAGGATGTAGGTGATCTCCTCAAACGTGATCTCTTCAGGTGTCGGCCCGAAGGCTTGGAAGTTCGATAGACGGATCGTCTTCAGGTGCACCGCATCCCCCTGCGCTGTTTCTTTGCTGTTGTCGAAACAGTATCGCGAGCAGGATGCCGGAACGCCGCTGGACAATCATCAGGCGGCAGAATTCGGCCGCATCCCGAGCGGCCCGGTACTTCAGCGATACGGTCGGCCTATGTCTGGACTTCCGTCGCGTGACCTCACCGCCCCGTGGGTGCTCAAGTTCATCCAGGACCGTCATCATCGCGATGGCATTCATCTTGATGCCGGCAGCGACTGGGAATTTCGCGTTCTTGGCGGTCTCATCGAACGAGTTCGGCGGGCCGCAAAGGCCTACCTCCTCCGGCCGCGTCCGTTTGAGTGGTGGTCTTTCGCTTCGTTGCGATGATCAGCTGTCGTTAGTTTAGGCGGCGGTGATCTCGGGGAGTATCACCGCCTCGTCGATGGTGGGGGTGGTCGCGGTGAGCTCGGTCATGGAGGCTTCGGAGAAG
>SNQW01000153.1_pt1 | contig 55768 bp, 57 predicted proteins | sample 2580511 | NCBI WGS metagenome assembly SNQW01 (sample SAMN10953775, study PRJNA522744) | food fermentation metagenome | isolation source: 8-hour incubation of native-enriched microbial consortia from nixtamalized... | place: Mexico | collected 2017-09-24 | reverse complement strand
GAGGAGATCGCGATGCAGGAAGATCAAACCCTAAAAAAAGCGATAGATGAATGGGAACGTGTAAGTCAGGACCCTGAAGTTTTATTGGCCTATGAAGCACGTAGGAAAGCGCTGTTGGATGAAAAATCCGCTTTAAAAAGAGCTGAAAAGCAAGGTGAAATAATAGGGGAGGAAAGAGGAAAGAAAAAAGCCATCATGAAAGTTGCCTTAAGCATGATACAAAAAGGAATGGATAACGAAACCATAGCTGAATTAACTGAGCTTACATGGGAAGAAATTGAACAACTTCGCAGGCAGTAAAATAAACCTTGGTTACCTAGATATCATTCTTCATCTTCGGTGTTGGTGACGGAATACCTTCATGAATGATCTCAAATATTTCATTTGAACGTAGTCGGATATAAAGTTGACCATGTTCAAATATTACGTCATGTTGTTAAGCGCGTTTTATCTGAACGTAGCGGGATATAAAGAGGGAGAAAATGCAACACGGGAAACTAAATGACACATTTCCCCCTCAATCACTTGTATAGTAAGAGTGTATGCTTGGTAAAAAGGGGACAGAAATTGCTGTACAATAAAGCTTCCCATTTTTATCTTTAGGACATAAAAAATGGAAACTAAATGACACATTTTATTAATGGATAAATAATCATAATTTTGAGAAAGTTGATTTAAAATACTCAATAATGTAAAAAACCACTTCCTTTAAATGGTCAAGACCCTAAATTGTAGACAGTAAAGAAAAACCCTGGTTAAGCTGTTAGCTGACGCCTGTATTCGATAGGTGTCAGCGTGTTTTTATTTAACTGGATTCGTTCTTCATTGTAGAAACGAATATACTCTCCAATTCCTCTTTGTGCTTCCTTTTTGTCTGGTATATCATAGAGGTAGAGTTCTTCTGTTTTAAGATGGGAGAAGAAGCTCTCGATACAGGCGTCGTCATAACAATCGGCTTTACGAGACATGCTGATTCGGGGCTAACCTTCTGCAGCATATCATGGTAGCCATGGGACGTATACCGGAATCCTCTGTCACTATGCAGAATGACTCCTGTAGCGTTCTTTCGACTTTCAAAGTCTTGTTTTACTGTTTGTAGGACCCATGTATTATCATTGCGATCTTGGACACAGTATCTAATGATTTCATTGTCGAACAAATCCATGATCGGCGAAAGATATAACCATCCCTCCGTCGTTGGTATGTACGTCACATCGGTTACCCATTTTTGGTTGGGTGCCTCTGCATGATAGCCACGATTCAGTAGATTCTCTGCAATCCGCTGTCCTTGTTCGACTGTCTGCCTTATATGAACGTGTCGTTTCCTTCGAATCTTAGTCCTCAGGCTCATTTCCTGCATGATTCTCAACACTTTCTTGCGATTCACAATTTCATCATATCAACGTCTTCATTCAGCTTGAATACGTCGATACCCGTAAGACCCTTTCCGTTGCTCATAAATTTTACGGATTTTCCTTTGAAGTTTCTCATCTCGGTTCGGTTGTTGTTAACGCTGTAAATATTTGCAGTATCCACTGTGAGAAATTCGTAGGAACGAACATAGCTCCTTTATTGGGTACTTCTCTTGAAAAAATTCCATAATTTTGTATTTCACCGATGCACCTCTAGATTTAAGATCTCTAACCACTTTTTTAAGACATCATTCTCCCTTTCCAACTTATGAACATAACGTTCTTGATCAACGTACTTTTGTCGTCTTCCTCTTTGATCCATAAGGCCATATTCTCCATCATTAATATGACATAAGGTGACATACTTAAAGTCTATAATGGGTGATATATCAACGAAAGGAGTAACAAATCATGAAACGAAGAATAATTTTAGATTTAGCAGTTACTTTAGATGGTTTCATTGAAGGAAAAAATGGGGAAGTTGATTGGTGCATTATGGATTCTGAGATGGGGTTTATTAACTTCCTAAATCAAGTTGATACTATTTTATATGGAAGAAAAAGCTATGATTTATGGGGACAATTTACTCCAGGAATTGAACATAATGATACTGAAAAAGAAATTTGGGCATTAGTTCATAGTAAAGAAAAATATGTGTTTTCCAGGACATAAAAAGGGACTGATAATAAAGCAATATTCATAAATGATAATATTCTTGAAGAAGTAAATAAATTAAAGAATAAGCCTGGTAGGGACATCTGGCTATATGGTGGAGCAAGCCTCATTACAACTTTTATCAATTTAGGGCTTGTTGATGAATTTAGATTATCTATTCACCCTGTTATTTTGGGAGAAGGAAAACCGTTGTTCATTGATATTAAACAGAGGTTGAATTTAAAAATGGTTAATACAAGAAAGTTCTCCTCGGGCGTTGTGCAACTAATCTATTATTTGAATGGAAAATAAAATTGCACCAATGATAAAATACAATAAATATCATCAGGAAATACTAGATAGTAATTGTCATTTCTTCAACTAACGGATACGATAGCGCAATAACAGCAGCGACAGGTTAGGTTTTTCTGGTTCCTAGTCCGTCACAGCTTTTTTTAACGAGTCAGTCTAATAAACGGAATGGAACTTAATACTCGATTTGTCGGGTGATCGTACCGTTACAGCTTAGAGTAAAAAAACGCCAAGCCAGACATGATTTAGGACTTAGTATATACTTTCGTTAAAATGTTGGCGGGACCCCTGGTAGGCTTCCAATTGAACAGAAGTACCTTAATTCAAAAGGATTGACGGATATGTACATCTACACATAACTAGGATTGAAGGGAGAAAATATTATAGAAAGAAATGCTTGGCTATATTTCGTATTACTACAGCGCTCGGGATTGCCTGAGTGTCTTTTTTTATTTTGTGTTATTTACTTTCCCGGCTGTTTTTATTGTTTAACAGATTGAAAGGAGTGAGCAATCAGAATAGCAAGGATACAGGCACCCAATTAGTATTAGTAGCGGATAATTTCTACCTGAAATCCTCTGCCTGATAGAGATAGGGGGATGGGTTTTGGACTTCTTATTTTATTTCAAAAGAAATTTACCAAAGTCGCTTATTATGCTTCAAGGAGGTAGCCGGTGATTTTTATTTAAGCATTTTGCAAAAATCTGAGCCCTTGGGGTACAAGGTTTTCTAGACATAAAAAAGGGACTTCACCCCAACTTGTAGAAGCTTTTCGGTGACCAAACCAAAAACCTAAGGATGGAGAAAGTCATTTTGTATATTCTACAAGAAAGTCTATTTTCCTTTGAGGAACTGCAAAAATTAGAATCGAAAGAGCGATTGTCAATCTTTTTCGGCGCTCTTGACTTACGCCCTTACGCCAAGGAGCTGAGGAACCGATCCCCCCGTGGCGCTGACGGTCGCTACAGACAAGGGATACTTCGTACTTTGCTTGCGGCGCCTTTAGAAAATATCGATACGTTCTCTGGCTTATATCATCGTCTAGATGTTCAATACCAATGTGGACTTCGTCTTGAGCGGGAAGCCCCTTTGGTGGCAACATTAAGCCGTATCTTTGCGGAGATGACGAAAAAAGATCTAGCCAAACAAATTTTTGAAGATCTTGTAGCATTTTGCAAGCAAGAAGGCATCATTGATGGGAGTCATGTGGCCATCGATAGTGCCGCCATGCTTATGAAAAGAAACAGCCGAAACGTAAAAGCGGGCTTTCGGGTCATGCAAACAGGGGTGCTAAGTTCGATTCCTTCGGCAACAAAATAACTTGGTTTGGCTATAAACTTCATCCCACCGCCGATACCAAGAGCGAACTGCCGATGGCCCTTGGCATGACGCCGGCTCATGTCAATGACGGCGATTTGGCACCAAAGTTAATGGAAAAGGTAGCCGGTAAAACCAAAGTCAACTTCTCTGTGTCAGAATTTAGTCCACCAACAATGTATTATCAAATTTATTTTTTTCGTCCTATCAAAATTTATAATAAATCCTCTAAGTTCTTAATTTCAACCTTGGAGCATATTAAATCATCGACTTTAACTCTTCTTGTGTTAGTAACAACTCCATTGTTCCACGTTTTATAAGCATTTCAATGACAAATTCAGATTGTTGAAGTACGGGCTGAACCAATTGATGAAGCGATACTAGGATATTCTATCAGAAAAAAAGATTTTAAGTCTTTTTTGGTCCAATGAATTTTTTGGAGGCTCTAAGTCCCATAAGTTAGTTCGTGCGTAACAAAGTGATGAAATTTTCTTTGACTGCACGATGATTTACTCCATGTGGTTATTGAAAAAAGACCCAGTGAACTACCCACTGCTTAGCTAACGCTTGAAGATGGAGACTTCTTAGTTATTTTTGATTAAAGTTTACCCAAATTCCAAAACGATTGATGTCCTGCATGACTTGTTAGTAGAATTTCATGTGTCTGCGATGGTTGTTTTAAGTACATGGTGGTGTAAAAATCCGAATCGAGTGAACTTAGCGGAGTTGGATCAACATTTTCACAGATTAGTGAATGAAAATATTTTTGATTTTGAAGAAGAGAAAAAAATAGCATGACACTGGTAAACTAAAATTCCTAAAATGGAGAAATTGTTGATGGGTAAAAAAGCGAAGCAAACTTTACTGAAAACATTTTGGAGCAACTAGGCTGAAAAGATGGCTCTTACCATTATTCAGAGGCTGTGAAAAGCAAGGAGCTGATGTTTGATCTGTTGACGATTCGCCACGACGAAGGAGTACGGAAATTAGTATTACCTGTAATTTCTTGCGAATAAAACCTATCATATGGCCTACTTTTAAGTATAATTTTTGAATTTTATACATTTATTAGGTAAGATATTATTAAAGATTTCTTTTTACAGTGATGATAGGCTCAAAATCATACGGTATATATTTCCTCATCTTAAGTATAAACACCTAAAATGAAATAAAATAGAAATAAAATGGTAATTAATTTCAATTTTATTACTATTTCATTGTATATTGAAATTAATAGAAATAAATGGTTATATATTCATGAAAGACGAAAATGATAAAAAATGGAACTGCAACTTTGAAATTTTTATTATAGATATACATCACAGAAAACCTCTTGTTAGTTACATCCTAAGATTTAAATCCTCTATGAATATCTGAATTATATTCTTAACTAAATTTATACTTTAGATATGTTAAGTCTTTCTCTCTTATATTAGAGAAAAGTTATATCTTTTTGTTAATAATAAATCAGATACAAACCGACATCTCCTTCATAATCAACTTAGATTTCCCTTTAGAATATTTTAGTTTTTTAACAAATAGCGATTAAATTCTATTCTGAGCAGTACAATTTTGTTTAAAGAGAAATTTTTTTTGCAATATTATTACTTATTTTTACATTAAATAAATTATATTGATTTAATGTAATTTATTAACTTTTATATATTTTGATGTAATAAAATTACTTTTTATATATTTTGTGTAAAAAGGCGGTGTTGTATTTGTTACATATACGAATGAGTGGTGTTTCTAAGACTTTCCGGGTGAATAAAAAAAGAGAAGGCTTACGTGGTTCTATAAGGGGGTTATTTAAACGAGAATATGTTGAGACACAAGCAGTAAAAAACATAAATTTTGAAGTGTTTCAAGGTGAATGTATTGGATTTATCGGTCTAAATGGTGCAGGAAAGACCACCACACTGAAGATGTTGACTGGTTTGATTAAACCGAGCTCTGGCGAGATAGAGGTATTGGGATATACACCTATCCAAAGGAGTAATAAGTTTCGTCAACGTATTTCATTAGTTATGGGTAATAAATTTCAACTTTGGTGGGATATCCCCGCAATTGAAAGTTTTCAGCTTCAAAGAAAATTCTATAGTATACCCATTTTGGAATTCAAGGAACGAGTAGATGAGTTATGTACACTTCTTAATGTCAACGAACTAATGTGTATTCCGGTTCGAAACTTATCGCTTGGTGAAAGAATGAAAATGGAATTAATTGCTTCTCTTCTACATAATCCTGATATCCTTTTTTTGGATGAACCTACGCTTGGACTCGACTCTCTTTCCCAGAAAAAGATTCGTGGATTTCTAAAAGAAATTAACACTAAACATAAAACTACTATCATAATGACGAGCCACTATATGGATGACATTGAATCAGTATGTGATAGATTATTAATGATTTCTAAGGGTGAAATTATTTACGATGGTAAAAAAGAGGTCTTGGTAGAGGCTTATCAAAAAGAATTACTTCTTCATGTCAAATTTCTTGAACCAATGTTGGAATCAGATCTGCTTCAAATTGCTGCAATTGTAGATTTTAACGGAGAGGAATGCACGTTCCGTGTAACTCGTGATCTGTATTTATCGGTAATACAACGCTTATTAGGAACCGGGAAGGTTCGTGATTTTGATATGCAGTTATTACCACTTGAAAGTATTGTAGAGAACTATTACGAATCAAAGGAAGGCGTAAGCTAATGGGTGTTCGTAAGTATTTGGGTGCAGTTAATCTCGGATTACAAGAAAACATGGAGTACCGTTTTAATTTTTTTACTACGTTTATTTTTATTCTTGCACCCTTGATTGTACACATTTGTCTTTGGGTAGCTGTTTATGGCGGGGGAGTTACAGCACAACAAATGGCCGGATATACATTTGAAATGATGATGACATATACGATTATTGGACATTTACTAGATAAATTTACAAGTGAAATTAATTTGCAATTAAAGACATCCTCTGAGATTCGTGACGGATTAATTTCCCGCTATTTAGTTAAACCTGTTGATTATTTTTATCTGGATATTGCTTCGCTCTTTGCCAATCGTATAGTTTATTTCCTTACATTATCCGTACCCTACTTAATTGTCATTGTTATAACGAGAGATTATCTCATATTTAATACGAATCTTGTAATACTCTCTTTTTTCTTACTGAGTCTACTTATGGCTATTTTGTTAAGTTATATGGTGAACCATTTAATCGGCCTTGTCACCTTTTGGTTACAGGAAGTTACTTCCTTGTATGTATTTACCCAATCTACTTTTTTGTTTCTTGCAGGAGGGTATTTTACCCTTGATCTTTTGCCGAAATCCGTATATGAATTTTTGATGCTTACTCCTTTTCCATATATGTTGTATTTTCCAATTACTCTTTATATGGGGCGATACACTGTAATGGAAAGTGTGTATTACTTAGGTATTTGTTTGGTGTGGATTATTTTTATGTTTTTTCTTAATAAATTAGTATGGAAACTTGGATTAAAGCGATACACTGCAGATGGAATTTAAAGTTAGAGAGGAAGTTACAGTGAAGACACTACTAAAATATTTGGATTTATACATATCTTTTATTAAAAATTGTCTTGTACGGGAAATGCAATTTCGTGGTAATTATCTTCTTATGGTTATAACTACAGCATTTTTGAATGTATATTTCTTAATTTATTATATGGTTCTAATTGAACGGGTCGGTAATAATTTTCTAGGGTGGAATCAATATCAATTGCTCTTTTTTCTCTCTACGGAAGTTATTTGTCACTCGCTATTTATGGCATTTTGTTTTTACAATGTTTTCTCATTACCAGAGCAAATTCGAACAGGTAGTTTGGACTTTCTTCTCTTAAAACCTGTTAGTACAAGATTCCTATTATCTACTCGCTATTTCAATTTTGCTACGTTTACACAGTCATTACTCGGTCTTTGTCTTGGTATTTATGCATTTTCTCATCTTGACATTAAGATCACTTTTGGCAAGGTCATTTTGTATGTATTGTTGATTATTAATAGTGTATTCATTATGTATTTAATCTCATTTTTAATCATGATATTAGCGTTCTTTTTTGTAAAAATTAGTGCTTCAGGTTCTATTCTTCCGTATCGAGGTTTCTTCTCTTTATACTGGTTTGCCCGTAGACCAGAGGAAATTTATACGAACTTGATGATAATGGTAATGACTTATGCTATTCCTTTATTGCTCATTATTAACTTGCCGGCCAAATGGATGGTTAAATCAGTGGATGGGTCGCTTGTACTTTATACTTTTGTTTTTTCAAGTCTGTTTTTTGCATTTACACAATGGCTCTGGCGTATAGGATTGAAACGTTACCAGAGCGCAAGTAGTTAGGGGGAGAGGTATTTTGAGTGTACAAAACAAATTATTAGAAAACGCCCAAGATATAGAAAAATTTATCGAAAAGGTTGGATTTGCACTCTGTGTTGGTGTAAAAGATGTCCCTCTTATAAACATATGGGACCATACAGTAAATCCACATTGGGAAAAGACAATTGGTCCATGGCTTGATGAGTTGATTATTGGCCGACGTATTGTTTATCCGTTGTCTTTACGTAAAAAAGCTTGTGTTATGTCGCTTAAGTTCTTACCTATTTTTTATCGTTTAATAAGTCATGAAATCGACTTGGCAGAATCATCTCAGGATACACTTTACAAACAAGGTTTGATTTCTAAGGAAGCAAGTATCATTTTGGCTGCCCTTAAAGAAGGATCACTAGGAGTTACTTCTATGCGTCGGCTTGTTGGTTTGACAGAATCAACTGATAAGAGAGCCTTTGAGAAAGTGATTACAGAATTAAGGGAAGCATTAGCCATTGTTAAGGTTGACACCACACAGGAACGTTGGGGTGAAAATGTATACGCAAGGACAATAGATGTGTTTCCTGAAATTGTGCACCATGCTAAGCAGCTTACATACCAGGAATGCTATGAAGAAATTGTTTTACGTTATCTGCAAATCCACACTGCGATTGAACAATCGATTTTGCTAAAGATGTTTCCGTGGCATAAGTCGATTCTTCAAAATATATTAAAGGATCTTTCTGAACAGGGGCGTATTGTGATGATGCCAACACTGAATCAGAAAGGAAAACCGACCACTATTATTTCGAAAGAAGGCGAGTAAAAATGGAAAAAGAACAGATTAAACAAGAACTTAAAGAAATTATCTTAAAAAGTCTTGGCTTGAAGAATGATCCAAGTACTGTAAAAGGCGAGAATTTAATTGATGAACTCCATATTAATTCAGTGGATGCTTTAGAAGTTCTAATTTGGGTAGAAAACCATTTTCATATTGAAATACCAGATGAAGATTTGAGCGCCGAATTAATAAGTTCACTTGATACTTTTTCTGAATATGTTCTGGCCAAGAAGACTGAAGTTCAGAAGGAGAATATGCATGGTTAAAACTGAGGCAACTACTCATTGGAACCAATTTGCAGAAGAGTATGATAACTTAATGAATTGCGATCGTTCTTATTTGATGCAATTAGAACATATTATGAACTCAATAGATGGCAGACCAAGGCGAATTTTAGACTTGGGCTGTGGCACTGGTGCAGTATTATCACGATTATTTGAACGATTTCCAGAGGCCCAACTTGTTGGGCTGGATCCTGCTGAAGAGATGCTACATCAAGTGCAGGAAAGGTTTCCAGTAGAACGCGTAACTTGTGTATTAGGAAGCGCAGATGAGTTGGATTTTGCAGATGAAAGTTTTGATTATGTTGTAAGTAACTGGGCGTTACATCATTTAACACATGAACAAAAAGAAGTCTGCGCCGCAGAAGTATTTAGGGTGTTGTGCAAAGGTGGAAAATTCATTAATGGAGATCAATTTGCAGAGAAAATGGGTCCAGTGCATGATTTAGAACGAGCCCAACATATTCTTGAATTGCTATCAAAAAAAGCACAGTACTATTTAAATGAAGTTAGCTTTGAACGTATGTTATTGCAAGTAAAATTAATGCCAAAATTTCTACTTGAAGATGGAGAGTGCATGTCCACTCCGGAATATTGGTTAAATGCTATGAAGAAAGCCGGATTTACAGATCTACAAGTGTTAGTTAGTGAACCTGCATACCTTATGAATCGTGTATTGGTTGCACGTAAGCCGGGGGTATAACGTGATTGACCTTAGTGGAAAGGTTGCTTTGGTAACTGGAAGTAGTCGTGGAATTGGATATGCCATTGCCAAACAATTAGCAGCTTGTGGTGCCTCCATTGTAGTTAATTCACGGACAGCACAAGCGAAACAAGAGGTTCTTAAAACTTTCCATAGCATGGGATATTCTGATGTGTTGTTTCTACCAGCCGATATTACGAAGGAGGTAGAGGTGAGAGATTTAATTAATGGTGTACTATCTCATCATCAGCGCCTAGACATTCTGGTGAATAATGCAGGTGGAACAACCCGAGGTTCGTTAATGACCTTACCAAGTGACAGTTATGATGATATGCAGGCATTAAATGCACGTTCTGCTTATTATGCTACAAAGGCAGTACTTCGTACAATGATCCGCCAACAATGGGGACGTATTATTAACATAGCTTCTATTGCTGGCGTGAGGGGCATGGCTATGCAAGGACATTATGCAACAGCCAAAGCTGCATTAATTGGGCTTTCGAAATCGCTTGCTCAAGAATTTGGTAGTAAAGGTATTACATGCAATGTTGTGGCACCAGGAACTGTACGAACAGATTCCACTCTTTATTCCGCGCATGAAGAGGAACAGGCTATTCAACTAACACCAATGCGACGCATTGGGACACCAGAAGATGTAGCATCCGCCGTGACATTTCTTTCTTCGGATGCAGCTTCGTTTATAACTGGACAAGTTCTTCGTGTTGATGGAGGTATGTGGATGTGAGGATAGGATAATGAAATGTAGTCTTATTATTCCTACGTATAACAAGGTTACACGTCTACGTTTAACACTTCTTGGATTACAGCATGTAGAAAGTTTGAATGAAGTAGAGCTGATATTTGTGGATGATGGTTCAACAGATGAAACGCTCGGTGTTCTCGAGGAGTTTGCTACGGACCTACGTCAAGCCGGACACCCCTCTATCCATGTTTTAAGTGGTGTCAATAGTGGGCGTTCTGGTGCTCGTAATCTTGGAGCAAAAAAGGCAAGAGGCGAGGTATTAATTTTTATGGATGATGACCTACTAGTTCATCCGAATTTTATAAAGGCACATTTTTTAAGACAGCAACACTCTGATCAATTAGTTGTACATGGAGCTATTTTTAATCTACCATTTCTTAAGTTTTTTAAGGATCCGGTAAGTGGGGAACCTTGGGAAGGGCAAACAATACGTAAAGAGACCCTTAAATATAGACTTGAACCTCAGCTTATTACTGAGGGGAGATACGATAGATTAAAAGAGCAAGCTCGCAAAACTAAATTTGAGAAGGATATATATGAGTTATTAAGCTCCACACAACAAACAGCTAAGAAAAATGGTCGATGGATTTCTTGTACAGGTGGGAACTTATCTGTACGTCGAGATACCTTTTGGAATGTTGGTGGGTTTGATACAAATATGGGGAAAATTTGGGGTTGTGAGGACTTAGAGTTGGGGTATCGCCTGGAACAATCAGGATGTTCGTTTGTTTATGATGAGCACGCAGTGAATTATCATATGAGTCATTATAGGGCTCAAGCCTTGTTGGAACATACCCGAGCCATTCAAGCTTTTTATAAGAAGCATGCTGATCCAGATATTCTTCTCCTGCATGAATATTTTGAGGGAAGAATACCGTCACTTTTTGAATTGGGGCGAGAAATTAACAGGAGGAGTAGAGATGGAAATCTGGGAACGCTGGAAGGAGCGTAGCCATGCTTTTCCTGAAAAGATTGCTCTCGTTGATGAAAAACGAAGCTTGACATGGAAAGATTTCTACAATGAGTGGCTGATACTGAGAAAACGGCTTGCCTCAGCAGGTATTGAGCAAAGCTCTCCTGTGATTATACATATGGATAATAGTGTGGAGTGGGTTTTGCTACTACATGCGTTGTTAAGTATAGGCGCTGTTATAGTGCCCATTGCTTCCCAAGCTAAAGAGGATTTTGAATATGCGGTAAAAAATGTGAATGCAATGCATATATTTCGGTCACATGAAGATATCGCTTCTTTACCCGATACGCAAAAAGAAAATCCCGCTTGGCCCAGAGAAGATGGAGATGCATTATATCAACTGACTTCAGGTTCGACTGGACAACCCAAAATTTGTGTACGCACAAGAGGACAATTGCTGGCCGAAGCTCAAAGCTATGAATATACGCTTCAATTATCAGAAAAAGACTGGGTTTTAAATGCATTACCACTCTCACATTCGTACACCTTTGGTTTTACTGCAATTGCCTCCTTATTTACAGGAGCTACTGTGTCTTTAATAAGGCGTTTTACACCCCGTGGGTTGATACGTCGCATAATCCAAGAGAAAGCAACAGTTGTACCGTTGGTTCCTGCATTAGCTCGACAATTAACTGAGGTTTATTTCCCAAGAGAAATTGATACTTCAAGTGTACGTATTTGGATTGTAGGTGCAGGAAAATTATCCCATAAAGTATCTAAGAATTTCCGGGAACGATTTGGAAGGGATTTGTTTACCAATTACGGTAGCACCGAGACAGGTGGGGTATTGTCACGACTTTCTAGTGAGCCGGCAGATGCGGTAGGCAGGCCTATGTATGGAGTAAAAGTTAAAATTACTGATGAAAAAGGATGTTCTTTACCAACCGGTTCTAACGGAGAAATATGGGTTAAATGTGCTTCTCGAATGCGTGGCTACTTATACGAACAAGTGGCGAGAGTTGATGTAGATGATTATATATCAATGGGAGATATAGGATATCAGGATGAACAGGGATATGTGTATGTAACTGGGCGTCTAAAAAATGTAATTAAAATTGGTGGAAAACAGGTAAACCCTCAAGAAACAGAAGAGATCCTTCTTTCTATAGAAGGAGTAATGGATGCAGTCGTATGGGGACAAATGCGTACTTCAGGTGAGCCAATTTTGCGAGCTTGGGTAGTACTTTCTCAAGGTATAACTATAGATGAAATAAAAATTTGTTGTTATAGCATACTTGAAAGCCACAAGATTCCTACACTCATTGAGCCGGTAGAATATATTCCTCGAAACGAGTTAGGAAAAGTATTGCAAAAAGAACTCATATGATGAACGACCTGAGAGTAGGTGATAGTTATGAAAAAAGTGGTGGTAACTGGAGTTGGAGTAGTTTCATCTGTTGGATTTGGAAGAAAAGCGTTAAGTGAAGCGTTACATAAAGGGAATAGTGGGATTAAACCAATTACCTCATATAAAGTCCCTGAGAAACGTAAACTCGGTGGGATGGTTGAAGAGATTTCATATGAGCGACCAGGGCGAGCTAAAATAATGTTGCAGCATGCATTTCAGGAAGCTTTGCATGATGCAAAATTAAGTATCCCTAAAGATAATAACTACGGACTTTTGCTTGGAACAATGGCATCTGATACACAAATGGCTGAAGAAATGTTTGCTGGTATACGTGATGTTCATGTGACACCACGCCGGGTTAAAAGCGCTCTTTTAAAATACCCCATGTCATCATTATTAGATGTATTAGCATATCGATATCATATTGGTGGGCCGCGTATGGTTGCTACTAATGCCTGTGCATCTAGCAACATTATTTTAGGGTATGCGTTAGATTTAATTCGTCAGGAATGTACAGATACAGTATTTGTATGTGGAGCGGAAGCACTCAAAGAAACAATGTTTTGGGGAGCAGAAGGCATAAAAATTCTAGGTCCTTACTTAAAAGCTTTTGATTTAAATCGTAGTGGAACGGTCCTCGGAGAAGGGGCGGGAGTGTTAGTACTTGAAAGTGAAGAAAAGGCAAGATCTCGGAATGTGAAAATCTATGCTGAACTTGCTGGATACGGTATTAGTTGTGACGAACAGGTAGATATGATTATTCCTCAAGCGGATGGAGAAGGATTTAGCCGTGCGATTCATGAGGCTTTAAAGGATGCACAGTTATATGAAGATGAGATTGACTATGTAAATGCACATGGAACGGGTACCGTTAATATCGATCGTGTTGAAACTATAGCGATCAAACAGGTCTTTGGAGAGCGTGCTTATAAAATTCCGATCAGTTCAACTAAAACAGTAATTGGACATACCGGTGGAGCGGGAGGTTTATTGGAAGCAATTACGACCGTCATTGCTATTGATGAAGGTTTTTATCCTCCAACGCTACACTATGAAACACCTGACCCAGAATTGGACCTTGATTATGTAACGGAGGGAAGTAGACCTGGAAATATCCGTTCCGCCTTATCTAATAATATGGGGGGTGGGGGTGTCAACTCTGTAGTGGCCTTTGCTCATTCAGGCTTACAACGGGGTGTTAAAAAAGACGCGGAATATGTTCAACAAGTTGTAGTAACGGGTCTTGGCGTTTTATCCCCTCAAGGAACCGATCTTTCTTCATTTCTTACATCTATGCGTGCTCAGTATAGTAGGGAACAGGAGAAAGTATTACGTATAACTGATTTTGATATTGAGGCGCTCTATCCAAATAAAAAGTATCAAATGGCAAATCGTGCAGGACAATACATTCTTGCTGCAGCTAAACAAGCTTGTGAACAGGCACAGTTACAAGAAATAAGTCGTCAAAGAATAGGGGTATTGGTCGGTACTGCATTTGGAGGATATACAACGACAGCGTGGGAAATTTGTACTCGTTTGAAAGAACATGGACCTAATTATCTTACACCTTATTTGTTACTAAATAGTGGTCACAATCTAGGGGCTTCGCTAGTTGCAAGAGAATGTAATGTAGAAGGTATGTATTCCACGATTACAACTGGTTCAACAGCTGGACTTGACGCAATTGGATATGCAATGAACTTAATCCGTACAGGTCGTATGGATGCAGTAGTTGTAGGTGCAGTTGATATTGTCGATACCCCCCTTCAAGAAGCATATCAAACACTTGGATTGTTTGAATCTCCTCTTTTTAGACTTGGGGAAGGAGCAGGGATAATTATCTTAGAATCATTACAATCTGCTGAGTCAAGGAATGCAGAAATTCTTGGTGAATTGAATGGTTACGGTTGTACAGGTGCCCCAGTCGGAAGAGGCCAAAAGACAAACATACCTTCTTTTGATGCTGCAGTTTTTCAAGCATTGAAACAGGCATCATGGAACCGAGAAGATATAGATGTTTCAATGGTACATAATCCACCATTGAAGTGGAATTTACATTCTTCTATTCCTCTATATGATCCAACTGAACATTTTGGAGAGGCACACGCAGCCGTTGGTCTATTAGCATTGATTCATGCCTTAGGAGAAAAGAGAAGACATGAGACTTTCTTGGTTGGTGCATCTGCATGGGGCGGAACTAATTCAATAGTAGTTGGAAGGAAATGGGGTTGAATTGGTGAATATTCGAGCAGCCGTATTTGATTTTGATGGTGTAATTATTGATTCTGTAAAGGTTCAAGAGTATGCATTTTATGAAAGTTATAAACAAGTGGTTGGTGAAGGAAATCCTTGTTTTAAAGAATTTTTAAGTCATGCTGGAGATGCTATTGATAGAATATTCGAAAAAATGGGATTGCCCCTTGAAATGGTAGGTCCATATCGCTCTATTAGCCGAGAGAACGTATCGAAAATTATTGTTTTTGATGGTGTTGAGAACTTATTAACTCAGTTGAAAGAGCAGGGAGTTAAGATTGGGCTATGTACTGGAAAAGACCGGGTTCGTACGATAGAAATTCTTCGCACATTAGGATTGGAAAAATATTTTTCAGCAATTGTTTGTTCTGATGATGTCCCACATCCTAAACCACATCCTGGAAGTTTGCTTCGGTGTCTTCAGCTTTTGGGCTCTCAGCCTGAAGAATCTGTGATGATTGGTGATGCAGTTTATGATTTGCAATGTGCAAAAGCTGCTGGGGTCCGTGGAATTGCTGCACTTTGGGGTGAAACTCTTCAAGAACAATTATATGCAGAAGGTGCAGATGAGTACTGCCAAAGCGTTAGAGATTTGCAGGCTGTTTTTACACAAAGAGAAAAGATCTATCCACTCGCGATTACAGATATTGATGAGCAAATGATATGTGTTAGTGGTGTGAACGAAAAGGGAGAATGGATTCGTCCAGAGCCACTCTATCAAAGTGATTTAACAGGAGAAGACGGTCCGTTATTTTCATATCGTTGCCAGTCCGATTTGTTCGTTGTTCCATCAACTGCTGAGGAGCAGCGCGTGGAAGATCGTGATTTACTGCGCCGTTATGAGATCAACATATCGGATCCATTGACAGATAAGGAGTGGTTAGCTTTGTTATGTACAAATTGCACTCCTTCTGTTCAAGCAGTATTTGAATGTGGGCGTTCAATCGGATTAATACAAGCAGAAGTAATAGATATTCAGTATGGGCGAAACCTAGGGGGTGGAAAAAAAATTCGAATGATATTTCGAGACCAAACAAATGAAGAATATAACTTTATTGTAGCTGATCGCCAGCTGAAGGAGCGAATCCTTCAACAACTAAATGAACAAGGAGAATGGGATTGTATAGCACGAGAACAATTACTACGACAACTAACAAAGGGGAAACTTTATTTAACTGTTGGTTTAACTCGACGTGTTACGGGTTTTCCTGGTCCTTATAATGGTTGTCACCCACTTGTAACAGGTGTTCATTTAATACCGCATTTTGTTAATAAAAGAGAAGATGTTCAGGTTCATGTTCCAGTAATTCAACATACATAAAGGAGAGGATAATTATGATAAAAATTAGTCCAAACATGATGGTTAATGATGTTAAACAGTCACTTGAATTTTATCGTGATGTACTTGGTTTTCAAGTGCATATGATTGTACCAGACGCTGAAGCACCAATTTGGGCGTCGATTACACGTGGTCAAGTTGAGATTATGCTCCAGGATAAAAACAATTTGATTAAAGAATACCCATTATTGAATGAACGAGAAATTGGTGGCACGTTCAATTTATATATTGAAACAGACAACATATATGAATTATATGAGTCATGTAAAAAAAATGATGTACCAATTGTTAAAGAGATGAATAAAACGTTTTATGGTGCAGATGAATTTGGAGTACAAGATAAAGATGGTTATCTTATTGTTTTTGCCCAACAGGCTACAGAGTAGGAAGCTATTATTACATCTATAACACATTTGTTCAGCGAAGGGGGCTGAACTTTGATTCAAGTAAATATCATTTTTAAACCCAAAGGAAGAAAAATATTAGCTGTAGCACCACATCCTGATGATGAAGTGCTAGGTTGTGGTGGTACACTACGTAAACATGTTTTGGCGGGTGATAATGTCCAAGTTTTGTATTTAACTGATGGTGGGGCTGGAAGAAAATTCAATGAAAGTCCGGAGGTAGTAATCCAGAGTAGAAAGAAAGAAGCGAGGGAAGCTGCAAAATGTTTAGGTATTCATCAGTTATTTTGGATGAATGAGCCTGATGGTGGATTAGCTGTTAACCCTCATACGCTAGAGGCTATACATGAAATTTTATACGCTGTTCAACCGGATGTGTTATATATACCACATTCACAGGATGCACATCCGGATCACCGGAATGCTTACCAATTGGTACAGGATGCGGTTTGTACATTAAAAATACCACGTCCTGCTTTGTACGCATATGAAATTTGGGAACCTCTTTATGCTGATTATCTTATAAATATTACTGAAGTTATGGCCAAAAAAAGACAAGCTTTACATTGTTATCGTTCTCAACTTGAACTTCATGAGTATGAACAGATGATTGAAGCTTTGAATACGTACCGCATACTTCGAATTGCTGATCGCCGTCTACTCTTTCCTGCTATGAAACGTGAACGTCGAGAATGGGAACGTTTAGGGTTGGCATCTGTTTGGCCTTGGCGATATGCTGAAGCTTTTCAGAAAGTGGATATTTAATATGTAGAAAAGAAATGAGAGAGGAATACATGAGGCAAAAAGAATGGAGTGCTGAAAACATCTTAGAGTTAACACATATGTATAAAATTTCTGAGTTATTATTCGCAGCGGTACATCTAGATTTATTTACGTTTTTGCAAGAGGAAAAAACTGTGGAAGTATTAAGTCGGGAGATGGGATGTAATCAGGATGCATTAGCAGTAATGCTTCGTGTATTTGTACAAATCGGCCTAATTTCGGTAAATGATGGTAATTATACGGTTAATTCATCCGTTAAATCATTTCTTAGCAGTACCTCTACGACCTCACTTGTTAATATGATAGAGCTTGAAAGAGTAACACGTAATAAGTCAATAATGAACGAAAATTTAATTGCTCGGCTACATGGAGACCCTTTTCATCGTAACAAAATAGATTTTCCAGATACTGAAGTGTATATGGAAGCAATGACAGAAGGTGGGCAATACAGTGCTATGTTATTAGCACGAACTGTTACGAAACGTATAGATCGTACTTGTCCACTTCGTATGCTTGATCTTGGTTGTGGTCCAGGTACTTTTACACTTTCCTTTTTGAAATTTTCATCAAATATATCGGCTGTATTAGTTGATCGAAAGGAAGTATTAGAAGTAGCAAAACAAAGGTTTCAAGAAGCAGGATTTATTGAACGTATAGAACTTAAGGCAAAAGATTTTATGAATGAAGAAATTGAAGGCATCTATGATTTTATTTTGCTTTCAAATGTATGTCACTTTTATTCAAAAACTGATATTGAGGTATTACTTAATCGATTACGAAAAAATTTGACCCCCTTTGGAAAAGTAATCATTCATGACTTTTTTATTAAACCTGATTCCTTACCATCTGTACTAATGAGTCTCGATTGGCTAGCGAATCATGCTATCAGATTCAATGATGACCTAGAAGGGGCTCAAGAATGGTTAGAGACTATTGGTTGGCTCGTAGAGGATAAGCAAGCATTATTGGGTGTTCCTACATCTTATTTAGTATTACGACCAAAAAGTTAAGCGAGGGAAAATGATTGAAATCAATCCTTTTGATTAATGGACCTAACATGAATTTTCTTGGCATTAGAGAACCTCAGATTTACGGAGCACAATCGTTAGCGAATTTAGAGCAAGAGGTGACTGAATATGTTGCTAAATTAGGTAGACAGTTAGTTTGTTTTCAAAGTAATAGCGAGGGAGAGATTATAGATGAAATTCACCGTGCTTACGGAAAGCATGGGGGAATAATTCTAAATCCTGCAAGTTTGTCACAATCCTATTCCATACGTGAGGCAATTGTCTCAGTTGGATTACCGACAGTTGAGGTGCATATGTCTAATATCTATGCACGTGAAAGTTGGCATGCAGTTACCGTAATTGCTCCAGTTGCACTGGGTACGATTTGTGGTTTAGGTATAGGTGGTTATAAGTTTGCTGCTAATGCTCTTCATAATCACTTAATTGAAGGAGGGGAGTGAACAGATGGGCGAATATCAAAAGGTTGTAGTAATCGGGCTAGATTGTGCGGATCCTGAACTAATGTTTAAACAGTTTAGAGGAGAGCTTCCAACTATAAACCACGCTATGGAAGTTGGGACTTATGGGAAATTACATAGTACAGTCCCTCCCATTACTGTACCAGCTTGGATGTCTATGATGACTTCAAAAACACCTGGTGAATTAGGTGTTTATGGATTCAGGAATCGTAAAGACACAAGTTATGGAAACTTGCAAGTTGTTAGTGGAGACAAAATTAGGGACAAAAAGGTATGGGATTTACTGGGGATGGAGGGGATATCCTCTACTATAGTTGGGGTTCCGCTTACGTATCCAGCACAGCCGCTCAACGGCCATTTGGTTTCTTGCTTTATGACCCCAGGGGTGGACTCAAAGTTTACTTATCCATCTTCTTTAAAGAAAGAAATTTTGGAGAAGTTTGGAGATTATTCTTTTGATGTGGAAGATTTTCGAACAGAAAACCGAGAGGATTTATTGAATAGAATTGAACAATATACAGAACAAAAATTTGATGTTGCTGAATATTTACTAAAAGAAAAGCCTTGGGACTTTTTCGTTATGGTAGAAATGGGAACCGACCGTATCCAGCATGCATTCTGGCATTACATGGATGAATCTCATGTGCTATATGAGGAAAATGACAGATATCGTAATGTAATTCGTAATCATTATCAACGAATTGATAAAAGAATAGAAAAATTGTTGAATTGTATACCTGATGGAACATTAGTATTTATTGTCTCTGATCACGGTGCACAAAAAATGGATGGTGGTTTTTGTATTAACCAGTGGCTAATTGCTGAAGGCTACCTAACTCTACGTACACCTGTTCATGGTATTACACCATTTCGCGATTTAGATATTGATTGGTCAAAAACACGTGCATATGCAGATGGTGGATATTATGGACGATTGTTCTTAAATATAAAAGATCGCGAGCCAGAAGGAACAGTAGAACCGGAAGATGTTGCTGAATTACTTAATGAGATTGAGAAAAAATTAGAAGCTTTGACAACACCTGATGGGAAGATGATGAATAACAAATTATTACGACCGCAAGAAGTATATCCAATTTGCCGAAATATTGCTCCGGATGGAATTTTGTATTTCGGAGACCTTTATTGGCGCTCTATTGGGAGTGTAGGTCATAATTCTTGTTTTATTAAACATAATGATTCTGGACCTGATGGAGCAAATCATAGTCAACAAGGGATATTTATGGGTTTTGAAAAGCAAACAAAGGGCTTAGTTACCCCTAGGGGATTTGTCAAGGGTGAACATAGTGGATTGAGTATCTATGATGTAGCACCAACGATATTGGAGGCATTTGGTGTTACCGTTCCTGTTGGTTTTCGAGGAAGTTGTTTACAGAGTTTAGCTTGTCAACAGGAGGAAATGTAATGAAGAGAGGTATTACGGTTTGGATGACTGGTTTGTCTGGAGCAGGTAAATCTACAATTGCTCAACGATTATATGAGAATTTGGTAAATGAGGGATGGTCTGTAGAAATTTTAGATGGTGATGTACTGCGTAATGGAATTTGTAGAGATCTTGGCTTTAGTAAAGAGGATCGTCATAAACAATTAGAACGTGTAACGTATATAGCCGATCTCTTATCCCGTAATGGAATTGTTACTTTAGTATCTTTAATTTCTCCCTATAGTAGTGATCGTAAGTATGCAAGAGATGTCATAAAAAATTTTCAAGAAGTCTATGTTAAGTGCCCGCTTGATGTTTGCATCTCTCGTGATGTAAAAGGTCTCTATAAAAGGGCTATATCTGGTGAAATTAAGAATTTTACTGGAATTAGTGACCCTTATGAAGAACCAGAAAAACCCGAGTTAGTTTTAGACACAAGTCTGTTAACGATTGATGAGTGTGTCTCAATATTAAAAACACAAATTATAGAAGGAAGTACGTCTGACTCTATCGATATAGGAGGACATACACATGCAATCTAATTTCAAAATGACCTTTATTTGTTTATTAGATGGTGACTTAGTAATGAACCCTGAACATGTAGGGGTTGGTTATTTGCTTCAGTTGTTGAGAGATGAAGGCTATTCTTGCAACGTTGTTGAACTGTCACGGGAAAATCATGAGGGGATTTTACAAGAAATAGAAGAGTATAATCCACAAGTTGTAGGTTTTAGTCTAATGTCTGTTAATAAGAAGCATGCAGCAGAATTCGGACGGAAGATTAAAAGTCGTTTTCCCAATATACATATATGTTGTGGAGGTCCAGTAGCTACTTTTGGTGGAGAGAGATTAATGGAATCAGAGGATGGTGACTACATCGACTCTGTAGTAATTGGGGAAGGTGAAGAAACTTTAATCGAACTTGTGAAAGTTCTCGAACAAGGAGACAAACCGGAAGGTGTACTTGGGGTATGCTACCGAGATGGAGAAAGTATAAAAACTAATCCACGGCGACCTCCTGTTCATGATCTTGATACGTTGCCGATGCCGGCACGAGATCAATTTGAAATGTCCGGGGGAAACTTAGAATACATACGGATCTCCACATCCCGTGGCTGTACCTCACGTTGTACGTTTTGCAGTGCCCCAAATGTAACCAACCGATACACCAAGGGAATGAAAGTTTGGCGTGGACGTTCGGCACAAAATGTGTTGGCCGAGATAAAATACCTTGTTGACACATATGGATTTAATACTTTTGACTTTGTAGATTCTACTTTTGAGGATCCAGGTGCTATTGGTAAAAAACGTATTCGTGAGATTGCTGAGGGGATTTTGGCATCAGGTTACCAAATTTATTACAACTGTTGCATGCAAGCAATGAATTGGAAGGAGGAAGACAAAGAGCTAATTGAACTGTTATTCCGTTCAGGTTTAGAAAAAGTATTAGTTGGTATTGAATCAGGAAGTGACATCGGCCTTAAACATTGGGATAAGCGATCTAACACAGAAGACAATCGCCGTGTACTTCGCTTACTTAGGGAGCAAAATATTTACGTTGCATTTGGTTTTATAATGTTTCATCCACATTCTACTTTGCAGGAAATACGGGAAAATGTAGAGTTCTTGCGGGAGAACTTAGGTCACAATCTACGTCGATTTGGTACTCGACTTGAAGTGTATCCAGGGACAATTATTGAGAATGTGTTACGGGAAGAAGGCTTGTTGTTCGAGACATATGATACTACATTAAACTGCTTAGCTTATGATTATGTAAGTCCAGAGATTCGTGAGTTCGCTATGTCATTTGCAAGTCTATTTGGTGAAGAATATGAGAACGAACTTGTAATACAAAAGGAACCATCTGCTTTTGAATTTGAAACGTTTGATATTGTGATTCATACGTATCTATCACGTTTATTCCGTTTATATGGTCATTTATCAGAACCTCGTCGAATATTGGAGGATTTTAAGGATAAACTACATTCTATTTACGAGGAAATTACTCATTTCAACTATTCGCTAATTAATCCAGCACTTACTGCTTTGGAACAAGGCTGTTTTGAAAGGAAATTGTTTGCTAGTCACGCTCAGGAAGTAGAAAGATATTTTGCTGAAAAGATTAAACAAATTCGTAGTCTTCAAATGGTGACTAGTCGAAAGTTAATAAAGCAAGGTGTAGATATTAGTGTAATTAACAAGCGTCAAGTACAGATAAATAAATCAGTGGCTAATAATTAAATAAGGAGAGCAAAGGAGGGAATATATATGTCTCATCCAAAAACTCAATACAGGGAATGGCTTGTAAATGATCTAGTGATTTCAGAGGAGAATTGTAATCTGAGCTGTTCCTATTGTTTAACAGACGCTAGTCAGTTTAAGGATAAGCATCTAGACCATCCACTTCGTCAACCTCCTGTTGTATTGACATATGAGGATACATTACAGGAACAGTTAGATGCCATTACAGACCGTACATTAACACAGTTTGATATACCAATTCTTAAAGTTAGTGGCGGAGAAGTTATGTTGATTCGAAAGGTAATGGATTTCTTACGAAAGGAAGCTAAAAAATATAACGTCTTGCAAATCCTTACAAACGGTTTGATGCTTGATAATAAAACTTTACAAGAGTTTCAATCTTGGGGAAATGTAGTTCTGCAGATTTCTATTGATCATCACACCGTAGAGGGGAATGCACATCGTATCACAGTTAAATCCTTACAAGAAAAGTTACTTAATAAAATTGATTTAGTCACTAAATATAATATTCCCCTTGAACTTTATTGTGTACTAAATGACACTAACACAGGTATATTGGATCAATTTTTAGATTTTTTGCTACCTTATTCCGGAAAACTAATGGTGTTTCCATTCCCGGTACGTGGACCTATTAAAGAATTATTTTATCCAAAACCAGAACAACATGTTGTTTTAGAACGTATCTTAACAGGTTATACGAAATATTCAGGCGTTTTACCTCCCAAACCATATATGGAACGACTTTTATCTTTTTTGAAACAAGGGAAAAGAACTTTTGGATGCTCTTTACCAAGAATGGTTTTTGGTACATTTAACGATGGAACTGTTACTCCTTGTCCTAATATTTGGTTTAAAAATTTAGGGAATGTCTTGAGCCCAAATTACAAAGATGCATTAATACAGGTGGAGAAATCACCTTTTTATCATTTATTAGTAGTTGATAGTCCCCGTCTAGATGCATGTAAAGCATGTTTTACTCCTTGGGATATTTTAGGGCTTTATATAGAAGATTTGATTACATTAGATGAATTATGTGAAAGCCCTATGTATCGTCATCCTGATTTACGCGGACGCCTGTATGAACTAAAGCGAAAAATTAAGGAAGAACCACTTGAACTTGGATCGGTAGTGGAGGTCAAGTGAGTTCTGGATGGTTCGAAGACTTAATTGCGTATAAACGCTCAGTTTTTCTTTTTACTGCACTTGATTTAGGATTATTCGACTTGTTACAGCAACCATTATATCTTTCAGAAATTGCTCAAAAACTTAACCTCCATGAACAAAAAGTCAGGATTTTTTTACTTGGGTTGGAACGGACAGGTTATGTCATGAGAAAAGAAGATAAATATATTTTACGGCATGAACATTTTCCGTATAATACTAAATCCTCTGAGGAAATACAAGCTATATTCCGCTTAGAGAAAATGATTTTTGAGAATTTAGTTACTCCAAAGAAAGTACTGAGATCACTAATTCCTAAGCATATTAAACAAGAAAGAGAGCCTGTTTTACAAGATGAAGTATTCATAAGTAATTATATGGATACGGTTTATAACAAAAACTTAAATTTACGGCTTGCAAGGTTACTCAAGTTACTTTTACAAGATATTAATAATCCGATCCTCATGGAATCAGGCCGTTCTAATGGTAAATTATCTTCTTACCTTACAAGATTTTTACCAAATGTTCAGAGTTATTGGTGGCAGAATCAGGGGGATTACACTTCTCAGGAATCTGTACCTATACCATTAAAAGCAGATGAAAGCATCCCTACTATTATACATAATCTTTTTGAGCTAAACACATTAACAGTAGATGCTGTGACTATACAAAACACTATTCATTATTGGACAACCGATGACTTGAATCGAGTGCTTAACAAACTAGTCCCTGTTATGTCACGGAAGGGAATACTCATAATTCATGATTTGTTCCTCGATCACCTGGAGGAATCTGGACTTCAAGAGCGTTGTAATGCACTTTTGCTTGATTGGTTGACACATGGTGGAATTGAACATTTAACCGTTCAAGAAACTCTTCTTAAATTGCAAGAGGGGGGATGGGTGATTCAGAAAGTCCAAAATTGGCGAGAATTGGGGACTATGATTCAATGTACACAAAAAGGAGGATAGGGAGGCATATGGGGCAAAAGACGATTCAACTAGGAATTATAGGAGCTGGTTTTGTTGCGGTACACGCCCATCTACCAAGTTTCGCTTCATTACCAGATGTAAATATTCAAGCTATTTATGATATAGATCTAAAAAAAGCAGAAGAGACTGTAAAAAAATTTGGGGGAATAGCAGTAAACTCACTTTACGAGTTAGAACAAATACCATTGGATGCTGTGGTAATTTGTACACCAAATGCTACACATGCCGAATTAGCCATACAGTTTTTAAATCGCGGTTTACATGTCCTGTGTGAGAAACCAATGACAATTAGTGTAGAGGAAGCGCAGATAGTATATCAGGCAGCAAAAAGAAGTCAGGCTGTATTTTTGATGGGATTTGTCAACCGGTATCGAACGGATGTAAGTTCCTTTAAAAGTGAAATAGATTCAGGGCGAATTGGGGTTCCGCAAATTTGCCGAGTAGTATGGAAACGCAAGAGAGGGATTCCGCGACCAGGAAGTTGGTTTACCAATTATGAATTGGCCGGTGGTGGCGTGTTGAATGATCTTGGCTCTCATATGATTGATCTTTTATATCATATAATTGGACCATATGAGCCTATAAAAATGATGGCAGGACTTTATGAACGCCCTCATGCCGTGTCATCTGAGTATCAAAATACTTTTGGTACAACAGAAACAGGTAAAAATGATGTAGAAGATACAGCACTAGGGATGATTCATTTGTCTAATGGAGTTGTTGCCCATTTTGAAGTCTCCTGGTTAGATGATATTTTAGGAGATTTTGTGGAAATTAGTGTTCGTGGAACAGAAGGAACATTGACTTTGGAAACCTTATTTGGATTTAGTCGCGATAACATGAAGGAGGGACCGATTCTATGTTGGCACCCACTTGGAAAAAGCCCAATGGAACTACCACTATCGTCTATTAATAGGGAAATGCATGAGGAATACCGTCTTCAAGCACAACATTTTCGAGACTGTATTTATCAGGGAATACCCCCGAGTGTTACTGTAGAAGATGGATTACGTACTGTGAGAACCATACGTAATCTTTATCAGTCAGCCAAGGTTATGGAGTTTGTATAACATGGACTACCTTATCTCTATTGACTGGGGAGCGACATCAATCCGAATAGGTGTGTTTAGTATAAGCAGGGAAACTTTACTTGCTGAATGGAATATACCCATGCCTACCCACTCTAATGCTCATGAGATCATTGAAAAAACAGTACAACATATAAAGGGTAAGTGCTCTGAAGGGGGCTTTCGTTGGAAGGATTTTGTTGGATTGGCAGTTGGACTTGCTGCTTTACATGACTCAGAAGGATGTATTCTTGCTTGGCCAAATCGACCAGAATGGGTAGGAATTGCATTTCGTGATCTTTTAGCTGCTCAAACTGGACTACAGGTTTTAATGTTAGATGATGCAGAAGCGGCAGCATTTGGTGAATGGAAATATGGGGAAGAGCGTAATATTCAACATTTATTGATGGTTACAGTAGGAACTGGTATAGGGAGTGGGATGGTCCTTAATGGGAAAATATACAAAGGGTATCGAAATGCGAGTGGGGAGCTTGGACATCTTAGTATAGAGATGCAAGGACGTCCATGTATTTGTGGCGGGAAGGGATGCTTACAAATGTACGCTTCCGGTAGGGCCATCGAAAATCAAGCCCAACAAGTATACAAGACAGATATAAAAACATGGCGAGCCAGTCAGGTTTTCCAATTGGCTAAAGAGGGGGAGCCCCAAGCACAAATAATAATCGAAGAAGCTATAGAAGGGCTCGCAACGGGACTTGCAAGTGCAATACGTTTAATTGATCCAGAGGTAGTAATCGTTGGTGGTGGTATAATTCAGCGCCATTCCGAGTTTTACAAGGATCTAGAAGTTCGTATACGTGCAAGGCTCGGCTACATGCCCCATAAAGAAGTAAATGTATATTTATCTAATCTGGGAGAAAGAACAGCTCTTTGGGGTGGTTTATCTGCTTGGATTCATTACTCAACTATTCAAAATATATAAGTGAATGAGAGGCGTTAAAAAATGAAAAAATCTACAAAGATCTATTTCCCTGAATGGCCACATTATGATGAACATGAAGAAAGTGAGTTGATTGAGACACTAAAAAGCCGTAACTGGTGGAGAATGGCTGGGCATCGAGTACAGGAATTTGAAGAGAAATTTTCTAGATTACATTCGGTAGATTATGCACTTGGTGTTACAAATGGGACTCATGCTATCGAACTAGCATTGATGGCATTAAATATTAGGCCGGGGGAAGAGATAATTGTTCCCGCTTTTACTTTTATTTCTACTGCTCTCCCTATCATGCGTTTAGGAGCTATTCCTATTCCTGTAGATGTCGATCCTAAAACATATTGTTTAGATCCAGATGCAGTGGAACAAGCGATAAGCTCCAAGACAAAGGGAATAATTCCGGTTCATATGGCAGGACATATTTGTGATATGGATCGGATCATGGAAATCGCTAGCAAACATGAGTTATTTGTAATTGAAGATGCATGTCATGCACATGGTGGGGAATGGAAAGGAAGACGTGCTGGTTCTATTGGTAATGTCGGTGTATTTAGCTTTCAAGCATTGAAGCTTATGACTGCAGGAGAGGGTGGAGCACTCATTACAAACTCTCAGGATTTACATGATCAAGCGTTTTTGTACAATAACGTAGGCCGTCCTGCTAATGATCGTGTCTATCAACACTTGGTACAAGGTTCAAACTATCGTTTATCTGAGTTTCAGGCTGCTGTGTTGCTTCCACAAATTGAACGATTAGATGAGCAGAATGCTCTTCGTGAAAAGAATGCAGGTTATCTCGATCAGGAAATGAACACGATCAAAGGAATCGAACCACAGGGACGCAGAGAGGAATGCAATATTCACACACACTATATGTATATGTTCGATTATGAACCAGAGGCGTTTGGAGGGATGCCTCGTGAACAGTTTGTAGAACGTTTAAATGAAGTTGGGATTCCAGCATACAGATCTTATTCACTTGTTCAAGATACACCATTATTCCAGGATTTTGTAGAAAAGGTGGGTATAGAGCGTTTTGGAAATGGGTTGCATTGCCCTCATGCACGTCGTATAGCAGATCGCGCAATTTGGATTCACCATCGTGTGTTACTTGGAGACAAAGCAACAGCGCTAAGTGTGGCAGAGATAGTAAAAGAAATTCAGCAAGGTGCGAATATGTTGGTATAAGAGGTGAATTTATGAAGGTCTTCGTTTTAGGTTTAGATGGTGCCACATTTACATTGATAGATCGTTGGTTAGAATGGTTACCAAACTTTCGTCTTTTGATGGAACAAGGGGTACGTAGCAATCTAGACTCGACTATTCCACCACATACAGCATTAGCATGGCCTTCTATTATGACTGGAGTACATCCGGGGAAGCATGGAATTTACCAATTTTGGAAAACACAAACTCCAAATTATCAACCAGATTTTTATACCTCCCGTGATTTTCGGTATTGTACAATGGACCAATTATTCAATAGGCATGGTTTAAAGGCAGGAATGATTAATATCCCAATGTCTCATCCTCCCTCTGAAATTAATGGGTTTATGGTTACGTGGCCTTTAAGTAATACGCTTCGCTATTCGTATCCGCCTAACTTGGTCAAGGAATTAGCTTCTAATGGCGGACATTACTTACACGATTTAGCCACGATGTACGCTGGACAAGTCGATTATCCAGATAAGGCTATTGAATTCACGAAAAATCGTTGTATATCCGTCCGGTACCTCATGCAAAAATATGAATGGGATTTGCTATTTACAGTATTTACTGAGATTGATCGTGTTTCTCATTACTATTGGAAATACATGGATGATAAACATCCTGAATATGTAAAAAATGAGGAACTTACGGACTCAATTTTTAAGATCTATAAAGCAACAGATGAAGTGTTAGGAGAATTGATAGATAGCCTTAATGAGGAAACAATTTTTTGTGTTATATCGGATCATGGGTTTCTTGCAGCCCATAGTCAATTTTACATTCATCGTTTTTTGGAGATGCATGGGTATGTGTCTTTAGCACGGAACATTCCAATCGGCATGGAAGCTGGTGAACATCGTTTAACACAGGATGAGTGGTATCTAAATCAAATAGATTGGTCGAAAACACAGGCCTATATGCCAGCCCCAGGTAGCTATGGTCTCAATATTAATTTAGAAGGTCGTCAGATACAGGGAATAGTAAAACCAAGTGACTATGATAGAGTTCGTCAAGATTTAATCGAATTGTTGCAGACAATTCGTACACCAGAGAACAATCAACCTCTGTTTAAAGTGGTTTTGCCTCGAGAAGTGGTATATAACGGGGATGCAGTCGAAGATGCACCTGATCTCTTGCTAATCCCATCTTCATACGCTTATATGGTACACCACAGTGTTCAAGCCCAACAATTATTTGGAGCAAGTGAACAGAATGGTCTGCATGATCGATATGGTGTATTTATGATACAAGGTCCGATGTTTAAGCAAGGTATCCGTTTATCAGGGGCTTCTGTTGTAGATGTACTTCCAACACTTCTATACGCTGTTGGCCTGAGTATTCCAGAAGATCTTGATGGTCATGTATTATTAGATGCATTTACAGAGGAGTTTTGTCATGTAGCTTCACCTAGTTATGAGTGTTCCTCTGCTATTAGTCAGAGGAATGAAAGTGTATATTCGGATACAGAGAAACAGGTTATTGAGGAACGTTTAAGAGCTTTAGGTTACCTATAAGGATAATTGTGGTGCCCATTATGACTTTTGAGATACCAATTGGTGGTTTTATTGTAGGTTTATTAATTGGGTTAACAGGAATGGGCGGTGGTTTGGTCATGACACCACTCATGATTTTTGTGTTTGGAATTAATCCAACACTTGCGGTTGCAACTGATTTGGTCTATGCATCTATTACGAAGTTGTTTGGAGCTTGGCAACATTGGCGTCAACGAACCATTGATTGGACAATAGTAAAATTACTTACAATTGGTAGTGTACCAGGAGCCTTATTTGGTGTATTTACCCTCTTATTGTTGCAACAGCAGTTTGCTTCCATAGTGGAAGGGATTATAGGGAAGTTATTAGGGTTAACCTATTTATTAATTGCATGTCTTATGATTTACCAGATAAGAAGGAATCCCTTTGTATCCAATTTATCTGTTGATAAAATAACACCACCAGGTAGGAAGTTGATACTAATTGGTATAGTGGCAGGTTATATTGTAGGGTTAACTTCGGTTGGCTCGGGTACTTTGTTTATGGCGCTATTGATTATGATTTATCCCATGGTTGGGGCACGGATTGTAGGTACTGATATTGCACAAGCAGTTATCGTTACTGGTGTAGCGGGTTTGATTCATTTTGTAGCAGGAAACGTAGATTTGAAAATGGTAGGTTTGTTGTTAATAGGTTCAATTCCGGGCATATTGATTGGGAGTAAACTAACGATGAAGTTACCGGACTTAGCAGTACGTGGATGTTTGTTTATAATGATTTTTTTATCCGGGTTTAAATTGTTAATGAAGTAGTTGAGGGGGGTGTATAGAATGGATGATTTGATTGCTCCTCACGGAGGAAAATTAATCAACCGTATACTAACAGGATATCAAAAGGAAGAAAACAAACAGCGTATAGAAGGAGCAAAGCAGATACAACTCGATTCATGGGCTATGTCAGATTTGGAACTCATATCTGTAGGGGCGTTCTCCCCACTTTTAGGATTTATGGGTCGTGATGATTATGAGAGTGTCTTAGAAAACATGCGACTTGCAGATGGGACAGTATGGAGTTTGCCAATCACGTTACCAGTAACTGAACATATAGCTAGGGAAATTGAAATAGGGGAAACAGTAGCTCTAGTAGCTGAAGATGGAATCGTTTATGGAATGCTCATGGTGCAAGACAAGTTTTCACCAAATAAAGAGTACGAGGCAGAACGAGTATTCTGTACAACTGATAGGGCTCATCCTGGTGTAGCAAAACTATATTCCCGACCGAATATCTATTTAGGGGGCCCTATTTCATTATTTAAACGTAAAGAGGAAACAGAGTTTTCAAAGTACCGCTTCGATCCTATAGAAACACGCGCTCTCTTTCAAGAGCGGGGTTGGAAAACAGTTGTAGGGTTCCAAACTCGTAATCCTGTGCATCGTGCCCATGAATATATCCAAAAATGCGCACTAGAAATTGTTGATGGGTTATTTTTAAACCCGTTGGTAGGTGAGACGAAATCAGATGACATTCCAGCAAGGTTAAGAATGAAGTCGTACGAGGTGCTTCTTGATAGCTATTACCCGAAGGAACGTGTACAGCTTGGGATTTTTACAGCTGCAATGCGATATGCCGGGCCACGTGAAGCGATTTTTCATGCAATTGTCCGCAAAAATTATGGTTGTACCCATTTCATTGTGGGAAGAGACCATGCTGGTGTAGGAAACTATTATGGTACATATGATGCTCAAATGATTTTTCGTAATTTCTCAAGTGAGGAACTTGGAATTACACCTTTATTTTTTGAGCATAGTTTTTATTGTAACAAATGTCATTCGATGGTTTCAGCTAAAACGTGCCCACACAGTAGTGAACATCATTTAATTCTTTCAGGTACAAAAGTTCGTGATAAATTACGTACGGGGGAAAAATTACCGATGGAATTCACACGTCCAGAAGTTTCTTCTGTATTAATGGGTCTACATAAATAATTAGTAAAAGTATGTGGTTGAGTGAGCACACTAATTAAGTAATATCTAATTTATTATAAAGGAGTTAATAAACAATGAAAATTACCATGCGCTATAACATTTTATATGTAACAGACTTAGAAAGGTCCTTAACGTTCTATCGAGATTTGTTGGGTTTACCAATAAAAATGCAACATGGAACATACACGGAATTCGATACTGGTTCAACAATATTAGCATTAAATACAAGAAAAGGTGTTAAAGAATTAACAAGTTTATCTATTCCAGAAAAACATACCTGTTCCCAAACTTTTGAGTTAGGTTTTGTTGTAGATGACGTGCCTGATACAGTAGAAAAGCTTCGAGCCCAAGGAGTTACTATCTTGGTAGAACCAGTTGTTAAGCCTTGGGGACAAACTATTGCCTATATTGCTGATCCAGATGGTCACTTTATTGAAATATGTAGTTCACTTGATTAAGGAGTATACATGAGCCAAATAGATCGTACGGTTTCAGATATTCTTATGGAGTTTCAACAAATTCCGGGCGTTGGCCCATCTATTGCCCAAGACTTATTAGACTTAAAAATCTATTCATTAGAAGAATTAAAGAACTGTAATCCTGAACAGATGTATCAAGAACATTGTAGACAAAAAGGAACAACAGTAGATCGATGTGTTTTATATGTCTTTCGTTGTGCAGTATACTTTGCTTCAAATGAGGAACATGATCCTGAATTATTAAAATGGTGGAATTGGAAAGAGAAGAATTAAGTAAATGGAAAATCCCCCTTTCAATTACTTGAAGGGGGGAATCCAGTATAGTGTAGGATGCCTTTTATGAGCTAGGCATAAATAATTGATAGAGTGGGGGGAGTTTACATGAATGCTGGTAATCGACTTGATTGGACCAGTCAACAAATCCTGTTTTATCTCACTGGATGCCTTATATTTTCTTTAGGAGCTAAGTTTTTTATTGACTCTAATCTTGGAACCGATCCACTAGACGTTTTGGTATTAGGGATTGTTAAGCATAGTGGACTAACAATTGGTATTGTATCCGGTATAATTGCTATTGCTTTTTTATTGTTATGGAGTTTATGGAACCACAAACTTCCTCCTTTAACTCCTTTTGTTACTATGTTTTTAGTTGGTAGCCTAATTGATTGTTGGAATATAATAAAAATTGAGAGCTATACGAGTGAATTTTTCAATTCGTATTCTTTATTATTAGTGGGTTTATTTTTAGCTGCCTATGGATCAGCTCTTATTATTATGAGTGGGATTGGCATTCGTACGATGGACTTAGTTGCAATTACCATTGTTCATAAGTGGAAATGGAAGTTTTTTTATGCAAAGATGATGTTTGAAGTGTTTTTTGTTTTATCAGGTTGGTTACTAGGTGGGCCTGTTGGTATTGGTACTATTGCATTTGTAGTCGTTGTTGGCCCTGGTATGGTTTTTTTTATGGAAATTAATGAAAAATACATGGGTTGGAGGAATTTTGGTCTCAACAAGAGAACGGTGTCATCTTAGCATGCTTTTTGGGGTTATTGATAAAAAACTTTTATTTGATGGACATGATACTGTCCCACCAAGTTAAAAATTTCACATACACCTAAAATAAAAAAGGTACTATTTTTTCCCTAAATAAAGGAAAGGATAGTATCTTTTTATGATCAACCAATAACCTCCAATTTTATTTACTAAAGGAAGCAAAACTTCTATATGTTTTACTGGCTTAATTAATATCGCATTTCATCTAATTTGAGAGCGGCATTGTTCTCTCGCTTAAGTATCCGATCAAGGTAAATCTGTGTAGTACGAATATCTGAGTGTCCAAGAGTTTGCTGAATATAACTAGTGTTTGCTCCGGATTGTAAACACTCTGCAGCGAAGTAATGACGAAAAGTGTGTGGTGTAATTCGGCTGCTCCGATGTTCGAGGAATGGGAGTTTTGTTTGCTCGATAATCCGGGTAATGTATTCACTCAGATACTTATAATCGTAAGCTTTTCCTTTATTCGTTGTAAATATAGGGCTGGAGTCACTCGGATCCAATTCTATGGGTTGGCGTCGGCGTAAACGAAATGCTCTAATACGTTCGAATACATTATGAAAAAGAATAGCTTCTCTTTCTTTCCGACCTTTTCCCATTACTCGGACAAAATACTTCCCTATATGTGTGTCATAGTGAATATCATTCCACTTTAACTTTGCGACTTCCTGTACTCGTAAGCCGGTCGTTGCCAAGAGCGAGAGCAGGGCATAGTTAATCGTTGGCATGTTTGGATATTGAAAGTGACTGTTACGTTCTGATCACGGTTCCATCATCTGACATTGATGAAATTAAGAAGTTGGCACAAGAAGCAGGATGCAGAATTCAAGATTTTTTTTGAAGTAGCGAGCCTCCTGCTACAATTGGGCAAATAGAGGAGCTTCGGAAATTCGAAAATATTGAGTTACCTACGGACCATGTTGAATTGATTAGCCAAGCAACAGAGATTGAAATTAAAGTGAAAAATAAAATGTATATAATGCCCTGTTGTCCCTAACACAACCACAGGTCGTCTGTCTGTAAGATCTTCTATTTCTTTAAGCAGGCTCAGGAACTCCTCCAACCCTTCTACAGTGTGACGAAACTGAAGGCTCTTTCTATAAGGGTGTCACTTATCTACAAAAGCTTGTCCTTGACTTTTCCCTTTAGCTACATCCAAACCAACAACTGGATCCAACATTTCTCCTCCTTCATACATGATATGGCCGGTACCCCTAAACATTCCTGTAGTTCCATAGCTTCGCTTGTAATACGGGATCAATGTCTCAACCAGCCTCAAACATGGTTTCCACAAGTAGGGGGTGAACAGTTTATTTGACGGGATGGTTCTCCCAAGTTGTTTAACGTTCTACCCCGGCTACCGTTATCATAAAACCACTTAAGTAAAAATGGCCAACCAGAAAAATCTGGCTGAACTCATAATACGAAAGTTGTTTAATTTTCTTGTTCTACTAACAGGACAGTTGAGTTGAAAAGTACTGTACAGTTTCTTCGTACTGCTTAATATAAGTTTCAGAAACCTTTTCCTATATCATTCGTACATTAGTTAAAAATAAAATACATGGGGTGAAATTATGTACGAATATACATTTGTGAAAATAGAATTCACTAAATTGTCTAGTAAACCAAAATTAAACTATCAAGATGTCATAAAAGAAAAGGCAAAAGATGGCTGGAGATTTGTACAATTAGTAGCTCCTGAAATAGCAACGTCTGGTATAGGAACAGCTTCTTATTTTGAGTTAATTTTTGAGAGATCTATTAACTAGTAATGAGTTTTCTTTATATGCCAACTATCAAAATAATTTATTTTTATAGTACAATTTACATCAACTATTCATTATTCTTAATGTACTAAAGAGGGAGTTTATTAAAATGGTCATATTGGATTGGGAGATGAAATCTGTTTGGATAAAAGAAATCAAAAAAAATGGTATCTCAGACGCGGTTTTGTCTTGCTTTTGTGTTTCATAACTCCACCTATCGGCTATTTACATGTATTGATCAATCGAAAGCAATGGGAACACAAAGAAATGTTAAGTTATCTTCTTTGGGCCACCGTGTTCACATCGTTTTGGCTTCTAAAATTCATTTCTAAAGAGCTGCAGCTTGTTGCTCTTGTTCTAGCTTTCATAGCTCTGTCTATTGATTTTAAGAAAAAATAACCGGCCTAACTGTAACATATGATAAGTTGCCCCAGAATTAAAAAACGAATAAGACTTTTAAAAAATTAACAGCAGCAGAATAAGACCAAAAAGAAGGTCCTAAACTGCTGATGTTTTTTCTATTCTTTTCTCTTTGAGGCAAGACTCTTTAAGCGTCGTAGCTTCTTAATGTACCTGTACAAATTTCCTGCTCAATTCGCAGGGCATTTTTTCTAATTAAATCAACAAATCCAGTCTACGACTTTATTTTTCCTGAACAGTTCAATCTCCAGCTAAGACTAGGCTGCCGCCATGGATCGGCAGCCTAACTCCGTCTTTGACCATTGACGTAAACAACCCGACACGATAAATGTAATTTTATTCCTTACGTTTGCGGGTGGTGTCAGCTACGCTGGTATTACCCCATCGCCATCAAGCTAGGAGCAACAAATACCCCCCGAAGCAAAAAAATACGCTATTCTTTCTCTATGACCCATAGAAAGGATGGTGCATTTTTTATGACTGCTTCTATATCTCAAGAGTTACGATTATTTGCAGAGGAACTTCAGCGTTCTTTATCCTCAAGTACCTTACAACAAGTAGCTAGGGAAGTTGGATTTGTCCAACGAGAAAGTAAGTATCAAGCACAAGATTTAGCAGCTTTATGTATATGGGTAAACCAACGTGCTGCTGAAATTTCTTTAACTCGATTACATAGTTGTTTAGAGGCTTCAACTACAATATGGTTAATAATATACAATAAGTTTACTATAATAAAAATATGTAATCTCCACAATAAATTGGACATTATAATTCGATTTTTCAGTTATACGAATCAGAAGAGAAGTTCCTGTTAACCGATACACTAGAGATTCATTTCATGGAGTTGCCTAAGCTACTGATCAAGTGGCGACGTGGGGAAGTGAATCCGCGAGAAAATCAATTGGTACGCTGGTTGCTTTTACTTGAAGCCTCGGAAGACGAGGAAATTACACAAGTATTGGAGGAGATCGCGATGCAGGAAGATCAGACCCTAAAAAAAGCGATAGATGAATGGGAACGTGTCAGTCAGGATCCTGAAGTTTTACTGGCTTATGAAGCTCGTAAGAAAACCCTGTTGGATGAAAAGTCTGCTTTAAGAAGAGCTGAAAAGCAAGGTGAAAAAAGAGGTATCCTGAAAGTTGCCTTAGGCATGATACAAAAAGGAATAGATAACGAAACGATAGCTGAATTAACCGAGCTTACACAGGAAGAAATTGAACAACTCCGCAGGCAATAAAATAAACCCTGGTTATTAGATATCATTCCAAAGCCAGGGTTTTGTTTTTGATGGATAGCGAGACAGAAGGATAAACAGCTTCATATAGATTGTATTTCATCTCATTAATATAGAAACCATACATTTGAAGGAAAAGTTAATATTTATCCTCATCTATTTTTAACGCAGCATTATTTTCACGTTTAAGTATCCGATCTAAATAAATTTGTGTAGTTCTTATATCAGAATGTCCTAATGTTTGCTGAATATAACTGGTATTTGCACCGGATCGTAAACATTCAGCAGCAAAGTAATGACGGAAAGTATGGGGTGTAATCCGGCTGGCACGATGTTTGAGAAAAGGAAACTTTGTTTGTTCGATAATCCGAGTAATATATTCACTAAGATACTTGTAATCGTAAGCCTTCCTTTTGTTTGTTGTAAATATAGGGCTTGAATCATCCGGATTTAATTCTATGGATTGTCGCCGTCGTAAGCGAAATGCTCTAATACGTTCAAATACATTATGAAAAAGGATAGCCTCCCTTTCTTTTCGACCTTTTCCCATTACTCGAACGAAATACTTTCCGATATGCGTATCGTAATGAATGTCATTCCACTTTAACTTTGCTATCTCCTGTACTCGTAAACCAGTGGTAGCCAGGATCGAAAGCAGGGCATAGTTAATGGGATGGTTTTTGTAGTAATCCAACAACATCTTTACTTCCTCATAAGATAGTTCACGAACCGGGCGATCCTCGTCCCGCAGCTCCTCACTTAAAAATGCCGAATGAACTTCCTCTGGTATGTATTTCACCGATGCAAGCCAGGTAAAAAAAGATTTAAGCACGTTTATTTTTCGGTTACGAGTAGCTGGTGAATAGCCAATTCGTACCATTCCATTTTTTTGTTTCCTTCGTACTGTCTGCAACATTCCTTGATACTCCCGAATATGCCGCTTTTCTATATAAGGGAGAATACGCGATTCCTTTATAAGTGGTTGAAAATCATCATGCTGCCGTAAAAAGAAATAAAAATGAAGAAGATCACGCGCGTATTCCTTTTTCGTTTGTTCCGTCCGGTTCTTTGTATCATTAGCATGTGTTTTCTGATTTACAAACAAATACATTATATCGCCATCTTGAAAGGATGGATATGGATTGATTCGTTCCCGTTCAGAATACTCGATCCTTTCCATATAAGCCGGATACAAGTCTAATGAAACCATTTTCTTTATAACTCGTCTGATTGCCTTTTCTGCTTCTTTATCATAAAAAGTTATATTGTTTTGAGTTGGTATGGAATTTAACTTATTCAACTTAGTTCACTTCCCTCTACTAATGTAATAAGTGAATTTAAGATTTAGTTTTCTACCTTTATTATATAAATGACTTTCAATGAATTTTAAACATAATTATATCGTCTATTTACTAATTATTAGGGTTACTATATACAATTATACAAGAAAAATCCACACTTTTTCCTGTATAAAACAATTAACTAATTTTAATTTTTTACAATATAAATTACTAAAACTAATTAACTTAAAATATTAACTAATAATTTATAAAGTTAACTGATTAATTTTTTATTTAATCAATTTATTGGATTATATAATTAGCATTATTGAAATTAAACTAAGAATATCATTTTGATATATATATAAAGAAAGCAAAAGCAATGAAATAAAGAGATAAAAAGTATAGTATGTTAAAATAATAAATAATTGATTATCTAATGTATCTTTTAGATATGCATAAGATTAATTTCTGAAATAAAATAATCTAGGTATTTATACTGAGGGGAAATCCGATTCAATAGATGGGAGGTAAACATTGTGCAAAGCACTAATGATTCAATACATGGAAATACACAGAAAGAAGAAGTAAGCACGAAAGAAGTTGCTGAGATACTCGGTGTCACTGAGCAAACCATTTACAACTACGTGCGTAATGGAGAAATAGTACCAACGAATCCAGATTGGAAGATAGATGGTACATATTATTTTTTAATTGAAGATATAGAGAAGCTTCGCATTCATTTTCAGAAACCCGGCTTGTCCACCAAAGAGGTTTCTGAACGTCTCGACGTCACCATAAGTACGATAGCCAAATACATTAAACAAGGCAAATTAAAAGCAACTAAGAAGCAATACCGAGGGAAAGAACGCCATTTTGTCACGGAAGAAGATTTATCAGAGTTTATCAGTAAAGAGTTTGTTCATCGCGGTAAACGGCAGGTTATCTTCATGCCGGATACTAAGTATCATTTATATCAACTATTTCAGCATCCTGATACAAAAGAAGCCGGTCGCCTACTAGAGATAGAAAGTAGACAAGAGGGATGGTTAGTTACTGAAAATGGAAAGAGAATCTCCACTACTCGTCTTATAGATGAAGGTTTCCTTCCGGTTCGTTCAATAGACAAGGTGACTCCATCAACAAAAAAAGGATATGCTGTATTCCATATTCCAAAGCCGCATCACGTCAAATCACATCTATATAAAATCCTTGATATGCTGTTTTGGGAGGCTGGTGCACAAAATCTAAAAATTTCAGAAAGTGGAGATAACATTAATGTAGAAGTCAAACCACTATTACTTACAAAGGAAACAGCTGCTCGATACGAAGAGGAAATTGACTTACTTAATCGCTATATCATATCTGGAAAAATACAAAAGCGTCCTGGTGGATTACTGATTAACAGCAATGTAAAATCCGTTCATGCTTATGTAGATGAATCACTGAAAAATGGCTTACTCGAAATCGCTGAAAAAGAGACTATGACGCTTGAAGAGTTGGTCGAAAAGATACTGCGAGATGGGGTTGCTGTATACCAAACAAACAAAAACAGCGTAAAATGAATAAGACAAGGGGAAACGTATTTTTTTTGATCAGCGGTTCAGTCTTGTTTTGTAGAGTGTATAAAATGGGAGAAAATGAACAAGACCGATAGTTTGTATTAGACAAATAAGAAATTGGATAACAAATCGCCTAATTTGGCTAAGAAATGTTCAAAGTGGATTAGAAATACTTAATTCTGGTACAGGTCCAAGCATTTAATGTGATAGTATAATTCGTCTATTAAGGAGATACACAGATGAAAAAGTGGAAAGGCATTATATCTAAGTTATTTGTCATAGCATCCCTGATTGGTATGCTTACCGGTTGTAATACAATTGCTGATGCCACAAATAAACCGGCACCAACAGTAAATCAGGGGAAGATGACAGTGAAATACATTGATGTGGGGCAGGGGGATGCAACTTTAATCGTTTCTCCAGAGAGAAAAACGATACTAATCGATGCCGGTGACAATTCTCAGGGAGAAACGGTAATTAAAAGCCTGAAAAAAGAAGGTGTAAAACAGATTGATTATTTTGTCCTTACACATCCGGATGCCGATCATGTGGGGGGAGCAGATGACGTAATTCGTTCACTTAACGTTAAGTCAGTTGTTATGCCTTTAAAGAGTAGCTCTACAAAAACCTATTTCGATGTGCTACGGGCTATCCAGGAAAAAAAGATACCGATTATCCATGGTGAAAAGGGGATGTCACTTGATATAGGAAAATCAGTAACAGCAAAGATTCTATCTCCAGGTCCAAAAGTTTCATATCCAGATACTAATGATTGGTCAATTGTGTTAAAGGTTGAATACGGACAGAAAAGATTTTTATTTACAGGTGATGCTGGAAAGAAAGCAGAAGCCGATATGTTAACTAGTGGTCAAGACCTAACTGCGGATGTATATAAGGCGGGCCACCACGGATCTAAAACATCATCCAGTTCCAAGTTCCTGAAGGCAGTACGTCCACAAATCGCGGTCATTTCTGTGGGAGCAAACAATAAATATCATCACCCAAACATTGAAACACTACAGCACCTTCAACAAGCTGGTGTGAAAAAGATTTATCGGACGGACGACCGAGGAACTGTAACAGCCACCACAAATGGAAGTACAATAGAGTGGAAGAGTGAGAAATAGTAAAAAGTTCAACAGCAATAATTAACCTCAAAAGGCATGGTGGAGTATACATGGTTTATGTCTATGTTTCATGACCATAGAGCAATTGCTTTATTAATATCTACCCTGTTTTCGTGATAATTACCTCCAAATCAAAATAACTATATAATAATTGTAAACGCTGCTTTTATATGGTATAAATAGGGTGTTGGTAATTTGTTTACAATAATATTTAAATATAAATTCAACTGTGGAAGCACCACATTTATCTTTTACCGGATAAGTGTGGTCTTTTTGCGTTTAAGAGAAGAAAAATAGTTGGCCAAAAAGAGAAGACCAATATACAACAAAAATTAAAATAGAGGTGGAAATCATGAAAGAAATTATAAATTGCTCCCGCTGCGGTTGTACTTACATAAAAAACAGTCCGAGTGATCGTATCATTCATGGGTACCGGCATAAAAAAATACTAACATATAATACTCGTCATGCTGACGGAACATTATGGCTTACTTATACTTTTGAAGAAGATAGGGAGATGGAAACAAAAACAGCGCTTGATGTTCTTTATACAGAAGGTGCAACTCTAGAACAGAAGACAGATGCTGCCTTAAGGTTATTCCAAGTACATTGGATAAATTCCTTTGAATCAGTTCTATTTAATAAATCATTACCTAAAACACTAGAAACGCACCCTGACTTTCCAAGCTATATCTTGATATCTATTGCAACAAACAAATATGAACAAAACATTCTAACATCTGAAATCCTCGATTATTTGGTTTACTGGGCAAAATTAAAAGGTGGCAAAATAAAGGGAGTCCACAGGAAGTGCCAGCTCACTTTAAACCTATGCTATACTGATTCTGTGCCAATATAATTAATCATGCAAATTTGTCTGGTACCTGCGTAGCGGTACTCTTTGAGTGAGGAGTAGGGTAGAGAGATGAATCAAATTCTTGCCCAACGTCTAAGAATTGCAAGAGAAAGAAAAAACCTCAAACAAGTTGAGGTTATGCAAATGACTATGATTAATAATAAAAGTTTAAGCGGTTATAAAAACGGAGAGGAAAAATTAATTACGCTTTTTAAGCCTGTTCCCGTTTTTGATGTATCTCAAACAGCGGGGACCCCATTACCTTCTATGGAGTTTGTTAAAAAATTAGAAGGTGATACGTCTTTATATGGGCGATGCAAAAAAGTATGCCCGTTCCCGGTTGAGGAAAAGGAAAATTGCGGTGGAGCAAACGGATATTATTCCCTTTCAACACAGTCCATTGCTATTCTTTCTACCCTACAAACCGTACACAAACTTAAGACTTTGGTACATGAGTGGGCACATGGGTTGCTTCATGATGAGAAAAATAATAAGGATAATAGTACATTAAAAGTAGAACAGCCTAATCGTTCTCTCCGTGAGTTGGAAGCTGAATCAACCGCCTTCTGTAGCTTTAAAATAAAGTTTGATCAAATTAATGAGAATGACACTGATAAAAGACAAATAGAAAGAGCATGTTTTGAAAAAAGACACTCAAAACATGCTCTTATTTCACCTAATTGCTCAAATGTTTTATAAAAAAGTTTGATCGTTTCAATGAGCCTTCCTCAACTAAAGCACCTGTTTCTTCAATAACCATCTTACATAATTTTTTTCAATAACCTTACCATAAATGGTGTCTTTAATGTCTCTTTTATTAGTGAATTTTTGTGTTTCATAAAATTACTGATCTGTTTTCGTCTATTTGGAACCATTAACAAGGGTAATCTACTGGGATTAAACCACCCAATTTTTGCAGTTTCAGGTCCATTATTTATTGGTTCCCCCCCTAGTAATTTTCCTGAAAATATATGTTGCATATCATCGTATTGAGGTTGGTGATATTCTCCTATTTTACGCTCAATAGCAATTATATAGCCCGTTTCTTCTTTAGTTTCTCTTATAGCACACTTATCTAACTGTTCATTTTCTTCTAGTCTTCCCCCAGGCAAATCCCAGATAGGATAATCATTTCGTTTAACTAGCAATATTTTGCCTTCATTATTATCAACAATAGTAAAGCACCCTGTGGTTTTTGTAGTATTCATTATAAATATGATCTCCTTAACTTACTCAATTGCCAATCAACTTGTATTTCTCTTTGTCTAATAAATTTTCCTTCTTACTGAATTAAATGGACCTTTAGTTGGGTAATTTTATTACTACTCAAAATTTCCTTAATCCGCCTTTCAGTTCAGATCTTCTTTTCACTTTTCGTTATAAAAACATCCCTTTAGATAAACAGATCCAAAGGGGCAAAACATCGCGTCTTTTTTATAAACACCGTGACTTTATTTAAAAGCAACACCTTCGTGGTTTGTCACCACTTCAGAATAGATACAAGCAATTATAGCTTTGGTTATTTGGCAAGCTGGGGAGGAGGGGATGGAGCATTTACTCGTATAAAAAACTCCGGTAAACGAATCCAGGAAGCAGCAAAAATTATTATTCATGGAGTAACAAGTGTGTCAGAAAATGGCGACAATAATATTCAAAATGATTCCGATATCGCAGTATAAGACAAAAAACCGGTTAGTGTATGCTAGCCGGTTTCTCTAATAGATAGGGTAGGGGAATCATACTTGACCTCTACTTCTTTTTTTACCGGCACTCGGCCCTTTCGGTAAAGCAAAAACCCCACTTTCTATTGATTGCCCACCCAGCAGAATATTTTTTTCATCAACTATTTCTGGCCAATTGTATTCCTTAATCTTTATCAAATCAACTGGAATTGAGACATCGGTGTCAATGTCCTCATAACAGTAAGGGGTGAGTTCTCTCAATCCCTCATATTTATCACAGTCAGTAACCATGTAAGCTACTGGGAAATACTTAAGCAAACTAAACATACCAAAATCACTAAAATCCCCCCGAACTTTCAGCATACCTATATCCCTTATAATTATCGTACTAGCATGAGGATACAACCAGTAGAAAACTTTGTAATTTTCAGGCACCTTTTTATTTTCGTTAAATACAAATTCACGAAGCGCTGTATCCATAGTAGTGGTTTCAATTTCAGTCTTAGCTGCCAATAAATGACCGCAAATCGATCTAATCAAATGCGAAGGTTTTGTTAAAATATTTATAGTCGAAGGCAGGCTAATTCTAGACTTTAATATCTGACCTATTTCTTGAGCAAATTGATTTAAGGAGATATCATAATGCGATCCTAACTTTGCATTACATTTAGAACAAAGTGTTCGGTATTTTACCCCGTTTTGCGATATTTTGTATTCCCTATTATCGTAATGACCAGATAAATACTGCATTAACGGTTCCTGTTCTACCGCTGTTAGCTTTATTCCCCCTTTTGGTGGTACATGGTCCCAGCTTAGACTAGATTCTTCTAGACAAATATTGCACTGTGAAACTTTTTCCTTTTTATATTTTTGATAATTAGTAAGCTGTATATTCACATTTCTCCCTCCAAAGCAGCTGTCTGCACTTTGCTAATATAAGCTTTTTCCACACTTAGTCCTATAGCTCATCAACTATACTGATAATCTTCTTTACATAGACATCCTTGTACTTTAATGCTCTCTTACCGATTGAACAATAATATGGATGTGGTAGACGTTGAGCCATTGGATAACTTAATCTTCCTTCTTTTGTCATTTTCTTTAAAGTTTGTTCAACTTCTTTACTTAAAGGAATAATCACCTTTGGTTGAACAATATCCATCTCCGCTATAAAAGACTCAGTAAAAGTAGTTGGCAGAGGTAAAGGTAAATCATAGTAATTTAAGTTATTACCGTCTTTTATAAAGCCGAACCAAGAAATATTTGTCATGTATACATTCTTATAAAATGTTTGACTTCCAATTTCATTAATGACAGAAAATATAAATTGAGCACTCTGTTCCCAGTCATCTTGCCCTATACCACAAAGCAACTGAGAGGCACTTAAATAATCAATGAAGGGTATCCCCGTTTTACCGGCCCCATTTCTCCCTGGATTAATACCGCATAATACAATTCGTTTTGCTTGGTCTGGATAGAATGTTTGATAATACCTACGGACAAGTTCGATATTTTTATTGAATCCATTCAAAACCGTTATCTTCTCTTGTTCAAGTATATCTCTTACCTCAAAATTACTCTTTATACTTTCGTAAAAATCAAAATGTAATTGAACTATCCTATCCATATACAACCACTCCGACATAGTTTTTAAATCTAGATTCTACAACACCATGTAGATTTCCTTTGCCTTTTCACAGCGAAGTACCACCAAATAAAAAGTTGCTACCTTGACATAAATTAATCCTGAAATAAGGGATGCAAGAAAATGCTATATACAGCCATAAGATACTGCTGATTTATGCTATTTAAAACATAGAGACAGATAAAAAAGGGTATGTTAGAAATTTTTAGTGGGGAGTAGATACATGTATAGAAAAAGAGTGAGCAATTTAAATAGTTATAAAATCAAAAGAACAAAAAATATGTACTAATTAGAACTGATATATACTTCTTTATTAATTAAGGCAGTTTTTTTTATTATTTGTTTCCATAAAGCTCTTTTTTATTCCATAATTAGGAATTGAAGTGGAATATTTAAAAATGGAGGAAAAGAATGTCGGTTAAACTCGCATTTGCATATCTTTGTAGTGGAAATGAACACTCAAATAGCGGTACATTGACTCATATTTCAGAACGTACATATAAAGATTTCAATTATTTATGTCCACTTTGCAAATCAAAGGTAATTCCAAGAAAGGGGCCAATAAGGCAACATCACTTCTCACATATGCCCGAGAGCCAATGCACGGCTAGCGAAGAAACAGTCCTACACTTTAATGCCAAACATTTTATACAAAAATGCATTCAAGATAAAAGTGAGATCGTCTTCAATGTACCTGGGGAGTTAATGGATGAAAAATATCAACTTATTATGGGTTTTATGGGAATGAAGCATTATTTGCTCCCCTTGTCCGAATTATCTAGATGGTATAACTTCAAACATGCCATAGTCGAACACGCGGTAAGTGGCTATATTGCAGACGTAGCCGTAAAATGCTACCAGATGAAGAGTACCTTTAGATATGACGAAGACGATCCATTTTTCGATGAAGACATATACGAAGATGACTATGAACAGTACACCAATAAAATTAATTTGGGAGACTTTGCATTTGAAATCAATGTTACTCACCCAATGGGTCAAGAAAAAATTTCTTTTTTTAAAGAACATACAGTACCTTTTTTGGAAGTAAAACCGCAACAAACAGAAGAAGGTCTTATATTTACAGCAACAGCGATAAATATTCCTGATTTCCTTATGCATCTCTTAGAGAAAATAAAAATTTTCTTATCAAGGGAATTTGAGGAGGAGTTATTCCAGATTGGAAGAAATATGTATCAGGGATACAGGGAGGATGAACTAAAACAAGAGCTTCGTATCCAAGTTATTAATCAGCTTGCAAATGAATTAGGACAGATCAACTTTAGAAAACACATATCTAAGGTTCAGTTTGAAAAAATAAACAGAATAACAGCTCAGGTATATAAGTCAAAAGTAAAAGCAGAGCAACCCTTACTAAACATTAAATATAAAACTTATAAAGAGAAAAATTATGTTTCCATTAATGATATGTTTTCTCTCTATGCAGCCGAAAATATGCTTTTTGATCTAATCAAGAAGTTGCATGAAGAATATAAGGTTAATGTACTCATTGGCGAAAGAACAAGTACATCAAGAGAGAAGGTAGTAGGTTTCAGTTTTCTCCTACCTGATAAATATCTCTATGGTCAACAGTTAAAACAAATCATGCAAAGTGTACTACTTGAATTAAAGAGTAAATAACACATCTGGAATTCAAAATTCAATAAGGATACAAGAAAGATGTTGATGGAGGGAGGACATCAGAATGCCGAATTGTGATTGGGGAAAGCCATGTGACTGTTTATATTGCTGTACAGTTATAAAAAACGTAATATGTCCCCATTGTAGGTTTGAGAACTATATAAATGTCATCCGAAACGCAGAAGGGACAACAGACAGAAAGGGTATGTTTTATTATAAAATGACAGAACCAAGCGGAACAAAGGATCTCACTTGCTTTCATTGTCAAAAACTTATTCCAAACGCACCGGAGTATCATAAAATCAACACACATCTTTGCGAAATCAATGTAAAGAAACTTACCGCTAGAACATGTGTCCAATGCGGAAGATACGAGGGAATTGATCGAATTGGGTTCAAAAAAATTGTACTCCGGGATCAGGATGGCCATCTACTCTGTCCGTATTGTATCGAAGAAATCATTAGTAAAAACGATCCTTCCACAAAAACCGAAAAATATGTCTTCAATCGATTCGAGGGAGAATGGAAATTAGCGAAAGTAAAAAAGCCCTGCGTAACTTGTGGCCGTCATCGATGGCTTGCAGTGGAAAACCAATGGAAGAAGCAATGTATTACATGCTATCGTTCCCGGTAACGTATAGAACATAAAACCAACAACAAGCTTATAATCTGATAATATCCCCCTGCTTAATTTTTCCATGTAATGCTTGCTTAGTCAATATCACATCCACTCACAACTCATAAACCACATCTCTCTAATTACTTACATAGATTTTCCAATTTGAGTATAATAGGCTCAACAGAAGAAGGAGGAGATGAAATGAGAGCTTCCCAAGAGTTTATAAAGCAGTTAGAAGAACTTTTTCAAACTTATGAAAATGAAGTAAAAGCAACAAAACTAGCAACAAATACAGTTAATACACACCTTTACCATTCCGGTAATTTTGTTAAATGGTGTCGAGGTGAATATATACCAGGTGCAAGTAAGAGAAAAAATTAGCTTATAGACATCATTTTATCACCACTGTTAATACATTAAAGAGAAATAGTTTATTAGAATCCATTGTAAAAGAGAGGGAATTATGAAATACGTTAATCCATATATGGGAGAAGATAGACAGGAGTTTATGACTTTTATCTATGAAAACATTGGGAAATACCTAAAATCTGAAACTGTAGAAATGAGGGCTCGGATTGTAACACTTACAATTAAAAAAGAAAATCTTTCCCTCTTTAAACAACTAATGGATAAATATTATATTCGTAGTTATAAAGTGTTGGAAGAGGATAAAGAAGATATAGATTCTGATAAAATAAGAGTAAAATATTTAGAACAATATCCTACGAGTGACAAAAAAGAAGAGAGAAGATTTGATAAGTTAAGTGATGAATTGTATGACATAGGAGAAGATTACACCTTCACTAGCATCACATATCAAAATATGGATGAATTTGATGAGATAAAAAAAGGGGAGGGATATGCTTACTTTATTTTAGGAAAACAGCATGAAGAGGATGCAAAAAACATTGTCAACCATATACTAGGATTGGATATAGACATTAACCATGTAGATGTTACAAGTGAAAAGTACGAAATCAATGGGCTTGTTTGGTTTAAAATCCCAAACTTTCGTGTAAAGAATAATTCTGTTAGTTATAATGTTCTGTGTTTATTTATGGAAAGCAAAATTAATCATTGTATCTATTATGATAGAGATGGGAAATTTACATTTGATATCCGAATGAAAGAAAACGACTCTAGACAGTCACAGGTAAAGTTTAGAAATGATTTGAAAATGGTTTTCAACTCTTCATGGGAAGCCAATATTGCAAGGGTGCTAAATTATTTAGGAGTTAAATGGGAATATGAAAAAGATTCCTTTCCATTAACATCTGAAAATTTTTCTGGTTATTACTTTCCAGATTTCTTTCTTGAGGGTAATACTATTCTTGAAATAAAAGGATTTTGGGATGTAGATAGTTTAAAAAAGGTTAGTCTATTCAAAGAACAGCATAATAACTATACATTACTGACATTAGATACTGACATGTATTACACATTGGATAAGTTATTTCGTGATATAATTCCAGAGTGGGAACATGGAAGTGTTGTAATAAAAAAAGAAAGAGTACCAGTGGTTGGAATAACTAGACCAGAAAGAAGAAAGTTTGTTAGTGAAGTTAATATTGGTGATGAGTTGCTCATAAAAAGAGATAATTGTAAAGAAAAAAGAGCCAAAAGTTATTAAGTTAGAGTTAGAAAGAGTCAACTTTGATGAAGATTTATTGTATGATTTCATAAAAGTTATTGAATCAAAAGGTAATTAAATGTCTTATATAGTTAGGGTAATCAAGGACTTTTTAGAAGTCCTTAAGCTGTCGAGAAAATGGTTTTTCAAAAATCTCGACCTAATTTTGATGATTTTAGGGGGTACAAAGATGTCTCCCTATGCCTCTAGAAGCCCGTACAGGCGAATCTGAGGCGTCAAATTTTTAAGTGGAAAATCTCTATTTTCATAAATAGGGTTTAAATGTTTTGTGACTAATTACGCTTCAGAGACTATCTTTGAGGCGTTTTTTTATGGAGGGGGGTGGGTGTCGATTAAACTCAAATTCGCATCTCCTTTCTCCGTGAATGATCGGTATCTCTTTCTCTTTGATAGCTAACAGCACATCAAAGTAGGTTTTAGTAGAACTACTCTTTAAGTAAACGTAAAGCAAGAAAAAATCCAGTTTAAAAAACCGGACTTTTTCTTGCCTTTTGCTTTAAATATTGCTTTGAAATAAAGTTTGATTAAAAGCACCTCACAAACCCATATTTTACGATAAATAAAAAGAATCCATTTTGAAAAAATATTGATCAAAATGGATTCTTTTTCAGTAGATTTAAGTTTGATTTTTATAAAAAAGTTTGATCATTTTCTACCTATGTTGTGCCCTTTAGTTGATGATCGTTGTAGTTGTGAATATTAAAACCATGCCCTTTCACTACTCCGTCATAGCGGTCACCCTGACGGTTCATACGCAGACAAGTCGGTTGCGCAATCCACTTCGTAGCACCCCCTGCCTAGAGGCTGCTATCGTATAGTAGATATAATGATTCTTGCTCTAGGTAGTCGCTATCAGGAACTCCTCTCCGCTTGGCAGACAAAAACCATCGGTTCGGCCGGTGAAGTAACGCTGGTTAAGATCGGCCGCGGATACATGCCGAGCTTCTCGAAAACCAGCCTCTCGGGCCAGTGCCAGCATCTCCGACGGCGTGAAGAAGCTGATGAAAGGCGTGCCGCTTGCTCGCGCTCCTTTCACTGACGCCTCAAGAAAGGGACGAACCTCGGGAGCAGCGAGCTCCAACGGCAGTATGAACGTCATGGCCAGTGTGGAGCCGGGGGCGAGTGTCGCCACCTGACGCAGTGTGGCCGCGACCGCGTCTTTGGTGAGGTACTGGGTCACGCCAGTGGAAGCCACTACAGCCGGCCGGCTCGCATCGAAGTCAGCGGCCTTCAGCTGCTCCCACCAGGACCAGCCTGCCTCGAAGTCAACCGGTACGAGCCGTAGCCACTCTGGGATGCCAAAGCCGAGGTCGATCAGGCGTTGTCTCTTCCAATCCTGCGTTCCGGGCTGGTCAACCTCAAAGATCCGCATCTGAGAGGCGATCTCCGGCCGGCGCTGAGCAAATGTGTCGAGGCCAGCGCCAAGGATGACGTACTGGGTGACGCCATGGCCGACCTGTTCGGTGACCAGATCCTCAATGAAGCGAGCACGGGCCACGATGGATGCTCGACCGCCGATAGTGGCCTCTGGGTCCATATCGGGGCGTTGACGCCATCCGTCTTCTGGTGCCGCCAATTGTAGGCCGACCTCGTCTTCAAGCACATGCGGTGCTGAATCGACCTGTACGTGCAAAGCCCGCCACAACGCGACCCGTACTGCCGTGTTGTCTGGTTCTGTATTTTGCTTATCATGCATAATGTTCTCTCTCCTTTCGATTAATTCCATTATAAATCTTCAATACGAAATAGCTTGATTTTTATATTACAATGTTGTCGTACCATAGTTTGAAACCTCCCACCAATGTAGTTTAATACTACTTTAACGCTCCATTTTATAGGAAAACACTAAATAATAGCAATAAATCTCTTCATCTCATCTTTTCCTCCACAATATGGCCCGTTTGCTTAATAAGAAAAAATCCTCCATTATCAAAAATCCATATATAAGCGGTTTAACTTTTTTCAAAACGGTGCAACTTTATTACAAACGGTTAAACTTTGTTTCAAACCCACATTAAAAATGCTTTTGGACAAAACATCTAAATAATTACTTTTCGTCTATCCCTTCAACACTTACTTCGGCCCTAAGATATTGCCTTATTCCGTCATCAAGATTCTTGCGCCTCTGCGACTTATCGAGTTGGGTATATAAATTAGTTGTTTCAATACTTTCATGCCGTAATTGGGTTTTCAAACCAATGATGTCACCTGTCCGAAGATAGTATTCCGTTGCAAAGGAATGGCGAAGTTTATGAACAGTCATATCTTTAATACCAAAAGCCTTTGCGTATTTTTCTACAAGAAGTTGGACAGCACGCTGCGTCATACGTCCATTAAGCTTCTGAGAAGAAACAAACAGAGGTTTATGCTTCTTTGGTAAATCATATCGTTCCTTACGAATGGTTATATATTCATGCAGGGGAGCTTGAGCAAATATGCTAAACTGTACAACGGTTTCTGTATTACCCTTACCATAGATTAAACATTCACATTTATTTACATCAATCTCATCTATATCAAGTCCTACAAGCTCAGATAACCGTAATCCAGAAGCAAGGAGGAGGGAGATAATCGCAACGTCCCGTTCTCGATTCATTCGATAATTGTGCATAAGTTTCTTGTTTTCTTTAAATTCTTCTCCGAAACCACTTTCTACATATTCCTGAAAGGCAAAGAAGTCGTCATATGTCTTAAGTATTTTTTTACTAAGAACTTGCATACGCGCACTTGCGTCAACATTTTTCTTATTTACTTTTATTCGCTCCATAACATTGTAGGAGATATAAGGAATGTTATCTTTACCTCCAGGTCCTTCTGCAAGATATTCAAACAGCTTGCGAAGAGCTGATATTTTCCTTGCTACCGAGACATCTTTATTATCGCGTTTATTCATCATATGACGCTTAAAGTTATCTATATCAACCGGTTTTAAATCCTCAAGGACAGAAGGGGGCATGTTCCTAAGTTCACCAGTATAAATTCCTTCAGCTAACAGCCAATTTAAAAAGATAGTAAAGTCAATACCATAATTATAGAGCGTATTTATGCTCATTTCTGTTTCCTTACGTTCCAAGAATTCTCGGATATAAAAGGGGAAATCTTTAATGTTTTCTTCGTGCCTTCTATATGTACCCTTATACAATTCCTTTTTCATTGTGTCATCTCCTTGTGATAGGAAAGGGGGAGCTAATTTAAATAGCAAAATATATGACATAACCAATAAGGATAAAAAGGTTATGTCATACTAATTAAACTTATAAAAAGTAATTAACTTATCATTCGGTTCGCATTAACGTATTAATATGAACCGAAGTTTACATAATTTTATTATGGGTTCCTATTGTTATGATACCTTTCAAGAATAGGGAAGTAGCCTTTACTTCCAGCTTAATCTAATAACACAGTCAGCTTTATCTGAACTTTTGTCGTTAATACGACTTATATTCCACACATTTGAAATAAATATATTAGGGTTTACTCTAAACCTCGTGCTAAGCATATGCCCATAAATGTTTTTCGCTCATCACCGTGATCACTTAAATCTTTTAGTGATGTAATTCTAAGCCTTATGTTTGTTGTGTTGTATCCAAACTCATGAAGTATGCTTAAAATTTTCTTTGGCAGTAATTCATCAATTTGATGCTGATCTAGGTTAAAATCACAAGTGAATGTGAAATCAAAAATGCTATCTGCTTCCTTGCTTTTATTAAATTTAAAGTGTTCAAATTTTGCATTCATATAAATTTTTAACCTCCTTTGTATTTTACATATCTAAATCTTTTGTTACACGATTAGTTACCTACAAAGCGGCAATGATAGTGATAGTAATCAAAAGGGCTTGTTCCCATCTGATTATCTCAACACTTGAACGCTGTAACTCTCAACATTAGTAATCTTCAATGCTTATGCTAATCTACGTCTGATATAGTTTTGGTGTTTATCAAGGTTAGGTTTTTGGACTAAATTTTACTCGTTCCATTGTAATTCCACTTCTCAAATTCAAAAATACAATTCGATTCATAAAATTAATATTATGCGAACCGAATATGAACCACAAAAATTTAAGGGGTTACCCCCTCTTCCTAAATCAAACTTCATTCTATTCCTTTTGCTACCTGTATAACCAACCTTATCTAATTAAAAATATTATACAATTATCCCGTTCTATCAGCAATCATCTTTATTACACTAGCTGTACACCCCAGTAAAATAATACAAACAAAAACATAGGTAGGAAGCATAAAAGGTAATCCGAATAAAGGTTCTTGTAGTTCTTTCACCAATTGTTCCAATTTATTCACCGTCTTCCTCATAAAAAACACTTTAATATTCCCCGCTACATTTTATATAGGCATATAAGCAAATTGGTACAATCAAAGAAACGTGTGTATACCATTTACTTTCCTAAAGTTAATTTTTCACCCTATAAAAAAGCTGTGGCACCAAAAGATAACTCCCTCCTAAACAATAGGTCATCCATACAATCCAATGAATTATATCGTTCTGTATCCCTGTTAAGTTACTAAAGTTTTGAAGCTCATAATAATAATAAATACTTGGGACAAACAACGCTATAAACATAAGCCGAATTATTATCCATGCCAGCTGCAATATAAAATTTAGATATTCATGTTTCCCAAATAAACATCGAAAGTTTTTCATCTATGGCACCTCTAGGTCTGTTCTCTCTCATCCCTTCTTATTGGTCGCTCCATTCTCATTATTTTCTCCTCATACGTTTGTCATCGTCCATTCGTTATTATTTGCATTAAAGTTACGTTACGGACGATATGATACGGAGCTGGCTTATTTAACATTAGTACTGATAATGTACCTGGCTCATTCTTTTGAGATTTATGCACAACTTCTTTCGACTGCTGATTTAGCTCTTGAATCGCTTTAGAAAACACTTCTGGGAAATCCATGTTTGTCCCACCCTCCTCTTTTTTAGCAAAAAAAAACACGCACGTATCCTGTAGGATTCGTGCGTGCTTCGCATCTATGGTTCACAATATGAATTTTTCAGCTATTATTAGGTTAAATATACCAACTTTACAGCCTGTTTTCAATTAAATTTATTTTATCAATAGCCCTTTAACCAGTTACACAAGTAGCTTATGCTAGAATTTTTCCTTGTACCTAATCAGCAACAAATCACCTTTAAGTGGCGTATTGCTGTAAATTAGTACTCGTGTAAATCCTTGTAAAATACACACTATTATGGATCAATCGAAAGTGGTACACGAATAGAAATATCTTTTGATCCACAGTACGGGCAGAAATTCGAAAGCAATTTTTTTCGATTATGTACAACATATTCTTCGTTACAGTCATCACATAAATATAAATCTTGATATTTCCAGTACTTAATTTTCCTCCTCCATCGCTCTAATTCTTCATAAAATGCTTTCTTTGCCTCCTCCTCACTTATATATAACCTTTCTACTCTGGATAAAAGAAATGCACCTGTAGCACTGGTATTCCCATGCCATAACGTATAGGGAGGATTTACAGATTCATCTTTCATAACAGTACAAATTAAAATTTCAAAAAAATAATCATCGAAGTAATATACTGTTTGGCCTTCCTTTAACTCGTTTAAATTAACCATATTCCCATTTTATCGATTTTAATTCGACATCTCAATTGAAACGAAATGATGATTTATATTCAAGACTATTTTCATAGGTATTAAAGACGTTATCATAAAAGTTGAAAATGAATATAAATCAAGTTGGTGCATACAATGCTAAATAATGTCGGAGAAAAAATTAAACAACTGAGAATAGAAGCGGGTTTGTCTGGGAGAAAGCTAGCTAAATTATCTCAACACCATCCTAGTTTAATATCTAAAATTGAATCAGGAGTAACTAAACCCTCACTAGATTCTTTAGCTAAAATTTGTGGGGTATTAGGTATTTCTCTCTCTGATTTTTTCTCCGGGGATCCAGTACCACTTCCTAGGAATTTATTAGAGTTGTTGGAAACAGCTCAAGATTTATCAACCGAAGAGCAAAAAATGCTTACAAAGTTACTCAAAACATTCGGCATGAAGTTTACACCCCTGTTTACCAATCAAAATAAAGAGGATTACTTTGATGATTTCCTTAAATTTTTCACTATAATAAAAACTCTAAAAAAAGAAGACAGAGAATCACTCTATGCCTTCTTAACGAGTTTCAAAGTATAACTTTAGTCATAAGAACACTAGGGGCTTTTAGTTACCCCTTTTTGTTGTTATCCCAAAGCCTTTACTAAAGGTAGTAGTGTCAAATTATGTATGAAGAATTTTTTCTCTTTAATCCTAGAAATTAAATTTCTTTATATCTCTGCTTACTTACTTCCTTCTTTCAAACAAATTTCGATGAATTCAAAGATGTTTTTTGCTTCAATAGAACGTTTTCCCCAATCATGCCAAAAGTATAAAACTTGTCCTACCACCCCTGCTTCAGATGGATCTGTATCAATGCATAGATAATCCCCGCCGCCATTTTCTGCAATTGGAATCCACTTGGAATTCCAAAGTACTGATTTAAGTTCTTTTCCAATATCAGGTTTTAAATCATCATCTGGATCGAATTCTTCCTGTAGAAATTTCCAATTATCGATAATTTCAGAAGTAGGGGAAAGAATCAAATTCTCATTTCTTCTTCCATAAACCTGCCAAATAGTTAAATAACTCCGATCAGTCTATAACTTTATTTTTCAGTCTAATACTTTATTTTTATTGAACAAAAAGACCGTTGGCTTCACCAACGGTCTTATATTAATTAAGCAAAATCAAAGGTTATAATATAGCGGCTACTCAACGTAAGAAGCTTTCCTTGCTCCTCCTGTAGATGTATCGTCCTTTGCTGCTTATTTAGACTTACAATATGCCCCCTGGTGCGATTCTTCCTTCCATCCTTATAGTAAGTCATTTCTACCTCTCTGCGCTCCTCTAGGGCCCGTATAAGAAGTCGGTCAAACTCCTCGTATGCGTGCTCATCCA
>SNQW01000151.1_pt1 | contig 56044 bp, 58 predicted proteins | sample 2580511 | NCBI WGS metagenome assembly SNQW01 (sample SAMN10953775, study PRJNA522744) | food fermentation metagenome | isolation source: 8-hour incubation of native-enriched microbial consortia from nixtamalized... | place: Mexico | collected 2017-09-24 | reverse complement strand
TTGGCGAATTGAATAGATAGGGATTACCTCCGTTTCTGTTTCTCGAGTTTGGTTTGGTCACTATTACTTCGAGATTTGGGGAGGTACTCCTTTTTCTATGCCCAAAAAATCCAGTTATATCAAGGGTTTTGAATTATGAAATTGACTCTGAAATGCAATTATATCGAATGCTTGGTTTGATTGTTAGAAAGTTAGTTGTACGATTTGCAATTATTCATCAGAGTCAAGCCGATCAAGCACGTTTTTGTCAGCCGGCCGAAACCTAAGCATGCTTTTAAGCGGAGCAAGGTTGTCTTCTTATTACTCACTGTAATGGTTGTCGACGAATGTGTTATACTGCACCGATATAAAATAGGTGATTTCAGGCGCGTATAAGTACAGATTTAGCGCATCCGGCGTATAGGGTCCGGACTCGACATGAAACTTGCCTTCATTGTCGAAGGTGACATTTACATCTTCAATATGCTTGGAGATGCCGCCTTGTTTCTCCTGAACCTTGAGCACCATGCTTTGCCCGGCAAATTCCTTGAATTTGCCTTCTACAATCAGCTTGCGGTCCTCGCGAAACTCGGCGTACAAGCTCCGGTCTTCCAGTTCGGCAGGCTTCGCGTACAATTTTCTCTGCGGCAGCTTGGGCAGCGAAGATGGCGGCGTTTCATTCACCGGACGCCCGCGAAGTTCGCCCAGTGTCTGCCGTAAATGCTGCAAAATTTGCAGGGCTTCGCCCCGCGTCAGCTGCTTAGAGCTTTCAAAGCCCGATATGGACAATTCCGTAACGCCTTGAACGTAGTCTTTGGCCAAAACATACGTGATCGCGTTGGAACCTTTCGCGTTTACACTATCCGCCGCCGCAACGATTTCGGCAACCTGCTTGCGGGTGATCGGATTGCTGCGGGCGGCCGCGTTCGCGATGCCGGCGAGCGGGTAATTGCGGCTTTTCGCGATCGCGTAGGCGCCATCGGCCCAATGGGTGGTTTTGGCCGGCTGATACGCATCAATATTCACACTGTACGATTTAAGCAGCATCGTCCAAAACTCCGCTTCGCTGACCGTCTCATCGGGATGAAGCAGCCCGTCTTTCGCCGGAGAAGCAATGCTGCCCTTTAGCCCCCATTCCAGGCTGGCCTGCAAAGGGTGGCCGGAGATGTCGGAAGGTACATTCGCCGCGGCTGAGCTGTACGTTTTGGTCTTCCATTTCGGATAAACTTTTACTTTAAACTGTGTGGTTTTTCCGTCCAGGGTTGCCTTTATCGTATAATCGCCGGTTTTTAGCCCGGTCAAGACGCCATCTGCGGAAATTTGCAGGCCCTTGGGATTGCTGCTCACGAATGTGATGCCGCCCTCTACCGCCTCTGTTCTCCCATCATCGAGTACAGCTTGGAAACTTAACCGGTGCGGACCGCCTTCATTCAGCGTGATTTCGCCGAACTCCGGCTTGAAGGCAATCAAGGCAGGCCCTTTTCCGGTCGTAAAAGACCAGGTTTGGGTTTGATTCCCCGAGGATGCCTCGGTCCGGTAGTTCAAAGTTACCGTGTATGTATGGTTCCCTTTTAAAACCTTCTTGGGGAACAAAAACAAAGTTTTTTCCGAATACAGTTCATCAAAATAAGCGACTTCTTCTCCGTTCTCATCCTTGATCGCGGCTTCATAAGAAGTTATCTTCGCTGCCGCGGTTGCGGATACGATGTAACCCGAGTACTCCACGCCAAACTGATCGAGCGGGTTCGGAATTTCATTGCCATAGAACCCCACCGGTACCCCGGTCTGCCCGTCGTAGGGGTAAACGGATATGCCGCCGGAAATCGCGGAAGCGAATCCCTTTCCCGCCATGTCAACCACGGCCGTTCCGTCCGCCAAACCGATACCGATTTCACTATAGCGCGGACTTAAAATAATATCCCGATGGTAGGCCGAATCGAGCCAGCCCTGGATCGCGGAGGAGCTGCTGTTTTGCTTAAAATGCATAACCTCGCCATAAGCGGCTCCATTACTCCCGGAACTCCACCCTGCGGCCCGAATTCTTTCCTTCACGGAGGCTCCGGTAAAACCTTTGTTCCCTTCCTTCTCCGAGTGAGCGTCTAAACCGGGATGACCCTCCTTATTCGCATTATAGTATTTGGCGTGGGCTTCCGCCGCTTGCGTAACCTCCCGATTGAGCGTAACCGGCTGAACCCCTATCTTGGCGCGCACTTCATTGAGAAAATCCACAGCTTCCAATTGGTCGCTCGTATACCCCGATTTCCCGCTATCCGCCGCGTACGCGTGCGGTGCCGCGCCAAAAGCCCCTCCTCCAAACCATCCCGTCAGCAATAACAAAAGAGCCCCCGCGCCCGCGATCACGCTCCTCCCGCGAATACGAGCGGCAAACGAGACCTTCCTGTTATCCAATTTCATGCCATGACCTCCTTTTTGTCAGGAATTGAATTCGACAAAGTTCGGCGCTTTCCTGCAAAAAGGAACGTTATCCTGGATCCTGTCTCAAAATAAGGAATTCTTCATTGGTCCCGGAAATAACCCGAAACCGTCGCTGGTTACTGGTGAAGAATGCTACTATATAATTAGTAAATGCAACTCTATTGAAAGGGGCGGTCCCATGAAAATAAGCCAGCTTTCCAAATTAACCGGCGCCGGCGCCAGCGCCAAGATCGATCAGATATTACGAAAAGAAAAAACTGTTGACTGCAAAGCGTTTAGATAATGATTATCGGGAATTCGACGAGGCTGACGTCAAGCGGATCAAAACCATCCAAATTTATTTGGAGCTCGGGATGTCGACGAAAGAAATTCTTGAAATTTTGAAATGTCATGATAATTATGACGCTTACGACAGTGACGAATTCTGTGTGGAAATGCTTGAAGCCTATGAGGAAAAAAACGTCTTCCGGCTTCAGCCAGTACCGCAGTCTTTTATATTCCTGATAGAAAAAACGCAAGCCAACCTTGTACCTGGTGGATCATCATGAAGAACACAAGCGAAAGCCAGAGTGCTGCCATATTTATTTCTGCATTGCCTTTTATCATCATTTCGTTTATTTTTGCGGTGCTGATTCCTGAAATGTTGTTCATTATCATGAAGAATCGAATTGTAAGATATTTTGCAAATAGAAAACCTTAGCTTCTTCTCGAGATTTATCCCCCAAACGCAAAAAAACAACCGCCGGCTCTTTGGGCCTGGCGGATGTTTGTTCCCCTGCTCCTTATTTCACTTCGTTCAAGCGCTCTTCCAGACGGTCCCAGGTTTCGGTGATACCCTGCAGCATGCCCATGTCCATAACGGTTTTGAGGGCTTCCGCCGATACGTATTCGCTGCGGCTGACCAGTTTTGTCTGGCCGCCAAGATCGATGAATTCCATCGCGACCACGGTTGCCGGCATCTCCTCGTTCACATTGCCTTCGGCATCCGAGAAGTAATCGGTGTAGACGAAACTTTCCGGCTCATCGATTTCCTTATATACGCCTTTGCCCCAGGATTCCATACCGAAAAATTCGCCTTGATTCCGATCCATACACTTCATACAGTAGTGCCAAACACCGCCCGGCCGGAAATCAATGTTGCAGACCGTAACCTCCCAACCTCTTGGGCCCCACCAGTGCTTTAAATGCTCCGCCTCTTTAAACATCGAGAACACCAGCTCACGCGGCGCGTTGAAGACCCGCTCCAGCACCAATACCTTATCATTCTCTACTCTCGAAACCATTGCCTGATTTGCCATTGTAAAATCCTCCTCATCGAGTTTTATGATTTTTCCTTATTTTGCCTTTGCCTCAAATAGTTATCCAGATTGTCGAACCTGTCTTCCATCACGCGCCGGAAGGATTTCACCCAAGTATCCAACGCTTGGAAGGGCTCGGGCCGGAGCTTGTAGATCCGGCGATTACCTTCGGCCTTCATTTCCAATATTCCGCCTTCGCTAAGTATCTTCAAATGCTTCGAGGTTTGGGGCTGACGAAGTCCCAGCCGGCCGGCGATTTCGCCCACGGTTAGGGGACCTTCGCGCAACAGCTCGACGATCGCCAAACGATTCGGTTCGGCCAACACGCTCATCATCATCGTCCTGTCCATGCCCGGATTGTTTTTCCTTGACATGCCGTTCACCTCATTAAGGGATACTTACTTGATATCGCCTCACTCCTTTATCGCCCAGGTTTTTTTCCGGTGATTCAAATATACACTATAAGGAATATTCCTGTAAAGGAATATTTAAAAATTTTTGACCAGCAGTAATTGGAACTTTTTACGGATACAACCGTCAGTTAGGATGTAATCGCGGCTAGAGAGATCATACCGATGGAAGCTTCACGTATAAGCACTTGGAAGGGAGTGTTTTCGGTCGTGGCGGCAGGAAAATCATTATTTAAAACACTTGCCGGTGTTGTGTTGGGAGCGGCTCTCGCATGGAGCATAACGGCATGTGGTTCCAGCGAACCGGAACGTATCGTCAGTCAACCCGACTACAAGGTACATAGCGATGTAAAAGAAGCGGTTAGAGACGCGGACATAATTGTGGTGGGGAGAGTGAACAAGGTTCATCCTCCGCAGGAATGGAACATCAATTTGGACAAATCGGCGGCGCCGTGAATGAAGTGTACACCCTCTCCGACATTGAAGTGATCGATTCGGTCAAAGGCCCGGCTCCGGGAGCGACGATGACCATCAAGCAGGCGGGCGGCAGCTACAAGGGGGCGATTTATGAAGAAGCGGGCACACAGTTTGTGGAAACGGGAAAAGAATACCTGTTCTTTCCGGACAGCTTCGATGATGTGGCGCCAGGCGAACCGTATACGCTGATTAACCCGTCGCAAGGGATGATTGAGGTGAACAACAACGCGATCCCGCCGCGAAATCAGACGGCGTTCTGGCAAAACGGCGTTTCAACCGCACAGGCCATAGAGGAACTTAAAGCGGTTAGCGCAACCGTGCCACCGAAAAAGCGGAGTACGATCAAGAACTGACCGATTTACAATTCTAGAATCGCTCAGCGAGAGGGAAATCCGGTAATCTCACGAAATGCAAAAGTGCAGGCGAATTTCGTCGAAAGTCCCCGAAATGGGCTGCTCAAATGTAAAAGTGCATTTCATTTCGGGTCAAAAGTTACTTTTTGATCGGACAGCCCTAAATGAGATGCACTTTTGCATTTCAATCGCTCTTGAATGATAATTTGCGGAAAATAAAATGCACTTTTGCAGTTGATCGAAAAACGTGCTTGATCGGCAAGCTTTCACTCGACAATAGTCAACGCTCCTCCTCTTAGAGGAAACGCCGGCTTACTCCGTAACCTGAAGCTGCTTCGCATCCTTCTCGTTGAAGTTGGCTTGGTTTTCCGCATCATGCTTCTCAATGGCTTGGTTTTCCACATCATGCTTCTCATTCTCCATATAATAGTCCTGCAATTCATCTTCGGATGTCCCCTCCGCCAACGGCACCTGGTTGCGGTAGGCGGACCGGCAGAGCACATGGGCGGCCACCGGGGCGGTCAAGAATACAAAGAAGATTCCCAAGATGAGGCGGATGCTGAAGTAGCCGTCGGTCATGATGAAATACAGCAAGGTGCCGACGAGCGCGCACAGCACGCCAAGCGTAGAACTTTTAGATGCAGCATGAGACCTGGTATACACGTCGGGTAAACGGACAATGCCAATCGCGCTGATCAAGCTGACCACCGCCCCGAATAGAATAAGAACCGCTCCGACGACTTCACCGCTTCCGCTCAATAACAACACCTCTTTCTATAAACCGGGCAAAAGCAACGGTGCCGATAAACGACAGAATCCCGATTAGCAAAATAAGATCAAAAAAGGCATGGGTGTGCATTAATACGGAGAACACGCCGATACTGGCAATGAGATTAATCCCAATAGTATCCAACGCTTGAACGCGATCCGCACCGGACGGTCCCTTCACCACCCGATATAAATTGGCCAGGATCGCCAGCATTAAGATACATAGGGCGATGACCATCATCGTCTCGAAGATCATTTTCTCGTCACATCCTTTATCGCTTTTTCAATCACGGATTTTGACTTTAAGACGGCCTCTTTGGACTCCGGCATATTCAGCCCGTGAATGTACAGCACCTTGGAATCGGAGCTCAGCTCCATCACGACCGAGCCTGGCGTGAGGCAAATCAGCAAGGAAAGGAGCGTAATCTCCAAATCCCCCTCCAAATCCGTCTCCACCTTAAAAATTCCCGGCTTCACATCGAGTTTGGGACGAAGAACATGCTTCACGACCATCATCGAAGAAATAATCAGCTCATTGATAAACAGCACGAACAGCTTGCCGATCGCAGCCAGCGTAAACACATAAAACGAGCTTTTAAAGAACCGGCGCATGCACAGTAAAATAAACAGTCCGACAAAGTAACCGCTGATAAAGTTCAATACGCTCACTTCATCCTGCAGAAACATCCATAAGCAAGCGATAAATATGTTGAGAAGCACCTGAACGGGCATGGCTGTCTCCCCCCTTTATTCAAACACGGCATCAATATACAGATTTGGATTCAGCAATTCCTCGGCAGCTTGAGCCACATAACCTGCAAGCCCTTCGGCGCCGATTCCCAGGACAAGACTGGCGATAGTCAAAAGGGCAATCGGCAGCAGCAAGCCCTTCGCCGTCCCCTTCTCCTCCTCTTCACTTAAGAGCCGGTCGCCCCAAAAAGCGTTCATGAACATTTTGATCATGGAATATAGAATACACAAGCTGGCCAGCAGCCCGACCGCCCCCAGCCAGAAATAACCGGACGCAAAGGCGCCTTGCGTAATGAACACTTTGCCAAGAAAGCCGCTTAACGGCGGAATGCCGACCATGGACAGCGCGGCGATAAAGAACATCCAGCCGAGCTGGGGATGAAGGCGGATCACCCCACCGGAATCTTTTAGATTACTTGTTCCGGTCAGATGAATAATCGTGCCGCCGATCAAAAAGACGAGCGCCTTGATCACCATATCGTGAATCAAATAATAGATGGAGCCCATCATGCCGGTGTGTGTGAATGAGACGAGCCCGAGCATAATAAACCCGACACTTAGGACCACATTGTAGGTTAATATTTTGCGCAAATCCCAATAACCAATCGCTCCGATTCCGCCCAGAACCATCGTGGCGGCAGCGAGTATCCCTATAAACAGATGGGTGATCTGCGGCTCATGATAAAAGATCAGCGTAAACATCCGAAAAATCGCATAGATCCCCACCTTGGTGAGCAGGGCCGCAAAGATAGCCGCGATGGCCGTCGGCGGCACACTGTAGGAGCCCGGCAGCCAGAAATAAAGCAGTAGCCCCGCCTTTAAAGCGAAGACAATCAGGAACAGAAACGCAACCGTTGTAATAAGTCCATCCTGGCCGACCTCAGCGATCCGGATCGAGATGTGGGCGAGGTTCAATGTGCCCGTGATCGAGTATAAATAGGCAACGCCCATTAGGAAAAAGGCGGATGAAATGATGTTCGTAAAAATATATTTGAGCGACTCGCGCAGCTGCCTTTTGGTGCCGCCCAAGCTGATCATGACATAAGAAGCAAACAGAAACACTTCAAAAAAGACATATAAATTAAACAAGTCGCCCGTTAAAAACGAGCCATTGACCCCCGTGACCAAAAACAAAACCAGCGGATAAAAATAAAGCTTCTCCTGTCTTCGGCCAATCGACGGAAAGGCGTAGAGCAGACAGCCTGCCGAGACCACCGAGGTAGCGAGCAGCAGCAAAGCGCTGAACATGTCGCCAACGAAGCTGATGCCATACGGCGCTTCCCAACCGCCCAGCTGCAGGGTTTGAATCCCGTCATTTCTGATCTGATTTATCAATAGGACGGAGACGACCCCCGTAGCCAGCAATGCAGCCAGACTAAGAACCTTTTGAAGCTGAATATTTTTCTGAAAAATAATGAGCACCATTCCCGTGAGCAGAGGTATGACCACCGGCGTAATTAATAAGTTATTCATCCTCATTTCCCCTTAATCGTTCCATGTCATCCGTCCCGTAGTTTTGATAGGCGCGGTAACATAAAACTAATACTAGCGCGGTGACCGCAAAATTAATGACGATCGCCGTTAAAATCAAGGCTTGGGGAATCGCATCCGTGAAACCTGCTGTTGTTTTCTCATGCAGAAGGGGAGGCGCCCCGGTTTTTAGACCGCCGGAAGTAATCAGCAATAAATTCACGGCATGGCCAATAATCGATGACCCCAACACAATCCGCAGCAGCCGCCGCGATAAAATCAAATAGGTTCCGATGGATACCAAAATGCCGACCAGGATAACGATTAATGTCTCCATATTAGCGGTCCTCGCTTATGCCCAAAATAATAACGACCGCGGTACCTATCACAGCCAAGGCAACTCCCGTATCGAAAATCATCGCGGAAGCAAGCTCGGTATCCCCGAAAATCGGCAGGTCGACATGGCCGAAGATCTGGAATAGAAACGGTTTGCCAAATATGGCTCCCGCCATCCCCGTTCCGACAGCAATCAACACGCCGATGGCCGCGAGCTTCTTGAAATCGATGCGGATATTTTCCCGCACCTTCTCGATGCCAAAAGAAAGATACAGCAGAACAATCGCCGCCGCCGTGCTCAGCCCCCCGATGAATCCGCCGCCCGGCTGATGATGACCATTCAGAAACAGATAGATCGAAAAGGTAAAAATGATGACCACCGCTACCCGGGTTACACTTTTCAGGATCACATTATTCGGTTTCATCTTGCCCCCTCCTAAATGTTTGGTGAGCGCTGCTTCTTGAATCGGCTTCAAGCAAACTCGCTTCGGAAGCATCGGCTCTTTTGGAACGCTGATGGATCAGGATATATACCCCTAATCCGGCAATGGTTAATACGGATATTTCCAGCATCGTATCGAAGCCGCGGAAATCCACTAAGATCGCGTTGACGATATTTTTGGCCCCTGCCAGTTCATAGGCATTTTCGAAAAATGAGGTAATAGACTCGAACAATTTATGACCGTTTGCGGATAACGCCAAAACCGTCACCGTCAGCCCGACAGCCACCGAGACGAGCAGATTCGTTACTTTGAAAGGAATCCGTTCGACGTCCTTCGCAAGCTTCGGCAGATGATAGAAGCACAGCAAGAACAGCACCGTGGTCACGGTCTCCACCACCATTTGCGTCAAGGCCAGATCGGGCGCCCGGAAGATGACAAAAAACATGGAAACCATATAACCTAACGCCCCCAAGGCAACGATAGCCACGATCCGATGGCTGGTTAATAACACGGTCAACGCGGCGATGATCATCCCGATCACAAGCCCGGCATCAAAAACACTAATACTAGCGTTATTGGCGAAATCGAACCGGATCCCGTAGAACAGCAGCAGCGAACCCATTAGCAAAATGGAGAAAAACGCAAAAATGTAGATCAGATAATGCCGCAGCGAACCTGTCATATAGCGGTTTGTCAGCGAAGCCGAGAGCTTTTCCGTACCCCGTAAGGTTTGATTGTATAAATGATTCAGCGTGAGCCGCTGCGGATAATTTCGCACGGCCTTGATCCACCGCTTTGCGGTTTTGAACAGCAAGATGCCGACAGCAACGACCCCGATCGTCATGAGCAATTCCATATTCAGCCCGTGCCACGCGCTGATTTTCAGATCGTAGGCGGAAACGGACATCATCGGCAAAACCGCGGTTAGTGCGGGGGCAAGAATATATTTGCCCAAAACATTCGGGAAGAAGAAAATGAGGATCACAAGCAAGCCTAATACGAGGGGAGAAAACAGCATCCCATAAGGCGCCTCATGCACTTCTCGCGTCAGCTTTTCCGAGCGGAATCTTCCGCCAAAGGTTTTGAATACGAAAATCATGCAGTAGACGAACGTAAATATGCTGGCCACCCAGGCGATGATCGGGAACGCCATGCCGATGTGGCCCAGACCGAAAATACCGGCATGGGATACTTCCGTTACAGCCCCAAAGAACATTTCTTTGCTTAAAAAACCGTTAAACGGCGGCAGCCCCGCCATCGAAAAGGCGCCGATCAAAGCGATCGTAAACGTAATCGGCATCACCTGCATCAACCCGCCCAAATAGCGGATATCCCGTCTGCCTGTCTCGTGGTCAATAATGCCAACGACCATAAACAAGCTTCCTTTAAAGGTGGAGTGATTAAACAGATGGAATAAGGCGGCAAATGTGGCCACCGTAAAGACGGTGCCGCTCTCGCCGGGTCCAAAATAGACCGCTAAAGAACCAACCCCAAGCAGGCTCATGATCATTCCCAACTGGCTGATGGTCGAGTAAGCCAGCAGCGCCTTCAGGTCGGTCTGTTTCAGCGCCGTCAAAGAACCGTAGAGCAGCGTAATGATGCCGATTCCGGCCACAAGCCAGAACCACACGGCACTGCCGCCAAAAATCGGAGTCATCCGGGCCACCAAATAAATGCCGGCTTTGACCATCGTGGCGGAGTGGAGGTAACTGCTCACCGGAGTTGGCGCCTCCATCGCATCCGGGAGCCAAATGCCAAACGGGAATTGCGCCGATTTCGTAAAGGCTCCCAGCAAAATACATAACATGGCGGGAATAAACAAGGCATGGCCTTGGATCATGTCCACATTCGCCATGAGCTCCCTTATGCTGTAGGTATCTCCGATGATGATCAGCATAATAAATCCGGCCAGCATGCCGAAGCCTCCAATGACGGTGATCAGCAACGACTTTAAGGCGCCTTGACGGGAGCTCTGGCGCTCGTACCAATAGGAAATCAATAGGAAGGAAGAGACACTGGTCAATTCCCAAAATCCATACAGGACTAATAGGTGATCGGAAAATACCAATCCCAGCATGGCCCCCATAAACATGAGCAAGTAAACGTAGAAATTATGGAGCGCCTCACGGATTTTGGACATATAAAAAATAGAATAGATAATGACTAAGGTACCGACACCGGAAATGAGCAGGCCAAACAATAAACCAAGCCCATCCACGTACGAGGTAATATTGATGTCAAAGGACGGGATCCAGGACAATGTGTATTTGTAGGTTTCCCCGGCGGCAACATGGGGTATATATTGTAATAAATAGATAAAGATAGCTAAAGGCACGAGCAGAACGAACCAGCCTGTATGCACTTGACGATTCAAATACTTATACAGAAAGGGAACCGCGAGTGCACTGATCAACGGAAGAAACATGAAGGTAAAAAATGTAGCCAAACGCACCCCTCCTCATATACGAATCTTGCGGTCTTCAACGATTTGACTCTTTCCGCGACATCCATTATAGTCTTACATAGTTTAGCCCGGCTCTACTATTTAACCTTGAGGTGAAATGCTTAACATGGATAACATGAATAATGAATGCATTTTAGTCTGCGTTTATTATGGACCGAACGGCGAAAGACTAATCAAACGCGGTTGTAAGATCGCCAGTATGATGCAAGCCCCGCTGTATATATTGACCATTGACTCCAAGCCGTTTGATGAATTGGATGCCGAGAAGACTTTTTACATTGAGCAATGGAAAGAATGGGCCAACTCCAATCCGTCGGCTCAATTTATTATGAAGGACAATGAAAGCCGTCCTGTCTCCAAAGTCATAGCGGAAGTGGCCAGAGCCAAAAATGTCACACAAATTATTCTGGGTCAGACGGCGCAAAGCCGGTGGGAACAAATTACGAAGGGATCGATTATTAATTCGTTGGTGCGTGAGATCCCTTTTGTTGACCTGCATATCATTTCGGTCTCCCGTTATATCCGCGACGGGGAAGGAATGTACCAGCATGGAATCCGCGCTTATTTAATTAATGATGGGGAACAGTATAAACTAAGCTTCTGTCACGAGAAAAATACCGAATATGAAGGCATCTTCTTCAAAGAAATCGATACGGATTTCGATAATGGCATTTTCCGTTTTATGAAGGACGCTGAAACGCTGCAGGTCCCGGTCCATGACGGGATCGTCACTGAATTTAAAAACGTGGATATGCATCCAGCGCTGGATTTGGACGACGCTGACGAATAAGGATCAATGACCGGACGCCGGCCAGTGATCAAGTGAATTCCGCTACTCTCCGCATGTTTTATGTGGGGAGTTTTTTTCATTTCAGAACAAGCATTTTATTATAAATTCACATCCACCTTAATCGGCTGCTTCTCGTTCTTATCAATGCCTAAATACTTCAGCGTTTCCGCCGTCGACTGATGATGCAAGATCGATTTTACGATGGAAATGGCAATTCCCTTATGATACGCGTGATAACCAAAAGTTTTGCGCAGCGTATGCGTCCCAATTTTCTCCGCTATTCCTACCTCCCTTGCCGAGTGGTTGATAATACGGTAGGCCTGCTGACGGGTGATCGGACGGCCGTCCTTTTTGGATCGGAATAAATAATCCTCCGCCTTCCAATCGCCGCCGGACAAATATTCGGTTAATATCTCCCCGATCTTGCTGTTCAAGTAGTAGGCCTGTTCTTCTCCGGTTCTTTCATCCTTAATATAGAGAAATTCCTTTGCACCCTGACCGTCCCAAACATCCTGCACAGTAAGGTTAAGCAATTCGAAAAGACTAATCCCCGTGTTAATTCCCAGGACAAAAAGCAATAAGTCCCTGACCGAGTGCTTTCTCAGCTCCTCTTTCATCGCTTGAATGGTTTCCATGTCTCGAATCGGATGCACATACTGCACAAAGGACCCCTCCGGATATGTTACTTAATTATAGATTAGCATATATTGAGTAACATAACAATTAAAAAAGAGAATTAAATACGAAAAAGGACACCAACGTGTTTCAAATGTTAGTGTCCTCAAAAAATAGATACAATAACCCCAACATCTCAATGGCTCTTTGGGATTACGCCGAGAAAACCTGCAAAAACCAGGCTGTCTGAGAAACTCCAGAGAAAAATAAGGACATAAAACGTCGTTATTCCGGAGATATCCGTCCATTTGAGAAAATAGAGGCATTTTATGTCGCTATTTTCTCGAACCGGAAGGAAATTCCTGTACTCTGGACCATTCATAGGAAAATAAGGACATAAAGTGCCGCTAGTGGGAGTGAACATGCCTGGCTCCGGATAATAAGCACATAAAATACCGCTATTTTTAAGGCCGGCGCTTGGTTGTTCCAATTGCCGGCTATCAAGCACCGAGGTAACAACTTCAGTCTATTACAGCCGAAAAAAATTCCTTAATCAGCTCCCACCGATCACGAGGATTCATCATGAATTCCGAGGCGATGGCGACGACCAGATCTTTTTCCGGAATGCAGCAAATGACATGGCCGCCATCGCCCATCGCCATGTAGGCGGAAACCCTATCCTCTTCACGCAACCACCAAAGATAGCCGTAATGGTTGGGGTTCGTCGCTGTGGATGCGTCAACCCACGCCGCTGGAACAACCTGGCGATGGTCCCACCTGCCACGGTTTAGATATAAGAGGCCAAAACGTGCCATATCCCGGGGAGTCAGCGTCAGCCCCCATCCTCCCGTGGAGTTCCCGTTGGGATCATGAACCCATCCTTTCACGTCTTTTCCGAACAAATCGTCAAACCCAAATGCCTTCATTTTATAGTCCGGGATTTCCTTCATGCCGATCGGTTTAAACAAGCGTTCATTCGCAAACTCACGGGCGCTTTGCCCCGTACTGCGGGTAAGGATGGCCGAAAGCAGGTGCGCCCCTGCCGTGGAATATTTGAAGGCTCCGATACTTCCTCCCTGGCCCAGCATATCCAGCGTATATTTCACCCAATCGGGCTGCATACACAGCTTGTCCAGCGGTTCTTGCCAGTCCGCGAACGGATAAGGAGCCGTCATCGTGAGCAGATGCCGCAGCGTGATTTCCCGTTTCTGCCCATCAGCCGAACCCGGAACATATTCGGGGAAAAAGTCCAGCACCGTCTGATCCACACTTTGAATATATCCCCTATCTATGGCGATCCCAATGAGGGCGGATAGGATACTTTTCGTTACCGAGGCTACATGGTGGGCATCCTCCGGGCCATAGCCGTTAAAGTATTTTTCATAAGCGATATAGCCGTTTCTCACAACCACGATGGCGTTGATATTGCTGTAATCGGATTTTATTGCAGGTTCAAGCTCCGCAAACTTGGCCGCGTCCATTCCCACGGTGGCCGGGTTTGCGGCTTGCCACTGCGTAGTTGGCCAGTAGTTTCTTGGCATGATTGCTCCCTCCTATTTTCTTAAGTTGAACTATGGATTGTACGGAATTAGGGCAGCCGTGTGAATTTTCTTTATAGGAAAATACACCTCGGTAACCAATTCCTTATCAGCGCTGATTTGATTAGGGTCGGTTACGTAGATTTCATAGGGCGAGTTCACCAAGGCATAACCTTCATGTTCGATCCATTCCCGCAGCTTGGCATAAACCGAGGTCAACTCCGAATACGAACCCTCCAGCACAGACTTCGCACAAAGGCCTCCGGGCAAATCCCGCGTTCCCTTTACCGCCTCCGCAATCGGAATGGCAAACTCCGTATCATTCCCGGCCGGATCGTATTCCGGGCTGTGATAAATCGTGATTGGCGTGCCCAGCATGGTGAGTTTTTCCGTGGCAATCTTTTCATAGAGCCGCCCAAAATACGCCCCATATCCCAGAGCATAATCGTCACGGCTCATCATCCGGCGCAGCGAAAGGATATTCAGCGGCCGGGTCTCCACAAGCTGCACCTCGATCTGATCCAGGTACGACATGATCGGGACGCCCTGCTCCAAATTCGCAATGTCCTGGCTCATTTGGCCCAGCGTATACTCCAATGCCTTCTGCTTCTCCTGGACCTCCTTCCTTTTACGGTAAAGAGCAGAACGAAGCACCTCTTCGGAGCAATCCGCGTCCGATTCCAGAACGGCTTTGATTTCCTCCAACGAAAAATGATACGACTTCAACCGGTTGATCAACAGCATGGTTTTAAGCTGCCCGATGGAATAATACCGATACCCGTTTTCGGGGTTGATCTCCTCCGGCGTAAGCAATCCAATTTCCGCATAATAGCGCAGCGTTTTGGTAGACACTTCGCAGATTTTTGAGAATTCGCCGATGGATAGCAAGGGGCACCTCCTTCCTATTCAACTATGCACCTTCCCCTAAGGGGAATGTCAATAATGATCGGGTTATTCAAGAGAGCAATCCGAAAGAAATCAGTGTATTATTTATTTGCTATGAATGAACGTTTAAGAAACGTAAGATATCAGACGTAAAGATTGATATAGGGGGTCCGTCCAAAATGGTGAAGACAAGTATAATGAAACGTTTACTCAAACACTTTATGACCTTCTTTAAGCGAGAGTCCCCATTTTTAGGCTAGAACTTTTTCTGTCTAGTACTTAGGCAGTAGTTGGTGTATTAACGGTACAATCGGGAAATAGAAACAATACAGTTTTCACAAAAAGTCCATACTAATATACTGGAAAATATTTATATTAAATCCTAATAAGAGTAAGATTATAGTGTAAGATCATTTTTTAGAAGGAGAGGATTAAAATGGCAAGATGAAAAAAGAGTATTGTAACACTGTTTTGTTCAGTAGTCGTTCTATCTGTCACCCCTGTCAATGCTGCCGAAAGTACAAGTATCCCTCTAGATGAACAGATTTTACAACATGATTCAGCTAGTTCCAATGAAAAACTAGATTCTATTTTAGAAACTAGTGTAACACAGGCAGTTTATGCTGCTGAAGGTAATCCATACATTGAGCAGTATCTAATTGAACAAGAAGCAGACCCAAATGAGGATTATTTGGGAAATCCAGAAGAAGAAGAGAAAATTACATAGAGGCTTTGAACATAATTTACAAAGAGGATATCAAAGTTGGGGAATTGCTTGCTAAATTGACAGAAAATGATGAAATGATAAAGAAGGCAACTTCATTAAACAGGGACCGAATAATTGAAGTTTTGCATATCATCGTTGATAACTTTTTCAAAGTGGATGAAAGTGAAAAAGATCTTCTCTTAGGATACATGGAAAGATATGCTGTAAATGTTGGAGATAAAGCATCAATAGAACTATATCATGAAAACAAGAAAAATTACGATTCTGCTAAAATATCTCCTTTTGCGAGCTATGACAGAGCTGCCGCCGGAGAATGGGCCTATAAAAATTACAATAAATACAGTACAGATTACCCCGCTTTTACTGGTGGATGGGGAAGTGACTGTACCAACTTTGTATCTCAAGCGATGCATGTTGGGGGAGGCTTACCATTTGAAGGTGACTGGTATGTATACAAAAAAAATTCAAAATATTTAGTTCCAACGAGTTCTAAAGAGTTGGATTATAGCTGGGATTTAGCAGATCCAAGTCCATTTATTAGTGTGGATGCATTCTATGACTATTGGAGATCTAAGTCAACAGTCTATGCCTTTTCCCATGATTACTATGTATCGAATCATGAAACTATTTATAACTATAATATTACAAAAGGTGATGTAGTAGTCTTTTCGAAAGGTGTTGCTAACGTATTAACGTGGCCTACTCATATTATGATAGTTTCTGCTTATGATACGACCAATGAAGATTTTAAACTCGCAGGCCATTCTAATGAAAGACAGGCTTATCCCCTTCTTGATGCAATTGATGCATATGCACAAGTAGAGTTTTTCTGCATTGACTAATATTATTTGAATAATACTAACCGCGAGCGGATGTTTCGTGGTTAGTATTTTTATTTGAATAATTTAGATTATAAGGTTAAAATATACATTGGATGAAAAGATAAGATATACAATTGAGTGTGGTGAAAAAATGAAAATAAAAAGAGTGTGGCTTATATTACTATTTACCATAGTTTTTATATTATTGCTGTCTCAATTTGAATGGTCTAAAGAAAGTGTCGCAAGAGTTTCTTCATCCGTATATGTTAAGGTGAAATATCACAACCAAGATTTAAAATTCGAAAGAGTAGAGTATGATGCACATTTCGGAGAGTATTTTGTTACGTACACAGAGAAAAACGGTCAATCTATTAGTTTTACTATGACACCTCGATATTTTCCAATCTATGTACTACATGATCCTTTAGATCAACCGATGTAACCCCCTTACTTTACACACTACAGCTGAGCGGATTTGGGATAATCCTGATCTGCCCAGCTTTTTTCATGTCAGTGTCGGTAACCAGCTCCTTATCAGCGGTGATTTGATTAGGGTCGGTTACATAGATTCCATAAGGCGAGTTCACCAAGGCATAACCTTCATTCTCTATCCATTCCCGCAGCTTGGCATAAACCGAGGTCAACTCTTAATACGAACCTTTCAGCACAGACTTTAATCCCGCGTCCCTTTAGCGCCTCTTCGATCGGAATGGCAAACTCCGTATCATTGCCCGCCGGATCGTATTCCAGGCTGTGATAAATCGTGATTGGCGTGCCCAGCATGGTGAGTTTTTCCATCGCAATTTTTTCATACAGCCGGCCAAAATACATCCCATATCCCAGAAAATAATCGTCACGGCTTATCATCCGGCGCAGCGAGGGGGCACCTCCGTTCTTCCTATTTTTATACGGAATGCATATTTGAAATATCGGATACGCTGTTAGTTTCTACTATGCACCTTGCCCTAAGGGTAGAGTCAACCGGAAAAACGATTTATTTCGCAAAACAAAAGGAGCCCGCCAACCTATCAGTGACGTAGCTCCTTAACATGTAAATTATAACTTTTCAGTGGGTGAAATAACGTTTTTGTCTTTCGCCCATAAGGGAATCGATCTAACCATAACTGGGATTAAAACGGTATCTCAATACCTTGCAATTACTTTTTCGAATTGAAGTACTTCTTGTCAACGCGCAACTGCTGCTTAAGAATCCGCTTGAAAAGTCCCTTGCCGATTTCACCGGTACCTTTGGATACGGCTGTTCGTAATACTTCTCCATTAGGCAGCGTTTTCTCATAAATTTTATCTCTTCCGTTCTGCCGCACCATAATCCAACCATCATGTCTAAGAAAATTCTCTAAATCATTCCAACTAGGCATGAAGCATTCCTGCAACCGATTCGAGATCATCTTCCAAAAGAACACGCAAGACATAGGGGGCATGTCTATGACGGTTAGGGGTATTGTAATACCGGGCATAATTATTTTCATAATCGATCGCGTATTCAATCAATTGACGAGCTAACTCCATTCTGAGCTCATCGAGGGTCTCACCGTCTGCAACAATATCTTCAATCTGCTCTAAAGACCCCGCATACCTGCCATCTTCATCTTGTTCATATTCGAAAGTCAATTCATAAATCGATAACAATTCCTTCATTTGCTGTTTAGAAAAAGCCATAATAACATCTCTGTTGCGCTTAATCGCTTGCGGCTTCTCCCTCACTATGGTATCTATAAACCCGCCAAAATTAGCTCGCACATCCGTTGCGTTTAAAAGTGTTTGCATATTCACCCCTCCTCACCTCCATAATATACTACATACTGTACATAATGTACACTATGTAGTATATGCGAGGCTAACGAAAAACATACACGAACCAAGCAAAGATGCACCAAATGAGAACAACCGGCAATAACCACGTTCAGGGAAAACATTACTACCAGGCCTGCCGGTAATCCTAGCCCGATAAGCAGGCGCTTCACCAGGCCAAAAGAAAAAGCAAAAACCCCTGCGTCCCTACCGCCTTGACGGCAGAGAGAAGCAGGAGCCTCTGTTGTTTTAGTAGCGATTATTTACCGGCTGCGCTGGCTCCGGCAATCCGTCCAAATGTGAAAATGTCCGTGATAGCGTTGCCGCCAAGCCGGTTGCCGGCATGAACTCCGCCAGCAACCTCGCCGGCCGCGAACAAGCCGTCAATCGGTTTGCCTTCCGTATTCAACACCTGGGCCTTTTCGTTAATTTCCAGACCACCCATCGTATGATGCACGGATGGGGTTCTTGGCGTAGCAAAGAAAGGAGCTGTTTCGAGTTTTGCGCCAAAATTTTTCTTGCCAAACTCAGGATCAAGCTGATTTTCTACGTAAGTGTTGTATTTCTTCATTTCCGCCACAAAAACATCGGCAGGTACGCCCATTTGCTTGGCCAGTTCCTCCAGGGTATCCGCCATGAAAATATTTTTGTTCGCAATCAGATCCTGATAATTGTCGCCCCATACATTTTTCCCGTTCAGATCCGGATTGCCCAGCGAGGTCTTATCACTGATGATATAGAAGGTTTGATCCGTCTGCTCCAGAGCAGCGGCGGCCAAAACGTCTCTTTCGGCGTACTCGTTCACATACCGCTTACCCTCCTTGTTGACGAAAATTTGCGTTTCCGCGCTTCCCCATACGCCGCCGGACAAAGCACCCGTTCCCGGCTGACCGCTTGGCATCAGTTGGATAAAGCCCATGCCCCACAGATTCGCCCCGACTTCCTTACCCATCACAATACCGTCGCCGGTAGCATTTGTGGTATTGGTTGTCTTGACGCTTGCATCCAGAGCAGGCCAATAGTTATTGTATTCAACGACCATTTCAGGGTTGGCTCCGAAACCGCCGGTGGCCATGATCACGCCCTTGGAAGCCTTCAAGGTGACCGGAGTGCCGTCCGACTGCTCCGCGGTCACGCCGACAATTCTGCCATTCTCGACGATCAGCTTGGTGGCCTTCGTGTTCATCATAATTTCTGCACCAAGCTCTTTTGCGCTTTTTTCCATTGCGTTAATATACCCGGTTCCAAGCGGTTCGGTATTATGATGGGTTCTAGGCCACAAGGCGCCAAGAACGGTACCAATCCCATCCTGGAACTTAGCTCCGTGACTCTCCAGCCATTGAATCGTGCCGTAGCTGTTGGTCGCCAGCGTCTTGACCAGTTCAAACTTGCCGGAAATTTCTTTACCGTCGAGATCGGTTCGCTTCCCGCCGATATAGGTGTGAATCATATGCAGTTCAGGCGAATCAAACAGCTTGGTGGTGTCCCCTTTGGCGAAGTATTCCTTGATCTGTCCCTTAAGCGTCTTGAGCGTATCGGCATAATCGCCGAATTCTTTTTCATCGTAGGTCAGAATTTCCTTCAACTCATTGGTCAGCGCTTTCGTCATAGCCACTTTCGGCTGTCTGACCGGGTCATAGGAATTGAATTCGCCTCCTGAACGAATCGTGTTCCCGCCCAGTGCAGGCGATTTTTCGATCAAAATAACCTTTGCCCCGTTCTCAGCGGCCGATACCGCAGCGGCCAGACCCGCTCCGCCCCCGCCGACAACCACGACTTCGGTTTCCTTGGTAATTGCCTCTTTGGCGGCTGCCTTCAGCGGTTCTTTGCTTTTCAATGCGTCGATATCGGCCCCGGCCTTGGCCAAAGCGGCCGCGATCGCCTCAATCAAGCCGTTGCTGGATACGGACGCCCCCGATACGATATCTACCTTCAGACTCTGCCCCTCCACTACCTTCTGGGGAATGGTCTCAAAAACGGCATCACTTACCCCCTCCGTGTCCTTCTGCTCCAGCACCTTCACCGACTGAATGGTGTTGGCATCCACCGTTACCTCCACTTTAATAACGCTATGTAGGCCTTGCGCTTCCCCCGTATATGTCCCCGGTGTGTAAAGCCCTTGGGTATCCGCTGCGTCCGGCGCCGCTTCCTTATTACTGCCGCTGCATCCGATCACACCCATGATCAAAATAAATACCAGTACCGCCAAAAATCCCGTTCTTACATACCTGCAACTTGGATGTCTCATGTCACCTGCTCCTCTTCTGAGATTGTGCATATTTTCACAATATGAGTGAAAATAATAGCGAATATTGCCGGAACAATTCGCTTACAGTAATTATTATGCGCTTTCATTTCCACGTGTTTCCATGTTATTTCTCACATAGGGGGGCTTAAGCAACCAAAGAGCAATCTGAAAGAAATCCATGCATGATTTATTTGTTATGACGCTTCGGGTGAAACAAAAAACGCCCGAGCCTGGTTGCGGCCGCCGGCGTTTGCAGGAGCGGTACTTGACCCGAATCTATGGAAAAATTTCGGCCCCCCCCCCCCCGCTTCCCGGTCAGGAAATGGGAGGCCGTATTCATTTTGAATCCCGTATTTGCAGTTCATGCCTTCACAGTCGCTAGCAGTTCTTTGGTATCAATCACCAAGCCAACAGCTCGGATAAAATCAAAGCCGAGGATGCCGTCAATCTGCATACCGTAGTTCATTTCTCCAATCTCCACTTCAAAACCATCAATAGAAATTTCACCTGTCTTCACAAAATCCAAATACTTCGAGTACACAATCTCTACGCCGCCTATTCCCCTGATTTTGTTAAGAAAGTCTCCTGGCTCTACCCTAACGCCAATAACTTCCACTGCATCGGCATTGAAAACCGTTCCTGCCGATCCTGTATCCAGTAGAACACGGCTCAAATGAAGCATGTTTCCCCGATAACCAATTGTAACTTCCACGAAGGGCAATCCATAGTGCACATGGATCTTCATCTGGGACCTCGTATTCCCGCCCACTTTTCACGAAGCTTCAGTTGATCCCGGGAGGTATGAAAAAACCCATACTCCCGATGCGGCTGTTCCCGGTGCAACTCATAATAGCGCTTCATGGCCACCGTAGAATCATCAAAGCGATCAATGACAGCCACTTCTTCAATGTACCAGTATCCTTCCTTTGAAAATGACTTCAACGCCTCACAGACTACCCACTCATCAGGAAATTGTTCACGAACCTCTTTCCAGTGCAACTTCGTTCACCCCCGACAAATTACTGTTATTCTATAAATAGTATACAATACAAACGGTGTAGACTGGGTAATTTTCGGGACATGACAATACAATACCGGCTCAAAAAATTTATTATTAAAGTTAGGGTTCGAAATCGATCACAAAGACGAAGAATTGCCTTATTGGAAATATCGAATGAGTTGATTTTGCTCGTCTTGAGCTTTAAACTTCATAGTAGAGCGACCTCCCGGATGGGCTTTTTGAGGCGATGACCTCGTGCGTACCCCCATCGTACCGAGGCGCTCTTTTTTATTCAATTGGAGGGAGAAACGCATGAATCATAAGATCTTGATCATCGATGACGATCTGGAACTATGCCAGCTGCTTAAAAAATGCGTAAGTAAAGAAAATATCGACGCGGTGATTTGTCCATCCGGCCCAAGCGGGTTAACCGCCCTTTCCCAAAGTGAGTTCCAATTAATCGTGCTGGATGTCATGATGCCGGGGATGGATGGTTTTGCGACATTAGAAGCCATACGGGAAATCAGCAGCGTGCCCGTTTTAATGCTGACCTCCCGGACGGAAAGCGGCGATAAAGTCCGCGGACTGCGTTCCAGAGCGGACGATTATTTGACCAAACCGTTTGATATCGAAGAATTCACTGCTCGCGTGGTTTCCTTGATTCGAAGATATACGATGTTAAACCACGATACGAATCATCATCAGGTGTTATCTTTTAAAGGCTTAAGCATGGATTATGAAACCAGAGCGGTATCCGTTAACGGAGAACCGGTTGAATTGATCGGCAAAGAGTTTGACATTCTCTATTATTGCGCCAGGAATCAGGGGAAGATTTTAACGAAACAGCAAATTTATGAGGAAGTTTGGAAAGAACCTTATGCTTACGACGACAGCAACATTATGGCGATTATCAGCCGGCTTCGTAAAAAGATAGAACAGGATTCAAGCCATCCAACTTACCTGCAAACGGTAAAGGGAGTCGGCTATCGTTTCAATCGGGAGGTATGACATGGAGAGGATGGATATAGCACCCGCATGGATCATCCTGTTATTGATTGCTCTAGGGGCTGCCGTAATGGCCTTTGCGCTGTTTAGAAGATTGCTGCATGTCCGCAGAAGGCTTCGTGAGATATCCGAGATTTTGGATGATATAGTACAAGGCAATGCGAATTACCGGATTCTGGCCGATCCCCATGATATGACCGCTGCGATCAGTTACAAAATGAATGATATCGTCCTGCATTTTCAAGAACAGATCATCGCCTTGAACAAGACCGCGGAAGCCAACAAGCAGTTGATGACGAGCTTTTCGCATGATGTCCGCACTCCGCTAACCACCTTGATCGGGTACCTGGATGCCGTACATAAGCACATCGTTGCCGGCCGCGAACGGGAGGAATACCTGGAAACCGCCCGCCGAAAAGCGCATGACTTGAAGGACTATGTAGATAAACTGTTCGAATGGTCCAAATTAAACTCCGACGAGGAAACCTTCGCCATCCGGACCGTCGACATCTGCGAATTAACCCGAATGATTTTGAAAGACTGGATACCTGTTTTCGAGACGCGTTCCCTTTCCTTTGACATTGACATCCCTGAAAAAAAGCTCGCAGCGCACCTCGATACCAACGCCTATTCGCGGATCCTGAACAATCTGATTCAGAACGTCCTTGCGCATAGCCAGGCGACGGCGATTGCAGTCGGCGTTTCAATGGAGGATCACCGGATCGTGATATCGGTTATGGATAATGGCATCGGGATTTCTAACGAGGATTTGCCGTATATTTTTCAACGATTATATAAATGCGATAAAGGCCGATCGAAAAAAGACAGCGGCTTAGGGTTATCGATCGTGCAGCAGCTTACCGAAAAGATGCGCGGTACGATTAGCGTGGAAAGTACGCCGTTTGAGCGAACTGCGTTTCAAGTTCAGTTTCCACTCGTCAGTGAGAATCCCGGCTAACAGGCGGGATTTTTTTGCTTTCAGGGTGTTCTTTTCAAGGTTGATGCAAGGTTCGTGCAAGGTTGATGCAAGGTTGATGCAAGGTTGTTGTGCTAACATGGCCTTGTCAAACAAAGGAGGATGCAGGGGATGAGCGATTATATCATTGAAACCAACAACCTTACGAAACAATTCGGGGAGCAGAAAAGCGTCGCCCATTTGAATATCCATGTCCGCCAAGGACGCATTTACGGCCTGCTGGGGCGGAACGGCGCGGGCAAAACGACCACCATGAAAATGCTGCTCAACCTGACGTTGCCTACTTCCGGCGAAGTGCGAATTTTCGGCAAAGATATGCGGACCGAGGCCCAAAAAATTCTGCCCCGCATCGGCAGTTTAATTGAATCCCCGGGTTTTTATCCGAATTTGACCGGAACGGAAAACCTCAAGCTCTTTGCCGATCTGCGCGGCGTCCCGCAGCGAAATGCCGTTAAAAACACTTTGGAGTTAGTCGGTCTTCCGTATAAGGACAAAAAGTTGTTCGCGCAATATTCGCTTGGGATGAAACAGCGCCTGGGCATTGCCTTGGCGGTCATGCATGACCCTGAACTGCTGATTCTCGACGAACCGATTAACGGGCTGGATCCGATCGGCATTGCCGAGGTCAGAAGCTTTATTCGCGCGCTTTGCACGGAAAGAGGAAAAACGATTTTGATTTCCAGCCATATTTTATCCGAAATCGCTCTGATGGCCGATGACATCGGCATTATTGACCACGGCGTTCTTTTGGAGGAGCTAAGTCTCAAGGAACTGGAAAAGAAAAACAGCAAATATGTTCACTTTATCGTTTCGGATACGGCCAGGGCGGCGCGTCTGTTGGAGAAGCACTTGAACATGTTCAACTTCTATGTTGAAGACCAGCAAAGCCTGCGCTTGCATGACATGGCATTGCCCGTTTCGGCGATTACCCGCCTGTTTATCGAAAACGGAATTGACGTCTCGCAAGCGCACACCTGTGAAGATACGCTCGAGGATTATTTCAAAAAGATCACAGGAGGCGTAGGGATTGCTTAAACTCGTTAGATGCGAATTCACCAAGCTGAAGCGTAAAAAATTCATCCTATTGGTGATTGTTGCCGCGTTTCTTTTTCCCATCCCCTTTACGATGCTTGCGATGAATGGAGGTTTTGGAGGCCTTAATGTCTACGATAAACTATTCGGAATGATCGTGAGTTATGGACAGGCGCTGCTGCTGCCCAGCATTTTAGGGATCGTGGCTTCCATGCTGTTTTTTTTGGAGCGCGACAATGACACGCTTAAAAATCTGCGGACGATTCCGGTTTCGGCCACACGGATGGTTACGGCGAAGATCATTGTGTTGTTTATCCTTGGGCTGATTTTCTCGCTGGCCTCCGTGGCCGCTTCCATGCTTGGCGGAGCCTTTGTCGGGAATATTCAGGGTGTGTTTGCGAAGCTCTGCATTAGTGCAGCCGACGGCATTCTGCTCACGGCCGGAACCTTGCCGGTGGTGATCGCGATTGTCTTTTTTAACCGCAGCTATATTTTTTCGATTATCCTGGCTTTTTTCTACACTATTCTTAACTTTTCCATGGCCTTTGTAGGACTGCAATATGATACGCCGATGATGAAATTGCTGACGAGTATTTTGCCGACGCCGATCATATACCGCTGGTTATTGGGCCTTTTTACATCGCCGGCCGATTCGTTCTACGCGATCATTGCACCGAAAATTTTGCCATTGCCGCAGGTCGTGATCATTATTGCGATCATCGCTTTGATTTCTTATATAGCCATTGTGCGAATCTACAATAAGCGGGAGGATTAAGGTGGGGACCATGGTGAAAATCATAAAAACCGAAATCATCAAACTAAAACGGTATTCGATCGTTTGGGTTGGCTTTGCCGCGGCGCTGCTGGTTGTCCTCTTAACCCGATTCATGGCCACGGCAGAAGACGGAGCAGCACGCAACTTGGAGAACTTCTCCAATACCGTGATCTGGAACAATTTCAGCTTGCTGTTCCCCGCCACGATTACCTTAATCGCCGGATATATGATCAGCCGTGAATACACGGAAGACACGCTAAAAAACATCCTCACCATCCCGCTCTCCTTCCGGCGTCTGTTGATCGGCAAGCTCATCACCGCCGGACTGCTCGCCCTATTTTTGGCCGTGGTTACCTTTGTACTTTCGCTCGTCATCGTGCTGATCAGCGGCTTCCAAGCAGGCAGCGCTGCGGTGATGGTCAAATCCTTGATCCAAATGATGGTGATGAATTTATGTATTTACCTGGCCGTCCTCCCCATCATCGTGTTAACCAGCCGCAACCCAAACGGCTTCATCGCCGGCGTCGGCTTCGCCTTTTTCTACGGGTTTATCGGAATCTTTGCCGGAGGCCACGGCCTGGGCGATCTTTACCCGATTACCGCAGGCTTAGGCCTGATCAATTATCAAGCGGAGAGCGGCTCCGATTATAATGTGGCTGCTTGCGTAATCACATTGCTGATTATGGTGATTGTATCGGTATTGTTAATCGTAAGGATGGGGGATCGGATGAAGGAGGCGAAAAGAACGGTTAGAAAAAAGAAGCAAACTTCGGGCAGATAAGCCAAACTAAGCAGGAAAATACCCTATAAAAATACCCGGCGGGCTTGACCAATTACGCCTCCCGGGTATTTTAGAGTTCAACAGATGGCCGCGTGCTTTATTCCATGTAGGATAGGGACCGGCTAAACTTATACAGGCTATACTTCTTATATATTCGCTTCATCCTTCATCCGCCCGTTGATTAGCAGTTGCCCCTCCGCCCCGTACCCGGAGTGAACCTCAATCATCAGCGCCGCCCCCAGCTTAAACCCGTACGTAAACGTCGCCGTTAACTCCAATCCCTGAATCTCCTGCTGCAAATCAATCAGCGCCTCCAGTTTAGTAAACTCCTCACCAGACAGCTTCTCTTTCCAAGCTTCCATCGCCTCGGACATTTCCCCGCACATCTGGCGATATTCGGGATCTCTGGGCACCACCTGCCCCTCGGGAGCCAGGTGGCCGTAGTATAGGGATTCTAAAAGGGTTGGCATGGGTGTTTCCTCCTTTTTTTCAATCGATGAGCAGTACCCATGTCCCAATGTAAGTAGATAAAATTTGCCCGTATTACGCATTTGCGTACCACTCATAAAATTATTATACGGTACGCTTTTACGTATAGTCAAGCGAAAGATGATCCGAATAGAGGTGAGTGAGTTGGCGAAAAAGGTTGTCGTAAAAATCAAGGAGCTGACCAAAAAGCGTAACATTTCTTTGCGGGAGTTATCCAGACTTTCCGATGTTCGGCACGCGGCATTAAGTGAACTTGCTAACGGTAAACGGGATAGTATTAGTTTTGGTCATATTGAACGGATTGCGGAGGCCTTGGATATCAGTGATATTCGGGAGATTGTTGATTTAGTGGAAGAAAATAAGGAAATCACCCAGTAAAAATCTTCGTTTTTAAAATCCTTAATTAGTTTAGTGCAATAGCTAATTATCGCATATGAGTATTATTTTATAGACAAGGAGGTAAAATATTATAGTCTAGAAAACGAGGTGAAAAATAATGACCGATAAACTATCGAAAGAAAAAAGAAGCGAACTAATGAGGGCAGTAAAAAGCAAGAAATCTCTTATAGAGAACTCTGTGACCCACGAGCTATGGAAAAAGGGAATTAGATTTAGGAGGAATGTAAGCGAACTCAAAGGTAAACCTGACATCGCTATTAAAAAAGATAAAATAGTTATATTTATTGATTCCTGCTTTTGGCATATGTGCCCAGTGCACTGTAAGATACCTAAATCAAACGTTGAGTTTTGGATGGAAAAATTAATACGCAATAGAGAACGCGATTTAATTACTACGCAATTTTATAAAGAAAACAATTGGAGTATTTTAAGAGTTTGGGAACACGAACTAAGAGATGACTTTGAAGCATGCATAAATACAATTTACGAGTTTATTATGGAGGCAAAAAAAAATCCCGAGTTGAAAACCTCGGGACATAAGAAAGTTTAGTTTTGACCTATATCGCTCATCATTCGTAGATCATCATCGGATATTTCGGATGCAGGGACTAGTCTGTAATGACGTTCTTCTACAACTTTAAGTTCGTCATTCTGAATAATTAGTTCGAACATTGCAATTAAATTTGGCTCTTTAGCATGCACCGCAATAGCCTTGTGTTTAAGTGTAGGGTACCTATAATTGCAGTACTCAAGGTCTTGTTTTACTTGAGTAATACCGATACTATCATTTCCACTTTTCGCCTGTACAGGAATAATAAAGTGCTCACCTTTTTTATTAACGCCAACATAAATTTCATCAATTTCAATTTGGCCTATACTAGGAACCTTTGTTCTCAGATGATTTTGAAGAGAGTACGTGGTTATCCCAGTAAAGATATCAATAAGACGGTTATAACGTACTCTAGCCAAAAGTGCCTGCTCATCCAAAACTGCGTATTTTGCAATAATTTCAGGAGTAGAATCTGGAATTTTTATTTCAAATAAATTAGTACTGGGTACAACCTTTGCTCCCGATGAAAAAAGTTTAAATTTATACTTTGCGTCCCCTGCCCCCTCAATTGTCCATTCTTCGTTGCCTGAACAAGTATCAAGTATTTCTTTGGGAAAAGCTTTTCTAAACCTATATGAATAAATTACGTCACCTATATTTTTCGGAAGTTTAATACCAAGCTTAGTTGCAGAACGTTCAATGTCTTCGCGGACAAAATTGAACTCGCGTAATCCATCCCTATAATTGCTAAAAAAAATGTCGCTTATAATTTTATCGTACTTTGAAGCCACCCTACTTCCTCCTTCAATGATTGCTTCACGATCCCTTTTTCCTATAACATCTTTAGATACGCTATGTTCTTTTGCAGCCGCCGCCATATTATAGGAGAGCAATTCCTCATTCGAAAGACTTATTTTTTGTACGGGTTGTTTTACATTCCCCCCCAAAGCCTTAGAAATTTGTTTGGCTACCGCTCTTGCTAAGAGTGGAGGCACTGCGTTTCCTACTTCTCGAAATCCGTGCCACTTTGTTACATGAAATCTAAACCAATCAGGGAAAGAATGCAGTCGGGCAGCTTCCCTAACCGTAATTACTCTAGGATATATATAATGAATAGGCCGTGGACTTGTAAAGGCGCCATGTTTACTATCGCTTCCCGCTCTCAATGTATTACTTACACCTTCCGGGTGAAGCTTAAGAAAGCGGCTAACCGGCTCGACTTGTCCTTGCTCGGTTTCCACAAACCTTTTTTTTGATTCATCATTATGCTTAGTTCGCATTGAAGAAGTTAAAATATTTCGATTAAAAATTCTCGGTAATGAAAGATCCTCTTTGTCAGTTAAAAGTCCTGCTAGATATCGAGCATAGTCACTCTTCGGTTCTGTTATAAATTCAATCCAGTCTTGAGTTAATAACTCTTCAAATAAATCTACATTGGGTAAATCTGCTATGGCATCATACACAGAAGGACCTATAGGTAACCCCTTGGTTTTAGCAGTCGGCGGCGTTCCTTTTATTTCTCTAGGTATTACTGTAGGTTCTGGATACTCAATAACAGGATTCCCCTTATACGCCCCGTAAAGAAACAATCTTTTTCTACTCTGTGGGACTCCGAATGAGGAGGCATTCAGTACTTTATAAGGTAAAGTTATTTCGTAACCTATACCTTGGAATTCATTGATAACGGTTTGAAGTAGATTTTTTGCGTTTCCCACAGTCAACCCGGATACATTTTCCATTACAAAATATTTTGGACGCACCTCACTGATAATTTTATAAAAATGAAACAAAAGAATATTACGTTCATCGTCGGCAAGTCTTCTACCAATCATAGAGAAGCCTTGGCACGGAGGTCCTCCAAAAACAACATCAATCTCACCCGGCTTCTTCCCAAGCTGTTCGAGGATAGAGTGACCGGTAATTTTACTAACATCGGCACATATAACTTTAGTTTGAGGAAAATTGTATTGGTGGATTGATGCATGAATCGGATCGTATTCAACCGCTGCAAGAACATCGAACCCTGCTTGTTCAAAACCAAGCGACATTCCCCCTGCACCGGCAAAAAGGTCGATGGCTGTATACCTCTTACTCAAAATCTTCCCCCCTCGGAACTCCCACGCTACATTTACTTATTAGAACTAGTATCATAACACATAAATATTGTATTAGAATACAGAGAAGCACCCCCTTGCATTTTGCAAAAGAGGTGCTTCCTCTATAACTGTTAAGTCAAGTATACCATAATAGGTAAAAACATACCATATTAATAATTTGTAAAATCTTATATTTCAATTCGACCGACGCCATAAAACGCTAAAAAAGTCGAGTTACTACGAGAATTAATCTAATCAAGTGTCCCCCTCACCCTCCCGAAACCGTACATCCACAACAGCACTAGCTAAATCCACCTGGTCATGATTAAGCTTCACCATGACCGCTCCTCTTCTTCGTTGTTCCCGCCACTTAATCATATCCTCTTCCGTCTCCAACCGTAGTTCTGCTATTTCCCTTGCGCGATCGAAAATGTACTTAGTAGTGAACAAAAGAATCTTTATTCCGTTACCCCCAGGAACAACTGGAGGTTCCTTTCGCAGCCATTTTTCCACTGTAAACTTAACATACAGCTCCTCACCAGTCCCAGGCCTCGCGGGACGCTCAATTATTTCTTTGCGGCGTAATACTTTCCACTCTTTAACTTTCCCATACCAATGGATTCCGTTCTCTCCGGATCTCCCAAAATTGCTAATGGATTGGTACATGGCCACATATTCTATCTGCGTTAATAACTGATGGTCGGAAATATTTTTTAACGGAGTATGATAAAAGCCATGTTTTAAGGCCACTTCCAATTGTGAAGCTTGTCTTAAGGCACCTACCATTACGTTTTTGCCTGTCAATTTGTTCTGATAATAAGTTTTCGTTCCACGGGGACGTGTAGATCTCTCATACGCTTTCTCCGGACTATCCATAATGATTTCATCCAGAAACTTCTCCATAAGGCTTGTGGAATTAGGGAGAAATGGAAATGCCCCAACGTTAACTAACTCAATACTTTTATAGAATTTATGTTCACGGAACTGCTCTTCATTAGGATAAGGGAAAAGAACATATGCACCAAACATACTACGTTCTAGATCCTGTTTTCCCTCCCCATAGACAATAGCGTCCCGATACCTGTGCATCGTGTTAATATCTGATTCCTCGGGTCCAGGAATGGTATACGTCTTTTGATAAGGAGTGCCATCGTAAGCAGGATTCAAGCGATATTTGGCATCAAAAATATATCTATATTCAACAGCTGAATCGTTTTTCTTCAACGTTAGTACATTATCTGGCTTCTGACCCACCGTAGGTGTCCGTTCTCCGCTGGGTAGTGAGTTGTAGTATAGTGTAAAGACTTCACCATCCCGTGGATTCCGGTAGACTATTTTCGATTTTTGAGTTTTATCCAGTTTGACAAAAATCCCAGAACGATTCACTTTGACAATGTCTTGTTTTATTAGTTCATATTTACGACTTAATAAATCGTGGATTTTAAGGAAACACCAGTACTCATAAAGTTGGGCTAAATCCTTTAAAGACATGCGCAGTAGATCGCCTTGAATCGACAGCCCTTTCATAAGCATTAGATAGCAACGATATACCTCTCGGTATCCGGGAGCCATCTGTAAGACAAGAGTGACTGACATATTCGTCATATCTCCAACTGCAAGAAAGTCGTACCTTAGTAATCGTTGCAATTGTGCATCCATTAGATCTAAGCTCTTTAACAGTTGCGGATCAGAAGTACGCTCTGCAGCCTTTAAACGAGTACGAAGAATCTGTAATTTCCCCACAATCCTCATTAAAACCCACCGGACAAAGCGATTCTCCCCAGTATCAAAGTCCAGATATCGCTTTGATTCCAACACATGAGTTGGGTACATTTTTTGGCCTTGAATATTAATGAACCCATGCTTAGCGTCTTTAACAAACAGTTCAGGATGTTTTGAAAGATATGTTAAATTACCTTTCCCAATATGCTTTACCCTACTGGAGGTTGTTTTTTGATTCACTATATTCATTTTCACATTAGGGGCTTTTTTGATCCGCTCCACTGCATGAACAAGTTGTTGAAACAAGTATTTTAATATCGCAAAAAATTCCGTCATGCTTTGCTGTGTAGTATCCTGTAGCCCCGTCAAATGGTAAGTCTTGCGCAAAAAGTCAAATGACAGATTATAAATTTGTTTGTTAATATCGCGCAGTATTGCTTCATAATCCCGTTTGTAATCCATTTTTGACGGAAAAATTTCTAACTGCAATTGTAATATCGATCTTCCATTTAAACGAAGCTCTAATTCCGTAAACCCTACCTCATTTTGGAAGTTTAGAACTCCGGATAAAAGCCTATCCCCAAGGGGCTTTACAGCTTCCCTTAGATATCTGTTCTCATGGTAGAACTGAATAGGATCTGCTTGTTTTTTCTCAACCACGATTTCATAAGCCTGTGTTTCAAAGAAAAGAGGGGCACATGTTTGGCCCTGTTCCCATTCCTTTAAACCGTTTTCCTCTGGCGAAAAAACTAGTATAGAGCTGATCTCTAAATTTGAGGAGGATTTATCCACACGGAAATGGGCATCTACCATAGAACCATCCTCATCCCGGTGTAACTGTAATACCTCTACAGTCGGATGAAACGGCTTGCCTTGAATATATAAATTAAATAGATTCGTTTCTATCCGCAGAAGTTCTACAGTTTCATTACGATAACCAGTATGAGGTAAATCCATCCTCTTCTAACCTCCGTAACATAAACATAATCTTTCGTGCACTTTGAGGATATTTTGCTTGGGATTGGACCGCCCCATTAAATAGTTCCGAATCAGTAAATAATGAGGATAAGTCATCCATAAGTTCGTTTATGGCAAGAGGCCTATCTAAACACACCTTCAACAGCTCTAACAGAACCCGTCTAATTGCTGCACTGCTGCCTTGAATGCGAGGTAGTATTTTCTGAAGGAATTGAAGGTCAAACGCTTCATCGTTAGTCATTAGATGATCACGGCTATTGTAAATCATATAGAAGCAAACGGTGTCACGAATTCGAAACCCCACATTAGCATGTGCGCCGTCTAAAATAGCATTAATTTGTACCAATCTTTCCGTAATGTCCGTAATTAACTCCCTGTTTTCTTTAATCGCATCAATCAGCTGTAGAAATTCGCTTCTTAAAAAGGAATTCGGAGCCGCCACAGGCGACATCTGTTCGTAATCCACTTCATTTGGAAGCTCCAATAAATTAATGTAATTAAATTCAATCGTATTAGCCCGATCAAGTACCTTTTTACTAAAAGGGTAAGTTGTTTCGTCCATATTCACTGTACCGATCAAGTACACATTATCGGGTAAAGATAAATCCCCATACTTTAGTTGATCCTCTGTGGAGAATAGAGAAGCTTTGGGAATTAATGGACTGGTTATAATCTTCCTGTTCTGCCATTTTTTAGTCTCCAATACACTAAGCAAATCGCTAAAATAGTGCTCTACCCGAGCTAAATTCATCTCGTCAAAACAGACGAAATAAGGTTTGGATCGGTTTTTCGTCTTCGATGCTTCACAAAGCACCTCAGCTAATGGGCCAGGCCTAAAAGTGCCTGACAAATCCCTGAACCCTAATAAATCTGAAGGATCGCTCCAATCCGGTCTCACCGAAATAAGAGTATACTGTCCATTGTCCTTGTTGGCCCCTACCGCTTCAGCAAATAGTTCGACCAACTTCGTTTTTCCAGTACCCGATATTCCTGCGAGGATAACAAAAGGCTTCGTCTTCATCGAAAGATAAAAGTTCTCTATTAGTCGGTCTGGGTATGAGAACCCTCTATTCTGAATAAACGCTCTTATCTGTGATAGCCGCTCTGTTACGGACAATGTGTCCACTAACTCCAACTCCTCAAATTCAATTTCATGCTCCTCTTCATTAGTTGTCATCTGGAGTTGACTATGAACATATTCTTGGTAATTTTCCATCAGCCGTTTTAAATCAGCTACAAGCTGTTCGTCTTCTGGGATGTTGTCACTATCGTAACGGATGTAGGCAACGGTGGATACTTGATAGTCATGTCCCAATCTACTTATGGTCAGTTCAATATGCTCGTCCTTTTTAAACCCCGCTAAAGGCAACTGTTCTCTTATTCGATTGGCTTTATCTTTTAAATAGGCGTAACCTTGCCTTCTTCCATAATCACGAATAGGGTCAGTAACACCTTGATTAAAAGTTAAATATACTGCACTCATATCTTCCGCAAAAAGATAAACCAGATATTCGCCATGTTGTGTTGATTCGGTAACACGTTTATCCATTAAGGCAATCCACGGAACCGTAGCCCATTTTCCTTGCCCAACAGATCCTTGAACGCGAATATGATTCGGGATAAACGACAGCGCCCGAATTTCTTCAGGTATCGTCTTTCTGAACAATTTCCCTAAGGGATGATTCGCGAATGCCTCTTGTTTGGCCGCTGTGTATGTATGTAATATATGACTAAGCGATTCCTTCAGGGAAAAGTGGCTCGACTGAAGTTGTGCGTAATACGACTCTAGCTCCTGATTTGCATATCTTTGAAGTTCAACAAGTACTTCCTCCCCACCTTGCCATATGGCATCGGTGAAAGTTAGCACATTCTTATTGTCCTTAATAAGGACAGTTCGAAGGGCATTAATTGGGGTTTCTATAATTATTTTTGCCTGAGCTGTGCTAATTTCATCCCAACGGGAAGCTATACTTTTAGGTGAATTATCTACCAGTAAATTATTTGCCTCCCTATCCCTATAGTATGTCAAAAATCGCTCTGCAACATAGTCTATTGAAAAAGTATTTTGGTGGGTTTCATACCAAATATTAATCATTGAAAGAACGAGTACCATTTTGTAAGACTTTTCTTTTATGCGAAAAATAGTTGCTAATTCAGTGGGTAATGACATTTCCGATCCCCCAGGTAATATTATGTTTATTTACATTATATGATAAATGAATTTTCCATTCAGATTTTTCTTAACCTTAGGTCTTATCAATCTATTATCATTGCAATGATCTTTCCCTTTTTTAAATATTAAAACGTATGATACTAAACTTCACAAGGAGCCAATTATCATACAAAAAAATTACTTTGGATGGTAAAATTATCTGGAATTACTTATACATACTTGTAATTAAGGGGTTATATTAGTGGGAAACTCAACATTTAACAAGAATCTCTTTCTTGAAATTTATGCAGGCGAAATTACCGAGGAATTCGAAACAAATTTCGTCAGTAAGTTTGGTATTGCTTATAAAGATTTTTTAGAACTAGAACTAAAAAATCACAATAATAATACGAATGAACTTGCCAAGTTCATCGGTTTAAAAGAGAACCAACTTCTTCTTCATTTAAAGTCATATTCAATAATTAAAAATCTAAAATTTAAAGAGTGGCTGCAATTTTTGATGGGAAATATGTTTGTATATTTATTAAAAGCTGCATTAGGACTAATAGGTTCTATTCCCATTTTCTACTTTATTGGGTATCTATTACTCTATAGCTATTTTTTCGGTGGAACGGATCATTCATTTCTAGATGTTGTAATGAGAAGTGTACCTATTAATCGGTCCTCGTGCTATATCGCAGGATTTATTTTCTCAGGAATAGTTACCTTTTTTATTTCTATTTATAAATTAAAAGGTTTAGGTAAAGCATTCCTAATTTTGGGGTTACTCTATTTTTTCTTTGCTTCCACCGTCAGTTTATTAATAATTCTATTCAGTGCGAATTTTGCCTTTGAATTTTCGGTCATTATTAAGTTTCTTCTAGTCTGGCTTCTCCCTGTTCTGACCGCTGTATTGATAATATCAGCTTCTTTTCTTATCACTATCTTATCTAAACACTATAAAGCAATAGGGTTAGTGATAGTTATCTCATCTTTGTTTCCAATATTTATGACAAGGCAACTTGGACTCAAGTTGTCATTAACAATATATTTATTGATAGTTGTATCACTAAACGCCCTAGTAATAAAATTAATTGAAAAAAACAACAAAAAAAGAAACGAAATAGGAAACAGAATCGTTCTAAGCACACTTTTTCCTTTAGTGAATTCTGGTTCTTTGTATTATTCTTAGCCTCTCTGTCTGTTGTAGTAGCTGTCCCATTGCTTTGCTATATTATATTTTCAACTGGAAATTATCTCGGTTCAACCTTATCTGTAATTGGTTTGACAACAAGTGAGGACATACGAATTAAAAACACCTTAGTAGATGGAAAATTAGTCGCTGAGGATAACAAATACCTATACATCTCAACAACCTCGAGAACCCTTCTTGAGGTAAGTAAGGATGCCTCTATACAAATAACAAAACCCAACGAACTTATGACTTTTTCGGGTAAGTCAGAGAATTGGAGTGTTAATGTCAGCGTATTTTATAGAGATAATACATTATGGTATAGCGGCGTTATTAGAAAAACAAATTCTAGTAATACCGTAAAGATAGCATACGAGCTGCCGAACCTAGATAAGATTACTTTAGAGCATTCAAAGCCAACTTCGGATTTTTATATTTTTAATAAAATAAATTCTGAGAATTTCAAGAAACTCACCTTTATTAACCTTTCTTGGCCTTCCAGTGATGGTTCAACTAAAAAAGAAAAGATTGAACTTAGTGTTTCTGTTCTTGACTACGGCTAACAAACAGACCGTAATCTCAAGTAGCTTTACAAACATCATGGACCTAGTCTGTAATTCTGCTTCCGTTACCATCATTGGCCTAAACGTAGATCACGGCTTGGTAAATGAGAAGCCCGCTTCATTCAACGGTATAATTGTAGTCGATGGGTTCCTAATATAGTGATAGTGACTATTTTAACGATGAAAAAACGTAACAAGTGTTCTCATCTTCCCAATCAAGGAACTCAGGCATTGTTAACTCCCATTATTACGATATAATTTTATTAAATTTATTCTTTTGTAGAGAGGCTCGAAACCATGGAAGAACACACAATATCTACTGTTTCACAATACTTAGAACTCATTAGAGAAAATGACTATTATCATTTTATATTCCGTGGGCAAAATGAAGCTTATGGAGGCATACAAGCAAGCGGTTTTAGACCGTATAAAGGAGGGTGGTTTACAGACACTTTTTATGATATTGAGGGTATGAAGAAAGAGTATTACAACAAAGTGATAAGAAAACTTTCTTTAGACGAACGACAGCATTTTTTAGCTTTTTGCCAACATCATGGATTGCCTACTAATGTAGTTGATTTCACAAGATCACCGTTAGTCGCTTTATTTTTTGCATGTAACGGAAAAAAACAACCTGATAAAAATGAAACAGATGCTTATGCTGAAATATATTTAATTGATAAAAATAGGTTGATTGATATTACAGATTTACTTGTAAAATATAACAATCAGAATTTTATTGAAGTTCTTGTGGAGAATGTAGATGTCCAAAAAGAAATACTTATGAAAATTGAACAATTATTTCTTGAGAACAAAGGAAAATCTATACATTGGATCAACAATCTTATCGATTGCTATGAAAATAATCGTTTAGATATTTATGGTGACTCTAGCTTAGATACAGATGAAGATGATGAACTTGATTCGGAGGAAATCTCGGGAGAATGCTATAGTCTTCTTGATTTTAAAGATAAAATTAAAAATGATGCAACAAAAGCCCTAAATGAACTATATATTTATGTATTAAATGAGATTGAAGATGAAACTATCACTCACAATGATTATTATTACTTAGAAGATTGGGAATATGGTTACCATTGCAATGAATCTATAGGTGCAAAAATATACACGGCATTATTGATAAATCTCTTACAAATCTTTATTAATATAAAAGAGAGGATCGATATAAGACTGGATATATATTTTACCTATCAACCCCCAGAGTTGTTCGATAGGATAGCAAGCCAAAAGGGACTGTTTATTTACCAACCCTATTTGTATGATGTAGAAGATGTATATAAATATGGTATTTTGAATTACCAGTCCATTATTCCAGATATCACCATTAAGGTTGAAAATTATGACAATATACTGAAGGAGCTAAATTTCTTAGGTGTAAACCTAGAAAGTATTTATGGTGATTTTGATAATATAGCAAAATCAATTAAGTTTAACAATGACTTGCTTCTACTGAAAAGACAAGAAAGTAGAAGCCATCACTCATGAGAATAATTAAAATAAATGATACAACATCTCCAAGTAACGATATGTGGAGCGGTTTCCATCTTGACGACCTCTATAATATCAATGACTTTGATGGTAAAAGCAAGTGACGATGGTTTAAATAAAGCGATAAACAAATTGGCGAAATTCGTTATGGCGCTAACCAAGACAACCTTATTCGGTTGTGGTTTGTTAACTGTAGCGGTTGGAAAACAGCAAGCCGATCCTTTCACTTCGAAATATCCAAAAACCCTCGCCAAACACATCCCGCACGTCGTGGATGGTGAGAAACGTATTTGTCGATGGATTTGACAATCTTTTTAAGTGTGGATACCTCTTGCTTGCTGATGACGATGTACAGGACTTCCTTCAGATTTTTTGTATAGTAGACATGGCCCGACAGCACCGTGATGCCACGGTCCATTTGGGTAATGACCATTTCGGCGATGTCGTTTTGCTTCTCCGAGATAATCGTAACGGCCTTTTTGGGATTCAGCCCCTCAATCATGAAGTCCATCACCTTCGTCCCCACATACAAAATGACGATGGTCAGCATCAGCTTTTCCGCAACGATAATAAAATAGGAGGAAAAGGCCACGATCAGATCGAAAAACAACATCGCATAGCTAATATTCCAATCGAGATATTTATTGGCGATCCGGGCTAAAATCACGGTTCCTACCGTCGTTCCCCCGGCCCGTACGATCAGGCCGATTCCCAACTATAAAGTCAGTATGACCTTTACACTTTAATTCGCTATCCAATTCACTTGAAAAAGGGCTTTGTGCAAGGATCATCGACCAAATCAAAAACGAGCGATGCTAGAGGGAATTCCTACACGCCGCTCGTTCTATTGCCGCTAACCTTGCAGATCACCTAAAGAAGCTCAACCCCCGTATACCCCATCGCCTTGTACCCCTTAACTCTTTTCTTGAACATACTCATTAAAATCGGAACCTGCAGATCTACATAATCGTATATCCGGACTTCCGTTTTATTTGAGTGTGAGCGATGAAGGCGGCCTGCGTATTGCTGTAGCGTTCCCTTCCATGAAATGGGGTGCACTAAAAATAAGGTGTCCAGCCGTGCATCATCAAATCCTTCGCCAATGAGTTTTCCTGTCGCGATCAGCACCCGTTCTTCATGATCTTGCACGTTGGCGATTTTCTGCCGCAGAGCCTCACGCTGCTTCTTCCCCATTCCTCCGCGCAGTACAATGACATTCTTGGCGAACTTCTCAAGCCGATCTTGAAAATATTCTACATGACTCGTACGTTCAGTCAGCAAAATGGGTGATCTGCCTTCGTCTAGACATTTCAGCAGATCGTCAAAGATCATTTCGTTCCTTGCTTCGTCAGTGACCAGCATCTGATAGATATCCTGTATGCCGGGATTTGATAGCTGTTCTGTTAACCGGAAAGTTGTGTATCTAGGGATGACTTTATGTTCCATTCCGCGGGAGGCTGCCTGTGACTTTGCATCTACCCGAAAACGAACCGGACCACATTGCATAGTAACAATGGGATGATGTCCATCTTGTCGAATGGGTGTTGCAGTCAACCCGAATACATACTTTGCTTTCGCCCTTTTTAGCACCTGCTCGAAGCTAAAAGCCGATACATGGTGGCACTCGTCAACGATAATTTGCCCGTATTCGCTGATATATTCTTTAACTATTCCCTTTTTATTCAAGCTTTGAATAACCGCAATATCAATCAGGCCGGCCCGCTTTTCTTTACCGCCGCCAACCATGCCAATCTGTTTGGGATCGATATTCAAAAAAGTGCTTAGCCGTTCTTTCCATTGGTCCATTAATTCACGACGATGAACAAGCACCAAAGTGTTTATTTTTCTCCTGGCTATGATCGACGCAGCCACGACGGTTTTGCCAAAAGCCGTTGTCGCTGAAAGAATTCCTGTTTCATGAGCCAAAATCGATCTTGCTGCCGCATCTTGCAGCATCGTCAGGGTTCCATTGAATTCGAAATCAGTAGAGCTTCCCGCAACTCGCTCATCCGTGATCATCGGTTCAATGGAGTGTTGACGCAGAAGCTCCAGAACTTCCTGCATACACCCTCTCGGAAGCGCAACGTGTTTTGGAAAATCCTCCGCACAGCTAATCACACGCGGCTTACCAAAAGTAGACAGTCTCATCGCCTGGGTCTTGTAAAAGTCGGGATTTTGAAAAGTGGCCGAGCGAAAGATTCTGTTGACCATGGCTGGCGGCAGGCCATTTTTCTCGATATAGATCATATCGGATAAAACAACCTTAACAGTTGCAGGCAAAGGCCCATTAATCCGTTCATCGGCCTGGAAGCTTTGCCGCTGTTCCCAAGGATTCTCTTCTTTCGCATCCGTGTCCACGTATCCAACGTTTAGAATAGTTCCATTGCGTGCAGCCGTTTGGACGAAATCCATAACTTGTTGCCGATCCATTTTCTTTAGTTGAGCCAAGAACTTCCATTGATCCTCATAAGGCCGAAAATGATCATCGACAAAAACGCTATTACCCTTCTTTCTAGGAGCCCCCTGTAAGGGAAGCGCAATTAAATTCCCAAATCCTCCTCTTGGAAGGGTGTCCTGGTTTGGAAAAAGACGGTCATAGGAATCTAAGCCTACCTCATATCTCCGGCCCATAGTTAACGTTAGAATAGCACATCCAAGCTTTCTGGCCAGACTGGCGTCTATATTTTCTTCAAAAAAGATCCAAATATGCCCTCCCTCTCCCGAACGAGAACGTTCTAAAGCCGCGGGGATGCCATGTTCCCTGCACACCACCATAACAGCCAGAGCATCTTCCTGCCATTTTTGCTTATCGAAATCCATGGCCAGAAACCAACATGTCTCGTCTAGGAGCATGGGGTAGACCCCAATGGTTCGATTAACTCTCGAATCTAAATGTTGACTAACCACTTCGTCGGTCACAGGCAAAAAATCTTGATGCTGACATTCCGAGCATTTCACCTGCGGCTTCTTGCAAACCGCTGTCCACTCGTTTCCGCAAGCAGGAGAATACCCCGATCTCCCCGCTTTGTTTTCCCAGCGTATAGGGTAAACATCTTCCCGTCCTTTAAATAAACTGCGAAACAGTCCGATCTTCTCAGACGGTGATGAATAATTGTGAACCGAGTTAATCGTGTTGTCATCGAGCACGGCATCCTTAGTTCCATCATCCACAGTTTCAGCAATTGACGAGGTCGTCTGGTACTTGGATAATTCTTTTCTCAGGTTTTCGTTTTCTTGTTTTAATCGTTCAATTTCCAACAAGGCCAGCTGAAGCTTATGTTCAATACTGTTCATATCTCCTCCGGAAAATAAAAGCGAAAAGCCCAGACTGTTCCGGGCTGCTTGTTAAGATATTGAGTTGAACGTATGAAAAACATTACCTATTAGCCTATACTTACAGTTGCGGCCTCCTCCGCTCCATGCAAGCTTAGCTTCATCCCCAGAGCCATGGCTAATTTAAATACGGTATCTAAGCGGGGAATAGATCCGCCATTTTCAATACGAGCAATAGACTCCTGATGGAGCCCTACTTTATCGGCCAGTTCCTTTTGTGTCCATCCGAGTTCAATTCGTCTTTGATGAATAGCATTCACGAGTTGTGCAACCGCTTCAAGCTCATTCATCCGTATTGGATCTATAGACTGTAACTCCTTCTTTTTTTCACTCCAGTTTTTCATCATCAATCGCTCCTCCCTTTTCTCAATAGCCAACTGTCCATTCGTCTTTTAGCAACCGCAATTTCCTTTGGAGGTGTCTTTTGCGTTGTTTTAGTGAAGTGATGTAGAAGAACCAAATGATTTCCCTTCCATCCAAAAAAGAGAATACGATTATGACCTGGGCGTAGCTCCCATATATCCCCTGAAATCCTCTTAGTAAACCTCTCACCAGCTCGTGTTCCGCTCTCTTCTAATCGATTCAAACAGTAGATTATCTGTTCCAATTGAACTCTTGCATTCTTATTATTGAGCGCGGCAGCATCAAGCTCATCAATGAAGTCCTCAACTGGCTTATTACCATTCTCGTCCTCGTAAAATAATATATTATACAAAGCTGCCTCCATGTTTATAAGTATACTCTCTTACCCCCCTTATTATAACATATAGATCATAAATTATATATCTCCAGTGTTGTGAAAAATCCAACAATGAAAAAGCCCGCTTCATCAGCAGGCTTTAGTCGATCATCAAGAAGAATAACCAAGTTTCGAATCTTTATGTACAACCGATTTTTTGAGTTTCCCTCAATAATGACGAACCTCCATTCACATCGCCCAAGAAGCTACACCAACCGCCCCGAATCCAATACCCCCAGCTCAATCAGTCTCTCCTCCAACAATTCGGCAAGCCTGTCATCAGGTAGCGGGTTGCGGTGCGTATTTTCCAGATAAATATGTTTCTCCGTTTCTGGCATTAGGTACTCTTTGTACCAAAGAAACAGATCCGGGCTATCCCCATGCATCCGAAGGAACGAGCGCAGCGTGGAGGTATGATAAATGGTGTTGCTGATATTGGTCAGCCAGTCGGCGCGGTAGAAGTGTTCCCATTGTCCGGACTCGGCTGCGCGCAAGGCTTCCAGCCCCCGGCTATAATGCCGTACCGCACGCGCGGCATGGACGAACGCCTGCGGATAAGCCCAGGAGCAATAGTCCGCGTATGCATTGCAGATGGAAGCCAGCCCGCGGCAGCCTGTCAGGTGAAGCTCGATTTGCACCAGCATTTGGATATATAGTCTGCGGCTATTCTCATCCGACAGTCTTTGCGCCACCGCGCGTCCCCGCTGCTGCAGCGCTTCCCAGCCCGGGATGGCCTGTTCTGCGCGGCTTCGAAACCAGCGAACCTGATCTGCGAAGCTTACATCTCCCGTAGCCCAAATCAGCCGTTCATGGGTGCAGGTTTGTCCCTGCAGCCAATGCCCGATCATCTGTCTTGTGGGATGATGATAGAATTCCTCCCCAGCTCTTTCGTCCTCATGGGCGCCGTAGGGAATGGTGCAGGCGGCATAATCTTCGTACAACCTTATGATGTCCGGTCGTTCTTCGCCGTACATCCGCTTGATAAACCCAGTCAAATGCCGCTGCGCATCCGCATCCTCGTTCCGCCACATCTCCGCCGTGAAATCAAGCGCGTTGAGATGGGGCAGGATATTGCCGCTGTTAACCAGCAGATAATCCTTTGCTCCCGCCTTGAATGCCTTGGTCAGCTCCTGCTTGATGAGCTCTACAGGCGAAGGAAACATCGTGAGATGGTTGGAGGCCTGCAAATCATGAAACGTAACATGATAATAAAGCCCGTGCTTTCCGCCCTCACGGGGACCCGGAAGTGCCGGAATCCGCAAATTCAAGTTGCCTTGCCGGCGCGAAACCATTTTCCCGTAACCATTATCGGCCCAGATCTAAATGATCTCTTCCGGCAGACGGATATACCCTTCTTTGTACAGCTCGGCCAATTCCCCATACAGGGCCATGCAGCAAACGGGCTGCTCCACCCTGGCCTTCACCATGTTGTACTGTTTCTCAATCACCGCAGAAATGAGCTCGCCGCGTTTGGCGGGCGTATCGAATTCGGGATCGTTCTCCCAGAAAGGCCGGTCGCCCTGCCCGCGAAAGCTCAGCACCCAGACGACCCGCTCGCCCTTCTGTCGCTCAATGACCTCCATCCACAACCGTTCGAACAGCGCCGGATGTTCCTTATAGCTGGCCGTCTTGCCCGGAAAAGCCCGCAGAAACATTTCCGCCCCCAGCGGCTCGGCATGATGATGCGTAACATACAGCCCCATGTCCAGGGCCAAACGATGATGGATTCCGCTTCTCGGCAGGTCCGTACCGGGGATCACCATATTTCCCCCCAGCCTCAGCAGCGTTTCGAATACCGGCTGCCACACTTCCGCCGTAGGCGGATATTCTGTCTTCCATCCAATCAGGCAGACCTCATCGTTCACAAACCAGCCGCGATAAGCCACTGCCGCCGGGACAGAAACATACGGAACATCGGCGATCTCGATCCGATCCCTTTTGGCTGGCGAAAGTTCCGCCCAGAACCAGAGCGGATCCACCCCCAGGAAAACCCGGCTGTAATGAAGCAGGCCGTACACTAATCCCAGGTCGTCCCGGCCCACGATATGCAGGAACCGGTCTTGTCCCAGCATGACCGCATAAGCCTCCGGCCGGTCCGGGCACTCCACCTCGTTTGCCGCGTATCGAACGCAGATGCAAGCGATTCGACCGTCCGTTTCGCCGTGGTGCAAGCTCGACTGCCGCGAGTTATCCGCCCGTTCGGACGAAGGCTTAAGCCCGAATACTTTTTCATGATCGCGGTAGATCATCTCCAAAGCGTAACGAACCGGACTGGATACCGTTTCCGGCTCAAGATAAACCGTATTTCCGTCAATATAATGCATGTTACCTCCTCCTCTGCCTATTTAAGTTGAACTATTGATTAAGCGGGATAGGGGCAGCCGGGTTTCAACTTATATAGAATGTCAGCCGAATCTTTGTACGCTTTTGCATATGCAAATCAGATCCGCCTATCCTTTCAAACCGGTCGTCGCCACGCCCTCAACCAGGTATCGTTGAAAGACGAGGAAGACGGCCACGACCGGAATCAGGGAAATAACGGACATGGCGAACAATCCGCCGTAATTGCTGAATGAATTGGGGTCAAAATATAAATTTAATGCCAGCGAAACTGTAAACATGCGGGTCGAACTGATAAAAATTAAAGGCTGGAAGAAATCCTGCCAGATCCAGTAAAACGAGAAAATCGTCGAAGTAATAATGGCCGGCGTGGCGAGCGGCAATACAATGCGGAAAAAGATACCCATTTTGCCGCAACCGTCGATCTCGGCGGCTTCATCCAGATCCAGGGGTCCGCCTTGTTTATGATGAAGTTTTCCGTAAAGGCCCGAAAGCCGTTTATGACTTGCAGGATCAGATTAAACAGGACAACGGGCGTAAGCATTGGCAGCGTGATTTTGGAAAGACGCACCCAGCGGATCCACTTGGGTTCATTACGAATCAAAGGGGGGAAGACCATGAGTAGGGCCGCAAAACGCTGGTATGCTATCATTTCACTTTATAATGACCATCCTGGGTATCCTGATGATTTACCCTTTGATTTGGTCCGTGGCCAGCTCTTTCAAGGACAATAGCGAAATCTTCGGGAACTCGTATTCGCTTTTTCCCCATGATTGGGGACGTTATTGGGAGCTGCGGGCCAAAATCTCACTCGCTTTCGTTCGGAACGAAGCGGCTGCTTCTTCAGCCGTTGTTCTGTCGTACAGCACCAGTTTCGTAATATCCGTAAACACATTTACGATTTCGGCATGACCCGACGGTTCCGGCGCGTCGAGCGGCGTCGTAAGCGGCGCAGCCTTAATAATAGAATATCTATAATTTAATTTCTCCTCAGAGGGTAATGCCTCTTCCTTTGACTCATTATTATTTTCTTTCGCTGCTTTGAAGATGTATTTGAATAAACTCTTTTTCTTAAATTTCTCTACCCTGGACATTTCCGGATGACTCCCTTGATTTAGAACTTACTTGATTATATTAGCATTATGAAGTATATAGAGCCGATATATTGGCCCATATATCTTCATAAAACAACCGATTGCTCGTCAATCCCGTCTCTCTCTTTCGCATAAAGGAAATCCGAATGATTCAAATATTCTTTTAAACCGTTCCCCACATCGGGGCGTGAAACTTGAATTAATTCATTAAGCCCCGTATCACTCCGAAAATGCAGTTTCGAATAAAGGACTACAGGCAATTGCTTATTGTTCTTAAATCTTCGATCCGGCCCACCACTTTTATTCACATATCTCCAGGTTTTATCAACGATGGTTGTGTCTCTGGGGACTATGCCATCTTCAATAAATCGGGTATTGGAACATTCCAATATCAGGCTTCCGTAACTAACTGCTCCAACCTTTCTCCGCTGTACGACTAGGATTTTATCTGGAAAAAAGTACAGTTTCTGTTTTCCAACCGGTATACAGGGAACCTTAACGTTGGTCTTTATGTATTTGGGAAGCGAATAGTTGATTGAAATATGACTTCGATGAATCAGCGTCGATGCACCGGCATGATATTTCCGATCCCGAACTTGCCCCGAGGCCGAAATATGCCATTTTCGCTCGGCACTCATTATCTCATTGAAGGTATCATAAAATGCTTGAATTTTTGATTCTGCAGTTTCATCAATGTCATACACAATAATTGTCGTCTTTCTATATCTATCTAACAGATACAATAGACCAATAGACAGCAAGCCTACAATTATAAACGGAGTTGAACTCAATAAAACTGTTATTGCAACTCCTATTGTCCATAAAGGGAACAATTTATATTTTTTGTTTATTTCATATAGCAGTTCTTGTGAATTTGAGTCAAAAATATCTAGCGCATCGTTACTTTCAATTTCATGCATAACAACATCGGAAGTTTGACTAGTCTGCATATTCTGTTCATGAAGTACCGTATTATTCGTATTTCTTCTTTTTCCGATCATGGTTTTATAATAAAGCCCGTTTGCACCAATGCGAACATAATTGCCGCGGGGACTTATACCAAAACGAAAGCCTTTAGTTCCAACGGAAGCTCCAATCCCTGACTTGGAAAAATTGATCCTCAACCCTCCAAATGATATAGACTTTCTAAAATAAAAACCCATATCTATCCTCCCTCCATGTAATGAATTTGAATTCAAAAAAATAGTCACTATGCCCTACTTATTTCCACACTATCCGACATGTTCCTTCTATGGTTTGCTCTTTTTAATAACCCCTTTATCCTTAGTTCATTAATCCATCCTTTAACAACACTCTACACAAGCGTATAATTGGAATATATTGGGCAACGTTAATAATAAATACGAGGATGATTTTACTGAAATGGTCAAATATAATTGGTATCTTAGAGGATTCGTCTTGCTCCTTCTCCTATCACTTTCTACTCTCATTTACCTATCGCAAAGGGAATCTTATAGTCAGATCTCTGACCTCCATATTGAACAACTACAGGAAAAGGAGCATATTAAAATACTTGATGTAAAAATAAATAACGGCCTTGATAAGTCTTTTGCTTATGTTTTTTACAAGAGGGGTTACAAAATAGGGGCTTGTATCGTAAGAGTAATTAATAAAAAGCTAGAGTACAGTATGGACTTAATGCTTAACGAGGATAACAGCAAACCTGTCCAAGTTTTTGGAATTCGAACGGGATATCCTTATCTCATGATTCAAATCAATGACGATCACCTTCTCAAAGAAGGCCGCTACATTTATGCAACATTTAATCAAACAAAATGGCATCGATTCAACATGGATGGCTCAAGAAGGAACTATATCGTTTCTGGTGACTATGACGAGGCATCGGACGGAAGATCATCTATTCAAATATACAATGAGAAAAAAGAGTTGATATTTGAGTAAGATCTCAACTGGTTCATCCCTTTTCCCCTAATCTGCCGCGGATAAACTGCACCATCCAAAAAGATAAAAAAGGCGCTGCCGAAAAACCAAGGGATGATCAAGGAAACCAACGTGTCGATGAAATGCAGTCTTTTTATAAAAAAACTTGACTCCCCCCTTAGGGGTTAGCCGATTATTGTTTTGAGGTGATGAAATGCTTATAAACGAAGCCTGTAAAAAAAGTAAGCTTACGAAAAAGGCCATGGAATATTACGAGGCCAAGGGGCTGATTTCTCCTGAAATTCTTGAAAATGGTTATCGGGATTATAGCGAAGCAGACATACTTACTCTCAAAGAAATATCGGTGTTGAGAAAGTGCGGAATAAGCGTTACGGATATTAAGAATATATTGTGTAGCAAAAATAAATCCGCTGCATTGGCAAAGTGTAAGTATGTTACAGAGATTAGGTTGCAACGGCTTCAAACGATTCAGCAATGTATGGACAATCTGATCCGTAGTTACGATGTTGAAAGAGAGTTTGACTATTTGCAAGCTCATGATGAAAATTTGCTCACTGTAAAAGAAAGACTTGTATTGGCTTTTCCCGGTAACTATGGACTATTCTTGTCTTTGCACTTTGGCAGATTCTTGGACGGAATTATTGATACCGATGAAAAGCGCCAAGCTTACAATGAAATCATCAATTATCTTGATGATGTGGAATTGCATTTGCCTCCAGAGTTATCTGAGTACTTGGAAGAAATTTTTACGTTGAACGAAAGACTTGATGCTGTACAACTTGAGAACACAACAAATAAAGCTATGGCTGAAATGCTAAATAATACGGAAAACTATTTAGCCCAACACCATCAAGATATAGAAGAATATCATGCTTATCTGAAGTCAGACGAATTTTTAAATTCCCCCGAAGCAACCATGCAAAAAAAGCTGCGCGACTTCCAAAAACAGAGCGGCTACTATGAACGGTTAGTCAATAATATGAAAGTGCTTAGTCCGCATTATGCAGAATATCTTGCAGAGATAGAAACTGCAAACGAGCAATTTTTCCGTGCGTTCCCCCAATCTGAATCGGAGTAACATTATTTTAACTTCCTTATCAAACTTTGTTATCACTATGTGAATACTCTTTTTAGTTTCTCAGATATAATTTTTATTGTGCAAGGAGAAAGGGGTACATAGCGTTGAAGAATGAAATGAATCGTACGCTTTTGAAAGGAGAGATGCTATAGTGCGCCGGATATCGTTTATTGGTTTGTCTTTTGCTTTTTGCTTGATCCTGTTGGCGGCGTGTTCGAATCCAAACCCTGCCGGCCAGGAAACGACCGGGAGCGCAGCGAACAATCCCCAAAGCGAAGCACCCGGAAACGAATTGACCGAGCAAGATATGAAGCTGGGCCAACTGGCCATTGGGCAGACGATGGACAAGGTAAGGGAATTGTTGGGTGAGCCTTCCGAGGAAACGATAGCGCATGGCATCGGAGATCCCGAATGGATCTATAAAGATAAAGGCGTCGAGATCGATGGAGGAGGATATGTCTGGGGGATCCACGCGACAAGTCCCTTCTCGGGGGCCACACCCAGAAACATTGGTATAGGCAGCACGGTGGATGAAGTAAAAAAAGCCTACCCCGCTATTGAAACCTCGCCATTAGATGAAGGAATTTTAATCCAAAAATCAACGGACAACAAATATATGCTCCAGTTTTCCATAAAGGACGACAAAGTGGCCTTTATCGTGTTGGTCCAAGACCTTGTCATCAAATGATATATAATAAAGGGGCTGTCCTCAAGGTCAAGTTAATGACCTTTTGGGACAGCCCCTTTGTGTCAGTTATTTAGCAGGTCGGTGCATCCTGCATCTTTTTATGGAGATGAGCTGCATTCGAGTTTTACAAATACCCTTTAATCCTATTCAGAAGTGTCTCGCCATTTGTGGTAAACAAGATATAAGGTTTTGAAGTTGTTTTGATAAATATCCGATCCGTAGTACCGTAAGGGGTTCCGATTCTAATTGCATTTTTTTCTTCGCCGCCGTACGTTTCATCAAATCATACTTCTTCAACATCTTTTAAAAGGATTTCTGTCTTCGATAGCTGCCAAGTAATAATGAGTGTATCATTTTCCTTTTTCACATTTATCCCCATCCTATGGTCTCCTCCCTCTATAAAAAACTGTTGGCGCGTGAAGCCCTTAACTTGATTTTTCATTATCCAATTTCAGCGGCGCAAGTAAATTTATTACAAATATATAAATCGGGTGGATGATCATAGCACCAAGGCTTAACAGCCCGACAACGGGAGTTGGGAGCTCCCCGCGATCCACTATAGGAAACAGAGAACTAAATGCCAAATTTATCAATACAAAATACGGGAACCACAGAATCATCGAAATGAACCTAGCAATCCAAAAAAAACCTCTCTCAACACATCCCTCACATCATGTATGGTGAGAAACGCGGCTTTGTCGATGGATTTGACAATCTTTTTAAGCGTGGATACCTCTTGTTTGATGACGATGTACAGGACTTCCGTTTCCTCCGTCCTTCCCCCGCCCGTACTTTTCCTCTCTATCCCCCGCTATTTAAGGACTGAATATTTTTCAATCGTGTGACCGCTTGTTCGAGAAAAAGCTCATTTTGCTGAAGCTCAAATATCCGGGCGCTCCTATCGAAGTAATCCAGGGTCGCGCCCCAGTCTTTCAAGTGCTCATGGTTATAACCTAACTGGTAGTAAAGCTCTCCTAATAAATAAGATATTTCATAATCCCGGCATAACTGTACGGCCTGATCGCACAAGCAGTTGGATTCTTCATAACGTTCCAGTTTGGCCAATACCTTGGCGGTATTGTACAGGACTTTTATTTTTAACGTCTTCTCCTTCAACACTATCCGTTTATTTACATATTCTGTTGCTTTCATCAACATAGCCAAGGCATCATCGTAATTGCCGTGCTCGCAATAAATGATACCCATACTGTTAATGATCTCGATTTCCCGTTCGGAATGAGTGTAAGGATTGGCGGTCAGGTCCAGCGCCTGTTCGAAAAGTGCAATGCTTGCCTCATAGTCCTTTAATATGTAATAGTGGCAAATCCCGTCGAGCCAAAGGAGCAATTGTTTGAACGGGATATTCCGGGCCATTTGACGGTTCTTCTTCTCGGCCTTGACAAATTCATAAATCTCCTCATAATTACGCTCGCGAAGCAGCCGGTTAATCTGATAGTTTAGCTCCTGATAATGATCAAAACTCGGATACTGAAGCTTCTCCAATATATAATCGAGCGGAATATTGAGTTTCTGGCCAATTTTAAATGCAATCTCCAGCGAAGGGATTACCGTTCCCGTCTCGACTTTGCTGATGAAAGCCTGTGTGCATATACCTTCAGCCAATGCATGCTGGGACATCCGCAAAGATATTCGAAGCTCACGAATTAATGCCCCAAGGTTCTCCTCCATTGCATTCAACTCCTTCCAGTCGCTCACTGGTCATATGAATTAAAATCTTGCAGCAATCAAGCTAGCATTTTTTAAATGTACTCAACTCTGAGAATCTATAAAATATAACTATTTTTATATTGATGGTTATTTGTTTAAGAATAATTGATATAACCCGGGCTTTTTAGAAAAAAATTACTAAATTTCTTAAATTCACAATTTTTAAATATAGGATATTATCAACTAAGAGAAAGCGCAAGCTTTTTGCAAATACCAGATAACCATCCATTTCTTTTACAGCCCTATGCACTCGTGCCGTGGAGATGATGATCGGTATCAGTCGGCAGACAGGATGCCGGATTCATATCGTCCATACTTCTACCGAGGAAGAAGCTTCGCTAATTATAGCGGCCAAATCGAAAGGGATTCCGGTCACCTGCGAAGTCATTCCGCCCCACCTTGTCTTTACGAATGAAGATCTGCTCCGCAAAGGATGGGATTTTAAGCTGTCTCCACCACTAAGGACTAGACGGGATGCAGCCTGCCTGTGGGAACATCTCCTAACCGGATATATCGATACCATCGGTTCAGACCATGCGCCTCACACAAGAACTGAGAAGAACAGTTCTTCTCCCCCTGCAGGCATGCCTGGCGTTCAAGAGATGGTATCTGTTATTTTTTCCGGTTTTATAGATAGAGGTCTTAATCCTGAGCAAGCTGCCGCCCTCATTGCGAAGTATCTGTCTCAGCGTCCGGCCGAGCTATTTCACATTCCAGGCAAAGGCAGACTAGCCCAGGGATTCGATGCCGATCTGACCGTGTTGGAACCTTTCGCAACCTTCGTGATGACCGATGAGAAAGCTTTTTCCAAGTGCAAATGGAGTATATATACGGGACAATCTTTACGAGGAGAGGTTCAGATGGTCTTCCTTAACGGCACCGTGGTCTATGCCAACAACGTTATACAAACGGAACAGCCTACAGGCCGCAAAATCACTTTTGAATCGAGGAGATGCACCGTATGAAACAAGCGACCCTTTCTCCCACCGTCTATCATTGGGACCTCTCACCGCTTTATAAAAACCGGGGCGCGTGGTCGGAAGACTTGGCGGAAGTAAAGCAGCTTGCCCAGAAATCACCTCACTTCCGGGGTATCTCTACATTGACCGTTGCAGCGCTCGAATCAGCACTGCAGCTGCAGAGCCGTATTTTTATGCTGCTGGATAAACTGTATATTTATCCGAAGCTCAGGCTCGATCTCGATTATCAGGATGAGGAGGCCCGGCAAATGTGTGATATGGCGAGTCACGCCAGCCGTCGCATTCTAAGCGATATCGCTTTTTTAGCCGATGAACTGCGAAGCTTGGACGAATCCTTATTAACAAAAACATCCGCTGATTCTTTAGCAAACTATCGCCGGCTGCTGCAAGAATTTAAACGCTTCGGGCCTCATATGCTGGATGCAGATCAGGAGGATATCCTAGCCCAGTTGCATCAGATTACGGGACATGTGTATCAAACGTATAGGATATTAAGGGAACAGGAGACCGTCTATCCTGGTATCACCGATGCCTCGGGAGAAAATATAGTACTTCTAGACAATAATTACCCCTTGCTAATGGAGCATCCGGACCGCAATGTCAGGAAACAAGCTTATTATGGGGTTATGTCCGCCTTGCATCAAAAGCGCGAAACATTTGCCAGTCTGCTGAAAACCTATGCCCTGCAATTAAGTCTAAATGCCGGATTTCGCCGGCACGAATCTTCCTTTGCAGCCGCTCTCTTCGAGGAGGAACTACATCCAGAGATTTACGGACATTTAATAAATGCCGTTCATCTGCATCTCAATACCCTTCACCATTACATAAATTTGCGGAAGAAGCTTCTGGGCGTAACACAGCTGGGTTCCTACGACTTGCTTGCACCTTTACCCGCGCAGAGCGAACCGGTTGTCGGGATACAGGAGGGACTGGCGCTTATCGAAAGTTCCCTTGCACCTTTAGGCGAGGAATACTACGATTATCTTGCCTACCTTATCGGTGTCAATTGCATCGACTTCTATCCGGATTCCCGTAAACGGACGGAGCCTACACCTGGAATGTTTATGATGTTTATCCCTATATATTGTTGAATTACAATAACAACACAGACAGCCTTTTTGGCCTTGTTCACGAGTTGGGCCATGCCGTCCACTATATGTTCACGAACCGGCACCAGCCATACATTTACGCCGACTGCCCGGTTTTCCTGTCCGAGATTGTGTCAAATGTGAACGAATGTCTGCTCATCCGTCACCTCCTTGAGCATGCTGAGGACAGCTCAAGCCGCTTGTATTATTTGAGCTACTATATAGAAATGTTTAGGAGTACGGTATTCAGACAATCGCTGCTCGCCGAATTCGAGCACTTCATCTACAGCACATTGGACGCGGAGCAGCCGCTGAACGCTTCCTTGTTGTGCGAAACCTACAAATCGCTCACTCGTTCTTATTATGGCGACGGATTGCTGGTTGAAGATCTGCAAGGCTCGGAGTGGATCAGAGCCTCGCATCTCTATAAAAATTTTTATATGTTCAAATATCCCGTCGGTTATCTGATTGCCCTTCAAATCGTCCAGAACATTCATGAGCAAGGCGCTCGTTACGCAGAAAAGTATACACGTATGTTGAAAGCGGGAAACGCTGCGCCTGCAGTTGACTTACTGCGGACCATCGATATCGATGTTGATGACCCGAACCTGTACGGCAGCGGCTTAAGAATATTCGAAAGCTTAATCACAAATCTAGAGGAGGCTTGCTATGCCTAGAAAAAAAAGTCTGCTTAGAGACAACCGCAGCTTTAGAAACTTATGGCTTGCGCAGACCGGAAGCACGATAGGCGACTGGTTCAACCAAGTCGCGCTTGCGCAGACCACCCTGGCGCTCACCAACTCGGCGGCCGGCATGGGGCTTGTACTGCTCTGCCGGTCATTTCCCGGGTTTATTCTGGGCCCCTTGATCAGCCCGCTTGTCGATCATCTTCCCAAAAAGAAGATTATGATCGCAACCGATCTGTTACGGGCGCTGTTTGCTTTAAGCTTCATTGCCGCCATTGCTGCGGATCAGAGTTTCTTCCTCTATGCAGGCGCCTTTCTTCTAGGGTTGAGCGGGGTTATGTTCAATCCTGCCTCGCAAGCTTACTTGCCGCACATTGTCAAACAGGAAGAACTCGCGGAAGCTAACGCCATCAGTTCTACGACTTCCGGCTTTGTAAGTGTAATCAGTACCATACTAGGCGGTATCGTATCAGCTTTAGTCAGCCCTGTGCTCTGTTTTGCCATTAACTCTGCTTCCTATCTATGGTCTGCACTCTGTGTCTCCAAACTGACTTCCACATCCAGCACCCAGTCAGCGCGTAAATCCTTCAGTTATTTCCGCTCGCTATCCGAAGGGTTCAAGGAGGTCAAGCAAAATACCGTCGCCCGCATGATTATCATTATCGGTATCAGTTGGGGACTTGCCGGCGGCGGATATTATATTCTTATTCCACTAATCGGCGATTCATTAATCGGGTTAGAGGGATTCGGGATTGGCTTACTCTATGCCGTCGACGGCCTAGGAGTGATTACAGGCTCACTACTGGTCAAATCCTACATTAAACACCGTATTACAAGAATGAACCTCGCTTATGGCATCGCTTATGTCACGCAAGCGGTCTTTTTTGCCGGAATCGCGTTATCGGCCAATATTTATTGGGCAGCCTTAATGCTGCTTTGCATGCGGGTCAGTTCCGGAATCATCATCCCGCTCGATACATCTCTGATGCAGATGAATACGCCGCCGGATGTCCGAGGCCGCGTATTCGCCCTGCACGGATCCACATACAGCGGTTTCATGCAGCTGTCTTACGTGACCTCCAGCCTGTTGTTCGTCAATATGGGCATCCCGTTCACGGGAGTATTGATCGGTTCCATCTCGTTTCTCTGCGGTCTTTACTGGCTGGTCGGTATGCGCAAACAGCAGACTTCGGGATTATCCACGACGTTAACCAAAGGAGAAAAAGTATGATCGAATGCATAGATCACATTGCCATAAAGGTCTCAAATCTGCTAGCGTCTATTCATTTTTATAGAAAGTTTGGATTCGAGGAAATCGAACGCGTCTACTTCAATCACAGGCAAATCTCCATGTTGGAGCATAAAGAGGGGGGAACACCCAAGATCGAATTGATTCAAACGGATCAAGAGGAGCCCCCGGAAGGTCGCGATTCGCATCATCTTGCCTTCCTGACCCGCGATTTACCGGAAACGATCAGCCACTTGAAGCAGCAAGACATCGTCATTGAGAAGTCAATGATCCGTACGGGCTTTAATGGCACTCGGTTTATCTTTATTTATGGCCCCGATAGCGAGGTCATACAAATCGTCGAATCAACCGCAAATGAGTAAATCCCCTCGCTTCTAGAACTCACTTAACCCGTAATCCTTTAATCGGAAATGCAGTTTCGAATAAAAGGATTACGGGTAATTCGTTAACTTGACGGACAAATTATAAAGTGCTGCCCTCACTCGAAATATCCAAAAACCCCTCTCCAAACACATCACGCACGTCGTGGATGGTGAGAAACGCGGCTTTTGTCGATGGATTTGACAATCTTTTTAAGCGTGGATACCTCTTGCTTGCTGATGACGATGTACAGGACCTCCGTTTCCTCCGTCATTCCCCCGCCCGTACTTTTCCTCTGTATCCCCGGCTATTTAAGGACTGAATATTTCTCAATCGTTTGACCGCTTGTTCGAGAAAAAGCTCATTTTGCTGGTGCGACTATGTCCGGGTATTCCGCCGTGAGCGTCGCATAACTTTCAATCCACGCAGCAACGTAGAGTGCGACAATAAGACGCACAACACTTGCAACGCCGCCTCCTTCATTTCAATCCACGCACTCACGTAGAGTGCGACCTCGCCTTTCCCCCATAGACATTCGCCTTCACGAATTTCAATCCACGCACTCACATGGAGTGCGACAGCGGGCCATGCGAATCCTTGAGGCACAAGGCCTCGTAAGCCCAAAAGTGCGAACCCATTTTGCGAGCACGAAATTTTTCCATTAATTTTAACCAAAATCTCTACAAATCCTTTAATGACGCGGGGTGCGAACCTCCCAGGGATTTTATGTGCGCTTGGGGTTCGCACCGCTAGAAGATAAGCGGGTCCTCTACACTAGCGTTGCATAAAACCTAACGCGAATAATCAAATATTAGTTAAATATGGGTAATTATGATCATTTTTCATGGAAAAAGCATAAAAAATCTCCTATTGTAAAGAGGTAGGTACGTTGTCCATAACTCTCTACAAAAGGAGACCA